>Ga0209023_10004109_pt1 | contig 16823 bp, 12 predicted proteins | sample LakOneMetagenome_FD_187468 | JGI IMG/M metagenome (GOLD analysis project Ga0209023, IMG submission 187468) | Freshwater and sediment microbial communities from Lake Erie, Canada (SPAdes) (version 2) | ecosystem: Environmental > Aquatic > Freshwater > Lentic | place: Lake Erie, Canada... | reverse complement strand
CGGGCGCATCGCCTGGGTCGGCGCACGCCGCGACGCCCCGCGCGCGGCCGTCATCCACGACTGCGACGGCGCCTGGCTGACGCCCGGCCTGATCGACTGCCACACCCACATCGTCCACGCCGGTAACCGCGCCGACGAATGGGAAGCGCGCCTGGAGGGCGCCAGCTACGAAGACATCGCGCGCAATGGCGGCGGCATCATGTCGACCGTGCGCGCCACCCGCGCCGCCAGCGTCGAGGACCTGATCCGCGTGAGTGCGCCGCGCGTCTCGCAGCTGCTGGCCGAAGGCGTGACCACGCTCGAAATCAAGTCCGGCTATGGCCTGAACATGATGGGCGAAGCGAACCTGCTGCGCGCCGCACGGCGCCTGGGCGAAATCCTGCCGGTGTGCGTGAAGACGACCTTCCTGGGCGCGCACGCGCTGCCGCCGGAATTTGCCGGCCGCGCCGACGACTACATCGCCGAAGTGGCCGAGCGCATGCTGCCGCTGCTGGCCAAGGAAGGGCTGGTCGATGCCGTGGACGCCTTCTGCGAGCACATCGGCTTTACCTACGACCAGACCGAGCGCGTGTTCAATGCCGCCAGGCGCCTGAACCTGCCGGTCAAGCTGCATGCGGAACAGCTTTCCGAGCAGCGTGGGGCGGAACTGGTGGCGCGTTATCGCGGGCTGTCGGCGGACCACCTGGAGCACCTGACGCCAGCCGGTATTGCCGCCATGGCCGCCGCCGGTACGGTCGCCGTGCTGTTGCCGGGCGCCTGGTATTACCTGCGCGAGACGCGCATGCCGCCGATCGCCGAGTTGCGTGCAGCGGGTGTGCCGCTGGCGGTGGCGACCGATTGCAATCCGGGTACCTCGCCGATGAGTTCGATTTTGCTGGCGATGAACATGGCTTGCACGATGTGGCGTCTGACGCCGCGCGAAGCGCTGCAGGGCGCCACCGTGCATGCGGCGCGTGCGCTTGGCATGCAGGACCGGATCGGTACGCTGGAGGTGGGCAAGCGTGCGGACTTTGCGCTGTGGGATATCGCGCGGCCGTCGGAGCTGGCGTATGGGATAGGCTTCAATCCTTGCCAGGCCGTGGTGAATGGTGGCGTGATGCGCGAGCGGGATGTGGGGCTGCCGGCGGGGTTCTGAGGCTTCAAAATAAAGAGTGCTTTACGAGCACGTCTTCTGACCGAGTTCCGTGCCTGGACACTCCGCACCGCGTGGGCTCAAGAGCCTTGCGCGGCCCGGCCCACCCTACAAAACCGCATTCCGCACCGCGTGGGCACGGCGCCGACCCTACGATGTTGTGGCCGGTGGCCGATGTAATTGTAGGGTGGGCGCCCTGTGCCCACGCGGTACACCATTCGATCATTCGAACACTCACAACGACTGCAACTTCGCCTTCGTCGACGACACCGCCCGGTGCAACATTCGCTCGGCATGAAAATCGTTCGCCCGCTGTACCTCGATGGCATGCAGGCTGCGCGAATAATTATCGAGCCGTGAACGCAGCCACGCCTTGTAGATCCGCGACTTGATCGGTTTGAGACTGAGTTTCATGGTGCTCTCCCTCCATGGAAGAGCACATTGTCGACTTCGCCTACTCATTGCGTTTGTGATAACTCAATCGTGCCACAGCCCATCACAATGCTTGAGGCTTCTCAAATCGCCCATTCCCAGCTCGGTAATTATGAGTTCAAGAGAATCCGTAAGAGAGGTAAGCAATTGTAAGAACAACCATGGTCAGCGGCTTCAGACGGATATATTGAAACCGTTGATTTCCATCTCCCCTCCCCATCCTAAAAAATGGGTTCGCCCACGGCGCTACAAGGTCCCGTGGGCTTTTTCTTTTCTGAGAGATCAGAGGCCGCGACGTGCCAGGTGGTCCAGTGCTTCGCCGGTCACGCGGCAGATGCGCCACTCCGGCAAGATCTCGGCGCCCATGGTCTGGTAGAAGCCGATCGCTGGTTCGTTCCAGTCCAGCACCGACCACTCGAAGCGGCCGCAGTTGCGCTCCACCGCCAGCTGGGCCAGGTGCGCCAGCATCTGGGTGCCGTAGCCCTTGCCGCGATGCGACTGACGCACGTACAGATCTTCTAGGTACAAGCCTTTCTTGGTGAGGAAGGTCGAGAAATTATGGAAGAACAGGGCAAAGGTCACGACTTCGCCGTTTTCCTCGCCGACGACGGCTTCGCAGGCCGGCTTGTCACCAAACAGCCCTTCGTGCAGCAGCTCCTCGGTGGCGACCACCATGTGCTCGAGCTTCTCGAACACGGCCAGCTCGACGATCATCGAGTGGATATGGGTGATGTCGGCCGGCTCGGCGGGGCGGATGGAAAAGTGTGTGGCAGAAGTCATGGGGTTTCGATTGCGTTGTTCAAAAGATCATTTTGCACTGGTTTGGCTGCGGGTGCACGCAGTGCCCAGGCCACGCTGGCCAGGCAGAGGACCATGCCGAAGAATTCGACGGGGCCGGGACGGTAGGCTTCGAGCTTGATGGACAGCAGCACCGACAGCACCGGCGTGATCACGCCGATGTACACCGCCTTCTGCGGCCCGATGCGGGCGATCAGCGTGAAATAGGCCAGGAAGGCGATCACCGAACCGAACAGGGCCAGGTACAGCAGGCCCAGCGTGTACGACAGGGTCGGCGGCGCCACGAAGCGCTGGCCGGTGAGCAGCACGTAGAACACCACCAGCAGGGTGCCCCACAGCATCGACCAGGCGGTGGTCAGCATGACGTTGGTCGATTGTTCGCGCACCTTGCTCACCACGATGCTGCCGGCCGAGCTGGCAATCGTCGCCGCCAGGGCCAGCACCACGCCCAGCAGGAAGTGGCCGCTGCCGCCCGTCTGCAAGTCGCGCCAGGCCTGGCCGATCGAGTGCCAGAACAGCAGGGCCACACCAGCCGTGGCCACCGCGCCCGCACCCCAGGTACGCGGCGAAATCGGCGTGCCGTGGAAGACCCGGCCCAGGAGCGGCGTCCAGAACACCATCAGCGCGAACAGTACCGCCACCAGCCCGGACACCACGACTTCCTCGGCCTGGTAGGTGCAGATGTAGGACAGGCCGAAGGTGGCGGCGCCCTGCAGCATCATCCATTTCTGGGTACGCCAGGGCAGCTGCAGCTTGTGGCCGCGGATCAGGCAGATGAAGAACAGCGTGGCCGAGGCCAGTGCGAAACGGTAGACCACGGAGACGGCCGGCGGTACGTCGCCTAGCTGCAAGGTGATGGCGAAGAAGGTCGAGCCCCAGATCAGGGATGCGATGACGAAGAGGACGGAAGAGGGCATCGCGAAAGTATACGTGCTTTCGCTATTGCCTGTCGTCTATAGATTGGCAACAAGAGACCGAAGTAGGCAGGTTTTCGGAACCGGTACAACACCTGGACTTTCTCTATGCTGCGGACACGTACGTAACGGGGGCGGTAGGGTGGACGGCTCTGCCGTCCACGCGTTCGACAACAACATGCCGTGCCGCAATGTCTTGTTCAGTTGGACGCGTGGACGGGAAACCCGTCTACCCTACCGCGCGGGCGAAACGATCAATGCGTCACACGCGTCTGGTACCCATTGCTCAGCAGCCGCACACGCTCGCCCGGACGGAACAATTCATCCGCCGCCTGGGTAATCGCGCGCAGTTCGCCATTGTCGAGCTTGACCGTGATTTCGAAACCAGGACGGTTATTCGCATTCGCCTCGACCCGGTTCCCGATCAGCCCGCCGGCAATGGCGCCAACGATGCCGACCGCGGCCGACCCATTGCCGCTGCCGATCTGCGACCCGGCCAGGCCGCCCAGGGCCGCGCCGCCCATGGTGCCGACGCCCGACTCCGGGTTGACGATGGTGACATTGCGCACCGATTCGACGACGCCCATGCGCACGACTTGTTCGGACTGGGCTTGATAAGAACGATACACGCTGCCCGATTGCGGCGGGGAAGCGCAGCCGGCAAGCAGGCCGGCGCTGAGGAGTGCAACGAGGGGCAGGTAGGTTTTCATGATGATCTCCGGCTTGTTTCTCTGTCCAGAAATCCTACTCCTCGTCGGCAGCACGTGGCGCGCGTTGGCGCCAGAGCTCAATATGCCAGGTTCAATCTACGGTACAGGAAGCCCAGCACGAACAGCGGCCCGATCAGAAGGAAACGCAGGTCGTCGAAGAAGGACGGCTTCTTGCCCTCGATCTTGTGCCCCACGAACTGGCCAATCCAGGCCACCACGAACACGGCAATCGACAGCGGCAGCACGGCGTACGGCGGCATCGCCCCCAGCAAGGCCAACATCAGCGCCGCCATCGCCAGCATGCCCAGCGCAAACGGTTTCGACAGCTGGAAGTAGTACCACATGGCCCCTGCCACCGCGAGCAGCGCCACCACCGGATGAATCGCCCACAGGATGCCGAGCAGGGAGAACACGATCACCGGCACGCACACGAAGTGAATCAGTTCGTTGGTCGGATTGCGGTGACTTTCGCTGTAGATGTCGAGCAGGGTATGGATATCGCGGGTCGGGGCAGCGCGCATGGGAAGTCTCCGGATGTGATTGCGAATTTGCATTTTTTATGGGCAGATTCTACACCCGTGCCGCCAAAAAAATCACGCCGCCTGGGCCTGCTCGGCAAAGCCCGGACGCGTACCCAGGCGCATCTGCGGGTGATTCGCAAACAGCTCCGAGACCCACTCGACGAACACGCGCACCTTGGCCGACAAATGGCGGTTTTGCGGATACACCACGTGCACCGGCAGCGGGTCGCTGCTCCAGTCGGGCAGAATCTGCACCATGCGGCCTTCCTGCACATGGCGCAGCAGCAGGTAGTCGGTCATCTGGATCACGCCCAGGCCCGCCAGCCCCGCGTGCACATAGGTGTTCGAGTCGTTCAGTGCGATCCGGCCGGGCAGCGGCAGTTCGATACGCTCGCCATCGCGCGTGAAATCCCAGTCATAGATCTTGCCGTTCTTGCCCGAGAAATAATTGATGCAGCGGTGCTGCAGCAGTTCATTTGGATGCGTCGGGGTGCCGTGGCGCGCCAGGTAGGCCGGGGAGGCCGCGGTGACAAAGGTGATCACGCCGACCCGGCGTGCGATCAGGCTGGGGTCAAGCAGGGCGCCGCCGCGCACGGCGCAGTCGACGCCTTCTTCGATCTGGTCGATCGTACGGTCGGTGCTGCCCAGTTCCAGGATGATGTCGGGGTAGCGCTCGAAGAAATCCGGCAGCGCCGGGATCAGGATTTCGCTCGACAGGCCGGTTGGCGAATCCACGCGCAGCCGCCCGCTTGGATTCAGGCGCGTGCGCGACAGCGATTCCTCGGCATCGCGCACATCCGACAAGATGCGGATGCAGCGTTCGTAATAGGCGGCACCGTCCGAGGTGACGGTGACGAGTCGCGTGGTGCGGTGCAGCAGCTTGGCCGCCAGCGAGGCTTCCAGCGCCTGCACCAGGGTCGAGACACTGGCCTTGGGCATATTCAGCATCTCGGCGGTGCGCGTAAAACTGCCGGTGTCGACCACCTGCACGAAGACTTCCATGGCTTGCAGCTTGTTCACTTTACGCTCTCTCGATCAGGAATTGCTCAGGTTTTTCAGCTATTGTTCGCCGAATCCGAACAATCAATTCGAAATTGGCATCTTTATCAGATTGTAGATGATGTCTATAGTGTGCGTACTGACAGGTGCATTTATCTCAACGGAGCAGGACATGACACACAAGGACGGAATCGTCGCAACGATCGCACTGGCGCTCTCTACGCTGGCGATGGCGGGCGTGGTTGGCAGCGGGGCGTATGCCCAGGCGGCCGGCGCCGAGGCGCGCGGTGTCCAGGCCTTGTCGAACGCGGTCGCCGAAACCATCTGCCCCGCAGTCCATACCCCGCGTGCTGCGGATGCACAATTGCTGGCCGTGGCCACGCAGGTGAACCCATGAACGCGCCCTTCGCACCCGGCCTGGCCGGCAATGCCGACGACGTCCGTGTCCGCGACCTGGAAGTCCATGGCGAACAAGGCCCGCTGAAGGCGCGCCTGTATGCCGCCGGCCCGGTCGCCAAGCGCGATACCCTGATCGTCTTTTTCCACGGCGGCGGCTTCGTCGAGGACAAGCTGGACGACTCCGACCTCTTCCTGCGCCACCTGGCCGATTCCGGCCACGCCCAGGTAATCCTCGCCTCGAGTTACACCCTGGCCACCGTGCGTCCCTTCCCGGCGGCGGTGGAGGATGCCCACGCCGTGCTGCTGTGGGCGAAGAAGAACAAGACCAAGCTCGGCTGGAATGGCAAGCGCCTGCTGGTGGCCGGCATCGAGGCCGGCGCCAACCTGGCCGCCGTCTGCGCCCTGATGTCGCGCGACCGCGGCGCGCCGAAGCTGGCCGGCCAGATCCTCCTGATGCCGATGCTCGACCCGGGCCTGTCGACCTGCTCGATGCGCGAAATGCCGAACTGCCCAGACCAGGAAGCGCTGATCGACGACTGCGCCGCCGGCTATCGCGGCTACCTGCCGCACGCCGCCGACCGTACCCATCCGTACGCATCGCCCCTGCAATCGAGCCGGCTGAAGAACCTGCCGCCGGCCCTGATCCTGTCCGCCGAGGACGATCCCTTGCGCGACGAAGCCGAAGCCTATGGCGCCAAACTGGCCAGTTTTGGCGTGCGGGCGACTGTCGGCCGCTTATTGCCGGCGCCGCTCACCGAACCGGGCGGGCGCAACGACTGCGCCTGCAAGGCCAGCGCCCTCAAGGAAATCGCCAGCTTCATCGCTGGCCTCGACGGGGAGGCAGCCACGGGATGAGTTCCTCCACCTGATCGTAGCGATCCTTTAATTCACCACTGAACCGGACTACCGCGCCTTCCTGGCGTGGCGGGACCCGCTTTGCCCATTTTTTCCTGCGCACTCACCAAAACGGCGCCGGGCGGGGCGGGTATTGCCTACATATTCATTAAAACTGCTCAACAATAATAAGGGGTAAACATGAAACGCACGCATGATTGGGCCGCACTCCTGCGGCCGATGACGATGGCGCTGGCAACTGCCGGCCTGGTCGCCGCCACACTCTCCGGCTGCGGCGACGCAACGGGCAAGGCAGCAGAGGTGCAAGCACCCGCCGCGCCGCCGGTCTCGGCCGCGCTGGTACTGGAACGCCCGGTCGCCGAAACCCAGGAATTCTCGGGCCGCCTGGAAGCGATCGAGCGCGTCGAGATCCGCTCGCGCGTCAGCGGCTTCATCACCGCCGTCAACTTCAAGCCGGGCAGCGAAGTGAAAAAGGGCGACGTCCTGTTCGTGGTCGACCCGCGTCCCTACCAGGCAGAGGCGTCCCGTGCGGAGGCAGCCGCCGCGTCGGCCCGCGCCAAGCTCGACCTGGCGCGCCGCGAACTGGCGCGCGCCGAAAGCCTCTTGGCCGACAAAGCCATCGCCCGCCGCGAATATGACGAAGCCGCCGCCGGCCAGAAGGAGCTCGAAGCCAACGCCAACGCCGCGCAAGCCCAGGCCGAGGCAGCGCGCCTGAACCTGGCCTACACCAAGGTCGTGTCGCCGATCGACGGCCGCGTGTCGAAAGCCGAGATCACCCTCGGCAACCTGGTCGACGCCACGGCGGTGCTGACTTCCGTGGTGTCGATGGACCGCATCTACGCCAGCTTCGACGGCGACGAGGAAACCTATCTGCGCGTGGGCGCCAAGGCTCAGCAGGGCACGGCGGTGGGCGTGCGCGTGGGCCTGGCCAACGAAGACGGCTTCCCGCACGAAGGCAAGCTCGAATTCGTCGACAACCAGCTCGATGCCCGCACCGGCAGCGTGCGCATGCGCGCCACTTTCGATAACGCCGAGCGCAAGCTGGCGCCGGGCCTGTTCGCACGCATCCAGTTGGGCGCCGCCGACAGCCGCAAGGCCATCCTGATCAACGACCGCGCCGTCGGCACCGACCAGAGCCGCAAGTACGTGTTCGTGGTCGGCGCCGACAGCAAGGCCGAGTACCGCCCCGTGACCCTGGGTCCGACCGTGGATGGCTTGCGCGTCGTGCGCAGCGGCCTGAAAGGCGGCGAGAAGATCGTGGTGAACGGCCTGCAGCGCGTGCGCCCGGGTGCGCCGATCGCGCCGCAGATGGTGTCGATGGATGCCGCCCCTGCTCCCGCGCTGGCCATGGCCGCCAAGGAGTAAGCCATGAATATCTCCCGCTTCTTTGTCGACAAGCCGATCTTCGCTATCGTGCTGTCGGTGCTGGTCTTCGTCGGCGGCCTGCTGTCGATCTTCAAGCTGCCGATCTCCGAGTACCCGGACGTGGTGCCGCCTTCGGTGTTGGTGCGCGCCCAGTACCCCGGCGCCAATCCGAAGGTCATCGCCGAAACCGTGGCCGCGCCGCTGGAAGAGCAGATCAACGGCGTCGAGAACATGCTTTATATGTCCTCGCAAAACACCTCGGATGGCGCGCTGATGCTGACGCTGACCTTTGCCATCGGCACCGACGTCGAGCAGGCCGAGACGCAAGTGCAGAACCGCGTCCAGCGCGCCCTGCCGCGCCTGCCGGAAGAGGTGCGCCAGATCGGCGTCACCACCGTGAAAAGTTCGCCGAACCTGACGATGGTGGTGCACCTGAAGTCCCCCGACGGCCGCTACGACGACCTGTATCTGCGCAATTACGCGACCCTGAACATCAAGGACCGCCTGGCGCGCATCCACGGCATGGGCGAAGTCCAGCTGTTCGGTTCGGGCGATTACGCGATGCGCGTCTGGCTCGACCCGCAAAAAGTCGCCGCACGCGGCCTGGTCGCCGGCGACGTGGTCGATGCGATCCGCGAGCAGAACGTGCAGGTGGCGGCCGGTGTCATTGGCCAGGGGCCGAGCAAGGACGCCGACTTCCAGTTGACCGTCAACACCCAGGGCCGCCTGTCGAGCACCGAGGAATTCGGCAACATCGTCGTCAAGACGAATGCCGACGGCGCCACCACGCTGCTGAAGGACGTGGCGCGCCTGGAGATGGGCTCGAACTCCTATGCCCTGCGCGCACTGCTGGACAACAAATCCGCGGTGGCGATCCCGATCTTCGAAGCCCCGAACGCCAACGCGCTGCAGCTGTCCACCGACGTGCGCGCCACCATGGCCGAGCTGTCGAAAGAGTTCCCGGAAGGCGTCGAATACAGCATTGTGTACGACCCGACCCAATTCGTGCGCGAGTCGATCGACTCCGTCATCCACACCCTGCTCGAAGCCGTGGTGCTGGTGGCGCTGGTCGTGATCGTGTTCCTGCAAAGCTGGCGCGCATCCATCATCCCGCTGCTGGCCGTGCCGGTGTCGGTGATCGGCACCTTTGCCGTGATGCTGATGTTCGGCTTCTCGATCAACACGCTGTCCTTGTTCGGTCTCGTGCTGGCCATCGGTATCGTGGTCGACGACGCCATCGTGGTGGTGGAAAACGTCGAGCGCAACATCACCAACGGCCTGTCGCCGCATGATGCGACCATCCAGGCCATGAAAGAGGTGAGCGGTCCGATCATCGCGATTGCCCTGGTGCTGTGCGCCGTGTTCGTGCCGATCGCTTTCGTCTCGGGCCTGACCGGCCAGTTCTACCGCCAGTTCGCGCTGACGATTGCGATCTCCACCGTGATCTCGGCCTTTGCCTCGCTGACCCTGGCGCCGGCCCTGTCGGCCGCGCTGCTGAAAGCCCATGACGCACCGAAGGACCGCCTGACGCGCATGATGGACGCCGTCTTCGGCCGCTTCTTCGCCGCCTTCAACCGCTTCTTCGGCCGTGCCTCGCACCGCTACGAAGGCGGCGTGAAGACCGTCCTGCGCCGCAAGACCCTGTCGCTCGGCGTGTATGCGATCCTCGGCATCGCCGCCGTCTTCATGTTCAAGGTGGTGCCGCCGGGCTTCGTGCCGCAGCAGGACAAGGCCTATCTGATCGGCTTCGCCCAACTGCCCGACGCCGCCTCGCTCGACCGCACCGACGCCGTGATCCGCAAGATGTCGTCGATTGCCGGCCAGATTCCGGGCGTGGAGTCGTCGGTGGCCTTCCCCGGCCTGTCGATCAACGGTTTCACGAATGCGCCGAACTCGGGCATCGTGTTCACGACCCTGAAGCCGTTCCATGAGCGCAAAGGCAAGGAGCAGTCGGCCGAAGCCATCGCCGCCGAGATCAACAAGCGCATGGGCGCGGTGGAAGACGCCTTTGTCATGGTGCTGCCGCCGCCTCCGGTGAACGGCCTGGGTACCACCGGCGGCTTCAAGATGATGCTGGAAGACCGCGGCAACCTGGGCTACGACGCCCTGTACAAGGCGACGCAGGCGATGCAGGCCAAGGCCTGGGCCGACCCGCGCTTGCAGGGTGTGTTCTCGAGCTACCAGATCAACGTGCCGCAGCTGTTCGCGGACGTGGACCGCGTAAAAGCCAAGCAGCTCGGCGTGCCGCTGCAGACCATCTACCAGACCTTGCAGGTGAACCTGGGTTCGCTGTACGTGAACGACTTCAACCAGTTCGGCCGCACTTACCAGGTGCGCGTGCAGGCCGACGCCCAGTTCCGTTCCCAGCCCGAGCAGATCGCCCAGCTGAAGGTGCGCAGCAACAGCGGCGAGATGATTCCGCTGTCCTCGCTGATGCAGGTGAAGGACAGTTATGGCCCGGACCGCGTGCAGCGCTACAACGCCTATGTGTCGGCCGACATGAACGGCGGCCCGGCGGCGGGCGTGTCGTCGGGCCAGGCGCAAGCCATCTTCGAGCAGATCGCGAAGGAGACGCTGCCGAAAGGGATCGCGTATGAATGGACCGACCTGACCTACCAGGACATCCTGTCGGGGAACACGATGGTCTACGTCTTCCCGCTGTGCGTGCTGCTGGTGTTCCTGGTGCTGGCTGCCCAGTACGAAAGCTGGACCCTGCCGCTGGCGGTGATCCTGATCGTGCCGATGTCGATTTTGTGTGCCCTGGTGGGCGTGAAGCTGAGCGGCGGCGACAACAACATCTTCACCCAGATCGCGCTGTTCTTGCTGGTGGGACTGGCCTCGAAAAATGCGATCCTGATCGTGGAGTTTGCACGCGAACTGGAACACCACGGCCGCAGCATCGTCGAGGCCGCGCTGGAGGCTTGCCACCTGCGTCTGCGTCCGATCCTGATGACCTCGATCGCTTTCATCATGGGCGTGGTGCCCCTAGTGTTCTCCAGCGGTGCCGGCGCCGAGATGCGCCATGCGATGGGCGTGGCGGTGTTCGCCGGCATGCTGGGCGTGACCTTCTTCGGCCTGTTCCTGACGCCGGTGTTCTATGTCCTGCTGCGCACGCTGGCGAAACGTTTCGAAAAGCCTGCCGTGGTGCGCGCACCGGCAGTGCATGTGGAAGAAGGAGTCGCACAATGAAGGCGATGATTGCACGCGGTATTGCACCGCTGATGGCAGCGCTGCTGCTGAGCGCCTGCGCGGCCCCGGCCTTCCGCCAGCCTGAAGTCGCTGTCCCGGTAGCGTTCAAGGAGGCTCCGCCGGCAGTACACACCGCCGCCGACGGCAGCCGCTGGCAAGTGGCGCGTCCGGCAGAGCAGCAGGCACGCGGCGAGTGGTGGCTGGCCTTCCAGGACGCCACGCTCACCGCCCTGATGGATGAGGCGGCGCGCAACAATGCCAGCCTGGCCGTGGCCGCAGCGCGCGTAAAACAGGCGCGCGCGATTGCCGGCATCGCCGAAGCGGATCGCATTCCACAGGTGGGCGTCGGCTTCGGCGGCCAGCGCGGCCGGCCATCCGAGCTGGAATCCAACCTGCCGCAGGGCAGTGCGGTGGCGCCGCGCACCACCTACAACGCCAGCCTGTCGGCCAGCTACGAGGTCGACCTGTTCGGCCGCGTATCGTCGAACGTCGAGGCGGCGCGCCAGGATGCCGGCGCGGTGGAAGCGAGCTATCGTTCGGTGCTGCTGTCGCTGCAGGCTGATGTGGCGCAGGGCTACTTCCGCCTGCGTGCGCTGGACGCCGAGCTGGAAACGCTGGCGCAAACCGTTCGCCTGCGCGAGGAAAGCGTGGGCGTCAACCAGCGCCGCTTCGACCTGGGCGACATCGGCGAATTCGACCTGACCCGCGCGAAGACCGAGCTGGCGACCACGCGCCTGGAAGCGGTGGGCCTGCAACGCCAGCGCGCCACGACCGAGCATGCACTGGCCGTGCTGCTGGGCCGTCCGGCGGCCGACTTCACGGCCGGTGCGGCGCCGCTGCCTTCGACTGCGCAGATGCCTGTGATTCCGGCCGGGCTGCCATCGACGCTGCTGGAGCGCCGTCCCGATATCGCGGCGGCCCAGCGCGGCATGGAAGCGGCGAACGCACGCATCGGCGTGGCACGCGCGGCCATGTTCCCGGCTTTGACCATCGATGCGGCCGGCGGTGGCGTCGGCGGCACGGTGGCCGAGGTGTTCAAGTGGAGCAGCCGTTCCTGGGTGCTGGGCGCGATGCTGTCGCTGCCGCTCATCGACGGTGGCCGCAACAAGGCGAACGTGACGCGTAGCGAAGCGGTGCTGGAAGAGGCGGTCGCCAGCTACCGCCAGATCGTATTGAATGCTTTTGCCGAAGTCGAAGACAACCTGGCCGGCCTGCGCGTGCTCGATGCGCAGGGCGTGCAGGTGGAAGAGGCACTGGTCTCGGCACGCCGCTCGGCCGAGCTGGCGCGCAAGCTGTACGACGCCGGACGGTCCAGCTACCTGGACCTGCTGGACGCCCAGCGTAACCTCGCGGCGGTGGAGCGAAGCGCGGTGCAGTTGCGTGGCGACCGGGCCTTGACCACGGTGGCCTTGATTCGTGCGCTGGGTGGCGGCTGGGATGCGCCGGCGGCGGCGAATGCGCTGGCGCGTAACTGACTACATCACTGATCGATATTGATTTGCCCCTTGCGGCGGCCCGCGGTTGCGGTCTGCCGCTTTTTTTCGTGTGCACGCGGCGGCGCGGGCAGGGCGCTACAATCCTCCCATGCCGAATACCGCTTCCCAAGACAGCCCGCTCCTGATGGGCCTTGCACCCGTCATCGCGCCCGACACACGCATCCTGATACTGGGTAGCTTCCCCGGCGCCGCCTCGCTCGCGGCCCAGCAGTACTACGCCCATCCTCGTAACCAGTTCTGGAAACTGGTCGGCGCGCTGGTCGGCGAAGACCTGTATGCGTTGCCCTACAACGAGCGCTTGCCGCGCCTGCTGGCGCACCGCTTCGGGCTGTGGGATGTGTTGGCCGCCTGCGAGCGCGAAGGCAGCCTGGATTCCGCCATCCGCAAGCCCGCCGCCAACGATTTCGAGCGGCTGCACAAGCTATGTCCGCAACTCGAAACCGTTGGCTTCAACGGCCAAGCATCGGGGAAGTTCGCGCCGCAGTTCGAACAGGCCGGCTACCGCACCGTGGTGCTGCCATCGAGTTCGCCGGCGCACATGGCGATGACGTTCGAGCAGAAGTTGGCGGTGTGGAAGCAACTGACGGGTGATTGCACACTTGCAGCATTACTACCGCCGCAATCGCTCTTGTTCTGATATCAGCCCAGGGCATCAGGCTTCGATATGACTGCGCACCAGTTCGTATAGCAGACAATGGCAGTAGCGCCAGCGTCACGGTGGCCGTGAGCGCGTTGCGCGTATCGACCACCATCGATAGGGACACAGGCCGAGCACCGTCCGGCCATCGTGATAGACACCAAACCGCCCACCGGCTCTGGTTATCGGCGAATAGTGCCAGGGGCACACGCTTGCCCTCCCGACTCAGGTTTTTCGGTATTGCCGATCCTTTCAGGATAACTGTCAGGAAAACTTTAGGCATGGCACAAGGAACATGTTGATGCCAATCAAATTCCGCTTGGCAGCGCCGCAGTAACGTGGCCGCTGATCTTTCACATGCACTACGGCCAACTGTCATCGGAGACAATCAATGGGCAAGCCCCAGGAAATCGCGCCCAGCGCCGCGCGGTCGGCGTTCAGCGGTGAATCTCAGCACAAGCGGCTCATGCGGCTCGAATTTCCGTTCAAGGACGGGCCGTCCGCGATCCTCTTGCCTAACAAGCTCGACGCCCATGAGGAGGTGTCGCGCAGTTTCCGCTTTGACGTCGAGGTCCTGTCGGACGACCCGCGCATCCCGCTGAAAAAGATGATGGGGCGGATGGCGACCATTTCCCTGGTGCGGGAAGACGGGTCGCTGCGTTACTTTAACGGCTACGTCACGGAGTTCCGCTTCCTGCGCAGCGATGGCGGTTTCGCCTTCTACCGGATGCTGCTCGAACCCTGGCTCGCCTTTGCACGCCTGCGCAAGAACTGCATCTCTTTCCATAACAAGAACGTGCTCGAGATCACCCAGGAAACCTTGCGGCATTACACCCAGGCCGACTGGCACATGGTCAGGGTCGACGATTCGACACTGACGGTCGCCAACCAGTACAACGAAACCGATTACAACCACCTGCACCGGCGCTGGGAAGCGCTCGGCCTGCACTACTGGTACGAGCACCGGTTCGATGGCCATAAGCTCATGATCTCGGACAACAGCACGCTCGCTCGACCGATCGACGAGGAAGCGTTCGTCATCTCATTCCACGACAAGAGTGGCTCGCGCGAGGACGACGGCATTCATGAGTGGACAGCCATCCGGCGAATCGGTTCAGGCAAGACCACCCTGGCTTCGTTCGATTACAAGAATCCACGCGCGCAATATGTTGAAGCCGCTTCACTGAACCGGCAAGGCGACGTCTTTCCGCATGAAATCTACGAAGATACAGGTGCCTATGGTTTCCGGCAGTGCAGCGACGGTGTGCAGCTGGCAGGCCGACGTATGGACGAAGCGGAGAAAGACACGCAGTATTTCGAGGCAGTGGCGAACGAGAGACACGTGTTGCCGGGGCGTACGTTCAAGCTCGGCGGTCACTTCAGCGCCGAGTCGCACTCGCGCCGATACGACACCGAACAGCGCTCCAGCATCGGGGACCGCTACTACCTGATCCTGTCTGCCGACCACGAGATTTCGAATAATTACCAGGCTGGCCCGAGCGCTCCTTCGCACTTCGAAAACCGCTTTACGTGTATCCGCCGGGATATCCGCTGGCGCCCCGGCCGCGACTACAACAGCGAGCCTGTCATCTATACGGGCCTGCATACGGCCATCGTCACTGGCCCGGCGGGGGCCGACATCCATACCGACGGCTACGGCCGCGTCAAGCTGCAACATCACTGGGACCGGCTGGGCAACTACGACGAAAAAAGCTCGCCCTGGATCCGTGTATTGAGCCCGGCAGCCGGCAGCGAATTCGGGCAGATCCGCTTGCCGCGCGTCGGCGAGGAGGTGGCCGTCGTCTACCCGAACGGGAATATCGACCACCCGCTCGTCCTTGGCGCGCTCTACAACAGAGCACAGATGCCGCCCTGGGCACTGCCGCAGCAGCAGGCGCTTGCCGGCCTGCGCAGCCGCGAACTGGGCGGCGGAACGCGCGGAAATCACCTGGTCCTCGACGACACCAGGGAGATGATCCAGGCGCAGCTGAAGAGCGACCACCAGTGCAGTCAACTGTCCCTCGGCCATATCACACGCATCGAGGACAACGCAGGCCGCAAGGATGCACGCGGAGAAGGCTGGGAACTGCGTACCGACGGCCATGGCGTGGCACGTGCCGCCAAGGGGCTGTTGATCACGACCGAAGCGCGGCAGTCCGCGCGCGGACCGATCAAGGATATGGACGAAACGGAAAAGCGACTGGATGCCGCGCACAAGCTGCACGATGACCAGGCAACAGCCGCGCTGCAGGGCCTGGCACAGGAAAGCGGACAGCAGCACGACGTCGCCGATATGCTCAAGGCACAGAACAACGGCGTGCGCGGCACAGGTGAGCCATTTCCCGAGCTTGCAGAACCCCACCTCGTCTTGGCGAGTCCGGCCGGTATCGAGACCACTTCAGCACAATCGACCCATATTGCCAGCGGCGAACATATAGCACTGACAGCAGGACGCAATCTTTCGATCGCAACTGGCGACAGCCTGTTTGCGAGCATCAAGCAAACCTTCCGCCTGTTCGTCCATAAGGCAGGCATGAAGCTGATAGCAGCATCCGGAAAAATCACCGTGCAGGCACATGAGGACGATATCCAGGTCATCGCCAACAAGGTCTTGTCCCTGATCAGCCAAACCGACTGGATCGACCTCAAGGGGAAAAAAGGTGTGCGCTTGCATGGCCCGGAGTGCATGGTCGAAATCACCGACCGCCTGCAGGTCTTTGCGCCCAAGCCTGCGCTATTTCACGGCAATCTCGAAACCCTCGCTCCCCAGAACAGGCCGCAACCATCGGCGGCGCACAAGATCGCGATTACGGAACCAACGACGCCGGAAGATCCGAAGCAGCTTCTCTTCATGCTGCAAACCCATGCCGGAAGCGGGCGTCCGTTTGCCAATGTCCCTTATTCGCTATTCAAGGGCGAGACAAAAGTAAGGGATGGCATCACCGATGACATGGGCATGATCGCGGTCGAGCATAAGGCGGGACCGGCCGACTACCGTGTCGAACTTCCAAACGGTGAAGTCTACGCGCTTGCGGCGGTTCCGCAACCCGCACCTCCCCAATCGCCGAATCACCGCGAACAGACTTTGTCGAACATGGGGGCGCGGGCGATTGAAGGCTCGACCGACAGTCGCGTGCACGTCTGACAATCGCTCAACCGATCCCTAAAGGAGGCCGCATGCCTGATCCAATAAAACGTGCCGAAAAAGTCCATATCGACGAGTTGAGTGGCAAGGCCACCAGCACGGTGTGTAGTGGTCTAATGTCCCCGGACACCTCGATAGGTGGATAATTCACCTTCGAAGGAGTTTACATGACCAGGCAGCGCCGCAATTTCGACCCCAGCTTCAAGCTCGAGGTCGTCCGTATGATCACAG
>Ga0209023_10004108_pt1 | contig 16824 bp, 18 predicted proteins | sample LakOneMetagenome_FD_187468 | JGI IMG/M metagenome (GOLD analysis project Ga0209023, IMG submission 187468) | Freshwater and sediment microbial communities from Lake Erie, Canada (SPAdes) (version 2) | ecosystem: Environmental > Aquatic > Freshwater > Lentic | place: Lake Erie, Canada... | reverse complement strand
GGTATACAAATCATAAAGAATTCATGACAGCTTTGATGGATAGTATGATAATAAGAAAACAACGTGAATTAAATAAACCAAAAAACCCGTCACAATACGAGTAATTATTTTGTATGAATAAAATTTATAAAGATGCCGATGAGGCAGTGAGCGATATCAACGACAGAAGCGTGATCATGCTGGGAGGTTTTGGTTTATGCGGCATTCCTGAAAACTGCATTGCAGCCCTTGTAAAAAAGGGATCTAAGGAATTAACCTGTATTTCCAATAATGCCGGCGTAGATGATTTTGGTATCGGGTTAATGCTTAAGCAGAAACAGGTTAAAAAAATGATCTCATCTTATGTGGGTGAAAACGCAGAATTCGAAAGGCAATTATTAAGTGGCGAACTTGAAGTTGAATTGATACCACAAGGAACGCTTGCAACACGTTGTATGGCCGCGGGATATGGCATGCCGGCAATTTTTACACCTGCCGGTGTGGGGACAGAAGTTGCAGCAGGAAAAGAAGTAAGGAATTTCAATGGTAAAGAATATTTACTTGAATATGCTTTTGATGCCGATTTCGCAATTGTGAAAGCCTGGAAAGGTGATACACATGGCAACCTGGTATTTAAAGAAACTGCCAGAAATTTTAATCCGCTGATGGCAATGGCAGGAAAGATCACCATTGCAGAAGTTGAAGAACTTGTTCCCGCCGGTGAACTTGATCCGGACAATATTCATACGCCAGGCATTTATGTTCATCGTATTTTCCAGGGTCAACATTATGAAAAGAGAATTGAACAAAGGACAGTAAGAAAAATTAACAATTAGTCAATGTGCTGTTGAAGTACACGTATTTTAATCATCACATCAGCATATCATTAAATTAGCACATTATTATTATGGCTTTAGATAAATTTCAGATCGCACAACGAATTGCCAGGGAATTACAGGATGGTTATTATGTGAACCTCGGTATTGGTATTCCCACACTGGTTGCCAATTATATTCCTGCCGGGATAAATGTAGTGCTGCAGAGTGAGAACGGTTTGTTGGGAATGGGGCCGTTTCCTGAAGAAGGAAAAGAAGATGCGGATCTCATCAACGCAGGTAAGCAAACAATTACAACTGTTCCCGGTTCTGCTTTTTTCGACAGTGCCATGAGTTTTGGTATGATACGTTCAGGCAAGGTGCACCTTACGGTATTAGGGGCCATGGAAGTGAGTGAGGATGGGGATATTGCCAACTGGAAAATTCCCGGTAAAATGGTAAAAGGAATGGGTGGTGCGATGGACCTTGTTGCAAGCGCAAAAAATATCATTGTTGCCATGATGCATACCAATCCCAAAGGTGAAAGCAAATTATTACCTCAGTGTTCGCTTCCGTTAACAGGAGTAAAATGCGTAAAGAAAATTGTGAGCGATCTTGCTGTACTTGAAGTCACAGCAGATGGTTTTAAATTAATTGAAAGGGCACCCGGCGTATCTGTAGAAGAAATAAAATCGAAGACAGCGGGTAAACTGATCGTTGAAGGAGAAATTCCGGAGATGGTTTTTAGTTAACCTGTTTATTAGTTTATTGATCAACTGCTGTGAGGTCTCTGCCAATAAACAAGTAAACCAATAAACAAGTAAACCAATAAACAATAATATTAAAACAAAAAGCCCCGGAAAATTCCAGGGCTTCTTTATTTAACAGATAGTGTCGGTATTAAATTGTAGGCGCTGCTGCCAGTATCTCAGCATCAACTCCTGAAGCATATTTTTCAAAATTCTTAATGAATTCCATCGCAAGTTGTTTTGCTTTCTGGTCATATTCATTTTTATCTTTCCAGGTATTGCGTGGGTTTAAAACTTCTGCAGGCACACCCGGGCATTCAACCGGCATCATCATACCAAACACAGGATGTGCTTCAAACTGAACGTTATCCAGTTTGCCTTCCAGTGCCGCTGTTATCATTGCCCTCGTATATGGTAATTTCATGCGTTGCCCGATACCGTAAGGGCCACCGCTCCATCCCGTATTTATCATCCATACATTTACGTTATGTGCTTTCATTTTCTTGCCAAGCATTGCAGCATACTGGCCAGGGTGCAATGGTAAGAAGGGTGCGCCAAAACATGCACTGAATGTACTTTGCGGTTCTTTAACACCTGCTTCCGTTCCGGCTACCTTTGCCGTATAGCCGCTTATGAACTGGTACATGGCCTGTCCGGCAGTAAGTTTGCTTACCGGTGGAAGGATACCATATGCATCAGCTGTTAAGAAGAAAATATTTTTAGGTGTTTTGCCGATAGAAGGTTCCAGGGCATTGCTGATAAATGACAATGGATAACTTACCCTTGTGTTTTCTGTAATTGTTTTACTGCTGAAATCAATTTTATTGGTTCCGGGAAAGAATGTTACATTCTCTACCAGTGCACCCGGCCTTATTGCATGAAATATCTCAGGTTCTTTTTCTTCACTCAGATCAATTGTTTTTGCATAACAGCCGCCTTCAAAATTAAATACGCTGTCTTCAGTCCAGCCATGCTCATCATCCCCGATCAAAAGCCTGTTAGGATCGGCACTTAAAGTTGTTTTGCCGGTACCGCTTAATCCAAAGAATATGGCTGTATCTCCATCTTTGCCCATATTGGCGCTGCAATGCATGCTTAACACATTGGCACGTTGCGGAAGCACATAATTCAACATGGTGAAAATGCCTTTTTTCATTTCACCTGTATATCCTGTACCGCCAATTAAAATCGTTTTGTGTTTAAAACTCAATACAGCAAAATTTTCAGAAGCCGTACCATCCACAGCAGGGTCTGCTTTAAAGCCCGGGGCCTGTATAATATGCCAGTGTGCTGTAAATCCATCCAGTTCCTTTTCGGTTGGACGGATGAACATATTGTAGCAGAATAAATTGCTCCATGGATTTTCATTGATCACACGCAGTCTTAAACGGTAATCTTCCTGGGCGCACGCAAAACAATCCCTTACCCATAATTCCTTGTCTGAAAGATATTTGATCATCTTTTCTTTCAACTGGAAAAAAAGTTTTTCTTCCATTGGAATATTGAAATTATTCCAATGAACAGTGTCTGCGGTTAATTCATCTTTTACTGTAAACTTGTCTTTGGGGCTACGGCCGGTAAATTTTCCGGTTTTAATAATGAGGGCACCCGTGTCATTCAAAACACCTTCATTGCGTTTTAAAGTCTGTTCTGTAAGTTCTGCCGGGTTTAATTGGTAATGGATGGGCTGGTTAGTTTGCAAGCCCAATTCTGCCAGGGCACCAATTGGTGCTTCCAGCATAAGATTTACTGACATAGCAAGCGTTTTGTTACGCTGCAAAGTTAGCATTTCATTAAAATAAAAAAAATAACGAATGACTGGTTTATATGCAGGAATCTTTGTGTTTTACAAGTTTTCTTGATATTTTTTTAAAATGACATGTTTTTATTAAAAGCTGTCTTATTAAACCTTGCTAACGTTGAATGAAGATTATTTTTAAGTATGTTTATCTTTCAAGGGGCTTCATATAAAAAGTTATTAAAACGTATATTGCGTTTTTATTTTTTGAGGCAGTTTTTAATAACAACATTAAATTTTCTCCGATGAAATATCTTCCTTTAAATCCTGAGATTTTTATCCAGAACCGTAAGAGGTTCATTGATAAAATGGATAAAAATGCTATCGCCATTTTCAACAGCAATGATGAATTACCTACCAATGGGGATGCCCTTCATAAATTCAAACAAAATTCCGACCTGTTCTGGCTTACAGGAATTGAGCAGGAAGAAACAATGCTTGTGTTGTTCCCCGATAACCCCGATCCAAAATACAGGGAAGTGCTTGTTGTGGTAAGGCCAAATGAAATGAAAGAAAAATGGGATGGTCACCGCTTGCGTGTTCAGGAAGCACAAGGTATTTCCGGAATACAGACAATTGTATGGCTTGATTCACTCGATGCCATGTTACAGCCATGGGTACATCTTGCAGATTCTATATATCTTAATAGCAATGAGAATGACCGCAAATCAAATTATGTTCCTGTACGGGATTATCGTTATGCTGAAACAATGAGGAAACTTTACCCGCTTCATAATTTTAAACGCAGTTCAAAAATATTGAAAGAACTGAGGGCTGTGAAAACAGCACAGGAAGTTGAAGTGATCCAGAAAGCAATTGATATCACTGAAAATACATTCAGAAGGTTATTGAAATTTATTAAGCCAGGTGTAATGGAATATGAAATTGAAGCTGAGATATTCCACTCATTTTTATCACAGCGTGCAACAGGCCCGGGTTATGGTTCAATCATTGCCAGTGGCGACAGGGCAAGAACACTTCACTATGTGGAAAATAACCAGGAATGTAAAGACGGCGAATTGATATTAATGGATTTTGGTGCAGAGTATGGTTATTATAATGCAGACCTTACAAGGACCGTTCCTGTGAATGGTAAATTTGGCCGCAGGCAAAAAACGATTTACAACGCATGTCTTCACCTGCATCATTATGCCGCCAGTATTTTAAAACCCGGTATCAGCATTATTGATTACACCGAAAAAGTAGGGGATGAAGCAACTGTTGTTTTTCAAAAAATCGGGTTGCTGAGAAAATCTGATATTAAAAATGAAGATCCTGCCAACAGGGCTTACAGAAAATATTTATATCATGGTATTTCACATCACCTGGGTATTGATGTACATGATCTTGGAACAAGGACAGAACCAATAAAAGCAGGCATGGTGTTTACCATTGAACCGGGTATTTATATCGAGGAAGAAAAGATCGGTGTAAGGATCGAAAATAATTTCTGGATAACAAAGAATGGCAATAAAGACCTGATGAAAAATATTCCGATCACAGTGGAAGAAATTGAAGCGTTGATGAAGAAATAATGTGCTAATACGATAATGTGCTGATGTGCTGATTAATGAAAGCAATTATCGCATCGGCATATCAGCACATTATCACATTTTAAATTGAATGAAACAGATCCCCAATATTTTTACTTTACTCAACTTAGTTTTCGGCTGCCTTGCCATTGTTGCCACATTGCAGAATGGGATCGCCATTCAATACAATCCTGAAGGGGCACAATTTATCGATATTCCTGAAAAGATATGGATGGCATCTTTGTTCATCGGGCTTGCAGCTGTAGTGGATTTTTTAGACGGTTTTGTTGCAAGGATGTTCAATGCTTCATCTGAAATGGGTAAACAACTCGATTCATTGGCAGATGTGGTTAGTTTTGGTGTAGCTCCAGCAATGATCGTTTACCAGTTCCTCAGATTGAGTTATGCAAAAGAAGAATCAGGAATAGATGTATCGATCTTGTTATTGCTGCCTGCATTTATCATTGCAGCAGCATCTGCATACCGCCTGGCAAAATTCAACCTCGATACTTCACAGCAATACGGATTTAAGGGTGTACCAACCCCTGCAGTCGGCTTACTGATCGCTTCATTTCCATTGATATACTGGAATGCAGCTAACGATAAGATAATTGCTGTTCTATTGAACAAATGGGTTTGGTATGGGATTATTCTTTTTGTTTCATGGTTAATGGTGAGTAATATTCCCATGATGGCCATGAAATTTAAGAACCTTTCTGTAAAGACCAACCTGCCCAAATTTATACTGATCATTTTTTCCATCATAGCAGCATTCATATTACATTGGATCGCAGTGCCGGTTATTTTTATCGGTTACATTATTTTATCTTTGGTATTCAAAAATAAATGATCATGAAATTTACAGCACAGGTTAAAGTAATGCCGTTGAAAGACTTGTTGGACCCGCAGGGAAAAGCAGTATTGGGCGGGCTTCAGAATTTGGGGTTGAATTCAGTTTCTGATGTAAGGATCGGTAAACATATTGACCTGCAGATTGAAGCGGCTGATAAAGAAACAGCTTTTCAACTGGCATCTGATGCTGCAAAAAAATTACTGGCAAACCCGGTAATGGAAGTATTTGAGATATCAATTAATTAATTTGGAGATTTGAAGATGTGACAATTTGGAAATTAAAGACAACCTGTTACTTGCTCCATCTTCAATCGACTAATTTCCAAATTTCCAAATTTCCAAATTATAATGCTTTACATCGTTCCCTCTCCAATTGGCAATCTTTCCGACATCACATACAGGGCCATCGAAATATTGAACAGTGTTGACCTTATCCTTGCAGAAGACACACGGACATCTTCTGTTCTTTTAAAACATTACAACATAAATAAACCGATATCTCCTTATCACCAGCACAACGAACATAAAATTGTTGCTCATCTTGCAGACCAGCTTTCAGCAGGCAAAACAATTGCATTACTAACAGATGCGGGTACACCCGGAATAAGTGACCCCGCTTTTTTACTGGTAAGGGAATGTATAAAAAATAATATTGAAGTACAATGCCTGCCTGGTGCAACAGCATTTGTTCCGGCACTGGTGAACAGCGGGCTTCCAATAAACAGTTTCTGTTTTGAAGGTTTTCTTCCGCTGAAAAAAGGCCGGCAGACCATGTTGAAAAAATTAGCAACAGAAGAACGTACCATGGTTTTTTATGAAAGCCCCATGCGGCTTGTAAAAACATTGAATAATTTGATGGAATATTTCGGTGCAGAAAGACAATGTTGCGTAAGCCGTGAACTGACCAAAAAATTTGAAGAAAATAAACGGGGCACTTTGCAGGAAGTTCATGATCATTTTAATGCAAAGGCTGTAAAAGGGGAAATTGTAATTGTTGTTCAGGGAAAAGAATGATTTTTAAAACCAGATTTATTTTTCAAATCAACATATATGAAACGTGTAATCCTTATTCTGTCTGTTTTTTGCATCAGCGATCTTTCTGCACAGGATCTTGCTTTCGGCAGAAAAATGGTTGACACACTTACTTCTTCTTATTTTTGGGGAAGAGGTTATACAAATGACGGTATGGGTAAGGCCGCTGATTTTTTGGAATCACAGTTTAAGTCGTATGGACTGGAGCCGATGAATGATGGATCCTTCTTTCAAAAATTCTCGTACCCGATTAATACTTTTCCCGGGAAAATGGACGTAAGTATTAATGGAAAAGAATTGGTGCCGGGGAAAGATTTTATTGTGGCGCCGGAAACGAAAGGGACAAAAGCAGATGGGAAATTAATTCAGAAAGATAGTGTTACGTTCATCAATTCAGAAGAGAAATTCATTGTTCATATGGATGATAAATTAACGATGGATCTTTCTCCGGAAGTGGCGCCTTATACTATGATCAACGTTGACAAGAAATCGATCATAGGAGAGCCTGCCAGTTTTAAAGTAAATATTGAAAATAAATTTATCAAGGTTTTTAAAGCTTCCAATGTTTGTGGTTTTGTAAAAGGAACTTCAAGGCCGGATTCATTTATTTTCATTACTGCTCATTACGATCACCTGGGCGGTTTGGGAAAAGATACTTATTTTCCTGGTGCCAATGACAATGCCAGTGGAGTTTCATTATTACTGAACCTTGCTCATTATTATGCAAAAAATCCGCAACCTTATTCAATTGGATTTTTATTGTTTGCCGGTGAGGAAGCAGGTTTGATCGGATCAAAATATTTTACTGAGAACCCATTGGTTCCGCTGAAGAAGATCAGGTTTCTTATCAATACTGATCTTGCCGGTACAGGAGATGAAGGTATTACAGTTGTGAACGCTACTGAGTTCCCAAAAGAATTTGCCATGATGAACGCAGTGAACGATGAAAATAAATTACTGGCAAAGATCAACTCCCGTGGCAAAGCCGCCAACAGCGATCATTATTTCTTTACGGAAAAAGGAGTGCCTTCTTTTTTCTTTTATACATTGGGCGGTATAAAAGCTTATCATGATGTATTTGATAAAGCAGCAACATTACCCATGAATGAACACGAGGATCTTTTTAAACTCTTAATAAAATTCAATCAAAAGTTAATGGGAAAATAAAACAAGTAAATATTCATACCGTTTATCAGTTATGCATCTTTTCATCAACCTTTTTTCCGATTTTTACAAAACAACTTTTAAGTATGCAGTACAAAAAAACTTCCTTATTTCTTATTACAAATTTCTTATTCCTTATTTCCATAGCACAACCAGATCGCTGGCAGCAAAGGGTAAAGTATAACATGAATATTGATGTGGATGCTTCTACCAATAAATTTACGGGTAAACAAAAACTGGAATACAGCAATAATTCCACTGATAAACTTGATAAAGTTTATTATCATTTGTACTGGAACGCATTTCAGCCAAACAGCAGTATGGACATGCGTAGCAGGGAATTGGGAAAGGTTCTTACAAATACCCGTCCTGACTGGGATACCAGGGTTAAAGACAGGATACTGAACCTGAAAGATGATGAAATTGGTTACCAGAAGATCATTTCATTAAAAATGAACGGCGTGCCACAGCCATTTAAATATCATGAAACAATTCTTGAAGTTGACCTTACGAAAGCGATATTACCAAAAACAAAAGTTGTATTTGAAATGGAATTTGAAGCACAGGTTCCTTTGCAGATACGCCGCAGCGGAAGGGATAATCCAAACACAGGAGTGAGGTATAGTATGAGCCAGTGGTATCCTAAGATGTGTGAGTATGATTATGAAGGATGGCATCCCACACCATATGTTGCCCGTGAATTCTATGGAGTATGGGGAGATTATGATGTTACGATCAGTATTGATAAGACTTATAAATTGGGTGGGACCGGTGTATTGATGAATGCGAGTGAAATTGGTTGGGGATATGATAAACCGGGAACTGAACTTAAAGAAATAACTGCGGCTAAGCGTAACTGGCATTTTGTTGGAAATAACATACATGATTTTGTATGGGCCGCTGATCCGGATTATTCCCACATTGTAAGAAAAATAACAAACGGCCCGGTGATACATGTTATTTACAATAACCCCAATAATAAAGCGGATACAAAATCATGGGAAAAGGTTGGTGATGCAGCTGTTACTGTACTTCCATTCATTGAAAAAACATTTGGAAAATATCCTTACCCTCAATATTCATTCATACAAGGTGGTGATGGCGGCATGGAATACCCGATGGCAACACTGATCAACAGTTCTTATATCGGTACTGTTTTTCACGAGTGGATGCATAGCTGGTACCAGATGATGCTGGGAACGAATGAAAGTTTGTACCCATGGATGGATGAAGGTTTTGCAAGTTATGCCGATGATCTTGTATCAAAATATTATGAAAAAAAATCTTCCCTGCAGGATTATAAGGATACATTAAAGGCGCATCCTGAAAATACTAATCTGAAGAATCTTATAGATATGTTGCCTGATGATCATTCAGGTTCTTATAATGGTTATTTCCGTTTGGTAAAAAGCGGACTGGAAGAACCACTTACAACCCATGCAGATCATTACAATACAAATTTTGCATACAGTGTTGCATCGTATAGCAAAGGGGAAATATTCCTGGAACAGCTTGGATATATTGTTGGTGCACCTGTAAGGGATAAAATTTTATTGAAGTATTATGATACCTGGCGCTTCAAACATCCAAATGCATCTGACTTTTTTAAACTGGCGCAGGATGTGAGTGGTTTGCAGATAGACTGGTATAAAGAATATTGGGTAAATACAACCAAGACCATCGATTACAGCATTGACAGTTTGTGGGAAGAAAATGGCGTATCAAAGATCAGGTTGAAAAGGATCGGGCAAATGCCGATGCCGATTGATCTTCAGCTGACTTTCAAAGACGGGTCAACAGAGATGCATAATATTCCTTTGAATTTAATGTTTGGGAATAAGCAAAATGAAAATCCATCAGAGCAGTTTGTTGTTCATGAAGAATGGAAATGGACACACCCATATTATATTGTTGAATTCAAACGCAAACTCACAGACCTTACAAAAGCAGAAATTGACCCTTCAAAACGTATGGCAGATATTGAACGAAAGAATAATAAGATCGAACTAAGCTGGTAATATAAGTTATTATAGAAATGATTAAATAAAAAGTCCGCTCCAAAAGAGGCGGGCTTTTTTTGCACTACCAGAAACCAGCAGTCTTAACGACCAAAAAATTTATTTACTGCCTCCACCCGGTTTGAAACATGGAGTTTAGAATAAACATTGTAAACATGTTTGCGTACAGTTTCAGAACTTATGTTTAATTGGTCCGAGATCTCTTTATAGACCAATCCTTTTGACAACATTTCCAGAATTTCTTTTTCACGTTTTGTAAGTACATCCAGGCTATGATCCAGGTTTGCGCTTGAAGGTTTTACCTGGAATGCCGATACAACTTTTCTTGCGATCTGGCTGCTCATCGGTGCACCGCCCTCATATAATTCTTTTATGGCATCCAGCATTTTTGCAGGTGCTGTTTTTTTGATGATATAACCGCTTGCCCCTGCATTCAATGCTTCAAATATCTTTTCATCATCTTCGTAGATCGTGCACATCATAAAAAGCATTTCGGGGCATGTTGCTTTTAACTCTCTTACCACTTCAATACCTGTTATACCCCCAAGGTGTATATCCATTAAAACTACTTTGGGAAGAAATATGGGTAATTTTATCAATGCGTCCTCACCATTCACGCATGAACAGGCGAGCGTATATCCTTCGGCAGAATCTATGATCTGCTCAAGGGCATTGCGTATATCATGATTGTCTTCTACAATTCCTACAGAAATATTCATGATACAAAGCTGGCTTAAAAACACCGGTTAAACAATACCCTAAAGTGGTAGGGGGAATTATTTTTTTACAGGCTGGTAAAGTATGAACTTATCTTTAAAATACGGCTCGTTGAATATCTTTTCAACTTCCCAAACGAATGGTTTACAACCGCTTTCAAAAATTTCTTTGGTCAGGTCACCGCCTTTAAGGCAGATGAGGCCGTTAACAATCTCAGGGTCTTTATTTTTTTTCAGCAACGGTTTGCTCCAGTGCCACAGATCTTTTAACGGGGCTACGGCTCTTGAAACAACCACATCAAACTGCCTGTTCTTAATTTCTTCAACCCTGGTATGTTGTGTAGTGATATTTTTTAAACCAATGGCATCTGCGATCTGGATAACAACCTGAAGTTTCTTATTGATGCTGTCAACAAGATGAAAGGAAACTTCCGGGAAAAAGATCGCCAATGGAATACCAGGAAACCCACCGCCAGCACCAAGGTCCATCACCTGCATATTATCTTTAAATTCAAATTTTGCAGCAATGGCCAATGAATGCAGAACATGGTGTAAATAAAAATTGTCCATATCCTTACGGCTGATGACGTTTATCTTTTCATTCCATTCAGTATACAATCCTTTGAGTGCAGCAAATTGCTGTTCCTGCTCTTTTGTAAAATCTGAAAAATATTTTTGTATGATATCCATAACACGAATTACACTAATTATACGAATTTAAAACAGTAATAATAAAATCCGTGTAATCATTTCCAGGTTGGTTTTGGTTTTTTCATTAACGCCGGCGCATAGATGATATAATAAAAAAACATCCATATGTCGAAGAAAATGAATAGAGGGTACAGGTCTTTTTCACCAAGTTTGTTCATTGTTTTGGCGTAAACGAATGCCTGTATGATCAACCTTACACCAAATGCGATCAAAGCATATTGCCAATTATAAAAGATACAGCTTGCGATCAGCAATGGATAAAATAAAAAATGTGTGAACGCATATAAGCTCAATAAGAATTTATGAACCGGCTTGTAATATTTGCTGGTTGTGTAATGACGTTTTTTTTGCGCCAGCCATTGCTTCCATGTTGTTGGCGGATTGCTTAGCGTAAAACTGTCTTTGCTGATATTGATCTTTGTATTTTTCTTTTTAGCAGCAGCACTTATAAAAAGATCATCATCACCTCCAGGAATATTATTGTGCGCCGAAAATCCTTTGTGCCGGAAAAAAATCTCTTTCTTATAACTCAGGTTTCTTCCTACGCCCATATAGGGAGTGCCTGCCAGTGCGTAACTTAAGTATTGAAGGCCTGCATGAAATGTTTCCCAGCGGATAAGTTTGTTGAGAAAGCCTTTCTTTTTATTATAAGGCCCATAACCTAAAACGATTTCTGTATCATCGTCGTAGGTGCTTTGCATACTGTCTATCCAGTGTTCGGTAGCAGGTACACAATCAGCATCCGTTAATAAAAGTATTTCGTATTTGGATGATTTGATGCCAATGCTTAACGGGAATTTTTTTCCAGGGATCATTTTAGCTTCCTGTGTAAGCTCAACGATCTGGAGTTGCTTAAATGTTTTCTTAAATTCTTCCAGTACATATTTACTGTCATCATAGGAATTATCATTTACAACGATCACTTCATGGGTAGTTCTATAATCCTGCACCAACGCGCCGGGTAAGTTCTTTGCCAGGTTTTCAGCTTCATCTCTTGCACAAATGATCACACTTACAGCATTTGTCCGTGAATTTGACTTTTCTTTTTCTTTGTAAAAAGTTAACCTGCTGAAAAAAAACAGGTAATAAAAAAGCTGGATAAAAGTAACGGAGCAGAAAATAATAAATAATATCAGCTGCCAGTGCAGCAATAATAGCTTTGGTAAATGCATGGCGCAAATTTAAGCTATAAATCGTTTATTTATTTTTAGAAATGTTAACCTTGAACAACCATTTCGGAATCCGGTTAGTCATAATAATAATATCTTTATCAAAATTTTCAGATCAATGAAACAAGTATTTATTTTAATGACAGCATGTTGTCTTTGTGTTTTTTCGGTTGCACAGACAAGAACCACTACAACCGAGTATCAGAAAGTATCAAGATCGGCATTGGTGAATGAAGTGCCTTTCCCTGCAAAAACTGTAGAAAATGCCATTGAAGATGCATTTTCTAAAAAGGGATATAAGGGGTCCAGTTCAAAAGGGTTTACTGTTTATAAAGGAGTCCGCCTTCCTGAACTTGGCAATGATGCGTACGATCTTTATTTTATGGTTGATAAAAAAAGCAGGAAGGATAATGATAACAGTATTGTGACTTTGATGGTTTCAAAAGGGTTTGATGAATTTGTGACCGAATCTTCCGAAGGCAATCCTTTGGGAAAAGCAAAAAATTATCTCGATTCATTGAGGAACACTTTAGCCGCATACGACCTGGAGCAACAGATCAGCACCCAGGAAGAGGAAGTAAAGAAAGCGGATAAGAAGAATGAAAGCCTCCGGGATGATGAAAAAGACCTTTTGAAGAAAAAAAAGAAGCTCGAAGAAGATATCGAAGACAATAAAAAATCGCAGGAAAAGCAGGAAAAGGAACTGGAAAAACAGAAACAAATTCTTGAAACGCTTAAAGGAAAGCGGAAGCAGGGTTAATTTGAAGATTAATCAATTTGGAGATTAACATAATTGTTCAAATTCATACATCACCTCATTTCCAAATTGTCAAATCTCCAAATCTTCAAATTATTTTATGTCCAGTTTACAATTCGAGATACATACATCAGATTCAACTTCAAAAGCACGTACAGGAAAGATCACAACGGATCATGGTGAGATAATGACACCAATCTTTATGCCTGTTGGAACGGTTGGAAGTGTAAAAGCCGTTACCCAGCAGCAATTGAAAAATGAAGTGCATGCGCAAATAATCCTTGGTAATACTTATCATCTTTATTTAAGGCCCGGCTTGGAAGTGCTTGAAAATGCAGGTGGCTTACACAAATTTAATGGCTGGGACAGGCCGATACTTACCGACAGTGGTGGTTACCAGGTTTTTTCATTGGCAGGTACAAGAAAGATCAATGAAGAAGGTGTTATGTTCCAGTCTCACATTGATGGAAGCAGGCATTTATTTTCTCCTGAAAAAGTAATGGATATTCAACGCATCATTGGTGGAGACATCATCATGGCTTTTGATGAATGCCCGCCCGGCGGAAGTGAATATGGATATGCAAAAACATCGATGGAATTAACGCATCGCTGGCTCGACAGGTGTTTTACACAATTCAATGCCACACCTGACAAATACGGGTACACGCAGAATTTATTCCCTATCGTGCAGGGCGGTGTTCATCACGACCTCAGGAAATTTTCCTGCGAATACATTTCATCTAAAAATGCAACCGGTAATGCAATAGGAGGATTGAGTGTTGGTGAACCGATAGAAAAAATGTACGAGATATGTGAACTTTGTTGTGATAACCTGCCAACACAAAAACCGCGTTATTTAATGGGGGTAGGAACGCCCTGGAATATTCTTGAATGCATTTCAATGGGTGTAGATATGTTTGATTGTGTAATGCCAACACGCAATGGCAGGAATGCCATGCTGTTCACCTCAAAAGGCATCATCAATATTGATAATAAAAAATGGGAAAATGATTTTTCTGTAATTGATGATGGCATTGATTGTGAGATCAGCAATTACTACAGTAAAGCCTACCTGCGCCACCTGATGAAATCCAAAGAATACCTTGGGTTAACCATCGCAAGCGTGCACAACCTTGCATTTTACCTCTGGCTGGTGAAACAGGCAAGGGAGCATATCATTGCCGGGGATTTTAATAGCTGGAAAGACGCAATGGTGATACAGCTTCAGCAAAAATTATAGTGGATAATTTTTATTATTCTTACATAAATTATAACAACTATTGTTATACTTTAGTGGCCTTTAACAGCCATGTGAAATATTTAAATATGAAAAAAACATTTCTTTTTTATTTAGTTCTGTGTTTTTTTATGCCGGCTATTGCTTTTACACAAAGTAATCCCGTGCAGAATGCCTCTATTCCAAAAGATGCACCGATCGATGTTACGGTTGCTGACTTTAAAAACAACATGCGTGCAAATGAGATCATCGTTTTCAGGAGCCAGCTAAATGGTAAGGAATACCAGGGGTTGACAAATGACAGCGGAAAATTTTCGATCAGGCTTCCTGCAGGCGATAAATACGAGATATTTATTTTGGGATTTAAAGATTCTACAAGCTATAATGTACTTGATATTCCTGCCACAAAAGGGAATGCATATTATAAGAATGCTTTCAAAGTGGATATCCAGTTCCAGCCTTCAAAAACCTTTATCCTGGAGGATTGTAATTTTGAGACCGGCAAAGCAACCCTTCAGCCGGAATCCTATGCCGTATTGGATGAACTCGTTGCCTACCTGAACAGGAAGGATGATGAAAAGATAGAATTGGGAGGCCACACAGATAATGTAGGAAGTGCTGCCAGTAATATGAAACTTTCGCAGGATAGGGCCAATACCGTTAGGGCTTACCTGCTTACCAAGGGGATCGATCCAGACAGGGTAACTGCCAAAGGTTATGGAATGACACAGCCTATTGCCGACAATAAAACAGAAGATGGACGGGCACAAAACAGGAGAACGGAGGTTAAGATATTGGAATAATATACTATATTCTATATATTAAAAAAGGTAATCCAGTTTGAGGATTACCTTTTTTAATATTAAATGATCAACAATCAATATTTGGTGTCGGAACCTGTATTGAAAATTGATTGTTTTATTATGGTGTAAATGTTTTTAGTAGTGTTTGCGTATTAACATCTACGCCTATCATCGAAACAGCTACTTTATAATCACCTTCAATTAACCCTGCTTTTGGTGCATAATAGCTTTTAATATCAGAAACAATGGTACCTGTCGGAAGCCCGGTGGCACTCAGGTCTGTTTTAATATTTATTACGCTATCATAAACTATTCCGTTTACTGTTCTGGTAAGGCTAATTCCCGTAACACTGTTTGTGATCACAATAGGTATAGGTGCCGGAAAACCAGAAACTGTAATAGGTATGGTCTGAGACCATGAAGCACCAACTGTGGCATTATCCTTCAGGTACAGGTTCTGGATCTGTAAATTGTTGAGCGGAAGCGTCTGGAAACGGTAATAATCGTTGTTTGTAATATTATAGTAGTCCTTTGCACCGCTATTATGGTTAAAAATGCGGTAAACCCGTTGGTTGGCGGTGCCTGCTTCTACAGTTGTATCTGTTGAAGAAACAGTCACAGTGTCAGCTGTTGTGGTAGCACTGATATTGTTTATCACATCATAGGTCCATTTACTTCCGGCTGTAATGGTCATATATTTATCAGCGGCTGCCGGAACCGGGGCCGGATCATCGCTTTTGCTGCAGGATATTGCCAAAACGCAGGCAGAAATGGAAGCAAATAATAGTTTTTTCATGTGTGTTATGATTTTTATTGTGTAAATATCTGTATTATTTGATTATAATTAAAATATTCCTCCTATCTTTGCGCTCCCAAATTTATGGCTAAACAGGCACTTATTAAACAGGACGGAACAATAGTTGAAGCACTCAGTAATGCTATGTTCAAGGTAAAATTAGAGAACGGGCATGAGATTCTGGCTACAATTTCCGGGAAAATGAGGATGCACTACATCCGTATTTTACCGGGCGATAAAGTTGGTGTGGAAATGAGCCCATATGACTTAACCAGGGGCAGGATCATATTCAGGTATAAATAAAGACAAGCTGATAGCGTAATGCTATTGGTCATTATCAAATAGATAAAATAAAATAAAATGAAGGTTAGAGCTTCAATTAAAAAACGCAGCGTTGATTGCAAGATCGTTAGAAGAAAAGGGCGCCTGTATGTGATCAACAAAAAGAACCCACGCTTTAAACAAAAGCAAGGGTAGTAGTAAATGGCTAGTGGGGAATGGGAGCAGCGAAAGCTACAAAACCATTAAACCATTAAACCAATAAACCAGAAACAAACAACTAATAAACTAATAGAATTTATGGCTCGTATTGCCGGTATAGATTTACCAAAAAATAAAAGAGGCGAAATTGGTCTTACCTACATTTATGGTATTGGCCGTTCTACAGCTCAGTACATCCTGGGGAAAGCAGGTATC
>Ga0209023_10004107_pt1 | contig 16827 bp, 16 predicted proteins | sample LakOneMetagenome_FD_187468 | JGI IMG/M metagenome (GOLD analysis project Ga0209023, IMG submission 187468) | Freshwater and sediment microbial communities from Lake Erie, Canada (SPAdes) (version 2) | ecosystem: Environmental > Aquatic > Freshwater > Lentic | place: Lake Erie, Canada... | reverse complement strand
GCGCCCATGTGGACGACGCCGCCTGGCTGACCAGTGCCCTCAAGAAGCTGGGCCTGAACGAAGAAAAGAACAAGCTGTCGACCCGCACCCTGGCCAGCCTGCAGGTGCTGTACTTCGAAGAGACGGTGGAAGACAAGCTGTGGCTGCCCACCTTCATCATGGAGCACCCGACCGAAATCTCCCCGCTGGCCCGTGCCAACGACACCCGCCCTGAAGTGACCGAGCGCTTCGAGCTGTACATCACCGGGCGCGAGTTCGGCAATGGTTTCAGCGAGTTGAACGACGCCGAAGACCAGGCCGCGCGCTTTCAGGCCCAGGTGGCGGCCAAGGACGGCGGCGACGACGAAGCCATGTTCTACGACCACGACTTCGTGCGGGCCCTGGAATACGGCATGCCGCCCACAGGGGGTTGCGGGATTGGTATCGATCGCCTCATGATGCTGTTGACCGACAGCCCCAGCATCCGCGACGTGATCCTGTTCCCTGCGCTGCGCCGCGAATCCTGAAAGAGCCCTGGCATCCGGGGCTTCCCGGATGATTGCGCCCTTACCGCGTTAACAGGCCTGAGGAGTCACCGTGCCATTCACATCCAGCAGCACGCCCTACCCCCCCACACAGCCCCCAACATCGGGCGGCGGTGGATTTTCGGTGTTGGTGGTCGAAGACCAAGGCTCCGTGCGCGCTGCGCTGGTGGCTGAATTGCGGCACGCGGGAGTCACCGACATCTTCGAGGCACCCGAGGGCAGCGCTGCGTTGCAACTGTTCAAGGCCCACCGGCCCGACCTGGTACTGCTGGACATCCGCCTGCCCGGCAAGGATGGCTACTGGGTGGCGCAGCAGATGCGCGAGAGCGAAGCTGGCGACTGGACGCCGATCATCTTCCTGTCCGGCCTGGACAACGAGCTGGACGTGTGGCGCGGCATCGAGGTGGGCGGCGACGACTACCTCGTCAAGCCGGTCAAGCCCATCGTGCTCATGGCCAAGCTGCGGGCCATGCGGCGCCTGCTGGACATGCGGCGCCGGCTGGTGTCCATGTCTGCCGAGCTGCATGTGGCCAACCAGCGGCTGAACGAGATGGTGGAAGTCGACGCCCTCACCGCCCTGGTCAACCGCCGCGGTTTCGACCGCATCCTGCACAACGAGATTTTGGCGGCGCGCCGAGACGGCACGCCGCTCACGCTGATGCTGTGCGACCTGGACCACTTCAAGCTCTTCAACGACGCCAGCGGCCACGTGCAGGGCGACGCGTGCCTGAAGGAAGTGGGCCGGCTGCTGCGCGAAGTGTGCGTGCGGCCCCGGGACGTGGCCTCACGCTATGGCGGCGAGGAGTTTGCGCTCATCCTGCCCAACACACCCCGCTCGGGCGCCATGACCTTTGCCCGCGCGCTGGGCCAGTTGCTCAAGGTGCGCGCCCTGCCCCACGCCGACTCTCCCCTGGGCACTACGCTCACCCTGTCCGGCGGCATCACCACCTGCGTGCCCGACGACAGCACCAATGCCGAGAGCATGATCATGCGGGCCGACCAAGCCCTGTACGCCGCCAAGGCGCAGGGCCGCAACCGGTTCTTCAGTTTTGAAATGCAGATGGACACCCTGGAGCAATTGCGCAATTGAGTCTCTTTTCCGCCTTCTCGTTTGACGCCACCGAACGCAACGCACGCTCTGCGGTTTCGCGCATGCAGGTTTTGAAAACACGGTTGCCCGACTGGATCCAGGACTGGCTGGAAGTCATCATTCCCGGCACGCAGATCCTGCTGATCCTGTTCGTGGCCTGGCTGCTGCAACGCGTGCTGCGCCGCATCGTGCGCCGCGCCAGCACCCACTACCAGGTGCCCGACGAACTGGTCGTGCCCATAAACGGGCTGATCCGCTGGGTGGTCGTGGCCAGCGCGCTGCTGCTGGTGCTCGAGCGCATGGGCGTGTCGGCCACCGTGCTCTGGACGGCCTTCACCGGCTTTGCCACCGTGGGCGCGGTGGCGTTCTTTGCCGCGTGGAGCGTGCTGTCCAACCTGTTTTGCGCACTCTTGATTTTCACGGTGCGGCCGTTTCGGATCGGTGACTACATCGAGGTGCTGGACACGGCCGAGAAGCCCGGCGCCAAGGGCCGTGTGGTGGACATCAACCTGCTGTACACCACGCTGGAAGACCATGGCGCCACGGCAGAACACGTGGCGTGGCTGCAGATTCCGAATGCGCTGGTGTTCCAGCGTGTGGTGCGGCGGTTTCAGGGCGTGCCACCTGCGGTGGCGCCGCATCCGTCGGCTGCTCCGGCTGCACCAGCCGCATCGGCATCGGGGTCGACGTCCGCGTCGACATCGCCGGCGGAAGCCAGCGGGACGCCTGCAGTGGCAGTCAGCGGCTCTGGACCACAGGTTTAGACAGGCGCCCGCAGCTCTGCGCGGGGTGCGCGCCGTGCCTGTCTATCTGCTCTATTCCCTGAGCCCTGAGCCCTGCGCATCCGGTGTGCGCCCGCGCCGCGTGTGCAGCGGGACTGCAGCGCCACAGGTGACAGTCAGCCTCTCGTGCGGCCTCCTGTGCGGCGTCTTCAGGGCAGCAGGTCGAGCGCCTGCATGTACGCAGGCTGGTACATCAGCTCATCCCAGGGCTGGGGCAGTGTTTCGGGCAGCAGCGCAAGGCGGCGCGACTCGCTGTCCACGCTCGGCTGCCACAGTCCCTGGGCCTGGGCTTTTTCGAGCCCTTCGATGAGTTCATCCACCGCCCGGCCGTCGCCCACGCTCTGGTTGCACAACAGCACCAAGTCGCAGCCGGCCTCCAGGGCCGCCACCGCAGCGTCGGTGTAGCTGACCACCTGGCCGTCCAGGCGCCGTGCGCCTTCCATGCTGAGGTCGTCGCTGAAGATCGCGCCGTCGAACCGCATCTGGCGGCGCAGGATGTCCTGCAGCCAGCGCTGGGAGAAGCCCGCAGGGCGGCTGTCCACCTTGGGATAGATCACGTGCGCGGGCATCACGCTGGTGAGCGTGGTGCTGAGCCAGGGGTACGGTGCCGCATCGTCGGCCAGGATGGCTTTGAGGCTGCGCTTGTCCACCGGCACTTCGGTGTGCGAGTCGGCTTTGACAAAGCCATGCCCCGGAAAGTGCTTGCCACAGTTGGCCATGCCCGCCTGCAGCAGACCATGCATGAGGCTCTTGGCCAGCAGCGCCACCACGCGCGGGTCGCGGTGAAAGGCCCGGTCGCCGATGACGCCGCTTTCGCCCCAGTCCAGGTCCAGCACCGGCGTGAAGCTGAAATCCACACCGCAGGCACGCAATTCGCTGCCGAGCACATAGCCCGCGGCCGTGGCGGCATTGGTGGCCCGCAGGGCGCCGCTGCCGGCAATGGCCTTGGCACCTTTGCCATCGTTCATCCACAGCTCGCCCAGGGCGCGCATCGGCGGCACGTGGGTGAAGCCATCGGTGCGAAACCGCTGCACGCGGCCGCCTTCATGGTCGACGCAGATCAACAGGTCGTCGCGCACCGCCTTGATGGCGCTGGTGAGCTGCAGCAACTGGGCGCGGTCGGTCCAGTTGCGGGCAAACAGGATGACGCCGCCGGTCAGTGGGTGGGCCAGGCGGCGGCGGTCTGCGGCGGTGAGCTCTGTGCCAGCCACGTCGAGGATCAGGGGTGCGTGTTCGGTCATGGGTTCCACAATGATTTGCTATACAAACAATAGCTGCCAGCGCTTGCCAATCAAGCGGTAGGGGCCGATTTATCTTGCATTTTCTCGACCACGCAGAAGCTGGCGGCGTAGTCGGTCTCGTCGGTCACGCTCAGGTGCGCGGTCAGGCCCCGCGCCTCGAACCATTCCTTGAGCGCACCGTGCAGCACGATCACGGGCTGGCCGCTGGGCAGCTTGGCCACTTCGCAATGGCGCCAGGTCATGGGCATGCGCATGCCCATGCCAACGGCCTTGCTGAAGGCCTCCTTGGCCGAAAAGCGGGTGGCCAGGTAGCGCAGGCCCCGGTCGGGCCAGCGGCTGCTCCGCTCACGCCAGGTGGCCAGCTCGCCGTCGGCCAGCACCTTCTGGGCAAACCGGTCGCCGTGGCGCTCCAGGCTGACGGCGATGCGCCGCACGTCGCAGATGTCGGTACCGATGCCGTAGATCATGATTTTTGAATAAAAAATGGCGCTACCGCTTGTCTGGCAAGCGCTACCAGCTATTAAATCAGGAGCATCAACGTTTTGTGGCCGAACCTGCCTGGATGCACGCAAGGTACGCCTGCACGGTGGCGGCATAGCCCAGCTCCAGCGCATCGGCCACCAGGGCGTGGCCGATGGAGACTTCCAGCACGCCGGGCACATCGCGCACGAAGGCGGCGAGGTTGTCGCGATTCAGGTCGTGGCCCGCGTTGACACCCAGGCCCGCATCCAGCGCCGCCTGGGCGGCATCGCGGTAGCGTGCCAGTTGCTCGGCCTGCTGGGGCGTGCCCCAGGCGGCGGCATAGGGCTCGGTGTACAGCTCGACGCGGTCGGCGCCTGCGGCCTTGGCGGCGGCCATCTGCTCAGGCACCGGGTCGATGAAGAGGCTCACGCGCACGCCCAGCGCCTTGCATTCGGCGATCAGGGAAGCCAGGCGTTCGGCATCCTGCGGAAAGCTCCAGCCGTGGTCGCTGGTGAACTGGTCTTCGCTGTCGGGCACGAAGGTCGCCTGGTGCGGGCGCACCTGGCGGATGAAGTCCATCAGGTTCTGCGACGGGTTGCCTTCGATGTTGTATTCACGGTCGGGCCAGGCCTTCATCAGCGTGGCCAGCTCGAACACGTCGTGGCCGCGGATGTGCCGCTCGTCGGGCCGCGGGTGCACCGTGATGCCCTGCGCGCCCGCCTGAAGGCACAGCTCGGCCGCACGGGTGACGCTGGGTATGCCCAGGTGGCGCGTGTTGCGCAACAGGGCAACCTTGTTGACGTTGACCGACAAGGCGGTGGTCGGGTGCGAAGAACGGCTGGTGTGGGATGGCTGGTTCATAGGGCCTGCAGGTCGATCATGAGCTGGCGGGTGCGCAGCGTCGGGCTGCCGCAATGGTATTGCAGCACGGCACGCAGTTGGGGCTTGAGTTCGGCCGCCACCGGCGCGCAGGCCCGCAGTGTGGCCGTGTAACTGGCGGTGCTGTCGTCCAGGGCGCGCTGCAGCGCCTGCCACTGGTGGCCCTGCAATCCCGCCCGGTCGTTTGATGACGCGGCGCGCAAGCCGCCCTCGGCCACCAGCGTGTAGCGGGTGGCGGGCTCCAGGGGGGCCAGGGTCATGGTCTGGGCGTCCAAGCTGGGCAGCAGGCCGATCTCGCGCAGCAGCAGCAGCTCGAAGCTGCGCAGCACAGACTCAAGCGCATCGCCATGCTCGCTGGCCAGCACCCGTACCACGCCGGCATAGGCGTCGAACAGGGCCGTGTGCGGGTCGACACGCGCCAGCAGGCGCAGCAGCAATTCGTTGAGGTACAGCCCCGAGAGCAGCGCATCGCCCGTGGGCATCACATGGCCGCCCACCCACTCGGCCCCCTTGAGCGTGTGAATATCGGCACTGCCATCGCCCGACAAGGTGTACGTGAGCAGCAGGGGCTGCAATGGCAGCAGCACCGGGCGGAAGTTGGAAGTGGGCTTCTTGGCCCCCTTGGCCACCAGGGCCACGCGGCCCTGCCGGCGGCAGAACACCTCCAGGATCAGGCTGGACTCGCTCCAGTCGTAGCTGTGCAGTACGAAGGCGGGTTCATCGGCGATGCGCTTGGCAGCAACCACGGTGGTGGGTCTTTGGATGCAGGTCAGGGATCGTCAAAGGAACGCTGCCGCCCCGAACAGATAGCGGCAGGCCGGGCGTTGTTGTTCCACGGGCAAGCTAACAGGCCAGCTACTGCTGAACGGGCCAGTCGTGGCGGCAGATCATTCGTAGCCGAACGAGCGCACACGCGCCTCGTCGTCGGCCCAACCCGAGCGCACCTTGACCCAGAGTTCGAGGAACACCTTGGCGTCCATGAGCTTTTCAAGCTCCTGCCGGGCTTCGGTGCCGATGCGCTTCAAGCGCTCGCCCTTGTCGCCGATGACCATCATCTTGTGGTTGTCGCGCTCGACCACGATGGTGGCGGCGATCTTGACCAGACGCTTGTGCTGCTTGCTCGCCTCTTCCTCGAACCGGTCGATGACGACAGTGGAGGTGTAGGGCAACTCGTCGCCGGTAAAGCGGAACAGCTTCTCGCGCACCGTTTCGGAGGCCAAAAACTTCTCGCTGCGGTCGGTGAGCTCGTCCTCGGCATACCACCAGCCCTGCTCGGGCAGGTACTTGGCGCAGATGCCGAACAGCCGCTCGATATCGCCCTTGTTCTTGGCCGACATGGGCACGAACTCGGCAAACGGATGACGCTCCTGCATGCTCTTGAGCCAGGGCGCGATCTCGGCGCGGCGGTGGATCATGTCCAGCTTGTTGGCCAGCAGCAGCGTAGGGATGCCGGGCTTGAACAGCGACAGCACCTTGGCATCGGCCAGCGTGAAGTTGCCCGCCTCCACCACGAAGAGGATCAGGTCCACATCGCCGATCGCGCCCATCACCGTCTTGTTGAGCGATTTATTGAGGGCCGTGGCGTGGCGCGTCTGGAAACCGGGCGTATCGACAAAGATGAACTGCGTGAGTTCGCGCGTGCGGATGCCGGTGATGCGGTGGCGCGTGGTCTGGGCCTTGCGCGATGTGATGCTGATCTTCTGGCCCACCAGCGCGTTGAGCAGCGTGGACTTGCCGACGTTGGGCTTGCCCACGATGGCGATCACCCCGCAGCGCTGGCCTTCTACCGCCGCAGGCGGGCGGGAGGCGGCCAGCATGGCCTCGAGATCATTCTGGACACCGGCGCCTGGCGCGCCGTCTTCCTCACCGGCCACATCATGGGTTGCGTCGTTGTTCATAGGTTCTTTGCTTTCAATGTGGCCAGCATGGCCGCTGCTGCGGTCTGCTCGCCCGCCCGGCGCGATCCGCCAATGCCGCGTTCTGTCAGGCCCAGTTCGGAGATGTCGCACTCGACATCAAAGGTCTGGCGGTGGGCCGCGCCCACCGTCGCCACCACCCTGTATTGCGGCAGCTTCATTTTGCGACCCTGGAGCCACTCCTGCAACGCGGTTTTGGCGTCCTTGGACGCCGCCTGCATTTGGGGGTTGATTTCGACACTCTCGAAGAGCCGGTGCACCAGCGCCTCGGCCGCCGCGTAACCTGCATCGATATAGACGGCCCCGATGAGCGCCTCCAGCGCATCCGCCAGGATGGACGGACGCTGCTGGCCACCCGATTTGGACTCACCCTCACCCAGGCGCAGCACCTCCGACACCTTCAAGCGCAGCGCAAGCTGGTGCAGCGTGTCTTGCTTGACGAGATTGGCGCGAACCCGGGAGAGATCACCTTCGGGCAGATCGGCCAGCCTCTGGTACAGCAGGCTGGCGACCGCCAGGTTCAGGACAGAGTCACCCAAAAACTCCAGGCGCTCGTTATGGTCGGCCGAGAAACTGCGGTGGGTCGTGGCGCGCTGCAAAAGCGCAGGGTTGGAAAACACGTGCTGCAGGCGAGCCTGCAGCGATTGAAGGCCTGGATGCACTACTTGGTTTGCCCTTCGAAGCGGTAGACAAGGTAAGCAGGGCCTGCCAAAGCGACTTCACGCGAATATTTGAAGCCAACCACAATCTTGTCGCCGCTCTTGGCAATCTCCAAATCCTTACCTTGAATGGAGCTGATGTTGTCGATAGCACCTGCCCGATCAAAAATGGCCCGCACCTCAGCCACAGTGTTGCCTTCCTTGGCCGCTTTGGCTGTGGCTTTGTTAATTGCCTGATGCTCAAGGAATATTGGGACCGACTGTCCGCCGATCGCAAAAGCAGCCACAGCGATCACTCCGATGAAAACCACGCCGATGAACGACAGGCCGCGCTGATGAGACCGGCGGCCAAAATAGTTGCTATGCATGTGCTTCCCCTCCATTTGTACAGACAGCCGACTCATCAATTGAACGAGCCAATGCGCTTGAGATTACCGAAATTCATCCACACAAAGAAGGCCCGTCCCACGATGTTGCCCTCGGGCACGAATCCCCAGTAGCGTGAATCCAGGGAGTTGTCCCGGTTGTCACCCATCATGAAATAGTGCCCTTCGGGGACCTTGCAGACCACCCCTTCCACACTGTAGCGGCAGTTCTGGCGGTTCGCAAAGTTGGAAGCGCCCTGCACGAATGCAGGCACGTCCGGGTTGTTCAACAGGCGGTGTGGCTGCTCACCAAGTTGCTCCTCGAACTGCTTGAAGTAGCGCATCGAGTCTTCTTCGAAGAAATCGGGCATCGCCTTCGTGTCGATGGCCTTGCCATTGATCGTGAGACGCTTGTTCAGATAGGCCACCTCGTCGCCCGGCACACCCACCACGCGCTTGATGTAGTCGAGCGTCGGCTGGGGCGGGTACCTGAACACCAGCACGTCGCCGCGCTGGGGCTTGTTGCCTTCGATGATCTTGGTGTGGATCACAGGCAGGCGCACGCCATACGTGAACTTGTTCACCAGGATCAGGTCGCCCACCAGCAGCGTGGGAATCATCGAGCCCGAAGGTATCTTGAAGGGCTCGAACAAAAACGAGCGAAGCAGGAACACCACCACGATGACTGGAAACAGTCCCGCGGTCCAGTCGAGCCACCAGGGCTGCATGAGCAGGCGGCCCTTGGCCTCCTGGACATCCAGGTCCACCTTCTGGATGCCCATGCGGTCCAGTTCGGCACGGCGCTGCACTGCGGCGTCTTCCACGGCCTGCGCCGCGCGCCGCCGCTGGGGCAGAAAGTAAAAGCGCTCTGCAAGCCAGTAAGCCCCCGTCACCACGGTGGCCAGAAACAGCAGCAATGCGAAGTTGCCTTCGAGCGCGCCAAAGTACCAGGCGCCGATATAGCCCGCAAATATGGCCAGTACGGCGGACGTCAGAATCTGCATGAACTGAAGCATCAATCTTCCACCTGCAAAATGGCCAGGAAAGCCTCCTGAGGCACCTCGACCGAGCCAATCTGTTTCATGCGTTTCTTGCCTGCCTTCTGCTTTTCAAGAAGCTTGCGCTTGCGGCTGACGTCACCGCCGTAGCATTTTGCCAGCACGTTCTTGCGAAGCGCCTTGATGGTTTCGCGCGCGATGATGTTGGCGCCGATGGCGGCTTGGATGGCCACGTCGTACATCTGGCGGCTGATGATCTCGCGCATCTTGCCCACCACGGCGCGGCCGCGGTACTGCGACTGCGAACGGTGCACGATGATGGACAGGGCATCCACCTTCTCGCCGTTGAGCAGGATGTCCACCTTGACCACGTCGGAGGCCCGGTACTCCTTGAACTCGTAGTCCATCGAGGCATAGCCGCGCGACACCGACTTGAGCTTGTCGAAGAAGTCCAGAACGATCTCGCCCAGCGGCATCTCATAGGTCAGCATGACCTGCCGTCCGTGGTAGGCCATGTTGATCTGCACGCCGCGCTTTTGATTGGCCAGCGTCATCACCGGGCCGACGTAGTCCTGGGGCATGTACAGATGCACCGTGACGATGGGCTCGCGCACCTCTTCCAGGCGGCCCTGGTCGGGCATCTTGGAGGGGTTTTCGACCATGACGATCTCGCCATCGGCCTTGACGACCTGATAGACCACGCTGGGTGCCGTGGTGATGAGGTCCTGGTCGAACTCCCGCTCCAGGCGCTCCTGCACGATCTCCATGTGCAGCAAGCCCAGGAAGCCGCAGCGAAAGCCAAAGCCCAGCGCCTGGCTCACCTCGGGTTCGTAGTGCAGCGATGCGTCGTTGAGCTTGAGTTTTTCCAGCGCATCGCGCAGGGAGTCGTACTCGCTCGCTTCCGTGGGGTACAGGCCCGCAAACACCTGCGGCTGGATTTCCTTGAAGCCGGGCAGCGCCTGGGCAGCGGGGCCCGCGTTGTTGGGCAGCTTCTTTTCCAGCGTGATGGTGTCGCCGACCTTGGCGGCCTGCAACTCCTTGATGCCAGCGATGATGTAGCCCACCTGGCCCGCATCCAGCGAGTTGCGCGGCTCGTTGCCAGGCGTGAAAACGCCCAGGTTGTCTGCGTTGTACACAGCCTCGCTGGCCATCATCTTGATGCGCTCGCCCTTGAGCAGGCGACCGTCCACCACGCGCACCAGCATCACCACACCGACGTAGCTGTCGAACCAGCTGTCGATGATCATTGCGCGCAGAGGGCCGTCGGCATTGCCACGCGGTGCTGGCACCTTGGCAACGATGGCTTCCAGAATTTCGTCGATGCCCATGCCGGTCTTGGCCGAGCACGGAATCGCGTCGCCCGCGTCGATGCCGATTACGTCCTCGATCTCGGCCTTCGCGTTCTCCGGATCGGCGTTGGGCAGATCCATCTTGTTGAGCACAGGCACCACCTCTACGCCGAGGTCGAGTGCGGTGTAGCAGTTGGCCACGGTCTGCGCCTCGACACCCTGCGAGGCATCGACGACGAGCAGTGCACCTTCGCACGCAGACAGCGAGCGGCTCACCTCGTACGAGAAGTCGACGTGGCCCGGCGTGTCGATCAGGTTGAGGTTGTACACCTGCCCATCCTGGGCCTTGTACTGCAGCGCAGCGGTCTGCGCCTTGATGGTTATCCCACGCTCTTTTTCGATGTCCATCGAGTCGAGCACCTGGGCTTCCATGTCGCGATCAGCAAGACCTCCGCAGCGTTGGATCAAGCGATCGGCCAATGTCGACTTGCCATGGTCGATGTGCGCGATGATGGAAAAATTTCTGATGTGGTTCATCAACGAAAAACGTCAAGTGATTGAATTAAAACGGCGCGCACAAGAAAAAAGGGCGCGTCGAATGGCGACGCGCCCTGAACCAACAATCATTGGCAACTGCGATAGTTGGAACTTCATTGTAGGCAAAAAGCCCGCTGAAAAAAGCCCGTCCGACTGCATCTCAGGGGAGTTGTCACGCTGCAACAGGAATTTTATGCACAGCTTATTCACAATTGGCACAACAACAACGCTGGACAACTTGTGGGTGAGCTGTGGATCAGCTGTGCATGGCACGCTGGCATCCCGCATCGTGAACCCGACACCATTCAATATACCGTTAAGGTTTGAACAAGTGACCGTATTCTATCGAAATCGATCGATAGAGCGAAACCGATGTGAGCGAAAGCTAACTTTCAATCGCTCCAAAGACCTTCGCTCACCCTGCAAAAAAATAGTCTGGCCACCCCAAAAGGCGTGACGCCGAAAGGGTAATGACACCCGTCATCACCCTTTCATGCGCACGAGGAGCCTTTAGCGAGCGGGGCGGATCAGCGCGTATTGCGCCCATTCGCCGCGGCGGTACAGCACATTGATCGCCTTGGACTTGTCGGCCTTGGCCAACGCGGCCTCGAAGTCTTTCACGCCTGCCACCTCGGTGTTGCTGATCGACAGGATGACATCGCCCTCACGCAAGCCCGCCCGCGCTGCGGCTTCGGTGGCAGCCGCCACGATGACTCCGCCTTTGATCTTGAGCTCCTTCTTTTGCGCGTCGGTCAGCTCTGCCACTGCAAGACCCACCTGCTGCGCGGCTGCGGATGCCTTGGGCTTTTCTTCGCGCTCTGGCGCCTTCGCGACGGCCTTGTCCGGCTCGATCTCGGCGATGGTGAGCGAGAGGTCACGCGAAGCTCCGCGGCGGAAGACCGTCACCGTGCTCTTGCTGCCGGGCTTGGTGTTGCCCACCAGGCGCGGCAGGTCGGCCACCTTTTCAATCGGCTTGCCGTCAAAGCGCGTGATGATGTCGCCCGCTTCGACGCCGGCCTTGTCTGCGGGCGAGCCCGACTCCACGCCGGTCACCAGCGCACCCTGGGCTTTGCCCAGGCCGATGGACTCCGCGACATCGCGCGTGACCTGACCGATCTGTACACCGATGCGGCCCCGGGTCACGCGGCCCGACGCGCGCAACTGCTCGCTCACGCGGATCGCTTCATCCATCGGGATGGCGAACGAGATGCCCATGAAGCCGCCCGAGCGCGAGTAGATCTGGCTGTTGATGCCCACCACCTCGCCGCGCATGTTGATCAGCGGTCCGCCGGAATTGCCGGGGTTGATCGCCACGTCGGTCTGGATGAAGGGCAGGTAGTCGCCGGTGTCGCGCTGCTTGGCACTCACGATCCCCGCCGTGACAGTGTTCTCCAACCCGAAGGGGGAGCCGATGGCCATCACCCATTCGCCGACGCGAAGACGGCTCAGATCACCCACCTTGACGGCTGGCAGGCCCGTGGCTTCGATCTTGACCACCGCAACGTCCGTGCGCTTGTCGGCACCGATGATCTTGGCCTTGAATTCACGCTTGTCAGTCAGCGTGACGATCACTTCGTCTGCGCCCTCGACCACGTGGGCATTCGTCATCACAAAGCCATCGGCCGTCAGGATGAAACCGGAACCCACGCCGCGTGGCTGCGCCTCTTCTTCCTGCTGCGGACGCTGAGGGCGCTGCTGCCGCGGAGTATTCGGGATCGGCACGCCGAAACGCTTGAAGAACTCCAGCATCTCTTCGTCCATGCCGTTCGCACCCGCACGGCTGGACGCCTTTTCCACGGTGCGGATGTTGACCACCGAAGGGCCCACCTGATCCACCAGGTCCGTGAAATCGGGCAGGCCCCGCACGGCCGCTGCAGGCTGCGCCAGCGCCACCTGCGGCAACAACCCTGCCGTGCCAGCCACACCCACCAACACCGATGCGAGCGCCCAGGAGCGCAGCACGGTTCCATCAAACTTCGACATCTTTGACCTTTCGTGAAATGTGACGAATGCCGTCATACAACTGTGTGTAACTGTGAAGAATGTGCGTCCAATTGGTTCCCCGGCAAGAGGCATATTCAACTTGGACGGCACTGCATGAAACGGCACGGCACGGAATCAGCGGCGCTGCGGTACGCCGCATGCGCATCAACGCGTGCGCTCGAGCTGCCCGGCGAAAAGTCGCAGGGTGTGCATGGGCACCTCACCCACCAACGTCAGCCACACGTCCGGCGTTATCTTCTGGGCGAGCAACTGCGTGGCGCCCATGCTGGAGACCTGCGGCTGGGCCGGGTGGCGCTGCGCATCGAACGGCTCCATGAACAGCGATACCGACGCCAGGCCATCGGAATACAGGCACTGCAGGATGCCCTGCGCATCGTCGGACGCCGACACCGCGCGCTTGTTGCAACTGACCGGAACGAATCCCGCCACGGGCTGGCGCAGGGACCAGCCCTCTTCCTTGGCAGTCGTCTTGACGACCGCGGACGCCAGCACTTTGTAGCCGGCGGTCGCATCCATCAGGCGCGAGAGCTGATCGGCGCGCACAGGCGCATTGAGGTCGAGCTCAGAAAAAGCCGACTGCTCCAGCACGCGCCCGTCCAGCCCGAGGGTCTGCAGCTTGACGACCAAACCGGTTTCCTTCTCGCTCCAGAGCCGGTACCCAAACCTCAGGCCATCCAGCGGCTTGAACCACACGACCTCGGCCACCAAGCCGGCGACCCGCTCCTGGCCCAAGGGCTTGGACACATAGAACTGCGAAATGGACGCGCCATTGACGGCAGGCACGCGCGGGAAGAGGCCTGAAGCCTCTCGTCGGTCTGTCCGCACAACCCGTGTCTGCGGCCAGAAGGTGCGCACTTCGTCGTTGCGCCGAAAGATCACCCGGGGCGTGCCACTCAGGACTTCGACCTGTTCCATCTGCTGCTGGGCATCGCAGGCCTGCCAGATCCGCGAGCTGGCCATGGCCCCATTGGCAGACAGGACCACAAACGTGCCCACATAGGGCCGCGCGCAGGGCGCACGGTGCATGCGCTCGATCCACTGCACCACGTTGCGCTCCGCAGGAACGGCTGCGGTATCACCTGCCGCTGAGGACGAAGGTGCCGCTGCGGATGACGGTGCCGGTGCGCTTGCCTGCGGCCCCGCCGCTGCGCAAGACACCCCCAGCGTGCACAGCACAGCCAAGGCTGGCGCCTTGAGCCATCGGTACCAAAACATGGGGGGGTTGACTGCGGCTCCTGATGGGTTCATCGCACGACCTCCATGCCAATGCCAATGCCGGCCGGGCATTCAGCGGCTGGGGGTCTCAAAAGTGGCATTGCGCAAGAAGCCTGCCGGCATCTGCAAGGCAGAGGTGCTTCCGAATTGCTTGTGGGCGGCCAACAGCTCGTCCAGACGCGGATCGCGGATCATGACCTGCTGTCCGTCGGCATCGGCCACCGCCACCACGGGCGCTGCCACAGAGCCCGCTTGTGCCGGGCGCTCCGCAGACTGCTGTTGGGCCAACTGCGCGCCCGCTGGCGGCTGCCCTGCCCCACCTTGCAGGCTGGACAGCGACGACCAGCCGATGGCAGCGACTGCCGCCATCGAAGCAAACCCGGCGGCCATCTTCCAACGGAAAACGGACGCATTGGCAGCCGCCGTCGCCACAGGGGCCACGACGGCCACCTGTATGGGCTGTGGCACGGACTCCTGCACACGCACCGGCACCGGTTCCTTGGCCAGTTCAGTGCGCAACCGGCTCATGAAACCCGTATCGACGGACTGCGCCAGTTCGGGCGAGCGCAGGACATCGCCCACCAAGTGGTACAGCTGCCAGGTGGCCATGGCCTCTTCGTCCTGGCCGACGTAGGCGAGTGCGTCCGCCAGTTCAGCGCCCTGCAGCTGCCCGTCTGCCAGCGCAGAAAGTTGTTCTCGTTTGTCCGTACTGTCCGCCATGGAGCTATCCGCCGATTTGATGTTTGCTACAGCCTTGTTCATTTCATCACCTCACCACCGTTTGCCCGACTGGTTTTCGAGCAATGGGCGCACCCGGGCCGAAATGGCCTCCCGCGCCCGGAAAATCCGGGACCGAACGGTACCGATGGGACATCCCATCGCCAACGCGATCTCGTCGTAACTCAGCCCTTCGATCTCGCGCAGTGTGACTGCCTGGCGCAAATCGTCGGGTAATGCCTCCATGGCCGCATTGACGGCTTGCGCGATTTCTCGGGCAGCGAGTACGGTTTCGGGGGTTTCTTCGCTGATTAGTTCATGTCCGAGGCGGGAAGTTTCATCTTCGTCGTCATTCCCTCGCAGCGCGTTTTCCGAGATGACCGGATTGCGCTTCATGTCCATGAGCGCTTTTTTGGCGGTGTTCACCGCGATGCGGTAGAGCCAGGTGTAGAACTGGGCCTCTCCGCGAAACTGGTGCAGGGCCCGGTAGGCCCGGATGAAGGTTTCCTGCGCGATGTCCGGAATGATGTCCGTATCGCGGACCATCCGGCCAATGAGCCGCTCGATGCGCCGCTGGTACTTGATGACCAGCAACTCGTAGGCACGCTGATCGCCCGCAACCGTGCGCTCCACCAGTTGGAGATCACTGTCCTCGGAAGGGGAAGGCGTATTTACAGTCATTGATGCTCGAAAATCACGCCCCACGGCTACCAGCCGGGGCGATTGCGTCAGGGTCAACGCCCGGCTTGGCGCGCGAATATACCGCACGGCGCAGATCCATCCAACGCTCGGGCTGGCTTGAACGCTCCAGCCACAGCCAGAGATCGCGACGCCTCGCGGGCGAAACATGCACCCACAAGTGCGATTGCATGTCGAGAAAGATTCCCGGCGGGCCAGAAAGTGCCCGGGCTTGTGCGTCAGCACGTCCTTCAGCCACGGTGACAGACCAGGACTGCCCATCCCAGCGCAGGGTGCCGACGGGCTGACGGCGCCAGAAATCAAAGGCACAGATGGCGGCCAGCAGCCACACACCCATTGCCAGCCAGACAGGCCACTGGACGCCCGCTCTGGCGCCCTGCAAAGCCCAGGCCACCAATCCGCCGAATCCGCCTGCCGCCACGGCGAGAAGAAAACCCGTCAGAACGCGGCTGCGCCCGAAGGGATAGTTCACCGCCGGGGCGTTTCGCGCCAGCTTGCTCATGGGGCGTGATGCCTCATCCTGGAGACGGGCGACTCAGATGCATGGAGGCACAGCGCTTGGGAGCCCGTCTTGCCTGCGCAAGCAGCGCGTAGCAGCCTGGGCGCCCGAGGAGTGCATGGGGAATTCGCACTCAAGGCCACCCCAATCAATGTCCACCGCACCCAATGTCCACCGCGAAGCAATGGACTCCGGTCTCAGGCGCGCTTGAACACCAGCGTGCCGTTGGTGCCCCCGAAGCCGAAGTTGTTCTTCACGGCCACGTCGATCTTCATGTCACGCGCCGTGTTGGCACAGTAATCCAGATCGCACTCGGGGTCCTGGTTGAACAGGTTGATCGTGGGCGGCACCTTCTGGTGGTACAGCGCGAGCACGGTGAAAATGCTTTCGATGCCGCCCGCTCCGCCCAGCAAATGGCCGGTCATGGATTTGGTCGAGCTCACGACGGTCTTGTAGGCGTGGTCGCCCAAGGCCGCCTTGATGGCATTGGTTTCGTTCAGGTCGCCCAGCGGCGTGGAGGTGCCGTGCGCGTTCAGGTAGTCCACCTGGTCGGCATTCATGCCCGCATTGCGCAAGGCGTTGAGCATCGCGCGGCGCGGGCCGTCCATGTTGGGCGCCGTCATGTGTCCGGCGTCGGCGCTCATGCCGAAGCCGCTCAGCTCGGCGTAGATCTTGGCACCGCGGGCTTTGGCGTGCTCGTACTCTTCGAGCACCATGACCCCGGCGCCCTCGCCCAGCACAAAGCCATCGCGGTCCTTGTCCCAGGGGCGGGATGCGGTCTTGGGATCATCGTTGCGCGTGGACAGCGCACGCATGGCAGCAAAGCCGCCGATGCCCAGCGGCGAGACGGTGGATTCGGTACCACCCGCCACGACCACGTCGGCATCTCCGTATTCGATCATGCGGCCCGCTTCGCCGATGCAGTGCAAGCCCGTTGTGCAAGATCGGAAG
>Ga0209023_10004106_pt1 | contig 16833 bp, 12 predicted proteins | sample LakOneMetagenome_FD_187468 | JGI IMG/M metagenome (GOLD analysis project Ga0209023, IMG submission 187468) | Freshwater and sediment microbial communities from Lake Erie, Canada (SPAdes) (version 2) | ecosystem: Environmental > Aquatic > Freshwater > Lentic | place: Lake Erie, Canada... | reverse complement strand
GGCGAGAGGAGCCGCGGCGGCCGGCAGCGTGAAGGTACGAGCGCTGGACATCGCGCCGGTGCCCACGATGTTGGTCCCCCGCGCCCGGGCGTAGTACGTCCCACCCGGGAGACCCGCGGGGAAGACGCAGGTGACGGATCCGGCCGCGTTCATCACGCGGGAGCAGGTGGCCACGGCGTTCGCCGGGTTGGTGTCACCGCTGGCCGTGAACACGTACCCGGTGAAGGTCGCCGGGTAGTAGTCGCTGCTCGTGCTGCCGAACGTGATGGTGCGGGTGGTGGTGCTCACCGCCGAGACGGTCGGCGCCGGAGCGGCCCCCGTCCGCCCGGACGGCCGCGGGGTGCCCGTCACCGTCGTGGCCACCGAGCTGTGCGCGGACACCGTCACGTAGTACGTCGTGTTGGTGGCCAGGACCGCCGAGTTCGGCGTCGGCAGCGTGCAGCTCTGCGTCGTGACGGCGGTGGTGCCCGCCACGGTGCAGGAGGCGACGACCGTGGTGCTCGAGCTGGTCGCGTACGCCCGGACCGTGAAGTCGACCGGCAGGCCGTCGGGGTCGCCCGGGGTGAACGAGACCACCAGCTGGCCGCCCTGCGCCGCAGGTCGACCCGTGGCGGGCCGCGTCACCGACACGTTCGTCGGCACGCCCGGAGCCTGGGCCGCGGGGACGCCGGGGATCCTCGGCGAGCTCGTCGCCGTGTCGGTGTTCCCGTAGTCCGCCGTGACCGCGACGTAGTAGGTCAGACCGTTGCTCAGACCCGTGATGTCGCACGTACGGGTCGGGGGCGTCGACGTGCACGCCGTTCCCTGCACCGCACCGTTGGTCAGCGCGTTGTAGGCCGTGGCGGTGTAGCCGACCACCGTGCTGGTGGTGACCGGTGCCGTCCAGGAGACGCGCAGCTTCCCGTTGCGGGGCTGCGTCGTCACCCCCGTCGGCGGCTTCGGGTTCGGCGTCGCCTTGGTGCGGGCGCTGGGCGTCGAGGTGCCCACCGCGTTGTAAGCGACGACGTCGGCCCACACGTCCCCGTTCGGGAGACCCGTCGCCGTGCACGACGTGCCGGTGACCACGCATCCACCGACGTAGGTGCCGCCCGAGGCTGCCGACCAGAACCGGACGACGTAGCCCTGCACCGCCGGGGTCGCCGCGGGCGACGCCGTCCAGCTCAGGCTGACCGAGTGGTTGTCGGTGCCGGTCACCGTGGGCGCACCCGGCGCGGCCGGCAGGGCGCCGGTCGTGCTGAGCTCGTAGGCGCCGGCGTCGATCGCAGCACCGCGGAGGCGGCCGGCGATGTCGAGCAGCGGCGCGGTCACCGTGCCGCCAGGTGCGGCGAACGTGAGCGCGCCGCGGTTCGCGGCCGAGGATCCGGCCGTGAGCGCGTAGTTCGACAGGTTCCACGGGTTGACCGTCATGTCGGAGATGACGGTCTGGCGGAAGGCCACGAACGAGCGGCGCGCGTCGGCGTGCACCGTGACGGTGCGCGGCAGCGCGAACAGCGGGTCGGTGGTGACGTTGTTCGTGCCGGCGAACGCCTCCGGCGCGGTCGTGGTCGGGCCGACCACCGAGCTGTTGACGCTGAGCGGCGTCGGGACGTCGAGCGAACCGACGTTCCAGACGTACGCCCCGGCGTCGGCGAGCCCGGTGATGGACAGGCCGTTGAGGAACGCGCCGGCGCGGTTGTCCCAGATCACGTTGTTGTAGGTGACCGCGTCGGTGAAGTCGGGCTGCGTGCTGTCGATGCTGGCCCGGACGGCGTCGTAGAGCTGGGTGCTCAGGTTCGTCGTCGAGATGCCGGCCGGAGCGGGCTGCCCGTTGCTGGTGACGGCCGTCGCCGTCGTCATGTTCTTCGCGATCGTGTTGTTGACGATCACGACGTCGGTCGCGTCGTTGAGGGCGATGCCGCCGCCCTCGTGGGCGCTCACGTTGTTCACGATCTCGTTGTTCTGGATGAGGATCCGCCGCGCACCGGCGTTGAGGAGGCGGATGCCGCCACCGTCGTCGTTGCTCAGGTTCTCGTCGATCTTGTTGTCGGCGATGGTCACGCGACCGGCGCCGCCGGAGACGTGGTCCGGGGTGGCCGGGATCTCGCCGGCGACCATGATCGCGCCGCCCTCGTCGTAGCTCTCGTTGAACCAGATCCGGTTGTGCTGGATCGAGCCGTTGTCGCTGAGGCCGTATTGCGAGATGGCGCCGCCGTACTCCGCGCTGAAGTTGCCGCAGACGTCGTTCCACGACACCCGGTAGCCGTAGGTGCCGGAGAAGAGACCGATGCCGCCGGCGAGGTTGGCGCCGCCGTTGCTGAGGATCCGGTTGTGCGCCACGACCAGGTTCTGGTTCGAGACGCGCAGGCTCGAGGCCGACGGGGCGGCCGTGAGGCCGATGCCCGCGGCGTCGATGCCGGTCTCACCGTTGGCGTACGGCGTGCCCACGCGGATGGCGCCCGCGTAGCTGCCCGAGTTGCCCTCGATGCGGTTGTTCGTGATGGCCACGTTGGTCGAGCCGCCGTGGATGTACACCGCGCCGCCCTGGGTGACCACCGCGCCCGTGCCGCCGTACGGCGTCGTGGTGCCGCCGGTGAGCACGTTGATGTTCGTGGGCGTGGTCTGCTGGATGCCGCCGGTGATCCAGAAGCCGTCGACGGCGGGCACGGACGAGCCCGTGCCGGAGTTCGGCGTCAGGATGGTGACGGTCGCCGAGTCCGGGACCGTGAGGTCGCCGTTGCGCACCCGCGAGGCGGTGGGCGGGTCGGTCTGGCCGGTCAGGTTGGCGACGAGGGTCAGCCAGTCGTTGCCGGTCGGCTGGCCCTCCTGGAAGCGCTCGCCGTTGAGGACGGAGCCAGCGACGTAGGAGCCGTCGGCGCGGAAGCCGCCGGGGCCGACGCCCTGCACCTCGACACCCGAGTGGATGACGATGTTCTCCAGGATGTCGCCGCGCGGGTTGTCCGCGGTCGGCGTCTGCGGGTAGGCGACGACGAGCGAGCCGTTGCCCGCGGCCTCGAGGGCCGCCTGCAGAGTGCCGCCGTTGTCGGTGTTGTAGGTGCGTGCTCCGGTGAGACCGGGGCCGACCTTGTAGACGGTCGGGTTGTAGCCCGTGCCGAGCACGTGGAGCGTGATGCCGGCGGAGGACACCTTGCCCGCGCCGTTCTTCACCACGATCTGCCGGGCGCCGGCCGCGATGCCGGAGCCGCCCGCGGGGACGAGCACCTTGATCTCGGTGTCGCTCCAGCTGGTCACGGCGAGCGGCGCCGCCGTGGTCGGGTCGACCGCACGGTCACCGGCATTGCCGATGAGCACCGCACCGGAGCCCTGGGCGCCGCCGAAGTCGCGGCCCTTGATGGTCACCGTCTGGACGCCCGAGGTCACGGGGTTGTCGACGGCGAACAGCTGCGGCTCGGCGGTCGGCACGTCGCACTTCACGGCCGTCATCTGGCCGTTGAAGGTCTGCGCCGCCGTCAGGGTCGGAGCGGTGTCGGTGACGGTCCACAGACCCGGCCACGCCTGGAAGTTCGTGGCGATGGTCCGGTACCGCGAGTCGTACGTCGGGTTCAGGTGGCCCGGCTGACCCGGGTCGTTGCCGACGAGCCGGAACATGTTCGGCGAGACGCCCGACGGCGACGGGTTGTTGATGCGCGTCGTCGACGGGACGACGGCCTCGTAGAACCCGTTGGGGTCGGCGACCGCGGTGGTGACGAGGTTGCCGGCCCAGTCGTAGATGCCGGTGGGCGCGTTCTTCAGGCCCTCGACCTCGCCGTACTGGATGGTCGCCGGGTCGCTCGAGACGCCGAGGTCGTTGAGGATCAGGCCCCAGAAGTGCGAGGCGATCGGCACGTCCGTGAACAGCTCGAAGTTGGTCACCTGCTGGGTGGCGTCGACGACGTCGACCAGCTTCGCGGTGCACAGCGGCTTGTCCTGGCCCTCGTAGGGGCTGCCGCCGCCGGCGATGAAGTCGGCGTCGGTGACGTCGACGGTGTGCAGCGGACCGGCGCAGCCGGCCTCGACACCGGTGCCGACGTCGATGCCGGTGCCCGGGTCCTTCAGCGGCGGGTCGCCGGCGTCGTTGCCCGGGACCGGCGGGAAGTTCTCCTGCGGCGCCATGTCGTCGCCGGTGAAGATGTTGATGTCCTCTTCCCGCGTGGGCTTGTACTGGGGCGTGCCGTACTCGTCCTGCGGGATGTCCACGGACACGACGTACTGGCCGGCCGGGAGCGACTGCTCCGCGTCGGCGCCCGTGAAGCCCGCCTCGGCCAGGTCCGCGTAGAGCGGCAGGTCGTTGTTGGCGTAGGGGTTGGCCGCGTCGGTGCCCGGGTTCCGCGGGTCACCGGGCGCGTAGAGGTTGAGGATCGAGGTGCCGAAGCCGTAGTTGCCGTTGACGTCCTGCGCGGTGGCGCCGGGGGTCTGGTCGGACGGCACGGCCTGGAAGCCCGACAGCGGGGCCTCCACGCACTCGAACGCCTTGTCGCCGGCCTTGGGCAGGATCTGCTCGCCGGTCATCACCGCACCCGTGCGGTCACGGGCGGTGCAGCCGGTCGGCCGCTTGTAGGTCTCGCTGAGGTAGGGCTCGGCGAGCTCGGGGCCGTAGACGACGTCGCCGCCGCTCACGACCTTCCCGTCGGCGCCCTTGACCACCGGCGTGGCGAGCGCGTCGGTCGCCTTGTCCGGGTCGGGTGCGCCGTTGCCGTCGAGGCAGGTCGCGGTGTACGCCGAGCCGTAGTACGCGATGGTGCCCGCGTCCTTGGTGACGAACGGTGCGCTCGGGTCGTAGTTCTCGCACGTGACGGCCGCGTGGAGGTGGACCGTGACGCCGGGGATGCCGGGCTGCCACGACTCGGTCGCGGAGTTCGCCGGGTCGAGCTCGTTGCGGGTCACGCCGTAGGTGACGGTGCCGACGATGCCGCCGGTCTCACCGGTCGCGTAGGGCTGGACGCCCCAGTCGATGCGGCCGCAGAGGCCGATGACCGGGAGCACCGAGATGTCGACGGCGCCGCCGACGTAGGTGGTGGCCTTGGGCTCGTTGCACGCCTGGACGGTGATGCCGGTCGGCTTGTACCGCGGGTTGGCGTGCTCGAGGATCATGAACCGGTTGAGCGGGTAGGCCTGCAGGATGTCGTAGTTGCCGTTCGCGTCGGTGTCGATCGCGGACGTGAACTGGTCCATCGGCGTGTTGTCGCGCTCGCGGTAGGCCAGCGTCGTACGGACGACGCCGCGCTCCCCCGCGTCCTTGCGGCCGTTGCCGTTGGTGTCGACGAAGACCGAGCCGGTGATGTGGGTGAACCAGCCGCCGAGGTACGTCGTGCCGGCCTGGACCGCACCGGTACCGGTGGTCGGGATGGTGATGTTGAAGGTCTCGAGGATGTGGTTGATGGGCGCGTCCCACACCGTGACCATGTAGCTGCCCGGGGCGAGACCGGGGACGGTGTAGTTGCCGTTCACGTCGCCGGCACCGGCCCACACGACCTGGTCGCCCACGTCGAGGCCGCTCACGGCGATGTACGGGTTCTTGATCGGGCCACAGTCCTTGGTGCCGTTGGCACCGGGCACGGCGTTGGCGACGTAGCCGCCCGAGGTCGACGCGATGTAGGTGCAGCCCTCGTGGACCGAGCCGGAGATGCTGCGGGTGCCGACGGCCTGGCGCGCGGAGTTGCTCACGCGGGTCGAGAAGGTGTCTGCCGGCGGGACGGCGCCTGCGTTGAAGCCGTTCCACGGGTGGGCCACGGTGGGCTCCGGCGGGACGAAGCCGAACTGCACCTCGGGGACGAGCTCGCCGCCCCAGGTGGTCTCCTGGCCCCAGCCGGTGTCACCGGCCATGACCCACCAGTCGTGGTCCTGGGCGCCCTCGAGCGTGGTCGTCTGCATCCAGGAGCGCTTGTCGCTCGACTGGCGGACGACGATGCCGTAGCGGCCCGGCGCCATGTTCGGGATGACGATGTCGCCGTTCACGTCGGACAGGCACTGGCCCTGGACCGAGCCCGGGGTGAGCGTCGTCGCGATCACGGGCTTGCCGTCGACGAAGATCACCTGGCCGGCGCCGTTGTGCTTGTACTGGGTGCAGATCGGGTTGCCGTAGTAGTCGGTCGAGACGTCGCCGAGAAGGTCGTTGAGGTAGGCGCGGAAGCCGCGGATGCCCGGCTCGGCGTCGATCTCGTAGACGCCGTCCGCGGGGACGATGTCCTGGAACACCCGGACGCGGACGGTGGCCAGCGGCAGCGGGTAGGGCTGCAGCTCGACCTTGACCGGTGCGGTCAGCGGGACGTCGAAGTAGCCGGCGCCGATCTCGTAGCCGTCGGCCTTCACCGAGACGATGTAGCGGCCGTCGGCCAGCTTGTCGGTCGTGACGGTGCCGTTCGCGATGTCGTCCTGCGTGCCCTGGGCGACGATCGGGTCACCGGTGTTGGAGGTGCGCGTCCCCGGCCAGTCGCACCCGGCGGGGTACAGCGCGTTGGTCGCACCCGCGTTGCCCTTGTTCATGGGCAGGCAGTCGGCCGCGGACTGCGTGGGGTCGCCCGCCTCGATCTTCTGCACCAGGAACTGGTAGTCGGAGACCACCTCGCCCTTCTGCTTGAAGTCGGGCGCCGGGCCGGCGGTCCGGGCGGACACGACGTCCATGTCCAGCGCGGGCAGCGGGGACGCCGCGGCCGCAGGCGACGTCGCAGCGGTGCTGCCGATCGCGGCGACCAGGCTGAGGACGAGGGCGGAGGCCGCCATCGCAGCCACGCCACGGAACCGTCCTGCGCGCGGAGACGTAGCGCCGGAAGTGCTTGTCCCCCAACGGTTTCCGTTCACAGTCCACGACCCATCTGCGCCGGTGGCGCCCGCATGCCTGACGTTCGAGCAGACACGTCGGACGTGTCCGCATTCAGAGAAGCGGTGAGGGCAGGCTGGGCAACATCCCGAAACTCAGGGCGGAGGAGGGGAGGCGACCCACCCCAGACGAGGGGGTCGGGGGCGAACGCACGGCGTGTCGTGGACGGCGAGCGCACCGTCGCTCACGGCGAGTGAGATCGCGCGGGCCGGCGACGCGGCTGTCACTCGTTCGGGCTAGTACGTATGGCCAACCGGAGCGTCCGTTCTCGGGACGTGCGCGTCCGAGGGCGGCCCTACGTTCAGTGACCACGTTCTCAAGGCACCGGGGGGTCTTGCAGCCGCCTGGGGCTGCACGGGAACGCCCTGGGGAGGTCCGATGAGCCACGAACGAGCACCGGAGGCCGCGCTGACGCGCGTCCTCGTGATCGACGCCAACCCGATGGTGTCCGAGCTGCTGGTCGTGCTGCTGCGCGGTCAGCCGGGTCTGGAGTGCACCGGTCGTGCCCATACGACGCCGGAGGCGCACCGTCGGTTCACGCTGGACCACCCGGATGTCGTCGTCCTCCCGGCGCACGTCGGGACGACGGACGGTCTCGACCTCGCGACCGAGCTGCTCGAGCTCGATCCCGCGACGCGCGTCGTCGTCACGAGCGGGTCGTCGGACTGCGCGCAGGTGCTGCGGGCGGCACGCATCGGCGTCTGCGCCTACCTGCCGCTCGGCGCTCCGGTGTCCGAGGTGATCGAGGCGATCCGCACCGCACGTGCCGGCACGATCTCCGCGCCGGTCCACCTCGTCGCGGCGCTCGACCGTGCGGTGCACGACTCCTCGATAGGGGCCGACGGCGTCGGTGACGAGCTGACGCCGAGGGAGCGAGAAGTGCTGGCGCTGCTGGCCGACGGGCTCACCGTGGACCGCATCTCACGGCGGTTGACCCTGTCGGTGCACACGACGCGCGGCTACGTGAAGAACCTGCTCGCCAAGCTCGAGGCCCACTCCCAGCTCGAGGCCGTCGCCGTCGCCAAGCGCCGCGGTCTCCTGCGCAGCGCCAGCTGAACCATCCGACGAGGAGACCTGCCATGACCGCTCGTTCCGCACTCTCGCGCGCGGCGCTCGCCGCCGTCGCGGGCCTCGTCCTGCTGCTCGTCGGCCTCGTCGGCGCACCTGCGGCGCAGGCGCACACCGAGCTCGTGTCCAGCAACCCCGCCAACGGCGCGTTGCTGGCAGCGCCCCCGACCTCCGTCGTGCTGACGTTCGACGAGGAGCCCGCGTCCGTCCAGTGGGTGCGCGCCGAGGCGACCGGCGGCGGCGTCGTCGAGCTCGGGAAGCCCACCCTCAAGGGCACGGTCGTGACCGTCGCATGGCCGGCCGACGCCCCCGGCGGCCTGTACCGCCTCGGCTGGTCGCTGGTGTCCGACGACGGCGACCCCGTGCAGGGCACGATCCTGTTCTCCTACGCCGGTGCGGCATCGCCCGCGGCCGTCGACCCGGCCGCCGCTCCCTCGGCCCAGCCGGCCACGACGACCTCCGGCATGCAGTCCTCGAGCGGGCTCGCGGTGGCCGCCCTCGGAGTCGCTGCAGCGGTGGTGATCGCGGCAGCGGTCACAGGGTTCGTCGCGATCCGTCGCTCGCGTCGTCGTCGGACGGCGGTCGCCGAGCGCGCCTACGACGACCACCAGGTCGCCGAGACGACCGTGGGTCGCTGACTCAGCCGGAGACCGGCTGATCGCCGTCGGCAGCATCGGCGCTGCCGACGTCGACCGGGTCGCCCTCGGGCGTCTCGGGATCGACGGGGACCTCGTCGAAGGCCACCTTCTTGAGCTGGTTGTTCATGCTCTTCCAGAGGAAGAACACGGCGATCGACAGGAACAGCAGGCCGGCGAATCCCCACCAGCCCGCGGTGACGGTGTCGGGGTCCGGCGTACCGGGCGCGGGCGACGGCGACTTCGACGACGCGACGAGCAGCAGCGCGGTGAGCGGGTTCACGGTGTCCTCGATGCTCAGGGTGCGACCGGGCGCAGCCCGGCGAACAGGTCGTCCTCGTACTCGCCCTCGCGGACGTCGGGCACGAGCGAGATCGCGAGCTGGTAGTCCTCGGTGGGCCACACCTCGGCCTGGATGTCGGGCGTGAGGTGGAACCACCGGCCGTCGGGGTCGATCTGCGTCGCGTGCGCGAGCAGCGCCTGGTCGCGCGTCGCGAAGAAGTCCGCGCAGGGGACGCGCGTGGTCAGCCGCGCCTCGTCCTCGGGCTTGTCGACCCAGCCCTCGAGCCACTCGCCGAACGGCGACTCGAAGCCGTGCGCGAGGCAGGCCTCGTGCAGCGCCACGATGCGCTTCTTGTGGAACGTCAGGTGGTAGTAGAGCTTGCTCGGCTGCCAGGGCTCGCCGGTGCCGGGGAACTGCTCGGGGTCGCCCGCGGCGAGGAACGCGCGCATCGAGATCTCGTGCGTGCGGATGTGGTCCGGGTGCGGGTAGCCGCCGTTCTCGTCGTACGTCGTGATGACGTGCGGACGGAAGTCGCGCACCAGGCGCACCAGCGGGGCGGACGCCTCGTCGAGCGGCACCAGCGCGAAGCAGCCGTCGGGCAGCGGCGGGGTGGTGCCGTCCTCGTCGGGCTCGGGCAGCCCGGAGTCGATGAAGCCGAGCCACGCGTGCTTGACGCCGAGGATCCGTGCCGCCTCGGCCATCTCGCGGCGGCGCACCTCGGTCATGTTGCGCAGCACCTCCTCCACGCCCGCGAGCCGCGGGTTGAGGATGTCGCCGCGGGCGCCGTCGGTGCAGGTGACGACGAGGATCTCGACGCCCTCGCTCACGTAGCGCGCAGCCGACGCCGCACCCTTGCTCGACTCGTCGTCGGGATGGGCGTGGACGGCCATGAGGCGCAACGGCTCACCGGGTGCCGGCAGGTTCGGCGGCGTCGACGGGGTCACGGTCTGCTCCTGTCGGGGTGTGCGGGACACTGAAGTCTCCCAGACCCCGCCGGGGGCGCGAGCCCCGGCCGACCGACGAGGCGACGTGACCGACCTGAGCACCACAATGGCCGCGCGGTACGGCACCGACCGGCCGCGCACGGGCGCGATCGCGCTGGCGGTCGTGGTGGTCGCCGTGTTCGTCGCGATCGTCGGCTACGTGACGTGGCGGCTGGCCGCTCCCGCCGTGCAGGCCAACGTGATCCGCTTCACCGACGTGTCCGACACGAAGGCCGAGGTCACCTTCGAGGTGCACCGCACCGGTGCGAGCGCGACCACGTGCGTCATCCGCGCGCAGGGCATCGACCACGCCGACGTCGGCTACGCGACCGTCACGATCACCCCGGGCCGCGACTACGTGCAGCCGACGTACCCGCTCGCGACGTCGTCGCGGGCCACCACCGTCGAGGTGCTCGGCTGCTCCGACGACGGCCCGCCGCGCGTCGACCCTCCGCAGTTCGTGCCGGGCACGGTCAACCCGCCGCAGGTCCCGACGATCGACGGCTCCTGACGGCGCTGCCGGGACCGCTCCGGCGGGCGCCCCGTTAGGCTTGATCCCCCGGTACGCCGCAGGCGGCCCACCGGACCTCCCGGCCCCGACCCCGACACGAAGGCAGCACCGTGACCAGCACCCCTGAGATCTGGCTGACGCAGGAGGCCTACGACCGGCTCCAGGACGAGCTGGCCGACCGGTCCGGGCCGCGCCGCGACCTCATCGTGAAGCGCATCGAGGCCGCGCGCGAGGAGGGCGACCTCAAGGAGAACGGCGGCTACCACGCCGCCAAGGAGGAGCAGGGCAAGAACGAGGCGCGGGTGAAGGTGCTGCGCCACATGCTCGAGAACGCCAAGATCGGCGCGCCGACGGCCGCGGAGGGCGAGGTCGCCCAGGGCCAGGTCGTCACCGTGCGCCTCGTGGAGTTCGACGAGGAGGAGACCTTCCTGCTCGGATCGCGCGAGGAGGCGGCCACCACCTCGATCAGCGTCTACTCCCCCACCTCGCCGCTGGGCGCCGCGGTGCTCGGCGCGAAGGTCGGCGACTCCGTCTCCTACCAGACGCCCGCGGGCAAGACCTTCAACGTCGAGATCCTCAAGGCCGAGCCCTACACCGGCTGATCGCACGCACGACGAGGGCCCCCACCGGATCCGGTGGGGGCCCTCGTCGTTCCCAGGAGGCGGGATCGTGCGGTCGGTCAGCCGGTGGTGCGGCGGTACTTCCTGACGGCGAGCCCTCAGGCGTCCACGTCGTCGGTCAGCCGGTGGTGCGGCGGTACTTCCGCACCGCGAGGACACTGAAGACCGCGATGACGAGGACGCAGCTGATGAGCGTGTAGGCCTCGGGGTGCTGCAGCGACCAGGGCGCACCGGGCAGGTCCTGCTGGATGCCGGTGGGGTTGCCGAACAGCTCGCGGCAGGCGAGCACGAGGGTCGACACGGGGTTCCACTCGGCGATCGTCTTCACCACCGCGGGCATGCCTGCCAGCGGCACGAACGCGTTGGACAGGAACGTCAGCGGGAACAGCCAGATCAGGCCGGCGGTGCTGGCGGTCTGCGGGTTGGGCATGTGCAGCCCGACCCACGCGCCGACCCACGCGACGGTGTAGGCGAAGAGCAGGAGCAGCAGGTAGGCGAGCACCGCGCTCGGGATCCCGCCCGAGATGCGCCAGCCCACGACGTAGCCGGTGATCGACAGAACCACGAGGACGCCGATCTGCTGGATCGCGTCGGCGGCGGTGCGGCCGAAGAGCACGGCCGACGCGTTCATCGGCAGCGACCGGAACCGGTCGACGATGCCCTTGTGCAGGTCGTCGGCGAGGCCGACGGTCGATGCCGCGGCGGCGAACGCCACGGTCTGCCCGAAGATGCCGGGGATGAGGTACTGCCGGTAGGCGTCGGAGGCGTCCTGCCCGGGGATCGGGATCGCGCCGCCGAAGACGTAGGCGAACATGAGCACGAAGATCACCGGCTGGATGAGCGAGAAGAAGATGCTCTCCGGCACGCGCACCGACTGGATCAGGTTGCGGCGTACGACGACGAAGCCGTCGTGCAGCAGCCACGCGAAGGCCGAGCGCTTGAGCGGGGTGGGCGCGAGGCCCGTGGCGACCGAGGCCATGTCAGCTCTCCTTCCGGCCGCGGGAGCGACCTCGTCGTCCGGTGTCGGGCGCGGGCTGGTCCTCCTCGGCCGCGTGTCCGGTGAGGGTGAGGAACACGTCGTCGAGGGTGGGGCGGCGCAGGGCGAGGTCGTCGACCTTCACGCCCTGCGCGTCGAGCGCGCGCACGGCGTCGACGAGCACCGTCGACCCGCCGGACACGGGAGCGACCAGACGGCGGGTGTGCTCGTCGACCGTGGCGTCGCCGTCGCTCACCGCGCGCAGGGCTGCGACGGCGTCGTCGAGCGACGACCCGGGCTGCACCACGATCTCGAGCCGGTCGCCGCCCACCTGCGTCTTGAGCTCGTCGCTCGTGCCCTCGGCGATGATGCGGCCGCGGTCGATGACGACGATCTGCTCGGCGAGCTGGTCGGCCTCCTCGAGGTACTGCGTGGTGAGGAGCACGGTGGTGCCGTCGGCGACGAGGTCGGAGATGACCTCCCACATCTGCAGGCGCGACCGCGGGTCGAGGCCGGTGGTGGGCTCGTCGAGGAACAGGATCTTCGGCGACCCGACGAGCGACGCCGAGAGGTCGAGACGGCGTCGCATGCCGCCGGAGTAGGTCTTCACCGGGCGGTCGGCGGCGTCGGTGAGGTCGAAGCGCTCGAGCAGCTCGGCCGCCCGCTGCTTCACGTACGCCGGCGGCAGGTGGTAGAGCCGCCCGACCATGTCGAGGTTCTCCCGGCCGGTGAGGTACTCGTCGACCGCGGCGTACTGGCCGGTGAGCCCGATCTCGTGGCGGACGGCGTCGGGCTGCGACGCGACGTCGTACCCGGCGACCGTGGCGCGGCCGGCGGTGGCCGTCAGCAGGGTGGCGAGGATGCGCACGGTGGTGGTCTTGCCGGCGCCGTTGGGGCCGAGCAGGCCGTAGACGGTGCCGTAGGGGACGGTGAGGTCGATGCCGTCGACGGCCTTGACGTCGCCGAAGTGCTTGACGAGCCCGTCGGCGACGATCGCGTGGTCTGGAGTCATGCGCAGAGCCTTCCGTGGGGGTGCGACGGGGCGCATCTTCGTTCGTGCTCGATCCGTCGTGCGGGGGGTGCGTGCGGGTACGCCGTGGCTGGACCCTGCCGGTTGACGCAGTGGCAAGGTCCAGCGCGGCGCTCGTTGTTGCGGAGCTGATCGGTGCGGGGCTAGTCGGTGAGCAGGGCCTCGGCCTCGTCGACCGAGAGGCGTCCGGCCGCGAGGTCGGCGAGGACCTTGTCGCGGTCGGCCTTGCGCGCGGTCGCGGAGGGGTCCTCGAGACCGAGCTTGGCGAGCAGGTCGGCGAAGCGCTGACGGGTCGTCGGGTAGGACACCCCGAGGTGCTTCTCGAGCTCGCGCATGTTGCCGCGGCTGACGAGGAAGACGCGCAGCATCTCGGTCTCGTCGTCGGACAGGCCGCAGTAGGAGCACATCCGGAACGCGCCGGAGATGCCGGTGCCGCACTCGGGGCAGCCGCACCCGGTGACGACGAGGTGCGACGAGCAGACCGGGCAGTCGCGCGGCGGCCGGTGCTCCGGTGCTGACGCCGAGGGGAAGGTCGGCGTCATGACGCCACCCCCACGGTCGCCGAGCCGAGACGCACGGCGATGGTGAAGGGATGGGTGCCGGAGCCGGCGACGACGGTCTCGCGGTTGCTCGAGGACTGGGCCTTCTGCTGACCGTCGGGACCGGCGACCTTGACCTCGCCGAGCTCGCACGTCGCGGTCACGGTGACGTCGGACCGACGGGTGAGGCGGACATCGACGCTGCCGAGCTCGCAGGTGAGGTCGCTCGGCGCGGTGACGGTGGCGACGACCGCCAGCGATCCCATCGCCATGCTCCCGTGGAGCGCGCCCTCGTGGTCGCGCACCTTGACCGACGACGCGCTGCCGCCGAGCGTCAGCGACGACCGCAGGCCGCTCACCTCGACAGCGCAGGCGGTGGCCTCGACGGTGACCGGGAGGGCGGGGTTCACGCGCACCGTCACCTTCTCGCCGCGGCCGCCGGTCCACACGGTCGGCACCCAGCCGAGGAAGCGCGGCGGGGGCGTGGTGCGCCAGCCGTCCTCCCCGGGGGCGTCGACCACGAGGGTGCCGCCCTCGCGGCGCAGGGCGTGCGGGCCGTCGACCACGGCCGTGGCGACGGTGGGGTCGGCGACGACGGTCAGCTTCACGCCGCCGGCGTGCAGGACGACCGAGGAGACGGCGTCGTCGAGACGGGCCGGCGCCTCCGCGGCGTCGAGGGTGGGGGCGGCGGGGTCCTCGTCGAGGAGACGGGCGGCCTCGGCGGGGTCGAGGTCGCCGGCAGCCACCCGCGCGAGCAGGTCGCGCAGGGTGTCGGGGGAAAGATGGGTCTCACTGGTCATGTCTCGAACTGTAAACCCGACTTTCGATATTGACAACCCCGCTTTCTACTTTGCCGGGATTCCGGTCTCTGGTTCGGTGGGGCGAGATCGGTCTCCCGGTGGCGCCGGGCTGCAGGCGGGGCGTAGAACGGGGAGGTGGCCTCCCCCGACCCGCGCGCCCTGGCCGCGGCCCGGCGCACGCCGCCCCCGGACGCGCCCGTCCCGGCGCCGTCGCAGCTGGGCCGGGTGCGTCGTCCCGAGGGCCCGGGATCGGTCGGCGTCGTCCTGACGCTGCTGTCGCAGCGCGAGCAGCCGAACACCGTGTTCGAGGCCGCGGCGCGCGCGCACGGCCCGGTGACCCACGTGCGGATGGCCGGCGAGCACGTCTACATCGTGTCCGACCCGGCGTTGGTCACCGAGGTGTTCCTCACCCGCGCGCGCGAGGTGATGAAGGGCCGCGGGCTGCAGGCGGCGCGGCCGCTGCTCGGCAACGGCCTGCTCACCAGCGAGGGCGAGTTCCACATGCGCCAGCGCCGGCTCGCGCAGCCGGCGTTCCACCGCGAGCGCATCGCGGCGTACGCCGAGGACATGGTCACCGAGGCCGAGCGGCGCGGCGACCGGTGGGTCGACGGCGCCGAGGTCGACATGGTCGACGAGATGACGTCCCTGACGTTCGCGATCGTCGGGCGCACGCTGTTCGGCACCGACCTCACCGGCGACGCGGCGGCGTTCGGCGACATCCTCGAGGAGCTCATCGCGGGGTTCGGATCGCTGTCGGCGATCGGCAACGAGCGCGTCGTCCGGGTGCTGCCCAAGGGACGTCGGCTGCTCTCCCGCGTGACCGACCTCGACGCCGTCGTGCAGCGGATCATCGACGAGCACCGCGACGACCGGGCGCGCGGCGTCGAGCACGACGACCTGCTCTCGTGGCTCATCGACGCGCGCGACCAGGAGGGCGCCGCGACGTACGGCGAGCGGATGACCGACGAGCAGCTGCGCGACGAGGTCATGACGTTCGTCCTCGCGGGCCACGAGACCACGGCGATGGCGCTGTCGTGGACCTGGTGGCTGCTCTCGTGCAACCCGCTCGAGGCGGAACGGCTCCACGACGAGCTCGAGGAGGTGCTGCGCAGCGACGACGGCACCTGGCGCGCACCGACCTTCGACGACCTGCCGCTGCTGCCGTTCACGCGCGCCGTGGTCGCCGAGTCGATCCGGCTCTACCCGCCGGCGTGGATCATGGGCCGGCGCCTGCTCGCCGACCTCGAGGTCGGCGGCTGGCAGCTGCCGTCGGGGTCGATCGTGCTCGGCGCCCCCTGGATCCTGCACCGCGATCCCGCGCTGTGGCCGCGCGCGACGTCGTTCGTCCCCGAGCGCTGGCTGGACGGCGGCGGCCGCTTCGACGAGAACGCGCCGGGGCAGCCGCGCGGCGCCTACGTGCCGTTCGGGTTCGGGAACCGGCGCTGCATCGGCGAGCAGTTCGCGTGGACCGAGGCGATGCTCGTGCTCGCGACGCTGGCGTCGCACTGGCGCGCCGAGCTGGTGCCCGGCACGCGCATCGAGCCGCTCGCCGCCGTCACCCTGCGCCCCCGCCACGGCCTTCCCGTCACCCTCCGCCGCCGCTGACCCCACCGACCTCGGTCTCACTCGGCCAAGTGCCAAGCAGAGACGCTCTGGTTCGCAGTTGGCCGAGTGAGACCAAGGGAACGTGGGTCAGGTGCCGTGGCGGAGCTGCTGCTTGTACTTGTTCCAGGGGCGCTCGATGAGGGGCTTGTAGAACAGGGTGCGCACCGGCGCGGGGAGCTGGCGCTTCATGTACGCGCGATCGGCGTCGTCGAGCGGCTCGAGGATCATGCCGAACGCGATGCCCATCCTGTCCTTGGGGATGCTGGCCCGGGAGTGGGCGCCGATCGCCTCCCACTCCGCCTGCGTCAGCGTGCGCGCCGCGAGCGGCACGACCTCGGCCTCCTCGTCGGCGAGGTGCGGCTCGAGCACCGCGACGAGGTCGTCGAGCGACGACGCGACCGCCTCGGCGCTCGCCGCGGTCGGGCGCGCGCGCCACTCGGCGGAGCAGGCGAGCGCGGCGTCGATGGCGGTCGCGACCTGCAGGTGCTCGTGGTCGATCTGCTCGGTGCGCTCGGCCTGCTCGGGCACGCGCTCCTCGAGCAGCGGGTAGAGCAGCTCGTCCTCGCTCTCGTGGTGGTGGTGCAGCATCTGCAGGCCGAAGTCGACGTGGTCGGCGAGGAAGGTCACGCGCTGCGGCGAGGGCGTCGGGTTCGCGCGCAGCAGTCGCGCGGACTCGTCGTACACCGAGCGGAAGGTGGCATGGATGATCCGCATGTCGCGGACGTCGATCGGCTGCGCAACGCTCATGGCCGTCCCCTGACCTCGGTCGCCCCCTCGCGGACGCTAGCGGTGCGCGCCGCCCGGCACGAGCGGTCGGCTGCGTCGCGCTGCTGACACAGACAGGGGGCGACTCCGCTGGCCGCGCTCCCGCGACTGCTTGCGGCTCAGGCGAGATCGTCGAGGACGAGCGCCGCCGCGCCCGACAGGCCGGCGAGCGGCCCGAGCCGCGCCGGGACGATCTCGCAGCGGCGGACGAACGCGAGCCCGGCG
>Ga0209023_10004105_pt1 | contig 16833 bp, 1 predicted proteins | sample LakOneMetagenome_FD_187468 | JGI IMG/M metagenome (GOLD analysis project Ga0209023, IMG submission 187468) | Freshwater and sediment microbial communities from Lake Erie, Canada (SPAdes) (version 2) | ecosystem: Environmental > Aquatic > Freshwater > Lentic | place: Lake Erie, Canada | collected... | reverse complement strand
CTGCACGATCACGTGCTGGCCGGCCGCCGCGCCCGCGAACGCGGTCGTCACGATGCCGCCGCTGCCGAAGCCTGCGTCGAGCGAGCCGTCGGTGTTCAGCCGCACCAGCGCGAAGACATTGCGGCTGCCGTCGAAGGTGACGCCCGACACCAGCACGCGGCCATCGGCTTGCAGCGCGATGCCGACCGCGGTGTCGTCGCCCGGGCCGATCCCGAGCGTGACGATGCCGGCACTGCCAAAGCTCGCGTCGAGCGTGCCGTCGGCGTTGTAGCGCACGACCGCGAAGTCGAGGTTGCTGCCGTTGGAGGTGTAGCCCGACAGGATGATCTTGCCGTCCGGCTGCAGCACCGCGCCGCTGGCCGAGTCGGTGCCGGCGCCGATCGGCGTGTCGACCTTGCCGGCGTTGCCGAAGCTGGTGTCGAGCGAGCCATCGGCGTTGAAGCGCATCATCGCGAAGTCGTTGTTGCCGGCGTTCAATGCGCAGCCGGTCGCGATGATCTTGCCGTCGCTCTGCAGCAGCAGCGTGCCGATGCGTTCGTCGCCGCCGAAGAAGTCCTCGCGCACCAGGCCACCGCTGCCGAACGTGGTGTCCAGCGTGCCGTCGGCGTTGTAGCGCGCGATCGCGAACTGCGCGTTGCTCGGGCCTTGCGCGTAGCCGGCCGCGAGGATCTTGCCGTCGGGCTGCACGACGATGCTGAAGATGCCGTCCGGGCCGTTGCCGAACGCGGTCGTCACGCGGCCGCCGCTGCCGAAGTCCACGTCCAGCGTGCCGTCAGCGTGGTAGCGCGCGAGCGCGAAGTGGATCTGGCCGTTCGTGTCGGTCGCCTGGCCGCCGACGAGGATGTCGCCGTCGGGCTGCACGACCACGTCCTGCGCCGCATCGTTCCCGCCGAGCAGGTCGGTCGTGACGAAGCCGGGGCCGGCGGGGCCGACCAGCGGCGCGTCGTTGACATTGGTCACGGCGACGTGCAGCGTCTGTGTCGTGGCAAGCGTGCCGCCGCTGGCCGAGACGATGACGTCGTAAACGTTGTCGCCATTCGCGTCAGCCGGCGCCTCGAAGTTCGGCGCGCTCGCGAAGCGCAACGCGCCGCTGGCCGCGTCGATCGTGAAGCGCGCCGCGTCGGCGCCGCCGACGATCGCGTAGCTCAGCGTCGGCGTCGGCAGATCGGCGTCGGTGGCGGTCACGGTCGTCACGGCGCGGCTGTTCTCGGCGACGTTGATCGTCGCGCTCGCGCCGCCGCCGTTGCTCGTGATCACCGGCGCGTTGTCGTCGACCGGCGTGACGGTGACCGCCAGCGCCTGCGTGTCGTTGAAGGCGCCGTCGCTGGCCTGCACGATCACGTCGTAGGTGTTGTCGGCGCCGACATCGCCCGGCTGCTCGAAGTCCGGCGCGCTGACGAAGCGCAGCGCGCCGGTCGATGCGTCGATCGCGAAGCGCGCCGCGTCGGCGCCGCCGATGATCGCGTAGCTCAGAGTCTGCGCCGGCAGGTCGGCATCGCTGGCCACGACCGTCGTCACCGCGGTCGCGTTCTCGGCCACGTTGATCGCCGCGCTCGCGCCGCCGCCGTTGCTCGTGATCACCGGCGCGTTGTCGTTGACCGGCGTCACGCGCACCGCGATCGCCTGCGTGTCGACGAGCGTGCCGTCGCTCGCGCGCACGATCACGTCGTAGGTGTTGTCGGCGTTCGCGTCGAGCGGCGTCTCGGCGTCGGGCGCGGCGATGAAGGCGAGGGCGCCGGTGTTGGTGTCGATCGTGAAGCGCGCGGCATCGGCGCCGCCGCTGATGCTGTACGTGAGCGTCTGTGCGGGGAAATCGGCGTCGGTGGCGGTGACGGTCGTCACCGCGGTGCTGATCTCGGTCACGTCGACCGACGCGGTTGCGCCGCCGCCGTTGCTCGTGATGACCGGCGCGTTGTCGTTGAGCGGCGTGACCGTGACGGCGATCGTCTGGCTGTCGGTGTAGACGCCGTCGCTCGCCTGAACGATCACGTCGTAGACGTTGTTCGCATCCGCGTCCGCGGTCGCCTCGAAGTCGGGCGCGGCGACGAAGCGCAGCGCGCCGGTCGACGAGTCGATCGCGAAGCGTGCCGCGTCGGCGCCGCCGATGATCGAGTAGCCGAGCGTGGGGGCGGGCAGGTCGGCGTCGGTCGCGGTCACGGTCGTCACCGCGGTCGCATTCTCGGCGACGTTGACGGCGGCCGTCGCGCCGCCGCCGTTGCTCGTGATCACCGGCGGGTTGTCGTTGACCGGATCGACGACCACGCTGATCGCCTGCGCATCGCTGAGCGCGCCGTCGCTGACCTGGACGATCACGTCGTAGACGTTGTTCAGGCCGCTGTCGCTCGGCGCTTCGAAGTCCGGCGCGACGAGGAAGCGCAGCGCGCCGGTGTTGGTGTCGATCGCGAACTTGGCCGCGTCGGCGCCGCCGGTGATGCTGTAGGTCAGCGTCTGCACCGGCAGGTCGCTGTCGACGCCGACGACCGTCGTCACCGCGGTGGCGTTCTCGGCCGCGTGGATGCTCGCCGTCGCGCCGCCGCCGTTGCTCGTGATCTGCGGCGCGGTGTTGGTCGACGAGGCCTGCACCGCGCTCGAGAACTCGCTCGTGCCGCGCGTGCTGCTGGTCATGTCGGTCAGCGTCGCGCTGACCCATTCGCCGTCGGCCACCGGCGCGAGGCCGGTGACGTTGATGCTCGCGCTGCCGCCGCTCGGCGTCACCAACGCGAAGCCGAGGTAGCGTCGGCCCTGGCCGTGGCCGTTCGCATCCGGCGCCGCGCTGGCGTAGAACTCGATGCGCAGCGCGGTCGTGATCGCCGGGTCGACGTCGATCTGGCCGGTCACGCTGGTGGTGGTGCCATCCGAGCCCGCGGCGCTCAGGACCGGCGTGTTGTTCAGGTGGTTCGGGCCGGTGTCGGCGTCGCCCGCGTCGTTCGGTGTTGCGCCGTCGGCGCCGAGGTCGATCGCCAAGGTGCCGTTGTCGGCGATCGCATTTCCCAGGCTGAGCACGTTGTCGACGTTGCCGACGATGCTGATGCCTGCGCCCGCGTTACCGAGGATCAGGTTGCGCTGGAAGCCGCTGGTACCGCCGATCGTCACGTTGCTGGTGGCGACGCGAATGCCGTCGCCGCCATTGCCGATTTCGGTCGCGTGGTCCAGCCCGACGCCGATCAGGTTGGTGCGTATCGTCTGGCCCGCGCTTTGCACGTCGATGCCGTGGCTCGCATTGCCGGCAATGATGTTGAAGGTCAGCGATGCACCGGTCGCGCCGCCGTCGATCAGGACGCCGGTGCCGTTGCGATGCGCGAGTGCGGCGTTGCCGCTCGCATCGGTGCCGATGTAGTTGCCCGAGACGATCGCGCTGTTGGCGCCCGCGCCCAGGTGCACGCCTTGCGCGAGGTTGCCGGCGATCAGGTTGCGGTCGGCGTCCGACGAGTCGCCGATCGTCGCGTTCGCCGCGTAGACCGCGATGCCGCTCGCGCCGTTGACCGTGGCGGCGCCGGCGCTGCTGCCATCGGCGTTGAACGCGCCGAGATAGTTGCCGTAGATGAAATCGCCGGCCGAGCCGCTCTCGATGCGCACCGCGTCGTTGGTGACGCCGCGGATCACGAAGCCACGCAGCGTGCTGCCGCCCGAGCCAGCCGAGAGCACGATGCCGTCGGCGACGCTCGCGCCGCCGTCGATCACGATCAGCGGATGCGCGACCGCGGCGGTGCCCGGCTGCGTGCTCGCATCGAGCACGACGCTGTCGGTGACGAGCGGCAGCGCCGACGCGAGCGTGATCGTCGACTCGCCATACGCGCCGACCGCGCCACCGGCGATCGCGAACGAGATCGTGTCGGTGCCGGGGCTGTTGTTCGCCGCGATGATCGCCTCGCGCAGGCTCACCTGGCCGTCGGCGCCGCGGTGGGCGTTCAGCCATTCGGCGGTGTAGCTGGCGCCGCTGGCGATGCCGGCGTCGTTGTTGTCGGCCGCGGTCGTGACGACGAGCGTGCTCGACACGTCGGTCACCGTCACGGCGAGCGCCTGCGTCGCGCTCGCACTGCCGTCGCTGGCCGAGACGATCACGTCGTAAACGTTGTCGGTGTTCGCGTCGGTCGGGTTCTCGTAGTCGGGCGCGGTGACGAACGCGAGCGCGCCGGTGGTGGCGTCGATCGTGAAGCGCGCCGCATCGGCGCCGCCGCTGATGCTGTAGGTCAGCGCCTGCGCGGGCAGGTCGACATCGCTCGCGGCGACAGCCGTCACCTCGGTGTGGGTTTCGGCGATGCTGATCGCCGCGCTCGCGCCGCCGCCGTTGCTGACGATCACCGGCGCATCGTTGACGGCGGTGACGCTGAGTGTTGCGGTGTCGCTCGCGGCGCTGAACGCGCTTGTGCCGCCGTTGGCGCTGGTGTCGGCCTTGCTGCCTGCGCCGCCGCTCGTCTGGTCCCAGGCGCGATAGCTCAGCGTCGCGGTGGTGGCGTTCAGGCCGTCGGGCACGAAGCGCACGCGATCGGTTGCGCGCAGCAGCATCGCCTGCGTGGCGTTGACGTTGCCGAGCGCGCTCCAGGTGCCGCCGCCGTCGGTCGAGACCTGCCAGTTGCCGTTGCCGTTCGTGCTCGCGGTGATTGCGATGCCTTGCAGCGCGCCGCTGTCGCCATCGGTGATCTTGGCGCCGGCGAACGAGGCGACCGTCTGGCCGGCGTTGGCGATGTCGTCCTCGGTGATCGTCCCGAGTGCGGGCACGCTCGGCGTCAGCACCGGCGCGTCGTTGACCGCGCCGACAGCGATCGCCGCGATGTCGGTCGCGCTGCTGTAGGCCGTGGTGCCGCCGTTCACGGTCGTGTCGGCGCGCCCGCCGGCGCTGCCCGTGCTCTGGTCCCAGGCGCGATAGCCGAGGAACGCACTGGTGCCGTTCTGACCATTCGGCAGGTAGCGGATCAGGTCGGTCGAGCGCAGCAGCAGCGCGTTGCTGTCGATGACGGCCGAGACCATGTTCCAGGTCGTGCCGTTGTCGGTCGAGTATTGCCACCAGGCGTTGCCGTAGCTCGCCGAGGTGATCGCGATGCCTTGCAGCGCGCCACTGTCCACGTCGGTGATCGAGCTGCCGACGATCGAGGCCACCGGCTGACCGGCGTTGCTGGTCTGGTCTTCGGTGATCGACGTGAACGACGGCGCGATCGGTGTCAACACCGGCGCGTCGTTGACCGCGCTGACGCTGATCGTCGCGGTGTCGCTGGCGCTGCTGAAGGCCGACGTGCCGCCGTTGACGAGCGCGCTTGCGGTCGTGCCGGCGGTGTTGCCGTCGGAGCGGTCCCATGCGCGGTAGGTGATCGATGCGCTGGTGGCGTTCACGCCGTTCGGCACGTAGCGGATCAGGTCGCTCGAACGCAGCAGCAGCGCCGCGGTGCCGTTGACTGCGCCGAGTGCGCTCCACGACGTGCCGCCGTTGGTCGAGAACTGCCACGCGCCATTGCCGTTCGTCGTCGAGGTGATCGCGATGCCTTGCAGCGCGCCACTGTCGACATCGCTGATCGACGCACCGACGAACGACGCGACCGTCTGGCCAGCGTTGCCGGTCTGGTCCTCGGTGATCGGCGTGAGGCTGGGCGCGATCGGCGTCAGCACCGGCGCGTCGTTGACCGACGTGACGGTCAGCGTGGCGGTGTCGCTGGCGCTGCTGAACGCGCTCGTGCCGCCGTTCGTGCTGGCGTCGACCTTGCTGCCCGCGCTGCCGCTGCTCTGGTCCCACGCGCGGTAACCGAGCCACGGGGTGCTGCCGCTGATGCCATCCGGCACGAAGCGCACCAGGTCGGTCGAGCGCAGCAGCAGCGCGCTGGTGTCGGCGACGCTGCCGATCGCGTTCCAGCTCGTGCCGCCGTTGGTCGAGTACTGCCAGGTGCCGGCGCCGCTCGCCTTGGCGTTGATCGCGATGCCCTGCACCGCGCCGGGGTCCACGTCGCTGATCGACGTGCCGATGAACGACGCGACCGTCTGGCCCGCGTTGTTGGTCTGGTCCTCGGTGATTGTCGTGAGGCTGGGCGCGATCGGCGTCAGCACCGGCGCGTCGTTGACGGAGGTGACGGTCAGCGTCACGCTGTCGGTCGCGGTGCTGAACGCGGTCGTGCCACCGTTCGTGCTCGCGTTGACCTTGCTGCCGGCACTGCCGCTGCTCTGATCCCACGCGCGGTAGCCGATCCATGGCGAGCCGCCGCTGATGCCGTCCGGCACGTAGCGCACGAGGTCGGTCGAGCGCAGCAGCAGCGCGGTCGTGTCGCCGACGCTGCCGACCGCGTTCCACGTCGTGCCGCCGTCGATCGAGTACTGCCAGGTGCCGCTGCCACTGGCCTTGGCATTGATCGCGATGCCTTGCACCGCGCCGCTGTCGACATCGGTGATCGAGGCACCGACGAACGACGCGACCGTCTGGCCGGCGTTGCTGATCTGGTCCTCGGTGATCGTCGTCAGCGTCGGCGCGATCGGCGTCAGCACCGGCGCGTCGTTGACCGCGGTGACGTTGATCGACGCGTTGTCGCTCGCGCTGCTGAACGCGCTCGTGCCGCCGTTCGTGCTCGCATCGACCTTGGTGCCGACGCTGCCGCTGGTCTGGTCCCACGCGCGGTAGCCGATCGAGCCAGTGGTGGCATTGTTGCCGTCCGGCACGAAGCGCACCAGATCGGTCGCGCGCAGCAGCAACGCGGCACTGCCGCTGACGGCGCCGACGTTGGTCCACGAGCTGCCGCCGTTGGTCGAGTACTGCCACGTGCCGTTGCCGTTCGCCGTCGACGTGACTGCGATGCCCTGCAGCGCGCCGCTGTCGACATCGCTGATCGACGCGCCGACGAACGACGCCACGGTCTGCCCGGCCGGGTTGGTCTGGTCCTCGGTGATCGGGCTCAGCGCCGGCGCGATCGGCGCCAGCACCGGTGCGTCGTTGACCGATGTGACCGTGATCGTCGCGGTGTCGGTCGCGTTGCTGTAGGCCGTCGTGCCGCCGGTCACCCTGGCGTCGGCCTTGGTCCCGTAGGTGTCGGTCGTGCGGTCGTAGGCGCGGTAGGTGATGGAGGCGCTGGTGCCGTTGGCACCGTCGGGCACGAAACGCAGGTAGTCGATGGCACGCAGCAGCAGCGCCGACGTGTCGCTGACCGCGCCGACGTTGATCCACGACGAGCCGCTGTTGGTCGAGTATTGCCAGGTGCCGCTGCCGCTGGTCGTCGCAGTGATGGCGATCGCCTGCAGCGCGCCGGTGTCGACATCGCTGATGGACGCGCCGACGATCGCCGCGACGGTCTGGCCGCTGTTGCTCGTCTGGTCTTCGGTGATCGTCGTGAGCGTCGGCGCGATCGGCGTCAGCACCGGGGCGTCGTTGACCGACGTGGCCGTGATCGTCGCCATGTCGCTCGCGCTGCTGAACGCGCTCGCGCCGCCGTTCGTGCTCGTGTCGACCTTGGTGCCGGCCGTGCCGCTGGTCTGGTCCCAGGCGCGGTAGGTGATCCAGCCGGCGGTGCCGTTGTTCCCGTTCGGCACGAAGCGCACCAGGTCGGTCGAGCGCAGCAGCAGCGACGACGGGTCGCTGACGTTGCCGATCGCGGTCCACGAGCTGCCGCTGTTGGTCGAGTATTGCCAGGTGCCGGTGCCGCTGGCCTTGGCGTTGATCGCGATGCCGTAGGCGAGGCCGGTACCGTCAGGGTCGCTGATCGCCACCCCGGTGAACGACGCGACCGTCTGCCCGGCTGCGTTGGTCTGGTCCTCGTTGATCGTCGTCAGCACCGGCGCGATCGGCGTCAGCACGGGCGCGTCGTTGATGGGCGTGATGGTGACCGTGCTCGTACCGCTGGTCGCGAGCGCGCCGCCGCTGCCTTGCGCGCCGCTGTTGGCGTCGTTGAAGGTCCAGGCCAGCGACACCGACGCCGGTGGCGCGTCGCTGCTGTTGGCGTAGGCCACGCTGCCGAGCGCGCCGTTGACGCGCGCCTGCGTCGCGTTGGCGTTGAACGTGAGCAGCAGCGTGCCGTTGCTGTTGGTCGTCACGGTGCCGATCGTCACGCCGCCGACGACGAGGCTGCCGCCTTGGTTCAGCGCGCTCAGCGAGCCGCTCGCCGAGAACACGTCCTGCGCGTTCGCGCCGCCGCTGCGCGCGAGCGTCAGCGTGGCGCCGGCGTAGTTGTCGGCATAGGCCAGATCGGGGTCGACGACTTGCACGTTGCCGTCGAGCACGATCGCCGCGCCGCCTTCCGTGGTGGCGACGCTGACGTCGAGGCCGCTGCCGCCGAAGCCGGCGTCGATCGAGCCGTCGCTGTTGTAGCGCGCGGTGAGGAAGTTGAAGTCGCCGCCGGCCGCAGTCGACATGCCGACGACGACGATGCGCCCGTCCGTCTGCACCGCGATGCCATAGCCGCCGTCGTCCGCCGCGTCCAGCGTCGCGACGCCGTTGCCGTTGAAGCTGCTGTCGAGCGCACCGCCGGTCGTCACGCGGATCGTCCGGATGTCGTAGCCCGTGCCGTTCCAGGACGAGCCCGTCAGTACGTACTTGCCGTCGGCTTGCTGCGCGATCGCGTAGGCGACGTCGTCGTCTGGACCGAGGTCGAACGACGCCTTGCCGGTGCCGGCAAAGCTGGTGTCGAGCGCGCCGCTGCTGGTGTAGCGCTCGATCGCGTAGTCCCAGGTCGCGTTCTGCACGCTGCCGGCGAGCACGATCTTGCCGTCGCTCTGGACCAGCAGCGCGTAGGCGCCGTCGGAGCCCGGCGCGATGGCGGTGATGACCTGGCCGGTGCCGTTGAAGCTGGTGTCGAGCGCGCCGCTGGCCGTGTAGCGCAGCAACGCGGTGTCCCAACCGTCCGCCTGCAGCGTGTAGCCGGCGACGACGATCTTGCCATCGGATTGCAGCTTCACCGCGTAGCCGTAGTTGTCGGTCGCACCCAGCGTCGCGGTGACGATGCCACCGCTGCCGAAACTCGCATCGAGCGTGCCGTTGCTGGTGTAGCGCAGCACCGTGACGCCGTAGTTGCCGCCGCCGACCGACGCACGGCCCGTCACGACGATCCTGCCGTCGCCTTGCACCGCCACGCCGTAGCCGGTCTCCGAACCCGTCGCACCGATCGAGGTCGTGACCTTGCCTCCGCTGCCGAAGCCGGCATCGAGCGAGCCGTCGCTGTTCAGGCGCAGCAGCGCGATGTCGGCGTTGCTGGTGCTGCCGGTGCGGCCGGTGATGACGATCTTGCCGTCGGCCTGCAGCGCGACCGCCTCGGCCGAGTCGTCGCTGCCGCCGAAGCTGAACGAGGCGATGCCGCCGCTGCCGAAGCTCGTGTCCAGCGTGCCGTCGGCGTTGTGGCGCTCGACCGTGAACAGCGTGTAGTTGCTGCCCATGCCGACCGAGACGATCTTGCCGTCGGGCTGGACCACGTCGGCGAAGGCGGCGTCGTCCAGCGTCGGGTGCAGCGGGTCGATGACGTAACCCGGGCCGGTGCCGAACACCGGCGCTTCGTTGACGTTGGCGACCGTGACCGCGATCGCCTGCGTCGAGCTCAGCGTGCCGTCGCTCGCCTGCACGACTACGTCGTAGACGTTGTTGGCGCCGGCGTCGGTCGGCGCTTCGTAGTTCGGTGCAGTGGCGAAGCTCAACGCGCCGGTGGCGGCGTTGATCGCGAACTGCGCCGCATCGGCGCCGCCGACGATCGAGTACGTGATGCCGCTGCCCGCGGCGGCGACCGTCGTCACCGCGGTCGTGTTCTCCGGCACGCTGACCGATGCGGTTGCGGCGCCGCCATTGCTGGTGATGACGCCCGACGCGGCAGCCGTGATGTTCAGCGCCATCTCCGACGTGGCGGTGAAACTCGTGAAGGCCGCGTTCGACTGTGTTGCCGTGGCGCTGACGACCTCGCCCGGCGGCACCGCCACGTTGAAGACCGTGCTGAAGCTGGCGTTGCCCGAGGCGTCGGTCGCGACGTTCACGAAGCCGATGAACTGTTCGGCGTCGCCGTGGTTGCTGCTGGTCGGGCTCGGGCTTGCGAACAGTTCGATGCGGAAGAAGCTGTTCGCGACCGAGTTCAGCGTGCCGTTGACCTTGATGCTCGCGCCGTTGGACGAAGCGCTGGTCAGCACCGGAAAATTCTGCAGGTTGTTCGGGCCTGCGTCCGCGTCGCCGGTGTCGTTGGCGGTGACGCCGTTGTTCCCCAGGTCGATCGGCAAGCCGATGCTGTAGATCGAGTTGCCCAGGATCGCCGACTGCGGGCCGCCGATCAAGGTCAGGCCGGTGGTTGCGGAGATGACGTTGCCCTGGCCGGCGGCCGTGCCACCGATCGCGGTGCCGCTGCCGTTCGCGATCACCACGCCGAAGGTGCTGCTGCCCAGCGCGGTCGTGCCGGTCGCGTCGGTGCCGATGTCGTTGCCGTAGACGAGGTTGCCCGACGCCTGGATATACACGCCGGCGTAGGGGTTGCCCGAGATCAGGTTGCGGTCGGCAAGCGACGCCGAGCCGATCTGGTTGCCCGTGGCGCCCGCGAGCATGCGCACCCCCGAGTCACCGGCGCCGGTGCCGTTGCCCATCGCGGTCAGGCCATCGGCCGAGGTGCCGATGAAGTTGCCGAGGACGAAGTTGTTGCTGCTACTGATCTGGATGCCGTGCGTGGTGAAGTTGTTGATCACCAGCCCGCGGATCGTGCTGCCGCCGCTGCCGCTGCCCAGCTTCAGGCCGCTCACGCCGGCGCCGGCCGAGGTGCCGTTCAGCACGATGTCCAGCACGGCGTTGGAGCCGGTGGCGGCGGTGTTGACGCTGCTGCCGGCCTGCGTATAGCCGTCGATCGTCACCGCATCGGTGATGGTCGGCAGCGCCGAGGCGAGGTTGATCGTCTGCACGCCACTGCCGGCTATCGCGAAGCTGATCGTGTCGGCGCCCGTGGTGTTGTTCGCCGCGATCATCGCTTCGCGCAGACTGACCTTGCCGTCGGTGCCCTTGTGCGCGTTGAGCCATTCGTTGGTGTAGCTCGCGCCGGTCGTGATGCCGGAATCGTTGTTGTCGGCCGCGGTCGTCACGACGAGCGTGCTGGCCACGTCGGTCACCGTGACAGCGAGCTCCTGCGTCGAGTTCAGCGTGCCGTCGTCCGCCTTGACGATCACGTCGTAGGTGTTGCCGCCGCCCGCGGCGGTCGGTGCCTCGTAGTCGGGCGCGGTGACGAAGCTGAGCGCGCCGGTCGACGCGTTGATCGCGAACTTCGCCGCATCGGCGCCGCCGCCGATCGAATAGGTGATGCCGCTGCCGTTGGCCACGACGGTCGTCACCGCAGTCGTGGTCTCGGGCACGCTGACCGCCGCGCTCGAGCCGCCGCCGTTGCTCGTGATGACCGCCTGCGTCGACGCGACGGCGGTGACGGCCTGCGAGAACTCCGAGGTCGCGGTGTAGGTCGTGTAGGTCGAATTCGACAGCGTCGCGGTGGCGGTGATGACCTGGCCCGCGGCCACCGTGGCGCCCGGCAGCGTGATGCTGAGGTTGCCGTTGCCCGAGGCGTCGGTCGCGAGGTTGAGCGAGCCGAGGTAGCGCTGCCCCGGCCCGTAGCCGGTGGGGCCGGCCGCGCTGCTGGCGAACAGCTCGACGCGGTAGTAGCTGCTCGCGGTCGAGTTCAGTGCGACGTTCAGGTGCAGCGTGCTGCCGTTGGTCGTCACGCCGCTGAGTATCGGGAAGTTCTGCAGGTTGTTCGCGCCAGTGTCGGCGTCGCCCGCGTCGTTGGCAGTGACGCCATCGTTGTTCAGGTCGATCGCCAGCGTCGAGCTGCCGTAGATCGCGTTGCCGAGGATCGCCATCGTCGTGCCGCTGCTCATGCCGACGTTGCGCGGCGACCCGGCGATCAGGTTGGCCTGGCCCGCCGCGGTGCCGCCCAGCGAGGTGTTGATGGACGATCCGCTCGCCCACACGCCGTAGCTGCTGTTGCCGATCAACCCGCTGCCGCTCGCGTCGGTGCCGACGTAGTTGCCGTAGATCAGCGTGTTGTTCGCGCCCGAACCTTGCACGCGGATGCCTGCCTCGGAGTTGCCCGATGCCAGGTTGCGGTCCGCCAGCAGCGTGCCGCCGACGCGCGTGCCGGCGATGTTGTTGACCAGGATGCCGGACTGGCCCATCCCCAGGTCGATGGTGCCGGTCGCATCGACGCCGACGAAGTTGCCGGCGATCACGACGTTCTGGCTTTGGATCTGGATGCCGTGCCCGGCGAAGCGGTTGATGATCAGACCGCGGATGGTGCTGCCGTCACTGCCGGAGTTGAGCACGAGGCCGGCGACGGCGCCGGCCGCGGTGCCGTTGAGCTCGATCGTCAGCACCGCGTTCGTGCCGATGCTCGCGGTGTTGACACTGGATCCCGCCTGCGAATAGCCGTCGATCGTCACCGTGCCGGTGATCAGCGGCAGCGCCGAGCTCACGCTGATCGTGTGCACGCCCGCGCCGGCGATCGCGAAGTTGATCGCGTCGGCGCCGGCGGTGTTGTTGGCCGCGATGATCGCCTCGCGCAGGCTGACCGCGCCGTCGGCGCCCATGTGCGCGTTCAGCCATTCGTTGGTGTAGCTCGCGCCGGTGGCGATGCCCGAGTCGTTGTTGTCGGCGCTGGTCGTCACGGTCAGCGTGCTGCTCACATCGGTGACGGTGACCGCGATCGCCTGCGTGTCGGTGACCGTGCCGTCGCTGACCTGCACCGTCACGTCGTAGACGTTGTTCGCACCGCTGTCGGTCGGCGCTTCGTAGTCCGATGCGGTCACGAAGGCGAGCGCGCCGGTCGACGAGTTGATCGTGAACTTCGCGGCGTCGGCGCCGCCGCTGATGCTGTAGACCTGCGTGCCGGTGCCCGCCGAGGTCACGGTCGTCACCGCGGTGGTGTTCTCGGCGACGCTGACCGAGGCCGTAGCGCCTCCACCGTTGCTCGTGATCGAGGCCGGCACCGTGATGACGAGATAAGTCGAACCGGTCGCCGACAGCGCCCCGCCTGTGCCTTGCGCGCCGGTGTTGCCGTCGTTGATCGTCCAGTCGATCTGCACCGTGCTCGCCGGGCTGGCGCTGCTGTTCGCATACGCGATGCAACGCGCGGCGTTGTTGACCAGCGTCTGCGTCGCGCTCGCGTTGAACGTCAGCAGCAGCGTGCCGCCGCTGTTGGTCGTGACGGTGCCGATCGTCGTGCCGTTGTAGACCAGGTTGCCGCCCTGCGTCAGCGCACCCAGCAGGCCGGTCGCGCTGAACTGGTCCTGCGCGTTGGCGCCGCCGGTGCGCGCGAGGGTCAGCGTCGCGCCGGCGAAGTTGCTCGCGTTCAGGTTCGTGTCGGAGAACGTCACGTCGTTGTCGAGCACGACCGGGCTGCCGAGCACCGCGTAGGGCACCGCATCGCCGAGCTGGCCGCTGCCGCCCCAGGTCGTGTCGAGCACGCCGGCGCTGGTGTAGCGCACGCTGCCGATGTCGGCACCGGCGCTGGTCGAGGTGCCGAACGCAAGGATCTTGCCGGTGGCGGTGACGAGCGTGGCGCCCATCGTGTCGGTCGACGAACCGACCGTCACCGTGGTGTAGCTGAGGCCGCCGAAGGTCGCGACGCCGATGCCGTTGGCCGTGACGGTCGCGAATTCGTAGCTGCCGCGCGTGGTCGTCGCGGTGCCGCCGGCGATCAGCGAGCCGTCGGGCCGCTCGGCGATGGTCATGCCCATGTCCATCGCGTTGCTCGGAAAGCGGAAGGTGGTGTAGCCGCTGGTCGTGCCGAAGCTCGTGTCGAGCGTGCCGTTGGTGTTCAGGCGCACGATCAGCAGGTCGGCGTCGCCCCAGCCGGTGTCCTGCATGCTGCCGGTCAGCACGATCTTGCCGTCGCTTTGCACCAGCGCGTCGTGCAGCACGATCTTCTGCACCGAGCTCAGCACCGCGGCGACGCCGTTGGTGCCGAAGCTGGTGTCCAGCGTGCCGTCGGTGTTGTAGCGGATCACCGACGACAGGACGTTCGAGCCCGAGGTGCCCGTGGCCACGACGAGGATCTTGCCGTCGGTCTGCATCGTCACGCCGTAGACCTGATTGCCCGAGGTCTGGCCGGCCTGCAGCGCCTGGCCGCTGCTGCCGAAGCTCGAATCGGTCGAGCCGTCGCTGTTCAGGCGGATCGTGGCGTAGCGAACGACCGAGACCACGACCGCGGTGCCCGAGACAACGATCTTGCCGTCCGACTGCAGCGCCACCGACGTGGCGGTGTCGTCGGCGCCTTGCAGGTTGACGGTCTTGATGCCGTTGGTGCCGAAGCTCGTGTCGAGCGAGCCGTTGGCGTTGTAGCGGACGATCGCGAAGTCTTTGTTCAAGCCCTGGGTGTAGCCGGCGACGACAATCTTGCCGTCGGACTGGATCACAACGCTGTTCGCCGACGATGCGCTGCCGATCGTCGTCGTGACCTTGCCGGTGCTGTTGAAGGTGGTGTCGAGCGAGCCGTTCTGGTTGTAGCGCACGACCGCGAACTGGCCGTTCGCGCTGCCGACGACGACCGCCTTGCCGTCGGGCTGCAGCACCGCGGCGTTGCCGGCGTCGGTCGCGTTGACGTTGGTCGTGACCGAGCCGGTGCCGGGGGTGCCGATCGTCGGTGCGCTGTTGGCGGCGAGCACGTCCTGCCATTGCGCCTGGCCGGCGGCGTCGATCGCGCTCGATGTCGCCACCGCGCCGGTCGCCACCTCGAGCGTCCAGTTGCCGCCGAGGGCGGTCGCGCCGGTGATGTCGGCCGACGCGGCGACGTCCGCGCCGGTGAGGTGCGCCAGGCCGTCGACCAGCGCCCGGCCGTCGGCGCCGGCGGCGAGGTCACAGCCGTAGAGCAGCAGGTCCGCGTCGGGGGCCAGGTGGTTGCCCCAGGCGGCGATTTCGTCGGCGCGCGCGAGCAAGGTGTCGTGGTCCAGCGTCGTGTCGCCGATCGACAGGTGCGCTTCGCTGCCGTGCGCGATCACGTGGATCGCGCTCACGTCGCTGCGGCCGGCGAGCGCGTCGTTGATCTGCTGGATGCCGTCGCGCGTGTCGTCGAGCTCGACGACCTCGATCGCGCGGCCCGCGGCGGCCTGCGCCTGGATGTCGGCCACCAAGGTGGCACGCTCGCGCACGCTGGCGTCGATGAACACGATCTCGCTGCCGCCGGGCTGCAGCGTCGTTGGCGCGGCGATCGCCACCTGCGCGCTCGTCGGGTCTCCCGGATTCGTCAGCGCGGTCGCGATCAGACCGGCCGGGTGGTCGGCGGAGAAGAGGATGCGCGGCTCCAGGTCCTCCAGGACCGGGTGGCGGGGCGACAGCGTGTGCCGGTCTCTGCGCATGCGGTTCGGTCGGTGGGTCTCAGCGCAGCGCGAGGGCGGCGTTGCCGGGCCGCAGGGCGGCGGCGCTCGGGTCGAGCGCGCGCGACGGCGCGGGCGTGGTGCCGAGCGTGGCCTTGCAGCGCAACCCGGCGGGCAGGCTGTGGTCGCCGTTGGGCAGGTCCAGGCGCAGCCGGAAGGTGTTGCTCGCGGGTTCGAGCACGCGGTCGATCTGCGCGATGCGTGCGCTGCGGGCCGGAAGGCCGGCGAGCTCGGGCTGGACGTTCAGTTCCTGGCCGACCTTCAGCGTGCCGAACAGCGTCGTCGACGCGACGACTTCGACGCGCAACTGGCTGATCACCGCGACCTTGATCAGCGGCTTGTCCTCGACGCGCTCGCCGGGGTTCAGGTAGCGCTCGGTGACGACGCCGTCGAACGGCGCCCGCAGGATGCGCTGCGACACCTGCGCCTGCGCGCTCGACACCTCGCGCGCCGTGGTCGTGAGCTGCTCCTTGGCCTGGCGCATCTTCTCGAACGCGACGCGGTACTCGGATTCGGCCTGCTCGACGGCCTGTGCCGAGACGAAGTTCTGCGCCGCGAGGTTGCGTGCGCGGTCGAGCTTCTGCTGCGCCAGGTCGCGGCCGGCGACGGCACCGCGCAGCTCGGCTTCGCTGTCGGCACGCGAGCGCACGACGCTGGAGTTGGCGCGTTCGACCTCGGCGCGCAGCGTCGCGAGCACCTGTCCCTTTTTGACGAAGTCGCCACGATCGACGTCGACCGACTCGACCACACCGACGACGGGGCTGCCGATGTCGGCGGTCTTGTCGGGCAGGATCAGGCAAGCGAGCATCGGGGTCGGCGCGGTGAGTGAAGTCGGTGCAGCGGCCTGAGCGTGCGCGGCACACGGCAGCAGCGTGGCGAGCGACACGAGTGCGGCGAACAGTGCGCCTCGGCGCGGCAGGTCGTGGAACAGGACGGGTCGCATCAAAGTCTCCTCGTGCCGCACTCAGGGGCGGCCGGTGAATGAAAGGGCGCGGTCGCTGTCGCAGTCCTCGCGCAGCAGGCGCTTGCGGGCGCGCGCATCGCCCGCCTCGTCCCAGGCCTGCAGCGCGCGCAGCGCCGCGTGCAGCAGCGTGGGCGGCAGCGTCACGACATTGCCGCGTGCGAACGCGCGCGCGATCCGGGCGAGCGCTTGCCCGGCCCCGGCACCGGAAAAGCGCGCCGACTCCAGCGAGATCCACACCTCGGCGCTGCCCGGCTGCCCCTGGCGCGCGGCACGGCCGGCGAGCTGCCGGTCGAGACGGCGCGACGCGTTCATCTGACAGGCGATCACGTGCAGACCGCCCGCGCGCAGCGCGCGCGCATCCGGCGAGATGTCGGTGCCGCGGCCGGCCATGTGGGTCGAGACCGTGACGCGGCCGGTGGCGCCGGCCTTCGCGACGATGTCGGCTTCCGCGGCGTCGTGGTTCGCGTTGAGCAGCGCGTGCGCGATGCCGGCGCGGTGCAGCGCCGACGAGACCGCGGCGGAGTCGGCGACCGAGTCGGCCTCATGTCGCGCACGCGCTACGAGTGGACGCTCGTCGACTACGCCGTCTGGTT
>Ga0209023_10004104_pt1 | contig 16834 bp, 15 predicted proteins | sample LakOneMetagenome_FD_187468 | JGI IMG/M metagenome (GOLD analysis project Ga0209023, IMG submission 187468) | Freshwater and sediment microbial communities from Lake Erie, Canada (SPAdes) (version 2) | ecosystem: Environmental > Aquatic > Freshwater > Lentic | place: Lake Erie, Canada... | reverse complement strand
ATGGGCCTTGCCGAGACGACCGATCTCGAGGAGCTCGATCAGTCGACGAACTCGATGTCGACCGAGGCGTTGTCCTTGACCGCCGCGGCGCGCACCACGGTGCGGATGGACTGGGCGATGCGACCGCGCTTGCCGATGACCCGACCCATATCGCCCTCGCCGACGCGCACGTCGAGCTGGGTCGCGCCGTGGCGACCGCTCGAGGTGGAGACGGTGACGGCGTCGGGGTTGTCGACGACCTGCTTCACCAGGTAGGTGAGCACGGCGGTGGCGTTGGGGACACCCGCCTCGTCGGTGGCAGCAGCTTCGGTGTCGGTCTCTTCGACGTCGCTCACGAGTCGGCCGAAGCGGCCGCGGCCACGGGGGCCTCGCCCTTGAACTCGGCCCACGCACCAGACACCTTGAGCAGGCGTTCGACGGTCTCGGTGGGCTGGGCACCGGTGCGGAGCCACTTCAGGGCCTTCTCGTTGTCGATCAAGATGACCGACGGGTCCTGGCGCGGCTGGTAGGTGCCGACGGTCTCGGTGGGCTGGGCACCGGTGCGGAGCCACTTCAGGGCCTTCTCGTTGTCGATCAAGATGACCGACGGGTCCTGGCGCGGCTGGTAGGTGCCGACGATCTCGATGAAGCGGCCGTTGCGGGGCGACCGCGCATCGGCGGCGACGACGCGGTAGGTGGGCTGCTTCTTCTTGCCCATCCGCATGAGGCGGAGCTTGACGGCCATGTGGTGTTCTTCCTGTTTCGTTGCGATGAGATCGTTTTGGTGTGGCGGCAGACGCCACAACCGGCCTGCCATGGTTCCTCATGGCGGCAGGTGGGCGCAAACGGACGCCCGGGAACGTCAGAGTCCGGGGAGCTTGAACCCGCCGCCGTCGCCGCTGCTGGCCGGTAGTGCCGACGGCTTGCCACCGCCCTTGGGGGTGACCCGGCCGCCCTTCTTGCCCTTCTTCGCCTTCTTGCGACCCATGAGCCCGCCGCCGAGGCCCTTCATCATCTTCTGCATCTCGCCGAACTGCTTGAGCAGCGCGTTGACCTCGGATGTGCTCACGCCGCTTCCCGTGGCGATGCGCAGACGCCGGGACCCATCGATCAGCTTTGGATCGCGGCGCTCGGCCAGGGTCATGGAGTGGATGATCCCTTCCACGCGGGCCAGCTCGCGGTCGTCGATCTCGGTGTTGCGGAGCTCCTTGGGCATGCCCGGCATGAGCTTCACCAGGTTCCCCAGGCTGCCCATCTTCTTGACCTGCGCCATCTGATCGAGGAAGTCCTCCAGCGTGAACTGACCCTCGAGCATGCGGGCTGCGGCCGCTTCAGCCTCCTGCTCGTCGAAGGCCTCCTTGGCCTTGTCGATCAGGGTGAGGATGTCGCCCATGCCCAGGATCCGCCCGGCGAGGCGGTCGGGGTGGAACAGGTCGAACTCGTCGAGCTTCTCGCCGGTGGAGGCGAAGGCGATGGGCTTGCCCACCACCTCCTTCACCGAGAGGGCGGCACCGCCGCGGGCATCGCCGTCGAGCTTGGTGAGGATCACGCCGTCGAGCGCCAGGGTCTGGTGGAAGTTCTCCGCCACCGTGACGGCATCCTGACCGGTCATGGCATCGACCACGAGGAACGTGTAGTCGGGCTTGGTGGCCTCGGAGATCTGGCGCACCTGCTCCATGAGCTCGGCGTCGATGGCCAGGCGACCGGCGGTGTCGACGATCACGACGTCTCGGCCAAGACGACGGGCTTCGGCGATGCAGCCGAGCGCCACCTGCACCGGGTCGCCGGTGCCCGAGGCCACGATGTCGTCGGGCGCGGAGTACACCGGCACGTCGACCTGCTTGGCCAGGGTGCGCAGCTGGGCCACGGCGGCGGGACGCTGGAGGTCTGCGCCCACCAGCATCGGGTTGCGGCCCTGCGCCTTGAACCAGCGGGCCAACTTGGCGGAGTTGGTGGTCTTGCCCGAGCCCTGGAGGCCGGCCATGAGCACCACGGTAGGTGGCTTGGACGCATAGGTGATGCGAATGGTCTCGCCGCCGAGCGTGGCGATGAGCTCCTGGTGGACGATGTCCACCACCTGCTGGGCAGGGTCCAGCGCGGCGTGCAGCTCGGCCCCGACCGCTCGCTCACGAATGCGCTCCACCAAGCCGCGGACGACCGTGAAGTTGACGTCGGCCTCGAGCAGGGCGAGGCGGATCTCGCGGAGGACCTCGTCGACGTCGGCGTCGTTGAGGCGACCCTTGCCGCGGAGGTTCTTGAAGATGCCGTCGAAACGGTCGGTGAGTGACTCGAACATGAGCGAGCGATCCTACCGGGGTGTTCTCAGGGGACCAGATCGGCGTCGGGCATGAGGTCGGCCGGGCTCAACCCGCCCGAGCGAGCATCGGCGATGCGCGCCCGCAGACGCGCCCGCATCACCGCACCCCGCTGCGGGGCCACCAGCAGGCCGATCCCGACCCCGATCGCCAGCAGCAACCCGCCCTTGACCCCTGACAGCTTCAGGAACCCGACGAGTAGCCGGACGGGGAAGAAGATGATCTTGAACACGTTGGTCTCCGGACAGGGCAAGCGGGGCGAACGGGTCTGACGCTACGACATGGCGGTCCACCCCGGCGCGGCCACCGTTCGATGGCGCCGGTCAGCTGAAGAGGGCGTCGACGAACTCTTCGGGGTCGAAGTCGATGAGGTCGTCGGCGGTCTCGCCGAGGCCGACGAGCTTCACGGGGATGCCGAGCTCGGTGTGGATGGCGAACACGATCCCGCCCTTGGCCGAGCCGTCGAGCTTGGTGAGCACGACGCCGGTGACCTCCGTGGCCTCGGTGAACTGACGAGCCTGCACCAGGCCGTTCTGGCCGGTGGTGGCATCGAGCACCAGGAGCACCTCGGTGACGTGGCCGGGATCGCGGTCGGCTACCCGCCGCACCTTGCGCAGCTCCTCCATCAGGTTGGTCTTGGTGTGCAGCCGGCCCGCGGTGTCGGCCAGCACCAGGTCGGCGCCCTTGGCCGCGGCCGACTCCACCGCGTCGAAGATGATGGCGCTCGGGTCGCCACCCTCGGCACCTCGAACCAGGTCGGCCCCGGCGCGAGTGGCCCACGTCTCGAGCTGCTCGGCGGCGGCCGCACGGAACGTGTCGCCCGCGGCCATGACCACGCGGTGCCCGGCCTCCACCTGGCGCTTGCCCAGCTTTCCGATGGTGGTGGTCTTGCCCACGCCGTTGACGCCGACGAACAGCCACACGTTGGTGCGGCCTTCGTCGAGGTGGAGGGTGCGGTCGGCCACCTCGAGGCGCTGCTTCATCTCGACCTTCAGGGCGTCGACGAGCTGGTCGCCGGTCTCGAGACCCTCGTCTTTGACCCGAGCCTTCAGGTCGTCGAGCAGCGCCGTGGTGGGTCCGACGCCCAGGTCGGCCCGGATCAGGGCCTCCTCCAGCTCGTCCCAGGTCTCGGCATCGATCTTGGAGCGTCCGAGGAACCCGGCGAAGGTGGCTCGAGCCTTGGAGAGCCGGTCGCGGAACGACGGCTTGACCGGCGCCACCACCGGCACTTCGGGCACCACCTCGACCGGGGCCTCGGTGACCCTCTCATCGGTGACGGTTGCATCGGTGACGGTGGGCGAGGGCCGCGGTGGCGCGAGGACGCTCCCGGAGGCCGGAGGTTCGAGCTCAGGCCCACGGGAACGTCGCTGCGTGGTGGAGTAGTAGAGGCCGCCACCGATCAGCGCGATGGCGAGGACGGCAACGATGATGACGATGATGAGCGGCATGGCCGCCAGATCCTACCGGCGCTGCCCTGGAGCCCCGAAGGGCGAGCCGTGGCTAGTTGCCGGGAACGATGCCCGAACCGTCTCCCGAGCCTGAGCCGCTCCCCGAGTCCGAGCCGGAACCGGAACCGGAACCGGAACCGGAACCGGAGTTGGCGGGGGCGGTGCCGAGGGTGACCTCGACCGTGCGCTCCTGGCCGTTGCGCACCACGGTGAGGGTGACCTTCTCTCCGGGCGCCTTGGTGCGGACTGCAGCAGCGAGGTCGACCATGGAGGACACCCGTTGGCCGTCGACCTCGGTGACCACGTCGTCGACGGTGAGGCCGGCGTCGCCAGCAGGAGATCCGCTCTCCACCGTGGTGAGCGCCGCTCCGGCATGGCTGCCCTTGGCATCGGCGCCTTCGACGCCGAGGAACCCGGCCTCGGTGGTCTTGCCGGCCACGATCTTGTCGGCGACCGGCTTGGCGATGTCGATCGGGATGGCGAAGCCGATCCCGACGTTGCCGGTGTTGCCCGAGCCCGACCCATCGCTACCGCCGGAGGAGCCGGTGATGATCGAGTCGTTGATCCCGATGACCCGGCCCTGTCGATCGGCGAGCGCACCGCCCGAGTTGCCCGAGTTGATGGGTGCGTCGGTCTGGATGGCGGGGATGACGCCGCCGGGGGTCTCACTGGATCGGCCGACCGCGCTCACGATGCCGGCGGTGACGGTCTGGTCCAGGCCGAACGGGCTGCCGATGGCCACCGCGACCTGGCCCACCTGGAGCTCGACGCCGGTGGCCAGGATGGCCACGGGCATGTTGGGCGTGGGATCGATCTTCACGACGGATACGTCGGTGCTCTCGTCGCTGCCCAGGACCGTGCCCTGCACCCGGGTGCCGTCGGCCAGGCGGACCTCGAGGGTCTTGGCGCCGGCGGTGACGTGGGCGGCGGTGAGGATGAGGCCGCTCTTGTCGTAGATGAAGCCCGATCCGAGGCCTTCCGACGTGGTCAGCTGGACCACGGCGGGTGAGAGGGCCTTGGCCACCGCAGCCACGGGCTCGATGGCGTCGCCCGACACCGGACCGGGTTGCGTGCTGACGGGCTGGCCTGCTGCGGCGGTGGCATCGGCGCCCGATCCGGACGCTCCGCCCGAGATGCCCTTGCCGACCAGCACCCCGCCCGCACCGGCGGCGAAGGCGGCCACGATAGCCAGTCCGGCGAGTGCGGTGGAACCATTGCGTCGCTTCGGTGGACGGGTTGCGGAGGCCGGGGGCGGGGCGATGGGCCCCGGCCCCACGCCGACGCCCGCTCCCGAAGGCGTCGACGGAGGGCCGGAGGGGGGTGCGGCGGGCCACCCGGGTGGGGTGGCGGGCCGGTCGTACCTCGGGGGGCGCGCCGAGGGCGGCGGGTTGCTGCCTGGCGGCGGCCACGCACCGAAAGGGCGGGTGGGCTCGAACGGGTTGGTCATGGAAGAGCTCCTCTCGGAGCCGAAGCTACGGACCTTCGCCGAAAGCGCCGGTAAACCCGGCGACCGGTCCCGCGGGGTTCACGACGCGGCGGGAAGCCAGATCGTGAAGGTCGATCCACCCGCGGCGGACTCCGTCAGTTCCACCACTCCGCGGTGGTCGCGCACGATCTGGTCGACGATGGCCAGCCCCAGACCGCTTCTGCCCTGCTCGCGTGCCGAGGCCTGATCGCCCCGCCAGAACCGCTGGAACACCAGCTTGCGCTCGTCGGCAGGGATGCCCGGGCCCTCGTCGGACACGGAGATCCAGCGCCGGTCACCGTCCTGGCCGGCAGCGATGGCGATGGTGGACCCCGCCGGCGCCAGGCGCACCGCATTGGACAGCAGGTTGGCGACCGCCCGACGGAGCGCGATCCGATCGGCCGACACCATGAGGCCTGGCACGGCGCCAGCGATCAGGGTGAGGCCACGCGCCGCGGCGGGAGCACGAAACTCGTCAGCCGCTTCGGCAGCCAGCACCGCGAGGTCGAGCGGGACGATCTCGTGCGCCGGTGCGCCACTTCGTGCGTAGACCAGCAGGTCGTCGACCAGGTGCGACATGCGCGCCGCGTTGCGGACCACGACCTCGGCGGTGCGACGGAGCTCGGCGGCATCGGCGTCGGGATCGGCCAGCGCCACGTCGAGGTTCGTGCGGATCACGGCCAGCGGGTTGCGGAGCTCGTGCGACGTCTCCTGGATGAACCGGCGCTGACCTTCGAACGCATCGTCGAGGCGGGCGAGCATGGCGTCGAAGGTGTCGGCCAGCTCGCGCAGCTCGTCGGGCGGGCCAGCCAGGGCGATTCGACGGGACAGGTCGGTGGCCTGGATGTCCCTGGCCACCGCCGTAATTCGCCCGATCGGGGCGAGCACGCGGCCGGCCACGAGCCAACCCACCACCAGGCTCACGAGGAACAGCATCACCAGCGCCGACACCGAGTAGGTGCGCAGCAGCGACAAGGCCCGTTCGTTGGCCAGTTGCTCCACGGACCGATACTCCGCCCGCACCTGGGTGGGGGTGAGGGTGAACCCGCCCGGAACGCGCTGGGCGATGGTGACCTCCCGCGTGATGTACACCTTCTGCTCGTGCAGCCGGGTGGCCAGGACGCCGTAGAGGCCGGCCACCATGAAGGCGGCCAGACCGAACAGCACCAGCGAGTACAGCGCGGTGAGCCGGAACCGGACCGAGCCCATCCAGTCGGGCAGGGCGTCGACCAGGCGGACCAGGTGCTTCGACGGTCGGGACAGCTCGATGCCATCGGATCGCCAGTCGGGGCGGCCTTCGGGACCCGCAGGGTTGGGGATCGGCCCCGTCTGCGGCTCGGGCACCGTCACGTCGGCGGGCCGACGGCGAGCAGGTCGGGTCGGAGGCGGTAGCCGGCACCGATGACGGTCTCGATGGGCGCGTCGACGTCGTCGTCACGAGTGAGCTTGCGGCGCAGCGTTCCCACCGTGACCCGCACCGTGTTGGTGAGGGGATCGGCGTTCTCATCCCACACGTGCTCCAGCAACCGCTCCTGGCTCAGCACCTCGCCGGCGTGCGACATGAAGTAGCGCAGCAGGGCGAATTCCTTGGCCGTGAGGTCGAGCAACCGCCCACGTCGGCTCGCTTCGAACTTGGCCGTGTCGAGCACCAGCTCGCCGACGGTGAGCACCGCCCCCGATCGACCGGCACTTCGCCTCATCAGGCTCCGGACCCGTGCCGAGAGCTCGGTGAAGGCGAACGGCTTGACGAGGTAGTCGTCGGCCCCCTCGTCGAGGCCAGCCACCCGCTCCCCCACCCCATCGCGAGCTGTGACCATCAAGATCCGCGGCACCTCGCCACCGTCGACCGGAGCGAGCGCCGGGTCGGTCCGGATGCGGTTGGCCAGCTCCAGCCCGTCGGTGTCGGGCAGGTTCAGATCCAGCGTGACGAGGTCGTAGGAGGCGAACGACAACCGGTCGACGGCTCCGGCACCGTCGTTGGCCACGTCGACCGCATAGCCCTCGCGACGTAGCCCGACCGCGATCGCGTCAGCCAGGTCGACCTCGTCCTCCACCACCAAGATGCGCACGCCGAGACCGTACCGGTGCCGACCGAAACGACGGTGAAATCCCCTGGCGGCAATGTCGAGGCCATCCACCTTTACGATGTCCTGGCGCCGCGCTGGTTGGGTGAGCCTCCAGCGTTCTCTCGAAAGGCCCATCAATGACCGATCTCCCGACGAGCTCCGATCCCATCGCAGGAGCCGCCGAACGCCTCGAGCAGACCGTGTTCGAGGTCAAGAAGGTCATCGTCGGCCAGGACCGGGTGGTCGAACGCCTCCTGGTCTGCCTGTTGTCCAAGGGCCATGCCCTGCTCGAAGGCGTTCCGGGCCTGGCCAAGACGCTCGCCGCCGAGACCCTGGCCGTGGTGGTCGGCGGATCGTTCTCGCGCATCCAGTTCACCCCAGACCTGTTGCCGGCCGACGTGATGGGCACCCGCATCTACCGATCGAGCACCGAGACGTTCGACGTCGAGCTGGGCCCGGTCTTCGCCAACTTCGTGCTGGCCGATGAGATCAACCGGGCGCCCGCCAAGGTCCAGTCCGCGCTCCTGGAGGTCATGGCCGAGCACCAGGTGTCCATCGGCGGCCGGAGCTACCCGGTGCCGCAGCCGTTCTTGGTCCTGGCCACCCAGAACCCGATCGAGCAGGAGGGCGTGTACCCCCTGCCCGAGGCCCAACGCGACCGCTTCCTCATGAAGATCGTGGTCGACTACCCGACCCCAGCCGAGGAGGTGGAGATCGTCCAGCGCATGGGCGTGGCTCCGCCGGCACCCCGCGAGAGCCTCACCATCGAGGCCCTCGCCGAGCTGCAGAAGGTCACCGACAGCGTCTTCGTGGCCCGCGAGGTCATCGACTACGCCGTGAGCCTGGTGTTGGCCACTCGTGAACCCACCCGTTTCGGGCTCGCCGACCTGGACGAGCTGATCTCGTTCGGCGCCAGCCCTCGGGCCAGCCTGGGCCTCGTGGCGGCGGGTCGGGCCATCGCGCTGCTGCGCGGCCGGGGTTACGTCTTGCCCCAGGACGTGTTCGACGTGGCCCCCGACATCCTGCGCCACCGTCTGGTCCTGTCGTACGAAGCCCTGGCTCGCGACATCTCGGTCGACGACGTGCTCGGCCGGCTGCTGTCCACCGTTCCGGCTCCACGGGTGGCTCCCTCGCAGGATCCCACCGCGGCCGTCGGCCGGCCCGGCGCCTTCGGCGCGGCCGTGACCCCGTCGGCGTTCCCCCCGGCGCCCACCGCTCCCGCCGCCAGCCCGGTCGTGCCCGGCACAGGTGCAACCGGTGCCACCGGCACCGACGGTGCCCCGAGCTGGCCCAGCCCCGGCCACTGATCGTGCCCGCCCCTGCCAACGTTCCACCTCGCTCCACGCTGGCGCGCCCCGACGAGGTGCTGCGTCGCCTGGACCTCGCTGTCGCCCACAAGCTCGACGGTCTGCTCCACGGCGACTACCAGGGCCTGGTGCCCGGCCACGGCTCGGAGCTGGGCGAGACGCGTGGATACCAAGCGGGCGACGACGTGCGCCGAATCGACTGGAACGTCACCGCCCGCTTCCAGACGCCGTTCGTCCGCGACACCATCGCCGACCGAGAGCTCGAGTCCTGGGCGGTGGTGGACGTCGGGCCCTCCATGGACTTCGGCACCGCACTGTGCGAGAAGCGCGACCTGGCGGCGTCGGCGGCCGCTGCCGTCGGCTTCCTCACCGCGCGCACCGGCAACCGCTTCGGCGCGGTGCTGGCCACCCCCGACGGACCCCTGGTCGTTCCCCCCAAGGGTGGACGCACCCACCTCATGGCCACGCTGCACCGGGTGGCTGCCGCACCCCGGCTCGACTCCGGCCAGGTCGACCTCGGCCTGGCCCTCGAGCGCCTGAGCGCGTCGTCACGGCGACGGGGCCTGGTGGCCGTGGTCTCGGACTTCCTGACCGACCCTGACGAGTGGGCTCGTTCGCTGCGTCGAGTGGCCGCCCGACACGAGACCATCGCCATCGAGATCCTCGACCCTCGGGAGCTCACCCTGCCCGACGTGGGTGTGCTGAGCGTGGTCGACCCTGGCACGGGCCGAACCCGGGAGATCTCGACCGCTTCCAAGAAGCTCCGGGACCGCTACGCCGCGGCCGCCACGGAGCAACGTTCCGCGATCGCTGACACCCTCCGTGGTGCCGGCGTCGACCACCTCGTCCTGCGCACGGACCGCGACTGGCTGCTCGACGTCGTGCGCTTCGTGGCCGACCGCCGGGCCCGTGTCCACGCTCGCCGAGCTGGCTGGAGTACCCGATGAACCCCGCTGTCCTCGCCCTGGAATTCGTCTTCCCCCAGCGCCTCTGGCTCCTGCTCGGCGTGGTCGCGCTGGGCGTCAGCTACGTCCTGCTCCAGCGCCGGCGATCCACCTACGCGGTGCGCTTCACCAACCTCGCTCTGCTCGACAGCGTGGCCCCCAAGCGGCCCGGGACGCGTCGCCACATCCCTGCCGCGCTCATGCTGCTCGCCCTGGCCGGCATGGTCGGCGCCTTCGCCAAGCCGGCCCGGACCGAGAAGGTTCCCCGTGAGCGGGCCACGATCATCGTGGCCATCGATACCTCGCTGTCCATGGAAGCCACCGATGTGGCGCCCACCCGCCTCAAGGCGGCCCAGGACGCGGCCAAGCGCTTCATCAGCCTGCTGCCCGCCCGGCTCAACGTCGGCCTGGTCACCTTCAACGGCGTGGCGTCCATCAAGGTGCCACCCACCCAGGACCGCGATGAGCTCACCGCCGCCGTCGACCAGCTCCGCCTGGGCGAACGCACGGCAATCGGTGAAGCCATCTTCGCCTCGCTGGAGGCCATCAAGACGGTGCCCGATTCCAACGGCAAGCAGGTGCCGGCCCGCATCGTGTTGATGAGCGACGGTTCCACCACCGTCGGCCGACCCGATGCCCAGGCCTCGGCCGCAGCCAAGAAGGCCAAGGTGCCGATCTCCACCATCGCCTTCGGCACGGCCGAGGGAACGATCCAGATCGATGGCCAGCAAGGCCCGGTCTCGGTGGCGGTGAACCCCGAGGCATTGGCCAAGATCGCCAACGACACCGGTGGCACCGCCTTCACCGCCGCCACCGGAGCCCAGCTCAAGAAGGTGTACGACAACATCGGATCGTCGGTGGGCTACACCAAGGAGCTCAAGGACATAACCGGCACCTTCGTGGGCGTGTCGCTCCTGGTCCTGTTCGCCGCCGCCATCCTCTCGCAGCTCTGGTTCAGCCGCCTCCCCTGAGCGGCCGGTGAGGACGGCTGCGGCCGCCAGTCCTGGGCTACGGTCCGCGGCGATGGTCGAGCTCTCCCCCGAAGGTGTCCGCTCCCCGCACTGCCCGGTCTGCGACGAGGAACTGGTCCACCAGACAACCGGGTTCGCCGGATGGGCCTGTCCCCAGGGGCACGGCGTCGCGGCCACGATCCCCGTGGTTCGGACCCAGGTCGATGGGGACACCGTCGCCGAGCTGTGGGACCGGTCCGACGAGGCAATCCCGAGCGGACGGGCGTGCCCCTTCTGCCGACAGCTGATGGTCCCGGTGGAAGCCGGCGTCGCTGGCTCCGCTGCGGGTCCTGGCCCGGCGCCCCCGGTGCGGCTCGATCTCTGTCGACTCGACCAGCTGATCTGGTTCGACCCCGGCGAGCTCGAAGAACTGCCTCGCCCCGCCTACCCGGCCAAGCCTGGCGACCAGCCCCCCATCATCGTGAACCATTGGGCCGACGCCGCCGAGAGCCTTCCCGACTGGTCCTACGGTGCCGTGTACGGAGCGATCGTCCGGAGCATGCACAACGAGCCCGGCCCCGAAGACTGAGCGCCGGCTCTCGGTCGGACGTCGTGCGGGTCAGTTGGTTGGCGTCGGCGTCGGCGTCGCCAGTCGGCCGATGATCTGGGACAGAACGTCGTTCGCTCTCGCTGACGACCTTGGGAACCACCGGGCTGCATGGTCACCGCGTAGCGGCAACCGGCAGCCTCCATCGCGCGCTCCTGGTGCGGCGGCGCTACAACTGGTCCTCGACCAGCCGGAGCGTGACAGGGTGCAGGAGCGAACTCATCACCCCTCCGGGCCGCTCGCGCTCGCGATCGCACTCGCGGCTTCGGCTGGGTTCATCGATGCGCACATCTACGTGAACGTGACACCCGTGTTCGTCGCGAACATGAGCGGCAACCTGATCCACCTCGGCATCGTGGTCGGCGATGCCGATTGGAACCAGGCGGTCGGCTCCTTGGTTGCGCTCGCGGCCTTCACCACAGGGGTGATCGTTGCGACCGTTCACCACGATCGGCAGGTCATCCGGCACCGCGAGGTTCGACCCAGCTTCCTGCTTGGGGTGGAATCGGTGCTCCTGCTCCTCCTCACCCTCGGCCTGATGGCGCTGCCGGTCGGCTTCTCTCGCCAGCCGAGACCGGCCGACTACCCGGTGATCTTGGTTGCCGGCCTGGCGATGGGCATCCAGGCCGGGGCGCTTCGTCGGGTTGGGGAGATCGCCGTTGCCACCACCTACGGGACGGGCGCGATCGTTCGGATCGGCGAGAAGGTCGTCCTCGCCGCCCGCCGCGCCGATCGCGCCACGCTCCACCGCCGACGGGTGGCGATCGCGATTCTCGCGATCGTCCTGGTGAGCTACGTCGCGGGCGCCGTCCTCGCCACGGCCGCGGGTTCTCGCCCTGCGCTGCTTGCCCTGCCGACCGTCACCTTGATCATCTGTGCCCTCGCCAGTCGGGCCCGCCCATCGACGGCCGGAACGGACGGGTAGATCCACGTCTCCACGGTTTCGCTGACGACCTTGCTCGAAAACGCCGGCCGCATGGTCACGCCGTAGGGGCATCAGTCCTTGACGGTCTCGCTGATGACCTTGCTGGAACCACCGGGCTGCATCGTCACGCCGTAGAGGCAATCGGCGGCTTCCATCGTGCGCTTCTGGTGGCTGACGATGATCAGCTGGGCGTCGGCGCGGAACTCCTGGACCAGGCCCAGGAAGCGGGAGAGGTTGACGTCGTCCAGCGCGGCCTCGACCTCGTCCATCACGTAGAAGGGACTGGGCCGGGCGCGGAACACGGCGAACAGGTAGGCCAGGGCCACCAAGGAGCGCTCGCCGCCGGAGAGCAGCGAGAGCTTGCGGACGTTCTTGCCCGACGGCCGGGCCTCGACCTCGATGCCGGTGTCGAGCAGGTTCTCCGGGTCGGTGAGCTTGAGCCGGCCGACGCCTCCGGGGAACAGGGTCTGGAACAGCTCGGTGTAGTTCTGGGCCACCTCGGCGAAGGCGGTGGCGAAGACGCTCACGATCTCGGCGTCGATGGCCCGGATCACCTTGGACAGGTCACGCCGGGACGACTTCACGTCCTCGAGCTGGTCCTGCAGGAACTGATGGCGCTCCTGCAGCGCCTCGAACTCCTCCAGCGCCAGCGGGTTGATCGGCCCCATGATCCGGAGCTCTCGTTCGAGCTCGCGCAACCGGACCGCACCGGTGACGCCTTCGGGAAGCTCCGGGGCAGGCGCCGACATGGCCGCCTCGGGCTCGAGATCCAGATCCCGACGCACCGCCTCGACCGCCGTCTCCAACCGGAGTCGGACCTCGGTCTCCTCGAGCTCGGCGCGCTGGCTGCGTTCGCGCACCTCGGTGAGCGACTTCTCGGCATCGGCCCGCTGCTTGCGGACCTCCTCCAGGTGCGATGTGACCTCGCGGGTTGCCTCGGACTGCTTGCGCCGACGCTCCCGCAGCCGTTCCACCTCGGCATCGATCACCGACAGGCGCTCGGTGACGTAGCCCGATAGGGCCTGGGTGGCGACGGCGCGGCGATCGAGCTCGTGGCGGCGTGCTTCGGCCTGCAGGCGCTCGTCGGCATGGCGCGACAGGCGCTCGTCGAGCTCGGTGATCCGGCGCCGCAGCGACGCCTGCCGCTCGTGCAACCCGGCGGACCGGACCTCGAGCTCGTTGCCGGCCGCGGTGACGGCCCGAGCTCGCTCCTCGAGCCGGGTGCGAGCCTCGGCCATGGCCCGTCCCTGCTCAGCGAGGTGGGCCTCCTCGGCTTCGAGGGTGGGGAGCCGGGCGGCCAGCTCCGCCACGCGGTCGGCGTCACGACGGGCCCGATCCTCGAGCTCGACGAACGCCGCCTTGAGCGTGGTGCGCTCGTCGTCGGCATCTCGGTGCTCGCGCTCGGCGCGGGCCAGGGCATCGGTGGCAGAGCTCAGTCGGGAGGCATTGCGATCCACGGCTTTGGACGCAGCAACCTCCCCCTGACGGGCCTCCTGCACGGCCATCCGGGCCGAAGCCAGCCGGGCGGTGGCCCCGTCAGCAGCGGTGGACGCCGACGCTGCGGCCGTCCGGGCTTCCTCGAGAGCGGCACCGGTGGCCCCCGAGCCGGCCGCGCCGACGCGCCACCCGGTGGGACCGAATCGATCGCCAGCGCGGGTCACGATCACGGCGTCGGGGTGGGCCAGGGCGGCGTCGACGGCGTCGGCCCAACCCGCCGCCACGGCAGTAGCTCCGACGAGGGCGTCGAGGAGCGCATCGACCCCGGGTCGGATGCCGCGCACGTGGTTGCGAACGCCCTCGCCCAGCGAGGCCCCGGCGCCAGGCGACGTCCGACCCGCCCCGAGGGCGAGCACCGCACCGCTCACGTCGCCCGATCGCAGCTCGGCCAGGGCCTTGCGGCCGGCATCGACAGAATCCACCACGACGGCGGCGATGGCCTCGCCGGCAGCAGCCTCGAACGCCGACTCCCATCCGGGGTCGACCTCCACGACGTCGAGGAGCGTGCCGACCACGCCGTCGATGGCGGCGAGCCGTTCGGCCCCGGCTCGGGATCGGGCCTGGTCGAGGGCGAGGGCGAGGGCGTCGGCGCGGGCGGACCACGAGTGGCGTTCGGCCTCGGCCGTGCGGGCGGTCTCGGTGGCGTCGTCGAGTTCGCGCTCGGCGGCTGAGCGCTCCGTCACCGCGGCGAGCACCGCTGCGGCCAACGAGTCGGTGGAACCCTGCGCCTCGGCAACCTCAGCGGCGAGGCGCTGCGATTCCTCGGCGAGCCGGGTCAGGCGCTGATCGAGCTGGTCCAGGCGGGCACGAGCCCGGGTGACCTCGTTGTCGCTTCGCTCGGTGGAGGCCCGCACCGCAGCGAGCTCACCCCGCACCTCGGCTGCCGCGCCTGACGGCGTGGGGGCACCCTCGGACCACTCGCTGCCGAAGTCTTGGCGTGCGACGGCCAGATCGGCCTCGGCCCGAGATTGATCGTCGGCAGCCGGAGCGAGCTCGGCGATCAGGGCATCGACCGCAGCGAGCTCCTCGGCCAGCCGAGCCGCCTCGCTCTCGAGGTTGGCCACCACCGCCTGGTCGACGAAGGCGCCTCGGTCGCGTTCGATGCCACGACTGCGCTCGGCCAGCACGGCAACGAGGCCGCGGGCCTTCTCGCGCAGCGACTCGAAGCGCACGAGTGCATCGCCCAGATCGTCGCCGCCCATGGCGGACAGTCGCGCCTCGGTGGCCAAGACGTCGGCGTCGAGCGTGCGCAGCCGGGCCCGCACCTCACGATCGTCGGCCTCGAGGCCGGTGCGAGTGCGCTGGCCCTGCTCGAGCCTTGCACGCAACCGGGTGATCTCCTGGCCGGCCACATACACCCGCAGCGCGGTGAGCTCAGCCAGCACCGCACCATGTCGACGAGCAGCGTCGGCCTGCTTCTCCAGCGGACGCAACTGACGACGAACCTCCCGGAGCAGGTCCTGGAGCCGCGTGAGGTTCCCCTCGGTGGAGGCGAGGCGCCGCTCGGCCTTCTCCTTGCGCCGCCGGAACTTGAGGACACCGGCGGCCTCCTCGATGATCAGCCGCCGATCCTCGGGACGGGCATTCAGCACGGCATCGATCTGACCCTGGCTGATGATCACGTGCTGCTGGCGGCCGACGCCGGAGTCCGACAGCAGCTCCTGGATGTCGAGCAGCCGGCAGGGCACGTTGTTGATGGAGTACTCGCTGTCGCCCGACCGGAACAGGGTCCGGGTGATGGTGACCTCGTTGAACTCGATGGGCAACATGCCGGAGCTGTTGTCGATGGTGAGCGACACCTCGGCCCGGCCCAGTGCCGGACGCTTCTGGGTGCCGGCGAAGATGACGTCGTCCATCTTCTGGGACCGCACCGCGCTCGGGGCCTGCGCTCCCAACACCCAGCCGATGGCGTCGACCACGTTGGACTTACCGCTGCCGTTGGGGCCGACCACCACGGTCACACCGGGCTCCATCATCAAGGTGGTGGCGTCGGCGAACGACTTGAACCCCTTGATGGACAACGATTTCAGGAACACCGACAACTCCGCGAAATGGGCCGACGGGAGAGGATAGTGCGGTACCCGGGGGACGGTTCCGCCCGAGCCCCCAACCATTGGGTACGGTCGTGGCGCGGCGACACCCCCCGCAACCGAGCAACGACGGACCACATGCAATCGGGAGTGTGATGGCTGAGGCCAAGACCATCAAGGGCTATCGACTCGAGCCCTACGCGAACTGCGCTGGCGCGGTGCTGGACCACGCGCGGTTGAGTGGGGCCAACCTGTACAACATCGATCTGCGGGACTCGGTCCTCACTGAAGCGCAGCTCCAAGGGGCCTACCTGGCCGAGGCCAAGCTCGGCGGATCCACCCTCGTCAACGCTGATCTCAGCGGGGCCAACCTGTCGGGCGCCGACCTTCGCGGCGCCAACCTCACCGGCGCCGACCTCACCGGCGCGAACCTGCGCCGAGCCGACTTCAGCGGTGCGCGCGTCGCGGGGACCAACTTCACCAGCGCCAAGTTCTGCAAGACCGTGCTGCCTGACCTACGGATCAACGATCAGCACTGCTGAGTGCCCTTGGGCCCAGCGGGGTGGTCAGGCGGCTTCCACGCCGAGCAGCTCGCAGGCGCCCTTGATCTCACCGGGCACGTTGACCTGAACGTCGACTGGAGCGGTTCCGCCCTCGCTGATCATCGCCGTCTTGGCCTCGCCGCGGGCGAACACCGCACCGTCGGCGCCCACCAGGCCGACGCCGACCTTGAAGCGACCCGGGCCGCCGGAGGTGAGCGAGACCTTGATCGTGGCCACCACGCCACCGTTCGATCGCTTGCACGACGCCAGTGCGCCCGACGCGATGGCCGGGTTCGACAGGTTGGGCGGCGAGGTGGTGGAGGTCGACGTGGTGACGGGCGTGGTGGTGGTCGTGCGAGGCGCCGTCGTCGTCGTGGACGTGGGCTTGGCCGTGGTGGACGACACGAGCGTGGTCGACGAGGACACCGGCGCGGCCACGTCGACCTTGTCGGTGGCGTCCGAGTGGCGGCCGAACACGACGATGCCAGCGACCAGGACCGCGAGCAGGGCAGCCACGCTCACCAGCTCGGGCAGGCGCGATGGCCGGGGACGAGGGGCCTCGCCCTCGGCTGCCGGCGGCTCTTCACCGGATCCGCCGTCATCGGACCCACCGTCGCCTGCAACGGGAGCTGCGGCCCCAGCAAGCTCGGCGCCAGATGCGTCGGCGGCCGAGGGGTCGGTGGCGCCAGGCCCGTCGGTCGGGGGTTCGTCGGGCACGGCCGACGACGCGGCCGCCGCCGTCGCGGCTGCGGCCGGAGC
>Ga0209023_10004103_pt1 | contig 16838 bp, 11 predicted proteins | sample LakOneMetagenome_FD_187468 | JGI IMG/M metagenome (GOLD analysis project Ga0209023, IMG submission 187468) | Freshwater and sediment microbial communities from Lake Erie, Canada (SPAdes) (version 2) | ecosystem: Environmental > Aquatic > Freshwater > Lentic | place: Lake Erie, Canada... | reverse complement strand
GATTATCAACTATGCGATCATAAAATTCTTTTGCCTGCTTTGTATCTGATTTTGCAATTAACAACATAATATGCAATCGTTGAAATAAGTTACCATATGTTTTTGATTTAAAAAGCGGATACCGTTGATATATTTCAATTGTGTTCTTATTAATAAATCTACAAGGAGGGTCTGTGATAGAAAAGCCAGTGTTCTTATATATTAATTCATACTTTTTATTAAGCACCTGTACTATATCTTTACTTGTTTCTTGGTCATCTTGTATATATACTTTCTTCTTCTCCTTGTCAATGTAAAATGAGCTGTTACTACTTTTTTTAATCGTGTCACTTGGAGATTTACCTTTCACAATTTCAAATCCTTTTTCTTTCAGAACATCCAAATTCTTTTTAATGACCTCTTTCTTGGATGTAATGTTCGCTTTCTTTGTGTTTGAAACCACTTGATCAATTTCTTTTTCCGCAACAGAGATATCCTCAATGTGATAAGCTAACTTTCTAAGTTTGGTGGCAAAAAATTCATTTATATTATCAATTACCGAACTGGTTACAAATGTATCGCGTGATAACGTTAGGTGTTCTTTGATTTTTTCTGAAAAAAATATTTCACCAGAAATCCAGTGCAGCCGTGAAAAGCCTCTGTCACGTTTTAATTCAAAGTCGGTTCTGGGCCCAATTCCGACATTATTTACTCTTCGTTTTACACCCCTTGCCTCAAGCGGCTTTATTGATTTATAATCAGTGGTAAAAATATACCGGCATTCAATGCCGTCAATCATTTCAATACCTTTTTCAAGAATGATTGATTGTAATTCATTTCTATATAATGCCACTTTGTTTAGGAAAACAGTAATACCAATAGGTTCCTCATATTTAATTAGCGAATATGAAGTCAAGGTGGGATTAAACGATATTGGTAATTCTTCTTGTAGCTCCCACTTGAATTTTTCAAAAGGATCTAAAGTAACTATTGAATCTCTTTTCCTGGTCTCCTGTTTTGTAAAGTATTGCTTTACTTGATATGTAGGATTTACTAGTTTTATTTTAGTGTAATGTTTTAATCGTTGGCTTTTGTCAGTTAGTATTGTTCCAGAAATTTGAACTTCTTCAACATACTGACCTTTGTTTTTGCCACTGAAATAGTCAATAGCAGGAATACTCGCAATTAATATTTCATCTGAATTTTCTGCAGTAGTTGAAATTTCAAGTTTTTCGCAGTATGGAAAAATTGACAAAAACCCAACGCCAAATTGACCGATTCTTTTTCTCTTATATTTTCTTGTTGTCTCAGTTGTGCTTTTCCTGCCAGCAATATTGAGATATTTCTCAAACTCTGATCGCGTCATTCCATTACCATCATCCTCAATTTCTATGTTTTTATAATTTTTATCTATATTAATATGCACAGATAACGAATCTGCATCATACGCATTACTAACAAGCTCCCTAATAGTACTTGCGAAGCTTTTTAGATATGTTGATTTACTAAGAAGAGAAATAATATTCTTATCAACATGTATGTTAGTAATAAATTTTTCAGCCATTTTATATTCCTATTATTAATACTTCTCTGTTTTTTGCTGCATCTCCGTTTTGATGATTCAGTGCGTATTGATAATGCTTAGTTCTGTAATGAACCTCCTTCCCATGCTTTTTCATACACCTAACAATAAATTCAATGGAAGGAACGCCACCTACTTTATAAGAGAAAACTATTTTACTATCCCTAAATTTAGCGATTATTTCTTCAATTGATTGCCTGATCGTCTCTTTTCTGAACTCATTAGAACCCTCATCGGCTTTGAGTTTTAAATTAGCTGTGTCATAATCAATTAATTGATCCCATTCGTTATAACGGGATAGCCCTTCTAAGAAATGGTAACAACCAAAATAATTAGATGACTCATTTGATCCTTCTTTTCGGATATACGGGGGATCAATATAAACAAGATCATAACCGTATGGGTCAATATCAAATATTGATTCATTAATCGCATTACATGGGACGCCGGTACTAAAGACCAAACTATTTGCTTCTGCTGTGAACCTTAGAAAATACTCATTGAATGATCTTTCCCAAGTTGTTTTATTACCGAAGTTTCTTTCAACATCATTAGTTCTTATATCCAGATTCTTACGATGAAAAAGATTAAATGGACGTTTTATTAAACTTGATTGAAAGAGTGCATAAAATGCGAGAGCCTTTTTGTATTGTAAAACATCTGGTTGATAGTGATTCATATTAACTATGTTATTAGTTAATTTATCAAGCCACCTGTTTTCGTTTGGCAGGTAGTATATGTCTTTAAAATACCGGGTAATTATGTCCTTATATTCAATTTCAGGATTTGTTCCTTTTAGGTCTTTTATATCCTGATTAGTGAGCTGCTGGTGATCATTTTCAATGATTGCTTTCCCAATCAAATAGTTGAAATGAAGCTTGTCGTTATAGGTAACAGACTTCCCCATCTTTTTAAGTAAATAACTCACACTGCCGCTACCACCGCAGGCGTCCAGTGCTGTCTGAAACCTTAATTCCTGAAATGACTCATGTAGCCAGGGCAATATTTTCCTCTTGCTGCCTTGGTATCTTGTAGTGGGGAATAACTTATAATCTATAGTGCTGGTTGCCATATCGTTCGTCAATGTTGTAAAAATATCAAATCTTACTGATATTAATCGTAAGTAACTTTATCTCAATAAATTAGCTGTATTTTCTGATCACATCACTAAACAGTATAATCAATTTTCAAATTGTCTATGGAAAATCCATTTGAATTAATACTTGACCGGCTCACACGGATTGAAAACCTGTTATCTAACCAAAGAGCCAGCAGGTAGCCCCAAATCCGAGCCCGGGTTACTGACCATTGACCAAGCCGCAGATTACCTGTGCCTGTCTAAATCCACAATCTATAAAATGACCGCAGAGCGAACCATCCCACATTTCAAACTAAGTAAACGGGTCTATTTTAAACCGCAGGATTTAGAAGCATGGGTCACAAAATATAAGGTGAAAACGGTAGAGGAAATTGAGCAGGAAGCGGCAACGTATTTAATGACCAAACACCGCCGGAAATAGGTAGGTGTCTGATATGGCAACTCCCGGCAGCAGTTAAATAAAAAACCCCGCATCATCTGCGGGGTCTCTTCTTAATTTTGAAGTAACGGTAGAATATCATAGCTCCACTTCGCCTCCAACACTTCCGCCCTCAAATCTAGGTCACCCACCATTTGACTTTGAAAATACGTATCAAGAATCTGCCGGGTAAAATCCGGATTGATACTTGTGTGAATCCATCCGTCAAGTTTCCTACGCCATTTTTTAAACGCATTTGGATTCTCGTAGTACTTCCAAAACATGCCCAAGTCAAACCCATTATCATACATTCCATTATGAAGCCGGTTATAATACTCGTCCTTGGTTTTTTGGATGGCAGTCAATATTTCAATCCGCTGCGGTATAGTAAAATGACAGCAGATGTATTTTTCCAGGTTGTCGTCCACATCACTGGCGGAGTGTACCTCTTTTAATCCGTAACATGCTGAGATGAAGTTTCCCGGTGTAACCGGTTTTTTAATTGTCTTTGTCATGATCCTTGTTTTTTCAGTGTACCCCTGTCACCGGGTTGATTTTACCAATATTGGTGACAGGTATATATCAATAATCGCACGACTTTTTGTGCCAAAAATTATTTGGTAATATGGACAGAAGCTGATTTTTGTACTTTACGTTTAAAACGTAGAAAAAACTTAATAAATAATTAATTTTCAGACATTCTGCCACGTTGAGAATTGGCATGACAAAAAATAAAAATCCCCCTGCGTGTGCTGCAGGGGGCTAACGTTATACAGCTGCTGCGTATTGAACAGCTCCAGCCATCAATCCAAAACATTGCCTGATCAAAGTGATAAATGTATTATCGTCCATTTCTGCGCCGAGTTTATAATATACAAACTCACGATATAGTCTTAGAATCCCAATTTGTATTTCTGGGTAATTTCTATAATTAATAAATCGGTCTAAGAACTTAATATCCTCAAATTCAAAGGAAGGCTTGGATTTATTTAAAGCACATCTATTAATATAGCGGCTGATCTCAGAATGTCTTAGCGGCCACATTTTATAAACCAAACTGTCAAGATAATTCTCCAGCATACTTATCCTGCCGGGTCTATCCTTTGGTATGTTTATTACCTGTGACTGAGGATTCTCCTTAAGTACATCAAAAAAGGCATTATCACAGGTTTCAAAAATGCCAGGTTGTAAGTTTTTTTCATCAAGGTCTATTCTGTGTACAGCGTAGAGAAGATCCAATAACCGGCGCTGTCCGGTTACCGGGTAGTCACTAATGAGGTACTCATCAAATGACTCAAGTTTTGAATTCAAAACCAACTCATTGGTTTTTTCTTCTGCATTAGCCAAGTCTTGTACCTGTTTAATTACTTGTAGGGCATCAGATTTATAAACTGACCTGACATAATCACTGATTTCCTGAGTTAAATACATCATTCGTTCAGATTGTGTATACCCTACTTGATTTTCTTCCGCTGCTATGGTGGCGGTGCCCATTTTAATTTTTCCCATTTCTGAGGTTTTATGTTTTTCATCACGATACTGTGATTTAATAAAGGATAAATAAAATATTTCGTAAATAAAAATGAGAAGGCTTTCTTAATAAATAATTAATCTTACCCAAAAACAGATTCAGTATACACAACAACCAAAATATTTTGTAAAAATTGAAAGAACAGCGTATGCTATAATTTCTTTGTATACATTAGCCGGCATGTTTTACTTTTTGATAACCCGGTAAATAAAAAACATGGCACGTATAACTATTTTCTCTTTTTTCCTTTTCATATATATTAAAGGAGAGGCCCAGTTAATTTCTTCATCAGACACGATCATAATAGATTCAGCAAAGTATCTACCTGCAGTCTTGGAAATATCCAATCGGTACTCGCCCATACTTGATTCCCTTACCAATATTCGGGTAAACTCAAAAACCGTAAACAGTGCCAAACAAAATATACCAAATAAAACAGAGGGATATTATATTGATCAGGAGTTAAACGATTATGAAAGATTAATCAACCAGTTCCTTCCGTTTTCAAACGTCAAAGCAGTATATCATTATATCACGGGCAAAAAAAAGGAGTCCTATTATGAGGTCTCCTTTGTGATAAGTTTTCCATCGGTGAAGGGAGGTGTTGTCAGATGGTACGAGGAATAAAATCAACCCCTTTCTGTAATCAACCTTTTAACTGTACCAGCACTAAATTCGTTTCCACGTCTGGTTTTGTACCCGTTACTGTTTAATTCTCTTGCGATTTCAGAATAGTTGATATATCCGTTTTTCATATGAAAGTGTTCAATGAAGGTTATTGCCAACCGCCAACTTTCATTTCCGATTCTATTTCTTTGTACGGCCTGTAATCCCTTTTTCCTGGCTGCGGCATTTAGGTTTTGGGGTGACCCAAGGCGAACACCTTTTTTTCTCAGTTCATTTAATCCACGTTTGGTGCGGCTGGATATAAGTTCCCTTTCCCATTGAGCTACACTCCCGAATATCCCAAGTGTAAGTGTGTTTAGTTCTGGCAGATCAATACATTTCAGTTTTACCCCCCTGTTTCTGAGTGTAAATAGAAACTCAACCTCACGGCTCAATCGGTCAAGTTTTGTAAACAGTAACGTGTACCCGTTTTTAGTACATAGATTGAGAGCTGTCTCCAGACCCTTCCTATTGTTGTTTTTACCCGTTTCCTGTTCGGTTATTATTTCAACTAGAGTATCACCCGTGGATTGAATAAATTGATTTATGCGGGATTTCTGCTCTTGTAATCCCAATACCTGCTTTCCTGTACTTGTACGGACATAGCCAATGTAATTTTCCATGTAAAATCGTTTCTGGCTAAGGTAACAGCAGGTATTTAGCATGCCATAAACGAACGATTAAAAAATGGGAAATTGAAGGGATTTTAGCATTTTCCTAGCGCTTTCATAAAACATTACCCCAAAATGCCTGTAGATTTTAAGGGTCATTATTTTGCCCGGCAATTTTTTTTATCAGCAGGACCGCTGATCGAGCCCGGAGTTGCAGAAATTGTTTGGCAACTTACTAAAACTAGTAAGTAATTGGTATTGAGTGGAGCCCGTTGTGGGCTCGGATCTTCCGGGGCATTACATTTTGCTCGGCAATTCAAGTTATCTAATGGTAATTGTTCTTAAATAATTCGTGTGTATGAATTCGTCGTACCCCTGAAGTATCATGGCCAGAGAAACTCTAATTGTTTCTACATCTTCTCCAACTAAACCAATTTTACCGGGATGATTGATATATTTCTCCAACATGGTATTCATGAAGTGTCCGCTAAACTTATAGGCGTTAGATGATTTGTCTACCCTAAAGAATTCAATTGCCTTGGGTGTGAAGTAAAAAAGTAACTCATCATCTACTTTTTTAGGATTAATCTTAATGTCAGTTGTAGTTTTATTTCTTCTTTTCATTATACTTTATTGATAACTATCACCTGAATTGAAAGAAGATAAAAACATAGTACTGCAGTACGACAAAACTGTGGTGTGATTGACAAATGACACAATACTTAGAAGGATTGTTGCCAAACAAAAAGGTCGTTTAGAAATGACTAGAAATTGGGATTGCGTATTACGTATCCGAGCTTTCAGTTGCTATTAAGAAGACAACTTTAAAAATTGGGTAGCATTGTGTATATATACCCTGTACGACAAATAAAAATTATCGTTTTAATGGATTTAATAAGTCCATTCTCCATGACTTACAGGTAAATGATTTAATTCTTCTTTATTAAACTTCCACTGAGGCATGTATTTTTCCATTAGTGTAAGAAAACGGTCGTTATGGTGACGTTCCAGCAGGTGTATCAATTCATGTACCACTATGTATTCTAAACAATGGAGTGGCTTTTTAGCCAATTCAAGGTTTATCCAAATCCGTTTCTTCTCAATGTTGCAAGTACCCCATTTTGTTTTCATTTGTTTTACCTGCCATTCGGCAACGGTTACCCCAATTTTTTTTGCCCATTTTTCAATGATAGGTTGAATAAGTATTTTTAATTCTGTTCTGTACCATTCATTTAATATTGATTGCCGCTGCTCGGTGCTGGTGTCTCGTCTTACATAAAGATCAATGTATGTTTTGGTTTTCAAAACCACTTTGGGCGGTGCTTCGTGTTCTATAATACGTAACAGGTAGCGTTTACCTTGAAAATAATGGCTCTCTCTTTCTTGATATTGGCGTGGAGGTTGGCGGTCTTGTGCAACAAAGTTCCGTTGATGTTTTCTGATCCATCCAATTTTGGATATGGCAAAAAGTTTTACGGCTTCGTCATCAATCCTCAATGGTGCTGCAATACGAACCCTGCCGGTTGGAGGATATACTGCCAAATGCATATTCTTGATGTTTTTTCTTACCACATCAATAGAGAGTTGTGAAGTAATCTGTAAAACTTTTGTTTCATCAATCATCATTTATACTCCTTTTGTTGTTTGATGACTTCAAAAATTGGATCTAATTTTTCGGATTTATTGTATTCTTCCAATACTGGCTTTACAACTTTATTCTTAAGGTGCTTTTCTTTGGTTAGATTACCCTCCCAATTATCATGCTTGCCATACATTACAGCTTCATCCATTACTATTGAAAGTGTCTCATCCTTATCTAAATTGTCATACAGAGCTCTTTTGGCTTGTGTATTAATAGTGGTAGGATATTCACTGCTGGTTTCAGGCTTCTTTACTTTAACGGCCAAGTCAACTATTTTTTTCAAATACTCTTCATAACGTTCTGCTTCTTCATTTCGTAGTTTGATTAATTCATCCAGAAGGACACTCATTTTTTCATAGTAAATGGGGTTGGTAGGGCTTTCCTCAATGATCACTTTCCGCAGATTGTTTTCAATAGTCTCTGCCATTGCTTCCTTATTCTCCCTGATGCTCTTTGGTAACTTTTCCAACGCATCCTTTCCGTTTTCTACAATCAGTTCCACCAAACTGAAATCATCAAATGCAGAAACCTTTTTACTTTCTTCCGCACCAATGTAACTATCAATTAAATGCCGCATTGCAGGTTCAAACTGTTTCAAATCCACCCAGTCGCCACTGGCCAATTGAATTTCTTTGCGAACACTTTCATAATGTTTGAGATCGTTTTTAATGGATTCAATTTCGGCGGTTTTATAACCAGCTTCCTCAATTTCATCAGCGATGCCTGCATAGGCACGTATAAGAGCAATTACAGCTTTGTACAATGCAACACGTTTGGATTCGCTGTCTTTTAAATCGTCTTTGTTTTGTGTATCACCACAGAAATATGCAATGTATTCTTTAGTTCCTTTTGGTGGGACTACCGGCTCACACAATGCTTTAATAGCCTCTAAAGCATCATCTAATCTTTCCTTACCCTTTTTTAACCTGTCTGTTAAAAGACCTTCTACATCTTCTTTATCGTAGGCATCAAATGCTTCAGAGGTATAGTCATCAACAGCTGTTTCTAAGCTGCCGAACAAGTCTTTGTAGTCTATGATGTATCCGTAATCTTTATCATCACCATCCAAACGATTTACTCTGCAAATAGCCTGAAATAAGCCATGGTCTCTCATACTTTTGTCAATATAGAGATAGGTTGCACTTGGAGCGTCAAAACCTGTGAGCAGTTTATCAACGACTATCAGCAGTTTCATTTGTGCTGGCTCATCTATAAAACGCTTCTTGGCTTCATCTTCAAAGTCTTCGCTGGATTTTCCGTTCAGCATTTTTTGATAAATCTCATACTGCATCAATTTTTCTGTGTAGCCTTCGCCAGTCTCTTCACCCTTAATATCACTATGAGTCGGTGCAAATGAAGTAACAATAGCACACTTTTTAAATCCTGCATCCTGAAACAACTGATAATACCGGCAAGCATTATAAATGCTACCCGAAACCAGAATGGCGTTGCCCCTTCCGTTTTGAAGTCGTTCTTTAGTTTCCATGTCAAGTAAAATATCGGCAACGATCTTTTGCAAGCGACCAACGGAACTGAAAACTTTTTTCATAGTGCCCCACTTCTGCTTGAGTTCGGTCTTAGCAAAATCTGTTAAACCCTTAGTTTTACTATCAAACCAAAAATCTATTTTATCAAGTGAGGTTATTTTTTGCTCAATGTCTCTGGCTTCATATCTTAAATCAAGTACAACGCCATCTTTTACTGCTTCATCAAACTTGTAGGTGTGTATGTATTTACCAAATATTTCAATACTCTTCTTTTTATCGGAATGCAGAAGTGGTGTACCGGTGAAACCGATAAACACAGCATTATCACCCAAAAGTTGCCGCATGGCTTTGTTCAAATCACCACTTTGGGTACGGTGACACTCATCTACAAACACATAAAAATCTCCTTTGGGTTTAAAGTCTTTGGGCAAACTGTTTTTCAATTCTTCCAGATAGCTGTCGTAATCGGCTTCTTCTTTGTTACCGAATTTGTGAATAAGAGAACACAAAAGCGAGGGCTTTGTATCATTTAGCTTGGTGATTAAATCTGCACCACTTTTAGTTCTAATAATTTCTTCATCAACCCCCTTGAACACTTTTTCAATTTGCTTATCCAGTTCATCACGGTCAGTAATAATCAACACTCTTGCATTGGGATTATGCTCCCGTACCCATTTGGCAATCCATACCATTGTTAAACTCTTGCCGCTGCCCTGTGTATGCCAAATTATACCACCCTCTTTTTGACGTATGTTTTCCTGTGCTGCTTTTAACCCAAAGTATTGATTAGGACGACATAATTTCTTTTGACCTCTGTCGTAAACCACAAAATCATGAAGTACTTCAATTAACCGCTCTTTGTTAAGGAACTCAATGATGTTTTTGTCCAATAGGTTATCGGCTTTATCTGCCTGCTCTCTAAGGGGCCGAGTGAGTTCTAACAAGTATTTATCATTCGGATTAAACTCTTCGCTTACTTCTTTCCATTTTAAATAATATTTTTCGGGAGTATCAATAGGGGCATAACGTAACCCCTCCACATCTTGCCCCGCCATTACTAATTGAATGGTTGTATAAAATGGTTTGATGAAAAGGTGTTTTTGATTATCGTTGCTCTGGCGAATACCTTCTGAAACAGAAACGGTACTCCGTTTTAATTCCAAAACCCCAAGTGCAATACCATTGATGTAAATAACGATGTCCGGTCTTTTGTTATGTTGTCCTTTTATAGTTACTTCTTCAGCAATTGCAAAATCATTTTGACTAACATCTTCCCAATCAATAAAGTAAATGGTTTCTTTGTTTTGACCAGCTTCTTCTTTTACTGGTAGTCCATAGCGGAGAATTGAATATACCGCTTTGTTGGCTTGGTACAGGTCGTCGCTGGTATTTATAGATACCGCCTTTTTGAGTTCAAATAATGCTTTGGAAATAATTGTAGGACTATAACCTTTTTTAGTAAGAAATGCTGTGAGGATAACTTCATCCACATTACTGTTATCTTCTTCCTTTTCAAGATTACCCAAATAGCGAAATTTCAATTGTTGCTGAAACAACTGCACTATGCGATTTTGAGTGGCTCGTTCTATTTGACCTACTTTACTCATAATTATATACTTTGAAAGTCAGTTGCTAAATCGTTTATGGTCTTCATTACATCAGCTTCATTTACGCTTTTTATAAAACTAGTACCCCCACTCTGTAAACTAAAATGGCTGTTGACTAGTATTTGCGATATAATAGGATCAAAAACCTTGAAGTTACCATCTAAAAACTTAATTGAATATTGATGAAGTTCGTAATCGTAATTTATATATAATTTGAAATTTGAAGCACTGTAAACCCAATTACCAATGATAATACAAGGCTCACTTTCTTCACCATTTACATCAAAGTAAAACGTATAAGAAAATGGTTGAAAGAGTTTTCCATTAATAAACTTACAAAATAAGCTGTAGGTGTAATATTCATAGTGAGTGCCGTTCATTCTTTCACCTGTCAGTAAGTATATGTGATGATCAGAAATAAAACGTATGTATTTTTTTGGACCAAGACAACTAAAAACTTGAGGCAACCCTATAAAGTGTCTTCTCCAATCGGTTATCAGTGTTAAGGCGTTAGTAATAATTTGATATAAGCCATTTATTAGATTGCTATTACTGAACGCTGTATCATCCATTAGGTCTTTTACATAAAGGGCTTTGTGTTCATCCCCTTTCTTGTCAGCTAACAATAATCGCTTCCAGCTGATATCCCTGTCATTGTCAATTAAGAAACTAAGGTTGTAACCTTCTCTAATCAGGTAATCACCTTTAGTAAGCAAAGCTCTCTGAAATATGTAATTATCAAAATGATGCAAACCATTATCATCAAATAATAGTTTAGACTTATTAACATAGGAGATGAAGTTGGTATAAAATGCAGTATTACTGGTAGCGTCCCAATTGCAATCACCATTTGTATTATAATAGTTTTTGATTCCTGAAAAAGACAATAGAAAAGTTAATTGGCCCTTGAAATATTTGAGTACTTTTTCTGTGTCGTATATTAAAGCCGCCCATTTGGCATCTTTTAAAATTAATGTGGCTTTTAGCCTTTCTTCTTCTATTTGAACAGGACTAAATCCATCTACAACACCTGCATTTGCCAAATGATTGATAATATCATTGCTGACAGGCAACAGTTTGCTAATTGATTTTATGGACCGGATAAATTCACTCTCGTTATTATAAGGAGCTGTGTTTTCAGACAAATTGTAAATTACTCTCATCCAGTCGGCTAAACCATCTTCTCTTTTCCACTGGATTAAATACTGGCAATAAGCATAGAACTGAATACGAGATGTATACGCGGCATCTTTATAGGAATTATTTATTATGGAGTTGAATGTATTAAATTCGTCGTAATAAGATGAATTATGCAAGTAGCATTTAACAGTATCCTCACCATTCTTTAGTAAATCTAGTAATTCAATAAGTTGAATTATATATATTTCATCAAGACAATTAAGTTCTTTAAACTGTTTGAATGTTATTACCTCTTGTTTGTTATCTAATAAAAGTTTTATACTCTGAATACTTTCTAGTGGTGCTAATTTATTTGCCAAATGTGTTGCGGCCAAAGCCCGAAACAAATTCATTACCTGTTCGTCAAAAAGATTAGATTTTGTGTTTCGGTGCTTCCAAAACAGATTAGCCCAGTCTGTATCAATTTTATTTGAAAAATATTCATCTACTGTTACAACATTTTCAGTGTCAGCATAAGCCAATTTATATTTTGGAATTGATGTATAAGTTGTAGCATGAATGAGTTGTTCAAACTTTGCTTTAAAGTTTTCAAAAGTAGTTAGGGGCTTACCCCTGGCATTCATTTTTATATACAAATCATCAGTAAGTTTAAACTCTTTCAGGTTTAAAAACTGAAAAGTAATAATAGGATTTTGCTTGTTTACAAGTCTTTCATAATAATTATTTGTACCAAAAAAGCGATTGTGAATAGCGTCTAACATCACCAGCATGGATTTGATGGTTGGATCATTATCCCACGATAAATAATACCAATGGCTATCTTTTATCGTCTTTGAGAATTCATTTCCCTTGCCCTCATCTGCTATTAATAACTCATCTAAGTTGATGGTGTTATTTAACAACGCATCGCAAAACTCACTTGAACTTGTACGAGTTTCGTATGTAAACTTTGATTTTCTTTTCTCTGAAATGATGGCTGTAAATTCATCCTGTCTTTTATCTTTGGTTGCTAAATAGAAATGCAACAAGAAAAGCGTTGTAAGGCGTTGTTGCCCATCTAATGGAATAAACTTGATTTTACCAGTTCCATTTTCATCTAACAAACTTCCATATACAAAATCTAAATCTCTGTCCTTTATATTTTCGTCTAAATACGTTTTAATAGCATCTAAGAACATACTGCGAACTTCAACAGTTGAGGGCCTGCCTTGTGCATAATCTCTTTGTATTATGGGTATTTGGATATGATACCCTTTCTCATCAAACAACTGGTGGAAAGTAAGCCGTTCACCGGATTGCGTATGTTGAATGTTATTACTCATCTTTACATTAAGCTTTTATATTGTAAACAGAAAGAGTCTTGATGATTTCAGTTATATAATCATTTGCATCATCTTTTTCCCAGTGCATCATCTGGCCAATTTTTTTACTATACGATTTTAAAAAAACATTCTTTGTACAAATCGGTACGAATGTTCCATGTTTATCATTTTCTAAAATGATATTGCGTTTAATAGGGAAATAGGCATTTTTATAACATCTATTAGTTCTAGCATCCAATAAAGCAAGGTTGGCAACAGCATTGATATTCTCTGGTTCCTTTTCCTCTTTGAAATAAACCTGGAGCTTATTGTATAAACTGTCAAACGAAGTATCATTAATTTTATCAGCTTCAATGATAGCGACTAATTCATCTGCATATTGCTTTTCAACAGTTCCGAGATCAAGAATTTTAGTTTTACAATCATCTAGTTTTTTTAGCCCTGTGAAGAATTGCAATATATCGGTTGCCCAATCTTTACGTTGATTGCCTGTAACCTTTTTGTCGGTTTGCGATCTAATGTGCTCAATATCCCAGTTTTCGGTTTTAAACCTGTCAAAGGGAAATCTGATATTGGAGTTTTTATTCGCTAAAATGGTTTGTATATTAAATAGCAAAAGAACAGATTTAACTAAAGGATTCTTATATTCTAACTGTGAAATATTACAGGCAATTAATAACCCAATTTTATTTTGTAAATGCTCTTTAAAACTTGTCTTAGATTTTTCCTTTGCCTCTGATATCAAATTTTCAATTTTATACCCTGTAGCAATCAAATAGCCAACCAGATGATATAATTCCCTGTCGGTGAACCATTCTTCAAAGGTTAGAAAGTATCTTTTTATGCTTAACCAAATGGCATCTATATCCGGATTAAGAGTACCCCTTTTACTTACTTCAAACTCTTTATTGAACTCATAAAAAGTATAATATTTTTCGTCCTCAGATTTTTTGTTTTTTATCAGATCAAAAATATACTCAATTCGGGTTGAATATTTTGTACTGTTGTTGTATATAAAATACCAGAATGCTTCATCCTGTAAAGTGTACTCTATCCGATCCCACTCTGTAGCTATTTGTATTTGTTTTAATCTTATTTCATCTTCTTCTTTACCGTTAAAGTTGGAACTCTTTAAAAACAACGCTTTAATCAATTCAGAATTGGTGAGGGGGATTTTACCCATATTAAGGCGGGTAAAGATTTCTATTTGATTGGTATTATCATCAATCTCGTACCAGATTACTTTTACATTTTTACCTGCGACTTCATCGTTAAGAAGGGTATTAATGAAATTCAGTTTTGTATTTCCATCCTTATCGCTAAACCATTTGTCAATTACCGTGTAAGCTTCACAAATATGGAAATAGTCAATGTTAGCCTCTTTTTGGGCTAGATCAATATTTAAAAGAAATCTCTCACTGTCTTTACGGGTTTCAAATCTGAATGAATATTTTTTCTTGCCCAATATTTGCATAATGTTATCCAGATAAGTAAGGATCAAAAAAATGGTTGTTAACCGTTGTTGGCCGTCAATTAAAGCGTATTCACCATTTTCTTTTTTTACTACTAATGGCTGCAAGCAGTAAAACTCCTCTTTAACTTTATTATCCTTTTTATGAAACTCCCAAATATCATTAAGTAAGTCATTTACTTGCTGAGGCGACCACCTATATCCACGTTGGTAAGGAGGAATATAAAATTTATATACCAGTAAATCATTAATAGATTTTAAAACTAAGCTGTTCGCACTCATACTAATCTAATTTTGCCGGTTAGTAAACTTTGCATCATTCCCAATTTTACCCTTCTATATTTCTCCAATTTTGTTTCCAACATTTTTATTTCTTCATCCATGTCCAAAAAAATACTAACAATTTTAATTTGTTCTTCTTTAGATGGAACAGGAATTAATATTGGATTTAAGTCACTCGGATGTATATGTGGTTGTGCTCCACCCGTTTGCATTTTGTATATTTTTTCCTGTAACAGCTGTAATAAGTAAAACATAAACTCAATTGAATAATTTTCATTTTCTTCAATTGTTGAACAGTCCGAAGCAAAGATTGGATAGTCGTGGAGGGATAAATATCCAGCGCTTGCGCCAGATCCACTTATTGTAATTGTTTTCCCAATTCTATTGGGCTTATTGTGATAATAAGCTGGTGTTTTACCACCAGCAATTACTGGTATGTTGCCGTCAACTCTTGTACTATCTGTAATTAATTGCCCTTTTCTAATTTCACAAACGTCTCCCAACCTCTTAACGTCCCAGCCTTTGTTTGATTTGAGGAGCTTTTGCATTGCCCCTTGCTTGATGTCACTTTTTTTAGCAATCAGTTTTTGTAAATCACCTATCAAAGCACTTGCATCAGATAAGGCATTAGCAATCGCGGTTTGTTCATTTTTGGTGGGGCAAGCGTACTTTGTAGCCTTTAAAATACTGTTGTATAATCTCTGAATGGTTCCACCTTCTGTATTGTAGTTTGCAACTTGATAAATATGGTATAGAAATTCGTTTGAAACTGTGTTAAAATTATTTTCAATCCATACAATATTTGAATCTTGGAAGTAAGCATCTTCTCCGTTATAAATTATTGTCCTTCCAATTGTTCCTGCTGCAGATATTAAGATGTCACCTTTTCTTGGGAATGAATAAAGTTTCCGGTACTCTTTGTATTTTTCTTTTGAAATATATGCATCTGCTTCCTTGCCGAAAGTGCCAATTTTGTAAAACGGTATTGACTCGTTTGAAGATGTTTCATTGTTGAAAATTCTTTTGCACATTCTAACTTCTCCAACTTCACCCAATGTTCTTACTTCCCAGTCCTTAGGTATAATGCCAATTTCAGTCTTTTTATATCCTTCTTTTAGTTCCATACAAATCCCATATTTTTAAGGTGAGCATTTACTTTGGCTTCCAATTCTGCCAAATTGGTAGTTTGTTTTGGAAGTGGTGTTTCGTAGCGTTCTGCCAGTTCTTTAATCCGTTGGGTGAGGCGTTGGCTAATGCGTTCCATCTCTGTCTTTATACTGCGTTCAATAGTTGCCATCCATTTATCATCTACTACAAGTTGCTTTATCTCCTCTTCTGTTAAAGTTTTGTATCGTTCAATTACTTTAATATCTAAATCGGCAATGGCTTCTTTTATTTTTTTGTTCAGGTCAGTTTGGTCGTCTAATAATTTCAGGTATAATTCCAAGAGAGCCTTTTCGCCATGGGCAGCTTCCGGGTCGGCTGCTATTGGCAATTTTTCTCTCTTCGTTTTTGGCTTTGCTGCCAATAGTTCTTTCAATCGTTTTTGTACATTGGCTTTGTTCACTTTATAAAAATCAGAAAAATATCCTTCTTCGGAGCTGTGTTCTTCTTCCAGTTCGGTGATTTGCGTAGCAATCGTTTCTTTATCGGCCTCAAGTTGCTCAATGGCTCTTTTCTCAGTTAAGAAATATCGGTCAATCACCAATGTTTTTGGAACAAGATCGCTATCCCAAACGGTGGCGGATTTTGTTTGCTTGATAATACTTAGTTCAGCCCTCCAGCCATCGGCTGCTATCAAATAACAATCATCCTGCATTATTTCGTTCCAGAAATTCATCAAATGCTGGTACACACCGTATTTATCCATCAGTGCTTTATCGGTGTATGCTTTCAGCACATCTTCCGATACCTTGTAAATAATTTGTTTAGGCTTAATGCCAATAGAAAGGGCTTTTAAGGTTTTTGTATTTCGGGTTTTCCAATCTGCAAACAGCATAT
>Ga0209023_10004102_pt1 | contig 16844 bp, 18 predicted proteins | sample LakOneMetagenome_FD_187468 | JGI IMG/M metagenome (GOLD analysis project Ga0209023, IMG submission 187468) | Freshwater and sediment microbial communities from Lake Erie, Canada (SPAdes) (version 2) | ecosystem: Environmental > Aquatic > Freshwater > Lentic | place: Lake Erie, Canada... | reverse complement strand
CGATTGACGGCGGGACCGTTCGCGATCAACGTCGGAGGCGCCGTGATACGCGTCGGGGACGACGTGATCCGCTTCGCGCCACCGTTGTCGAGCGTGCGCAGTTCGACCGACGGGAACCGTTGGGAGCTGCATGCACGCGGCCATCGCTGCCGGCTCCATCTCGTCGGGGTCGGCGTCGGCACGGCGCACGTGTTGCCGGTTCCGCTCCCGGAGGAGCGACGCAACGTCGACACCGACTTCGAGTTCCTCGCCGGCCGCATGTCCGTCGAACTGACCGGCGCGGTGCGGTACTCGGGCGAGACGCACCTCGCCGGACTGGAGACCGGATACCGGCCCACATCGACCGGCCGGCCCGAGCACTCCGCCGCTGTCGCCGCCGCCGAGATGGACACCAGTTGAGCCTGACACCCGACGGTCGACCACGCGTCGGACGGCCGAGAAGCAGCGCGGGCGCAATCAGCTCGTCCGTCGCCTCGAGCACCTATCAATCCACCGAGCCAGAGAGTCGCTTCCCGATGATGTCCTGCGAACGTCCTGACACCAAGCCGTCGGGCATCGGGCTCGTGCTCGGCGCCGGCGGGACGACGGGCACCGCGTTCCATGCGGGCACGCTGCTCGCCCTGCACCACGATCTCGGGTGGGATCCGAACTCGGCCGACGTGATCGTGGGGTCGTCCGCGGGCAGCATCGTGGGGTGCCTCATCCGGGCCGGTTTCGCGCCCGACGACCTGTCCGCGTGGGGCGCGTCGGTCGCCTCGAGTCCGTCAGGACGCCCGAGCCGGGGGCTGCTCGACGCGATGGAGTCGACGCGGCCGGGCGTGCGCCCGACCCGGCCTCGACTCCCCGTCCCGTCGCGAGCGATCGTCCGGCGACTGCTCCGGCCCTCGGATGTCCGACTGCACACCGTCGCGATGGCGATGCTTCCCTTCGGGTGGATCGACGCCGGAGCTCCGCTGGAACGCATCGGCGACCTCATGGAGGGATGGCCCGAGCGGCCGCTGTGGATACCAGCCGTGCGCGTCGGCGACGCCCGGCGCGTCGTGTGGGGCCGTGACGACATCGAGGTCACACCGGGCCGGGCGATCGCGGCGTCGTGTGCCATCCCGGGGCTGTTCTCCCCGGTGACGATCGACGGGGATCGCTACATCGACGGGGGCGCCCACTCCGCCACCAACGCGGACCTCCTGCTCGACGCCGGCGTACACACCGCCATCGTCCTCTCGCCGATGTCCGGCCATCCCGGCCGGCGATACCGGCCCGGTGATCTCGTGCGCGCTGCGATGAGTCGGCAGGTGCGGGCCGAGTGTGCTGCATTGTCGAACGCGGGCGTCTCCGTCCACCTCTTCGAACCCGACACTGCGACGCTGACGGCCATGGGTGTCAACGCCCTCAGCCGTACCCGCACGTCGCAGATCGTGCGGGACGCCTTCCTCGCGGCCGGCCTGCAGATCGTCCAGGACGACTCGCTCCGGCAGCTCCTCGATCGGCGAACCCCCGTTCCCGGCGACACCTCCCGCATCCCCGCCTGACGGCGGCCGGCGGTTGGCCCCGAAGCGAAGGCGGCCGATGCCCGGCGGCACCGTGCTACCCGGTTCGCTCACGCCCAAACCCCCCGTTCGTGGACTTCTCTCGACGAATCAGGACGTCCCGCGAGTACGCACACTGGTCGTCTCCAGGTCTCCGGTACGGTGGCGGGCTGTCTACTCGAACTGAGGCGCCGATGAGCGACGTTGAGGGATCGGTGGCGCAGAGTCACGTCGTCACCCGGGGTGGGTTGACGGACCGCGCCGTGATCGACGCCCTGACCCGTGCGATCGTCGTCACCGATCCGGCCGGCCGGATCGTGTTGTGGAGCAGCGCAGCACGTCAGCTGTACGGGTGGTCCGAAGACGAGGTGCTCGGCCGCTCCGTCGTGGAGGTGTTGTCGCCGCCCGACGAGGAGCCCCTGAATCACGAGCACCTCGCGTTCGTTGCCGCCGGCAACTCGCTGAGCGGTGACCGTACGGTCGTGGCCCGCGATGGTGCGCCGGTCCGGATCGTCACGTTCACCCGACCGGTCGTCGACGACGACGGAGCGACGATCGCGATCGTCGGCGCATCGGAGGACGTGACGGAACTCCGGATCGAGGAGCGACGCACCCGGGAGCTCGCCGAGCACTTCAGCCTGGCCTTGGAGGCCGGCGGACTGGGAACGTGGCGCTGGGACATGGTCACCGGCGAGACCATCTGGGACGAACGGCTCGAGGCCCTGTTCGGACTGTCTCCCGGTGAGTTCGACCGTACCTTCGACATGTACGTGTCGTTGCTCCACCCCGAGGACCGCCACGATGTGCTCGGCACCGTCCACCATGCGATCTCGTCACGGTCGACGTACCGGGTCGAGCACCGGGTCGTCTGGCCCGATGGTTCGATCCACTGGCTGGCCGGCGCCGGAGCCGCCACCCTCGACGAACAGGGCAACGCAACGGGCACCGTCGGCTGCGTCGCCGACGTCACCGAACAGCAGCTTCAACGCCAGGAACGGCAACGCGTCGCCTTCTTGGCCGTCGAGGCCGCCGAGCGGGAACGTCTGCAACGCGAGCGGTTGGAGTTCCTGGCCGCGATCAACGAAGCGCTCAACGCATCGTTGACCGTCGACGACATCATGCGGAACGTGACGACGTGTGCGGTGCCGCGCCTGGGTGATTGGTGCTCGATCCACGTCCTCACCGAGAGGACCGGCTCCGACCCGGCAGTCACGGTTGCCCACATGGATCCCGAGATGGTTGCCTACGCCTACGAGCTGCAGCAACGGTTCCCGTACGACCGTGACGCACCCGCCGGGGTGGCTTTGGTGATCCGAACCGGCGAGACCGCCTTCTACCCCGACATCACCGCCGAGACGCTCACCGCCTTGGACGCATCCGACGAGGAACAGGCCGTCATCGATCGACTGGCGCTGCGCTCCGCGATCGCCGTGCCACTGGTGAAACACGGCCGGATCCTGGGCGCCATGCAGTTCGTCATGTCGAGTTCGTCGCGCCGGTACACCAGCGACGACGTCGCGCTGGCCCAGACCGTTGCCGGCCGCATCGCATCGAGCCTGGAGAACGTCCGCCTCCACGAACGGGAGCGCACGATCGCCCACACGCTCCAGCGCAGCCTGCTCCCCGAGTCGCTCCCCGAAGTACCCGGGGTGGAGATCGCGGTGCGCTACTGGCCCGCAGGAGAGGCGACGGAGGTGGGGGGCGACTTCTACGACGTGTTCGAACTCGACACCGCCGGGAAGTGGGCGTTCGTGATCGGCGATGTCTGCGGCACCGGCCCGACCGCCGCGTCACTTACCGGTCTCGCGCGTCATTCGATCCGCGACAGCGCCTGGCACGGAGATTCCCCCGCCGAGGTGCTGCGCTCGCTGAACCGAGCCGTCCTCCGTTCCGGGACCGGATCATTCCTCACCGCCATGTACGCGACCCTCGATGCGACCGCCGATCATCTCGTGTTGACCGTCGCCTGCGGAGGACACCCGCTCCCCATCCTCGCGAGCGGCGGCCACGCCACCTCGATCGGCTCGCCGGGGACCCTCCTCGGCGTCCTCCCCGAGGGGACGTTCCACACCAGCGAAACGGCGCTTACCCCGGGAGACGTCGTGGTGCTCTTCACCGACGGCGCCACCGATCTGCCGGCGCCCCACGCCCTCGACCCCGAGCAGTTCCGCGCTCTCGTCGCCCACGCCACCGCCGACGCAGGGACCGCCGACGACATCGCCGACCGAATCCATACGACGCTCGGCCAGATCCTGCCGTTCGAACTCCGGGACGACGACATCGCCCTGCTCGTCGTCCGGACGCACGAACCGGGTCAACCTCCACGATAGGGAGACCCACTCCGAGCGACATCGAGCGCGGGCCGGATGCGACCGACGCAGAGGAGTCAGCGTCTCGAACGATTCCTCATGTCGGTGGAGTCAGCGTCTTGTAGAAGACGATCGTGTCGGCGAGACCGCCGGAGGGCCACAGGGCGTAGCCGGGGACGACGCCGACCCGCTGCCAGCCGAGCCGGTCGTAGAGTCGTTCGGCCTCGGGGCTCGCGGTGTCGAGCACGAGGAGCGACTTCCCGGCGTCCAACGCCACGACCTCCGCGGCCTTCATCAGCGCATCCCCGATGCCTCGGCGGCGAGCGCCACGGCGCACGAGCATCTTCGAGATCTCGCCCCGGTGCGGCTGATTCTCGGGCGCCGAGAGCACGACCTGGACGGTTCCGACCAGTCCCCCATCGCCCAGGTCCTCCGCGACCAGGAGGACGCGCTCACCGAGCGCGGCGCTCGGGAGGATGCCGGTCCAGAACACCTCGGCCCGCTCGCGCGAGAACGGGAGCATGAACCCGACCGACGCGCCGCCCTCGACGCAATCGACGAGTACGTCGATCAGTCCCTCGATGTCGGCGTCAGGATCTGCTTGACGGATTCGGATGTCGGCGCTCACGCCGATCGCCGCTGGGCCGCGGGCTCACTCACGATGACGACCGCATATCGGGCCTTGCGTGACGTCACGTTCCGGAACGTGATCGGCCGATCGACCCGCATCGCCAGGCAGTCGCCCAGGAAGAGCGCGTGAGTCGTGTCGCCGACCGTCACCTCGATCTCGCCCGACAGCAGCCACAGTTGCTGATGGATCACGACATCCCGTTCGGCGGTGTCGTACGAGACCGTGGCACCGGCGGGGAACTCGACCTCGACCAGCCGGATCGGCGAGGGCCAGTTCGGCGGCGACACGTTGCGTCGCACATAACCCGACTGCGGGTCGCGCCACCTCGGCTGGTCGGTGCGCCGAGCAACGGGAGTCGGCGGATCGGTCACGGAGACCGAGTCGAACAACGACGCGAGCGGCACGTCGAGCGCGGTGGCGAGTCGTTCCAACACCACGGCAGTGGGGCTCGTCTCGTTCCGCTCGATCATGGAGATCGCCGAACGGCTCACGCCACTGCGAGTCGCCAGCGCATCGAGCGAGTAGCCGTGTTCGGAACGGAGCCCCCGGAGCCGAGCCGCGATGCGGGCGCCGAGGTCGGAGGCGTCGGACACTTTGTTGGACATCGCCGTCCAGAATATCGGATGCCGGGACGCGGACGGCGGCCGGTGCTGGGCCGGGCGACCGTCGAAGCGTACGGTGGGGGCCGAGCGTGCGAACCGGGGGGATCGGCGATGAGCGACGACTGGGCTCGGCCCGTGGTGCACTGGGCGATCGAGGCGAGGGACCCCGAGCGCCAGCGAACGTTCTACGCCTCGGTGTTCAACTGGAACATCGGCGACGGCCCGATCATGTCCATCCCGGCCGGACTCGGTGGCCCGGAGCCCGGCCCGGCCGGACACATCCAAGCGGGAGACACCAGCCGGGTCTCGCTCTACGTCCAGGTCGGCGATCTCCGGGCGACGTTGGATCGGGTGGCCCAGCTGGGCGGAACGGTGACGTTCGAACGGCTCGACCTGCCGGGAGGACCGACGCTCGCCGGGATCACCGATCCCGAGGGCAACCCGGTGATGCTCGTCCAGCAGTGAGGCCACGCCGGCCGGACGCTTCCGCACGTCCCGTCAAGGCAGCGGGGTGAACCGTTCGGTCGAGCGGCCGGCCGGGTCGACGAACGCATCGAACGCGGCGACGGACGGGTCGGTCAGCGCGGCACCGGCCGCACGATCGGCATCGGCCGACCCGGACCACAGCGTGACCACGGTCCATCGGCCACCCTCGCCGCGAGCCGTCGTCCGCCGCACGAGGCCGGGCTGTCGGTACGCGAAGCCGGTCTGCAGGCGGGTGTCGGCCTCGAGGAACGCGGCCACGGCTGCGTCGTCGTCGCGGACGAGCGAGAAGATCGTGATCTCGAGCACGTTCCATTGTCCTCGATGGCGAGGGCCGCGCCGTCACGGTGGACGCTCAGGCGACGACGGCCACGATCGCGAGGGCGAGGAACCCGGCGTTGCGGATCAGACTCCACGGCCCGATCGGTCGCACCGACCGGCGGCCGAAGCACGCGCACGGCGGCCGCCGTCCCTGGGCGATCCGGATCGCGAGCAGCGCGCTGAACCCGAGCACCAGCCCACCCGCGACGCCTGCGACCGGTCGGCGAGCCACGCCGGTGAGGAGCAGCGCGCCGACGACGAGCTCGGCCCACGGCACCACCGAGGAGACCGGGTTCGGCACGCCGAGCTGACGCGCCTGCTCGGGCCAGTTCGGACTCGATCGTTTGGCGGCGCCGGCCGCGAGGAACACGAGCCCGAGCGCGACCCCGGCGACGGCTCCGAGCCGATCAGGCACCGGGGCGCACGGTGAACGACATGCCCTCGGCCGCCGCGAACACGTCGAACCCGTTGGCCTCCCCGATCCGCTGGGCCATCAACGTGAGGTCGTCGAGCGCCCGGTCGTCGCGCACGGGGTCGTGGTGGAACAGCGCCAGCGTCCCCACGTGCGCCTCGGCGGCGAGCCAGAGCGCGTACTCGGGCGTGCAGTGCCCCCAGTCGCGCTTCACCGCGAACTCCGCCGGCGTGTACTGGGCGTCGTGGATCAGGAGATCGACACCGTCGATGAGCTCCATCACCTCGGGCACCGTCGACAACGTCCCGTCCATCGGCTGCTGGTGATCGGGCAGGTAGGCGATCGACACCCCGTTGATGGTGACCCGATAGCCGAGGGTGTTGCCCACGTGGGGAATGAGCCGGGAGCGGACCTCGGCCCGACCGATCGCGATGTCGGAGTTGCCGAGATCGTGGAACACGATCTGGCCCGGTAGTGCCTCGATCGGCACCGGGAAATGGGGCGGGCTGAGGAACGAACGCACCGCATCGGCGAGGTGCCGACCGTCCTCCTGCACCGGGCCGTAGATGTCGAGCCGGGCGCCGGGGCACAGGATCGGCTTGAAGAACGGCAGGCCCTGGGCGTGGTCCCAGTGGAGGTGGGTCAACAGGCACGACCCGCGGAAGGTGCCGTCGGTCGGCTGCGTGAGCCCGAAATACCGCAGCCCGGTGCCCATGTCGAAGAGGATCGGATCCTCACCGGAGACGTTGATCGACACGCACGACGTGTTGCCGCCGTACCGCTTTACGTCATCGCCATGGCAGGGAGTGGAACCCCGGACACCATGAAACGTGACCCGAACCGCGAGTTCGCCCCCGATGGAGACGAAACGCTACGGAAACCACGGCACCGATGTAAACGCCTGCGTACGTGACGTCCGTCGCAACACCGGTACGGTGCGCTGTGGTGAGCGCCGTCGACCCGACCGTTGCCCCCGTCCTTCCCGACGGACTGGTGGCCTTCGTGAAGCGCGACTGCCCGACCTGCACCACGGTCGCGCCGGTGCTCGCCCAGCTCCACGGGCGTGGCATCCCGCTGCTCGTGGTGAGCCAGGACGACCCGTCGTTCCCCGAAGGGGTACCGGTCCGCCACGATGCCGATCTCGCCATCAGCTGGCACCACGGCATCGAGACCGTGCCGAGCCTGCTCCGCGTGGAGCACGGCGCCGAGACCCATCGGGCGGCGGGATGGTCGAGAGCCGAGTGGGAGACCCTCACCGGCGTCTCCGGGCTCGGACCGGGCCTCCCGGAGAGCCGCCCGGGGTGCGGGTCCAAGTCGGTCGACCCCGACCTCGCCGACGAGCTCCTCGCCCGGTTCAGCGGTTCGAAGCTGCGGGCCCGCCGGGTCGAACTGGCGAGTCTCGAGGACGAGATGGAGGCCCTGTTCGACCGGGGCTGGACCGACGGCCTGCCGGTCGTGCCGCCCACCGCGGCCAGGGTGCTCCGCATGCTCGAGGGCACCACCCGCGCGCCCGACGACATCGTCGCCGTCGTGCCCCCCGACCTCGTCGAGGTCACGGTCGAGAAGATCGCCATCAACGCGGTGATGGCCGGCTGCAAGCCCGAGTACCTGCCGTGGGTCATCGCCGCCCTGGAAGCGGCGTGCACCGACGAGTTCAACATCCATGGCGTGCTCGCCACCACCATGCCGGTCGGTCCGGTGATCGTCGCCAACGGCCCGGGCACCCGGGCGATCGGGATGAACAGCGGCGGGAACGCCCTCGGTCAGGGGAATCGCGCCAACCTCACCATCGGCCGGGCCGTGCAGTTGGTCATCCGCAACGTCGGCGGCGGCCGCCCCGGCGAGGTCGACCGGGCGACCCACGGCAACCCGGGCAAGATCAGCTTCTGCTTCGCCGAGGACGAGCTCGACTCACCGTGGACGTCCCTCGCCGTCGAGCGCGGCATCGCCCCGGGCACCGACGCCGTCACCCTGTTCGCGGGGGAAGGCCCCCGGTGCATCGTCGACCAGGCCGCACGCGACGCGGGTCAGCTGGCCAACGTGTTCGCGGCGTGCCTCCGCACGTTGCACAGCCCGAAGCTGGTCCTGGCGTTCGACTGCGTGCTCGTGGTCGGCCCGGAGCACGCCCGGGTCTTCGCCGACTCGGGCTGGGATCGCGAGCGGGTGCTCGCCGAGCTCCACGGCCGCCTCACGTCGCCGAGCGACGACCTGCTGAGAGGCGCGCAGGGCATGGCCGACGGGGTCGACGCCCGCCTCGCCGGGCTCACCCTGCCCAAGTTCCGGCCCGACGGCCTGCTGCTCGTCCACGCCGGGGGCAAGGCCGGGTTGTTCTCGGCGATGATCGGCGGCTGGGCCAACGGCGCCATGGGCAGCACGCCCGTCACCAGGGAGGTACGTCCATGACCCTCACGATCCTCGACCCCACCAGCGAACGCCGCGTCGCCACGCGCGAGTTGCTGGCCCGACCGACGTCGATCGAGGGACGCACCATCGGCCTGCTCGACATCGCCAAGGCGCGAGGCGACGTGTTCCTCGACCGGCTGGAGGAGCTCCTGCGCGCTCGGGGGGCGAAGGTGCTGCGGTTCAAGAAGCCGACCTTCACCAAGCCGGCGCCGGTCGACCTGCGCCACGAGATCGCGACCCAGTGCGAGATGGTCATCGAGGCGCTCGCCGATTGAGGCAGCTGTACGTCGTGCAGTGTGCACGACATCGCAGATCTGGAACGGCGAGGCGTCCCCTCGGTGTTCGTCGCGTCGTCGGAGTTCATCGCCGCGGCCGAACACCAGGCCACGGCGCTCGGGTTCCCCGCCGCACGGGTCTTCGTGGCCCACCCCATCCAGGACCGCACCGACGACGAGATGCGGGCCCACGCCGACCACGCCCTCGACGCCATCGTCGCCGCCCTCACGTCACCGCCGGGCGGCTGAGCCACCGCGGCTCGGATGGTGTGGAACCCGTCAGTTCAGGAAGAGACCCGGTCCGAGCCGCCAGCGTGACAGCGCGGCTCGGATGGTGTGGAACCCGTCAGTTCAGGCAGAGACCCGGTCCGAGCCGCCAGCGTGACGGCCACCGCGTCGCCTCGGCCGGTACGGTCTCGCTCCGAGCGGGCGGAACGCTCGAACCCGAAGGTGGTGCTCCTCGTTGCGAAACCTGCGCATCGCGCGCGTCGTACGCGCAACTCGTTGGACGGTGGTGGCGGCGTTGTTCGCCCTCGTCGTTCCCTTCGCCGCGGCCACCCGCTCGGCCGCGGCGGAGCCGGCGCATGCGTTCCTGCTCGGCGACTCGGTGCTCGCCAGCATCGACGTGACGACGGCCGCCCGCGACTCGCTCGCCGCCCGTCACGGCTACCTCATCGACGCCAAGGTGTGCCGCCGCCTGATCACGACGAGCTGTGCGTACCAGGGGGTCACGCCGTCCACCGCGATCGACGCGCTCACCGCGGCGGCAGGGACCTATGACGGTCCGCTCGTCGTGGAGGCGGGGTACAACGATTCGTCGATCTCGAAGGCGGTCGACACGATCATGGCCGAGGCCCGCCGTCAGCGGGTCACCCGGGTCCTGTGGCTCACGTACCACGAGGGCAGCGCCCAGGCCGCCACCTACGCCCAGAGCAACCTGACGCTGCAGGCCAAGGCGCTCCAGTATCCCGAGCTCCGGCTGGTCGACTTCAACGGCTACTCCCACGCCCATCCCGAGTGGTTCGCGTCCGACGGGCTGCACCTCAAGTCGGCGGGCGCGCTCGCCCTGGCCGAGCTCATCGGCGACGCGCTCGACGTCGCCTACAGCGGCAACCGCTGCACCGCGTCGAAGGTGACCTCGACCAGCCCGGCCGGCGCGGCGGCGGTGACGACCGGCGGGGTGCATGCCCTGGCCCAACCGGTCCGCCTGGCCGACACCCGCCCGTACCTCCTGCCACCCGGAGGGAACCGCCTCCTCGGGATCCAGGTCAGCGGCAAGGCCGGCATCCCAACCGACGCGACCGCGGCGCTGGTGACCGCGACGGCGGTCGGGCCTTGCGGCGCGTCCTACCTCACCCTCTTCCCGTGCGGCGCGACCGCTCCCGACGCGTCGGCCGTCAACGCCGATGCGGGTGGCATCGTGGCCAACGCGGTGCTGGTGCGACTCTCGAGCACCGGCGCGTTGTGCGTCTACACCAACGTGGGCACCGATGTCCTCGTCGACGTGGCGGCGTGGGTCGGCGCCGACGGCAGCGGCGCCACCCCGCTCGTGCCGGTCCGCATGGTCGACACCCGACCGACGACCGACCAACGGCTGGCGATCCCACAGCACCGGATCGCCGCGGGAGGCGTGCTCAGCGTGCCCCTCGGCACCGACCAGCTCGCGTCGGGCGCCGACACGGTGACGGTGAACCTCACGGCGGTCGATCCGAAGAACCGCGGCTATCTCACCGTGTTCCCCGGCCCCTGCAACGCAACTCCGCCGAACGCCTCGAACCTGAACGTCGAGGCGGGGCGGACGACCGCCGCTGCCGCGACGTCGGCCATCGGGCCGGCCGGCGACGTGTGCGTCTTCTCGTCGATCGACACCGACGTCATCGTCGACCTGAACGCGGTGAACTCGCCGGGCGGCGCCATCATCCGCACCGTCGCGCCGCGCCGGATCATCGACACCCGACCGTCGCATCAGCAACTGGCAGCCGGCCAACAGCTCGTGATCGACCTCGACGACGACGTCGTGGTCGCGCCGACGACCGCCGTGGGTGCGGTGCTGAACCTCACGGCGACCAATCCGAGGGGCGACGGGTACGTGACGGTCGCTCCATGCACGGCCGACGGCACCCTGCCCTACGTGTCGAACCTAAACATGTCCTCCGGACGCACCGTGGCGAACCTGGTGATCGCGGCGGCCGGAGACGGCCGTCGGATCTGCATCCGCCCGTCGGTGGCGACCGACGTCCTCGTCGACGTCGAGGGCTGGATCGGCTGACCGGTCACGGCAACCGGAATTCCCGCCCGTCGAACTCCACGAGCCCGTCGGCGACGAGCGACTCGACGAGTCGGGTCGCCCGCTCGGGGTCGTCGCGGAGTCCCGCGGCGACGGGCACGGCGGCCGGGGCGAGCGAACCGGCGCCGAGCGCCTTCACCAGCCGACCCCGGACCTGCCGGTCGGAACCGTCGAACCGCGCTTGCGTTCCGCTGACGCCGGCCGAGCCCACCGCGGGGTCGGCGACATCGGCCCGCCCCTGCCAGCCACACGTCGCGGCGATCGGGCACTCACCGCAGCGGGGCGCCCGGGGCCGGCAGACGGTCGCGCCGAGATCGAGCAGCACCTGGTTCCAGGCCCACGCCTCCCCGGCCGGCAGCCAGGCATCGGCGGCCGCCTGCACCTCGCGCCCGGTGAGCCGGCGCCCGGCCACCCGCGCCAGCACGCGCGCCACGTTGGTGTCCACCACCGCCGCATCGGTCTCGAACGCGAACGCGAGCACTGCCCGCGCGGTGTACGGACCGACGCCGGGAAGTGCGAGCAGGCCGCCGAGGGTCGACGGGAAGACACCGCCGAGCTCCGCGTCGATCGTCTGGGCGGTCCGGTGCAGGGAGCGGGCCCGCCGCGGGTAGCCGAGGCCCTGCCAGAGGCGCAGGACGTCGCCGAGCGGCGCCGCCGCGCACACCGAAGGGTTCGGGAACTCCGCCATGAACGCCAGCCACTTCGGGACCACCCGGGCGGTCTGGGTCTGCTGCAGCATCACTTCCGACACGAGCACCGCCCACGGATCGCGGGTGTCGCGCCAGGGCAGGTCGCGGAGCCGGGGCAACCCCCAGCTCAGGAGCTCGCGATCCGGGCCGGCGTCCGGCACCAGTAGACCTCGGTCACGTAGGGCAGCTCGAACGGCTCGGGCAGCTCGGCGATGTGGGCCGCCATGTCGGCGAGGAAGGCCTGTTTCGGTGCCGGCTCGAGCACGCTCACGTAGCTGCGCGAGGCGATGGCGGCGAGGAGATCGGCGTGCACCACCGAATCGCGCCACCGGAAGCGGGCCCGCCGGGCCGGTTCGAACCGCGCCGAGTCGTCGAACACGGCGCGCCAGTCGACCTCGATGGTGTCGGGCCGGTTCCCCACCGTGCGCACGGCGGTGAACAGCCGCTTGGTCTCGGGTTCGGCCTCGTCGGCCTCGTTCCACATCGCGGCGAGGCCCCCACCCGGCCGGAGGACCCGGGCGATCTCGGCGAGCGCGGCCGGGTAGTCGAACCAGTGGAACGCCTGGGCCACGGTGACGACGTCGACCGACGCGTCGGGCAACGGGATCGCCTCGGCCGCTCCGGCGAGCAGCTCGACGTCGGGCAGGATCCGGTGCAGTTCGGCGCGCATCGCCGGCAGCGGCTCCACTGCGACGACCTCGGCCCCGAGGGCGATCAGTTGGCGGCTCAGCTTCCCTGTACCGGCCGCGAGGTCGAGGACTCGACTCCCGGGCCCGATGCCCAGTTCACCGGCCAGCACGGCCACGGCGTCGGCCGGGTAGCCGGGCCGGCCGCGTTCGTAGTGATCGGCCGATTGCTCGAACGCCCCGGCGAGGGTGTCGCGGCTGATGGGCGCAGGCTCGGTGCTCACGCGCCCCAGACGTCCTGGCCGTCGTAGGGCCGAGCCCGATCGGGGGCGAAGTCGCGCTTCCACACCATCACGCGGCGACGGAAGTAGCAGACCTCCTTGCCGTCCTGGTTGAAGCCCTTGCTCTCGACCAACACGGTGCCGCGGTCGTTCTTCGACTTCGACTCGTTGACCTCGAGCACGCGGGTCTCGGCGTGGATCGTGTCGCCGTGGAAGGTGGGGAACTTGTGTTGCAGGGTCTCGACCTCGAGATTGGCGATCGCCGCACCGCTGACGTCGGGGACGCTCATCCCGAGCACCAGGGAGTACACGAGGTTGCCGACCACGACATTGCGACCCTGCACGCTCTGCTCGGCGAACCAGTCGTTGGTGTGCAACGGGTGGTGGTTCATCGTGATCATGCAGAACAGGTGGTCGTCGTACTCGGTGATCGTCTTGCCGGGCCAGTGGCGATAGACGTCACCGACCACGAAATCCTCGAGATGCCGACCGAAGGGACGCTCGTGAACCGTCATGGCGCCGACGATAACGGCCAGCCCGAGCAGCGACCCAGCTACCCGCCCGGTGGGCGGGGGGTGGGGTTGGTTTCCTCGCCGGGCTTCCGGCGCCCGTAGACCTCGGCCCATTCGATGCCGCTCGTGTCGTCGCCCGAGGCCACGTGGGCCTCCTCGCGCAGGCTCCGGAGTCGTTCCCGGCGATCGATCGACCACGGCCCGATCCGCAGGCTGAGGTACATCGCACCGCCGAGGACCAACGGGAACCAGTACTGGGCGAACCGGTAGGCGGCCACGCCGAGGACGGCGTTCGACTTGGTGAGCCCGAAGCCGACGATGCTGGGGATCAGCACGCCCTCGATGATGCCGAGACCACCGGGCAGGATCGGGATGACGGCGATCACGTTGGCCAACCCGAACGAGACGATCAGGCCGTCACCGGTGAGCGACCCGCCGAACGCCCGGAGGAAGACCCACAGGGCGGCGGCGTCGAGGAGCCAGTTGGCCACGGCCCAGCCACCCACTCGGCCGAGCAGTTTGGGATCGTCGAACAATTCGCGCACCCGGGTGGCGACCCGACGGACGATGTCGATGGCCCGGTCGGAGTCGAAGCGGAGCTTGATCGCGGCGGCGCGCACGACGCGTTCCGAGCGGGCCTGGCCCTTGAGCAACCCGACGACGATGACCCCGGCGATGGCGATGAGGACGACGGCCACGATGGCGGCGACCCCGTAGAACGGGTTCACGCCCCGCAGCGGGATCGAGACCAGGAGCCCGAGGAGGAGGATCACGTTCAGGACGACGGCGGACCCGAGCCCGACGGTCGCCAGGGCGAAGCCGGCATCGGTGCCCTCGATGCCCGAGACCGTCAGCAATCGGTAGCCGAGCGCCGAACCGGCCGCGCTTCCCGCCGGCATCACGCCCGAGAGCGCCTTGGTCGACATCTGGATCCGGAACAGCCGGCGCACGGAGATCGATCCGGCGGGGAGCGCGGCCCGGGTGAGCAGCGAATAGCTGACGAGGGCTGCGATCTCGAGCCCGAACCCGGCGCCGATCAGCGCCGGATTCACCCGTTGGAGGTCGTGGGCGGCCTTGCGGAACCCGGGGATCAGCGGGATCAGGAAGTAGTAGATCGCGAACAACGCGACCATCACCTTGAGGGTGCCCTTCACGACCGGCCACGGCGTCAGCCGGGGGTGCTTCGGCTCGAGGATGTCGGCCTCCGGGCGCGGCGGGTCGGAGGGGGGATCCACCCTTCCCTTGCTAGCCGATGCGGACATGTCGTTCGCGCTACCCAACTGGCCCCGCTCCCGAACCTGGGGCGGAACCTCGAAATACACCGGCGGCCATTCTGGCCGATCTCACTCGGCCGGGAAGAGGTTCATGACGTCGTCGAGCAGGTCGTCGACCTTCGGGCCGTGCTCGGCCGGGGTCTTTCCGAGCCGGACGAGCACCACGTCGCGCGCCGGGGCGACGATGATGCGCTGGGTCTCGAAACCGTTGGCCGAGAAGTCGTCGGCCGACCGTCTCCAGCGCCACCAGTGCGAGCCGTACCCGTGACGTTCCTCGACCGGGACCTCGGCCGCGGCGGGCGTGCGGGCCAGTTCCGCCCAGCCCTCGGGCAGCAGCCGGACGCCGTCCCAGACCCCGTCACGCAGGTACAGGGTGCCGAACCGGGCGAAGTCACGGGCCGTCGCGTACACGTACGACGAGCCGACGAACGTGCCCGCGTCGTCGAACTTCGGGCTCGCCGAGCGCATCCCGATCGGGTCGAACAGCCGGTCCCGGAGGAACCGCTCCATGCCCTCGCGGCCGCCGCCGACCAGGTCACCGGCGATGCGGGCCAGGATGTTCGTCGTTCCGCTCGCGTAGTTCCACACCGTGCCGGGCCGATGTTCGAGCGGGAACGACGCGGCGAAGGCGGCATGGTCGGCGGCGCCGCCGCCGAACAGCATCTCGATCACGTCCGACACCGAGTCGTCGACGTAGTCCTCGACGAAACGGAGGCCGCTCGACATCTCGAGGAGGTGGCGGATCGTGATCTCCCGGCGTCCGTCGGCCGCCCACGCCGCCACCGGCGCAGGATCGTCGAGGCCGATACGGCCATCGCCCACCAGCAGCCCGAACACGGCCTGGGTCATGCTCTTGGCCATCGACCACGAGATCAGCGTGGTCGAGGCGTCGGTGTCGGGCCCGTAGGCCTCGGCGACGATCCGGCCGTGCCGGACGACCAGGAGGGCCAGGGTCAGTCCGAGCTCCTCCGGCTGCGACATCGCCCGCTCGACCAGGGAGTCGAGGCGCTCCCGGTCGATGTCGGGGCCGGGCTCGCCGGTCGGCCAGTTCACCGTCGGCCAGGCGACGTCGGGGGGTTGGGGCGGGAACGCGGTCATCCCCGGCGACCGTAGACGGCCGACCGGCACGGCTCGATCAGCGGACGTCGAGGTCGATCCACTTGTGCGGCACGTCGGGCACCGGGCCGGTGGCCAGGGCGACGGCTTCCTCGGCGAACGTGGCCCGCATCACGAGCTCGCGGTGCTCCGGCTTGACGAACCCGCCCTCGACCATGTCGTCGACGAGCCGGAAGATCGCCGACCAGTACCCCTCGACGTCGAAGAACACGATCGGCTTGGCCTGGATGGCGAGCTGGGTCCACGTCAGCATCTCGGCGATCTCCTCGAGCGTGCCGAAGCCGCCGGGGAGGGCGACGAAGCCGACCGAGAGATCGGCCATGAGCTCCTTGCGTTCGTGCATCGACGAGACGACCCGCAACTCGGTCAGCCCGCGGTGGGCGAGCTCCTTGGCCTCGAGGAACTCGGGGATGACCCCGATGACCTCGCCGCCCGCGGCGAGGGTGGCGTCGGCCACCACTCCCATCAGTCCGGCCTTCCCGCCGCCGTAGACCAGCCCGACGCCGTGGTGCGCCAGTTGCCGCCCGAGCTCCTCGGCAGCCGACCGGTAGGCCGAACGGGTGCCGAGATTGGTGCCGGTGTACACGGCGATGCGCCGCGCGGGACGGGGCGACGACGGGGGCGCAGGGGTGGACATGGTCGTCGAGCGTGGCACAGGCCACACCGGTCGGGATGCCCGAACATCGACCTTGATTCCGGGCCGTGCGCCCCTGGTCGGTAACGTCCGGCGCATGACCGCCCCGGATCTGACCACCGCTGCGTCCGTCATCGAGCTGGCGCACGGCGCCGTCGGTCGCGGACTCCGTCGCCTCGTCGAGCTCGGTGGCGCCGACACGAACCAGGTGCTCGCCTACGACCTCGCCCACTCGGCGTCGGCGGTCGCGACCGCCCGGTCGATGCTCGACTACGGCGCCAAGGGCGACACCGAGGGCCTCCTCACGTGTGCATACGTCGCCGACGTCCTGCACGACCTGATCAGCAAGCTGATCGGGCGCGAGCAGCTCTGGGGTGTCGACCCGTCGGTGTTCGCCCCCGCCCACGCCTTCGTGACCACCTACCGCGCCCCCGGGTTCCTCGCCTCGTTGGCCGACACGCCC
>Ga0209023_10004101_pt1 | contig 16856 bp, 12 predicted proteins | sample LakOneMetagenome_FD_187468 | JGI IMG/M metagenome (GOLD analysis project Ga0209023, IMG submission 187468) | Freshwater and sediment microbial communities from Lake Erie, Canada (SPAdes) (version 2) | ecosystem: Environmental > Aquatic > Freshwater > Lentic | place: Lake Erie, Canada... | reverse complement strand
CGATCTGAGCACGCGGCTGGCGACGGGCTGATCGACGGCGTGAACGTGCACCAGATGCACGCACTGGTCGACCGCGGCTACTTGGACGGTCGCTACGGCAGCCGTCTGCATCACGTGTCGTACTTCCTGTCGGGTGTCACGCGACCGCACTTCCACTCGGGCGGGATCGACCTGGTGCCGGCGCACTTCAGCGAGGTGCCCCACCTGCTGCGCCACACGGTCCGCCGGCCGCTGATCGTCGCAGCCGCGTCGCTGCCGGACCGCCATGGCTACTTCAGCCTCGGCACCAACGCCGACTACGTCGGCCGGTTCCTGGGCACGTGGCCGGTGTTCCTGGAAGCGAACGAGCACATGCCCCGCACGTTCGGCCACAACACCGTGCACATCTCGCAGGTCGCCGGGTGGTGTCGGGTCGACCGCCCGTTGATGCAGACCGAACCGGCGGAACCCGACGAGACCGACACGGCCATCGCTGCACTCATCGCGGAGCGCGTCCCGGACCGAGCGACGATCCAAGCGGGGATCGGATCGATCCCCAACGCCGTCCTGGCCGCCCTGGGTGACCACAAGGACCTCGGCGTGCACACCGAGTTGTTCTCCGACGGCTTCGTCGACCTCGTCGAAGCGGGCGTGGTCAACGGCGTCTACAAGGGCCGCCACTCCAACCGCAGCGTCACGACGTTCGCACTCGGAACCAAGCGCCTCTACGACTTCCTGAACGGCAATCCGGCGGTCGAGCTGTTGGCGGTGGACTTCGTGAACGACCCGCGTGTGATCGCCCAGGAGCCCCGGATGGTGTCGATCAACGCCACGACCGAGGTCGACATCCTCGGCCAGGCCGCTTCGGAGACGATCGCAGGGCGCTACTACTCCGGTTCCGGCGGACAAGCGGACTTCGCCAAGGGAGCGATGTTCAGCGACGAAGGATCCGCGTTCCTGGTCACCCGCTCCACCACCCGCGACGGCCGTAGCCGGATTGTCACCTGCCTGACGCCCGGATCCGTCGTCACGACGCTCAAGAACACCGTCGACAAGATCGTCACCGAATGGGGCGTGGCCGAGCTCCGTGGTGCGTCGCTCGCTCAACGAGCCGATCGCCTGATCGCCATCGCCCATCCCGATCATCGTGACCGGCTCACGTTCGAAGCCCGCGAGCTCGGCTACTTGCGCTCGTAGCGCCACTACTGTCGCCGGGACGCTGCGCTGCAGCAGCAAGGGGGAGATCACATGGTGGATCTGGTGGTGGAGGTCGACCCGGTCGACGTCGGACTCGATGCCGATCGCTTGGGCCGGATCGATCAGCACTTCCGGCGCTATGTCGACGACGGTCGCCTGTCGGGCTGGCTGGCCGTCGTCAGCCGGCACGGGCAGGTCGCGCACATCGCCAGCGCCGGGCACCGCGACATCGACTCCGGCGCGCCGATCACCTCCGACACGCTCTACCGCATCTACTCGATGACCAAGCCGATCACGTCGGTCGCTGCGATGATGCTCTACGAAGAGGGCGCCTTCGAGCTCAAGGACTCGGTTCGGCGCTACCTCCCTGCATTCCGCGACACACCGGTGTACAAGGGCGGCTCCGCCGGTGCGCCGCAGCTGGTGCCGCAGCTCGAACCCATGCGGATCTGGCAGCTGTTCACCCACACCTCCGGGCTCAGCTACGGGTTCCACCACGCCCATCCGGTCGACGCGATCTACCGGAAGCAGGGCTTCGAGTGGGGTTCGCCCAAGGGACTCGACACCGCCCAGACGATCGATGAGCTGGCACGGCTGCCGCTGGTGTTCCAGCCCGGCACGTCGTTCAACTACTCGATGTCGACCGACGTGCTCGGCCGACTGATCGAGGTGTGGTCCGGTCAACGCCTCGACGAGTTCCTGCGCACCCGCCTGTTCGGTCCGCTCGGCATGGACGAGACGTCGTTCTGGGTGGACGGCAACGACCTTGATCGGCTGGCCGCGCTCTACATCCCCTTCGGAGAGAACGGGAGGGCGGTCCGCTGGGACCAGGGAGGCGCCGCGGCGACCCGTGAGCAGTCGTTCCTGTCAGGTGGCGGGGGACTGGTGTCGAGCGCCGGCGACTATCACCGCTTCATGGAGATGCTGCGCCGCGGGGGCGAGTTGGACGGCGTGCGCATCCTGGGCCCGCGCACCGTTGACTACATGACGACGAACCACCTGCCCGGCGGCGTCGACCTAGAGGCGTTCGGCCAGTCGACCTGGTCCGAGACGACCTTCGACGGCGTCGGCTTCGGGCTCGGCTTCAGCGTGCTGCTCGACCCTGCGGCGTACCGGACGGTCGGTTCGCGGGGCACGTACGGCTGGGGTGGAGCGGCATCGACCACGTTCAGCATCGACCCGGTCGAGGACCTGACGATCGCCTTCTACACGCAGCTGCTGCCATCGAGCACCTACCCCATCCGGACCCAACTGCAGCAGCTCGTGCACCAGGCCATCGTCGACTGAACACCGCCTCGGCCGCGTCGGGCTTCGCCGAACGTCGATGCGCTCGTGCGGCTCGGGAAGGTCGGCGCTGTGACAACACCGCGGCTCGACGACTCGACACTCCGACGACTCGACACCCCGGCGGGTCAGCGCCTCAGATGCGCTCGAAGTTGCGACGCAGCTCCCATTCGGTGACGACGTCGTTGCTGGCCTGCCACTCCGCCTTGGCGGTGTGCAGCAGGTGGAAGTGCACGTCGTCGCCGAGCGACTCGTTCGCGAACTCGGACTGCTCGAACGCGTCGATCGCGGCGACGATGTTCCACGGGATGCGCTCGACATCGGACGCGGTGTAGGCGTTGCCGATGAACGGGTCCCCGCAGTCGAGGCCCCGATCGATGCCGTCGAGGCCGGCCGCGATGATGGCAGCGAACGCGATGTAGGGGTTGCAGTCCGCTCCGGGGATGCGTGACTCCACCCGCATGCCGCCGCCGTGGCCGACGAGACGCAGCCCGCAGGTGCGGTTGTCGGGCGACCACACGACCGCGGTCGGCGCCCACGACCCGGGCTGGTAGCGCTTGTAGGAGTTCACGAACGGCGCAAAGCACAGCGACAGCTCACGTGAGTGGGCGAGCAGCCCGCCCATCCACGCCCGGAACTGCGGTGACATGTCGAACGGTTCGCCCGAACCGGGTTCGGCGGGGCACAGCGGCGTGCCGTCCAGGCTCCAGATCGAGCTGTGGATGTGGCAGCTGGAGCCGGGCTGGTCGATCTTCGGCTTCGCCATGAACGTGATCGCCTTGCCCTGGATGTGGGCGATCTCCTTGGCGCCGTTCTTGTAGACGGTGTGGTTGTCCGCCATCGTCAGCGCATCGGAGTACCGGAGGTTCAGCTCGTGTTGGCCGGGTGCCGCCTCGCCCTTGGAGAACTCGACGGGCAGGTCCGCAGCAGCCATCGAGTTGCGCAGCGCTCGGATGAGCGGCTCGTCCTTGGTCGTCTGCAGCACGTGGTAGTCGAGGTTGTACCAGCTGCTCGTCCGGTCATCGAGGTCCCGGTAGTGGTTGCGGGCGAGCTCGTCGTAGCCGGCGTCATACGCGAAGAACTCGAGCTCCGAGCCGATCATGACCTGCAGGCCGCGTTCGGCCGCACGGGCGATCTGCTGGCGCAGCACCTGCCGGGGCGACACGGCGACCGGCGCATCGTTGGAGTTGTCGAGCACATCAGCGAGCACCATGGCGGTGCCCTCCAACCACGGTGTGACCCGCAGCGTCGAGAGGTCGGGCCGTCCTCTGAAGTCGCCGTAGCCGGCATCCCAGTTGGCGAACCGGTAGCCCTCGACGACGTTCATGTCGACGTCGACGGTCAGCAGGTAGTCGCACGCCTCGATGCCCTCGCCCGCAGCCGGATCGCCGTCCTTGCCCAAGATGTGGTCCAAGAAGAACCGACCCGTCGAGCGCTTGCCCATGAGCCGACCCTGGAGGTCGGTGAAGGCGACGACGACGGTGTCGATCGCCCCGTCGTCGACCATGCGTGACAGCGTGGGGACGTCGATGAGGCCGCTGGGCGCTACGGAGTCGGGCATCTCCCGATGGTAGAGGCGCTGGCGCCTCCCCCCGTTCTTGGCGGCGTGAACGGCCAGGCTCCGGGGTTCTCGTGCGGGACGGACCGGTGCGCGGTCGATCTCACACAAGAACGGCCCGGCTCCGGGGTTCTTGTGCGGAACGGACCGGTGACCGGTCGATCTCACACAAGAACGTCCCGGCTCCGGGGTTCTTATGCGGGACGGATCACTCCGGGGTCGTGTAGGCGGCGGTGATGCCGCCGTCGACGAGCAGGCTCTGGCCGGTCATGAAGCTCGACTCGTCAGACGCCAGGAACAGAGCACCGTTCGCGATCTCGGTCGGCTCGCCGAAGCGACCCATCGGGATGTGCACCAGACGACGCTGACGCTTGGCATCGTCGTTCAGGTACTTGGCGAGCAGCGGCGTGAGCACCGGCCCCGGGCACAGCGCGTTGGCGCGGAGGCCGTCGCGGGCGTGGATGACGGCGATCTCCCGGGTCATCGCGAGCACCGCACCCTTGGACGCGGTATAGGCGATCTGCGGGGTGGCAGCACCGAGGTGCGCGACGAAGCTGGCGACGTTGATGATCGACGCGGACCCGGCCCGGCCGGCGGCGCGGTCGGCTTCGACGGTGGCGAGCATGGCGGGGATGCCGTGCTTGCAGCCGAGCGCCACGCCGGTGACGTTGACCTGAAGGGTCTTGTCCCACACCGAGACGTCGGTGTTCACCACACCGTCGTCGTCCGCGAGCGACACGCCGGCGTTGTTGTACAGGACGTGCAGACCGCCGAACTCCGAGGTGGCGAAGTCGACCGCGGCCTTGAGCGAGTCCTCGTCAGTGACGTCGGTCGACACGAACGCGGCCCGGCCGCCGCCCGCTGCGATCGCCTGCACGGCCTCCGCGCCATCGGTGACATCTGCGATGACGACGTTCGCGCCATGAGAGGCGAACAACTCGGCAGCGACTCGGCCGAGCCCTGCGGATGCCCCGGTGATGAGCGCAACCTTGCCGTCGAGTCGTCCTGCCATGTCGTGCCGTCCTTGTGCTGGTCTGAGGGGGAGTGCGACGCCTTCGTTCGACGTGCGTCGGCGAGTGTAGGAGGCGTCGCAGGCGCTTCTACACTCGCCGTCCATGGCAACCCCCGAGCGCCCTGCACACCCCGTCCCGAGCCACCTGGATCTGCTGATCGGCGGTGAGCGCACCGCTGCGGCGGACGGCGCCACCTTCGGCGTGATCGACCCGTCGACCGGTGAGCACCTGGCGTCGATCTCCAAGGCCGGTCCGGCTGATCTGGAGCGGGCGATCGCGTCGGCTCGGTCGAGCTTCGACTCGGGCGTGTGGGCCGATGTGGACGCCACGGCCCGGGGCAAGGTGCTGTTGCGCGCCGCCACGCTCATCAGGGAACGTGCCGAATCCTTTGCCTGGGCGGAGGTGGCGAACGCCGGGCACACGATCGAGGATGCTCGCTGGGAGGCGGGCGCCATGGCGGACGTGTTCGAGTACTACGCGGGTGCCGCCGACAAGCACCTGGGTTCGGTCGTCCCGACGCCCGACTCCGGGCTGGGCCTGGTGCTCAAGGTGCCCGTCGGAGTCTGCGGGCTGATCGTGCCGTGGAACTTCCCGATGCTGATCGCGACGTGGAAGCTCGCCCCGGCGCTGGCGTGCGGCAACTCCGTCATCCTCAAGCCGGCATCCCTCACGCCGGTCACCGCGCTCATGCTCGGTGAACTGCTCGTGGAGGCGGGCGTCCCGGCCCCGTGCGTGACGGTGCTGCCCGGCCCGGGCGCCACCGTCGGCGACGCTCTGGTCGCCGATCCGAGGGTCGACAAGATCTCCTTCACCGGCGATTCGTCGACCGGGTCACATCTGCTGCGCACCCTGTCGCCGAACATCACCCGGATCTCCTTGGAGCTCGGCGGCAAGTCCGCCGCGATCGTGTTCGACGACGCGGACCTCGACACCGTCGTCGATGCGCTGCCGTACTCGGTGTTCGCGAATGCCGGCCAGGATTGCTGCGCTCGCAGTCGGGTGCTCGTGCAGCGCTCGATCTACGACGACGTCGTCAACGGGCTGGTGGCGAGCACCGGTCGTCTGGTCGTGGGCGATCCCGGCGACACCTCGACCGAGGTCGGCCCGATGATCTCGGAAGGTCAGCGCAACACCAGCTTGGAGTACCTCGAGATCGGTCGGTCCGAGGGCGCTGAGGTCCTCTGCGGAGGCGAATCCAGTGGACCGGGCTACTTCCTGAGCCCGGCCGTGGTCGCGGGGGTCGACAACGGAATGCGCATCGCCCGCGAGGAGATCTTCGGCCCGGTGGTGAGCGTCATCCCGTTCGACGACGAGGCTGACGCCGTCGCCATCGCGAACGACAGCGAGTACGGCCTGTCCGGGACGTTGTGGACCCGCGACGTGGGCCGGGCGGTGCGCGTCGGCAAGGCGGTGCGCACCGGCGTGATGAGCGTGAACACCAACCGGAGCGTGCGATACCAGCTGCCGTTCGGCGGGTTCAAGCGTTCTGGTGTCGGCCGGGAGCTCGGCCTTGCGGCACTCGAGCACTACACCGAGTCCAAGACGCTGTTCCTGTCGGCGGACTGATCAGCGCAGCGGACATGTCGGTGGCGTGGTGCGGGTGCCGCGTGCCACGCCACACGTTCAGCGGCGCGTCCAGGCCGATTCATCGGTCAGGAGCGCTTCCACGTTCGCCGGGAGCTCACCGGCGGCCAGGTGCGCCAGCGTCGTGGCTTCGAGCACCTGGCGGATGCTCGCCCTGGTCGCGACCCACACCCGTTCGAGCGGTTGCGCCGGCCCGACGTAGGTGAGGTCTTCGGGGGCCTCGCCGCGTACGTCGGCCATCGGCCCTTCGACCGCGCGGATGATGTCGGCGATCGAGACCTGGTCGGCTGGGCGGGCCAGCCAGTATCCGCCGTCGTTGCCTCGGCGGCTGCGCACGATGCCGGACCGTCGCATCGCCGCAAGGATGCTCTCCAGGTACTTGGCTGGGATCGACTGGGCATCGCCGAGCGTCTCCCGCGTGGTGACCCCCGCTCCTGCGTCGGGCGAGCGAACGGCGAGCTCCGCGGCGGCGCGTACGGCGTAGTCGACCCTGGCGGAGATGCGCATGACGACGAGTCTGGCATGGCCGACTGCGTCGATCTCGCCGGTGGTTCGACGCCACGCTGCTGATCGAGCAGGTCCGACGGGTCTCACGATCCTCAACCGGTGGAGCGGGCGTGCTGCTCTGCGTACTCGAGGATGGCCTGCGAGGTGTCGGGGGTCCACGTGTGGCCGCCGGTCGGAGCGCTGACCCACTTGACCTGCGCACCGCTCGGCGAGCGCGACTGCTCGACGCTCCCGCCGCCCTCCGCGGTGCTGCGCTCTGGTTCGGGCGCGCCGATGGCCCGAGACCAGATCGACACGGCCTGGCCGGCGGCGGTCGGCGGGAGCGGCGCCGCTGCGCTCGACGGCGGGGCGGCGAGTGGCCCATACCCCCCGTCTGGTGGGAACGCCTGATCGTCCGCATTCCACATGAGCAGCAGCGACACCGCCGGTGACAGCGTGCAGTCGCCCGGCACCGATGCGCCGCCGACACCGGCGATCACCGACACCAGCTGCGGCTGGCTGCAGCCGAACGCTGTCGCGGTCTGGGCGCCGGAACCCAGTCCGGTCACGGTGACCCTGGAGGTGTCGACGCACGACTCCGACAGCATCGTGTTCAGCACCGCAGCGACGTCGTCGACGCTTGCAATCGTGCCGGAAGCGTGTGGGGCGACGGTGGCGACGAGGAACCCCTGCTCGACCGCCGCCTGCTCCAGTCCGGTGTCGGTCATGAACGAGTCGATCGACTCGCCGGCGTCGGTCACCGCGAGGAGCAGCGGGTGCGGCGTCGGGGCTCCCTCGTTGGTGGTCGAGACGTTGCTGCCGCTCGGGTCCGAGGTCGGGACGCCCTGCTGCGGGACGGCGACCCGGAACGGTACGGGGGACGACGTCGCTGCGATCGACGCGCTGGGAGACTGCGCGGTCGTCGACCAGTAGGTCCCGGCCGGTGTCGCCGGGCGCGAGCAACCCGCCGACGTGACCACAGGGGCATCCGCACTGACATGCGCGGTGACGTGTGCCGGTGCAGGTCCGAGCGACGGGCGTGGGCCGACGCAGCGGCTTGCGCCGATGGCGAGGGCGATCACCACGAGTGCCGTGAGTGCGGTGGACACGCTCACGCGCACTCGCCGACGGGGATCATCGGTGGCGGAGCCCCCGATGAGGATGGGGTCGCCGAGATCCCGATACGACACGCCCGGGGGCGGTGCGATCACACCGGCGAGGCGTGCCACATCTGCGGGAGTACGTCCCATGAATGCGGCGACCTGATCGATGGAGTAACCAGCAAGGTGGTGCAGGGCTGCGGCGGTCCGCTCGTCGTTCGACGCGGATGCGAGGCGTCGACGCAGGGCGCTGCGGAGACCTTCCTGGGCTGAGTCGGGCTCGCTCGGTCGGATTCCCGTCGCGGCTACCCCGACCGACTGCTCGACCGTGGACGAGGCGAGGACCGCAAGCCAGTCGGTCCGATCGAGTCCACCGGCGGCATCGACGCGTTGCAGGGCGATGCCGATCGCTGCCTGAGCTGCCGCTCGGTCGCCGAGCAGTCGGTACGCGATGGCATACGCGTTGGCGTTGACAGCACTCCGGTCGGGTCGGGCCATGGCGCGTGACACGCTAGAGGCCCCGATGACCGAGCCCGCGACGCTGTTCGATCTTCTGTGCAGGCGCGGCGATGCCGATTGTGCTGCCATCCACCTGTGCTGCAGTCCGCTTGACCGTCAGTCGGCACTTCCTGAGAGGGATGCAGGAGGATGCAACGGCGAGGGTCCGCTGGCGACCAAACTCCTGAGGTGGCACCAGACGACGACGATCGCCGCCGCTCCGATGGTGGCCGCACAGCAGCCGGCCCCGGACGGCAGTTCCACGTGCCCGCTCCGGGTGGGACTCCGGACCCACCTCGGCGGAACCCAGCGGCACCGCCGAACCCTCCACGGCTGCCAGGCTCTTCGGCATGGCAGCCGCGGCCAGACCCGGCCGCACCTCGGCCCGATTCGTCGACCGGTTCGGGGCAGCGGTCTCGGCCACAGCAGTCGGACCTTCCGGGCTCGGATCGACCGCCGGTGTCGCTGGGCGCCCGCACATCGCCCGCCGGGCCGGGAGCGCCCACACATCCCAGACCCTCCACAGATCCCAAGGGACCCAAGGCGCCCAAGCCACCCAAGGCTCCGAAGGCCCCGGGCAGCGCAGGGAGACGCCGTTGGATCAAGTGGGTCGCGATCGGTCTGCCCGTCGTGCTGCTCCTCGGCATCGGGTCGCTCGTGTTCCGTGCGTACCGCGCGTACAGCAGCATCGAACGGGTCGATCTTTCGTCGGTGCTCGATCCCGCCAAGGGGAGCTCCGTGACCTACCTGCTCGTCGGGTCGGACTCGCGGGCGGGACTCGATCCGGAGGTGGACGTCGGTGGCAAGTCGACCGTCACCGGAAAGCGCAGCGACACGATCATCCTGCTCCAGGTCACACCCGGTGGCGCCAAGATGATGTCGATCCCCCGGGACCTCTGGGTCACGAATGCTCAGACCGGCAAGAAGGGTCGCATCAACGGCTCCTACAACGCCGGTCCGGCCAACCTGGTCAAGACGGTCAAGTCGAACCTGAACGTTCCCGTCAACCACTACATGGAGGTCGGCTTCGAGAGCTTCGTCGGAGTAGTCGACGCGCTCGGTGGCATCGAGGTCAACTTCCCGCACCCCGCGTTCGACACGCATTCGGGTTTGTACATCGACGGCCAGGGCATGGTGACGCTCAACGGCACCCAAGCGCTCGCGTACGCGCGTTCACGGCACTACACCGAGAAGATCGATGGCAAGGAGGTCGCCGACCCGACTGCAGATCTCGGCCGTCAGGCGCGTCAGCAGCAGTTCCTGCGCACTGCGCTCGGCGAGGTGGGTGCGTCCAAGAACCCGTTCCAGTTGGTCTCGGTCGCGGAGGCGATGTCGGGCGGGCTCGTACTCGACGATTCGATCGGGCTGTTCGACCTGATCGGTTTGGCCCGCAAGCTCAGCGGGACCCAGCCGAGCACCGTCGTGTTGCCGACGAAAGGTGCCAAGAAGGGCAGTGCGGCGGTGCTGGTCCTGGACCAACCCGGAGCCGACGCCGCGCTCGCCGGCTTTCGCTGAGCCTCCCGGTCGATGATCGGAATCCCGATGGGCGTGGGAGTCGTTCGGTGCGAGATCGGTCACGCCGGAGGGTCGGACCGACGTCCGATGGTGCCGGGTAGGGTGCCGGGGCCCGAACCTGCATCGTGTTCGGGGAACCTCACGAGGAGATCCGCATGACCGATTGCCCCGCTGCCGACGGCTCGTCGCCGCGCCAGACCAGCTTCGCTGCCGAGATGCCCATGTGCATCGACGTGGACAAGAGCTACACCGCGGCCATCGTCACGAACCACGGCACGCTGACGGCGGTCCTGTACCCGCAGCGAGCCCCGAAGACGGTCAACAACTTCGTCAGCCTGGCCCGCTACCACTACTACGACGGGCTGGTCTTCCACCGCATCATCCGGGAGTTCATGATCCAGGGCGGCTGCCCCGAGGGATCCGGTCGTGGAGGCCCCGGCTACCGCTTCGCCGACGAGCTCCCCGAAGCTGGTCAGTACCAGGTGGGTTCGCTCGCCATGGCGAACGCCGGTCCGAACACGAACGGCAGTCAGTTCTTCATCGTGTCCGGCGCTCACGGTGTGACGTTGCCGCCGAGCTACTCGTTGTTCGGCAAGCTCCTCGACGGCTTCGAGGTCCTCGCCGAGCTCCAGAAGGTGCCGACCGGTTCCGGCGATCGCCCCAAGGACGACGTCGTGATCGAGTCGATCACGATCACCGAGAGCTGAGCTGACCAGGGGTCGGTGAGCGACGCGTGCATCGCTTCGGTCACCGACCCCTGGTCCATCGTCGACGCCGCACGGCGGTGCGGATCGGTTCGCAACGAAGGGCAACAGGGGTGGGTCAGCGACTGAATCGGGCGATCGCGGTCGGCACCATCGGCGCGGCAGCGACTGCGGCGATCGCCGCGATCGTGGCGACCCGCCGGGATCCGGTGCGTGCCGAACGAGTGCGTCGCACCGCCACGGTCGCGCGAATGGGTGCGAGGACGGGCACGAACTTCGTGTCCATGAAAGCGCGCTCCGCGCTGGCGGACGACGAACGACGCAAGGACCTCGAGGACGAGTTCCAGCTGCGATCCGCAGAACAGGTCGCCGAGATGCTCGGCGGCATGAAGGGCGCGCTGATGAAGCTCGGCCAGATGGCCAGCTACCTGGATCAGGGCCTGCCAGAGCCGGTGCGAGCCGCGCTCGCCGAGCTCCAGCAGAACGCGCCGCCGATGGCGCCGGAGCTGGTTGCCGACGTCATCCGCGCAGAGCTCGGCGGCGAGCCCACAACGGTGTTCGCCGAGTGGGATCCCGTCCCGCTCGCCGCAGCATCGATCGGTCAGGTGCACCGTGGCGTGACGTGGGACGGCGCTGCGGTTGCCGTCAAGGTGCAGTACCCGGGCGTGGACCGCGCCGTTGCTGCGGACTTGCAGAACACCGACCTGCTGTTCCAGGTGCTCGGCATGTTGTTCCCCGGCATGGACCCCGGTCCCATCGTTGCCGAACTGCGCGAGCGGCTGGTCGAAGAGCTCGACTACCGCATCGAGGCCGACCATCAGCGGATGTTCGCCGAGTACTACGCCGGGCACCCGTTCATCGCTGTGCCTGCGGTGTTCGACGAGCTGAGCACCTCTCGGGTGCTCACCACCGAGCTCGTGCAGGGCGCGCCGTTCGCCGAAGTCGTCGACTGGCCCGATGAGGAGCGTCAGCTCGCGGCGGAGTGCCTGTATCGGTTCGCCTTCGGCGGGATCTACCAGCTGCACGCGTTCAACGGCGATCCGCACCCCGGCAACTACCTGTTCCACCCCGGCGGGCGGATCACGTTCCTCGACTTCGGTCTGTGCAAGCGGTTCACCGAGGCCGAGGTCGCCGACTTCGAGGACATGATCTCCGCAATGGTCATCGACCGCGACCTGGCCGAGTTCCGCCGGGTCATCGAGCGCATCGGGCTGCTGTCACCGGACCTCGAGGTCTCCGACGAAGAGCTGGTGGCGTACTTCGGTCACTTCTACGAGTTCGTGATGGACTCGACGGAGATGGAGATCACCGCCGAGTGGTCCTCGGACTCGATCCGGCGCTTCTTCGACCTGAACGGGCCGCACACCGAGATCATGAAGGCGGCCAACCTGCCGCCGTCGATGGTCATCGTGCAGCGCATCAACATGGGGCTGTTCGCCCTGTTCGGCGACCTGCGCGCCCGCAACAACTGGCGAGCGATCGCCGAAGAGCTGTGGTCATTCGTCGATGGCTCGCCATCGACGCCGATGGGGGAGCAGATCGCCGACTGGGAGCGCGACCGGGATCGAGCGCTCGGCTGACCGACGCCGAACCAGGTGGCCCGACAGACCTGCCGGCCGGCTACTCGACGATGCGGATCGGGTTGCCCAGGATCGCAGCCGCCCAGGTGGTCGCGTCCGTGACGCTCGTGCCTGTGGGATAGGCGGCTTTGATCTTGATCCAGCAACCGGTGACCACGCTCGTGTCGCAGGTGTAGTCGGCAGGGATCGGCACGTCGATGGTGAGGAGACGCCCGTTGTACGACGAGCTCGACACGTTCGACAAGGTGCACGTCGAAGGAGTCACGGACAAGGATCCGGCATCATCGCGGCTGATGGCGCAGCCGGAGAACACGCTCTTGCCAGTGGCGGCGGTGTAATCGGCGGGCGGCAAGATCTGCAGCACGCCGGGATTGGAGCCTTCGCCCATGTCGAACAGGCTGATCCGCAAGGTCCGACCCTTGTCGGTGGGGAGCACTTTGGCCATGTAGAAGCGGGTGTCGGCTCCCGACGCGTTCGCGTAGATCGGGAGTCGGCCCAGCGCATTGACGGTGACGTTGGTGCCGTCCACGTTACTCAGGCCCGTGGTGCCGAACCCGGTCCGGAACGACATGTGGTTGTGGCCGGCGGTTGCGATCGAGGCGCTGTACGTGGTCGGGCTGGCGGCGGTGACGTTCGTGCGAACCTGCATGATGTACTTGCCGAGCACCACATCGGAGCCCTTCACCGTGCACATGGTCGCCCACTTCCGGAACGACTCGCCGAACGACACGACGCCGTCGTTCGGGTCGATCTTGCCGGTGGTGGCGTTCATCAGCCGGTTGTAGATCGCAGTCGACGGTGTGGATGCCTTTGCGGGATCGAACCCGTCGATCGTGACGGGCGGACAGCCAGGCACCGGCAGGTTGTCGGCGTTGGTCCATGCGGTGTCGTCGGGGAGCAGGAACCGGAACGTCGTGTTGACCGGGGTGGTGCCCGGATGCATGTCGCCGGAGCAGTACTTGTTGTTGCCGGATGCGTACCGGGTCGCCGCGTCGGGGTACTTGGTGGTCAGCGTCGCGTTGATCGTCGGCATGTTGGACGTACACGTGGTGCCGACGTTGACCCATGGAGCGTCGAACACCTGGAAGATCAGGTCGCCGGTGCCCTTCGACGTGACGTTGAGCGCAAAGAAGTAGCCGTCCTGTGCGTATTCGTCGTTCGTCGAGCTCGTGCAGCCGTAGACGCCGCTCCCACAGGTCTTGCTCTGGTAGCGGTCGCCCTGCTCCTTCGCGGTAGAGGGGCCGCTGATGTTCACCCAGAGCTGGGTGCCGGGGTCGGTGCCGTCGGGATCGTTGCCGAGCTTGTTCTGCGGTGAGCCCATCGGAACGGGGGCGACGTACTCGCCGACGGCCTCTCGGGTCATGCGGACGCTGTCCAGACCGATGAGGCCCAAGAAGAATGACGGCACGTCGGTCGAGATCTTGACCCGGACCCGGTTGGGGTTCGCTTCCTGGGTCGTGGTGATGGTCGTGTTGGCGCTCCCGCCCGAGGTGTACCCGTTCTTCTGGAGCACCGAGTTGATCTCGGTCTTGGCCCCAGGCAGGTCTGCCGGCATGAACGCGGCGCCGGCGAGCGCGCCCGCATCGGCAGCACGCTGGATCCGGTCGGCGCGGAGGTACCAGTTGGACACGTCGACGGCGAAGCCGGCGAACACGACCATGGTGATGAGCGTAAGGGCCATCCAGACGATGGCGATGCCGCGCTCCTGGCGGTCCCTCTGGGCCCACGCTCCTCGGCGTCGTTCGACCCAACCTGCTCGCCGCCGCTCGCTCATGCGCACTGCTCCGATGGAACGGGCTCGATCCGCATCACGGTCAGGCCATCGACGTAGTTGTACTGACCGATGAGCTTGGTCAGATAGGAGTGGCGGATCAGGACCCACACTCCGACCGAACCCAGAGGGTTGGCTGTCGGGTTCGCGTTGCACACGTTGAAGTCGGCCGGCGTGAGGGTGCCGCTCTGGTACACCATCTTCTTGTTCGTGTTGTCCCAGGTGTACCGCACGCACTTGCTGGTGCAGCCTGTCATCGTGTCGGTCTTGGTCGGGAACCCTCCGATGGGTTGGCCGTCGGTCTTCGTCTTGTCGACGGCGTAGATGACGACCCCGATGGGCGTGGCGCTCGTCAATGCGGTGAGGTCCGCGCTGACCGCGGCAGCGGCGTTGTCGGCCGGTCCGGTGTTCGTGACGTTGTGCAGGGTGGTCGCCGCTGGGTTCGGTCCGAAGCTCGCTGCCGCCAGGCGTGCGCCGCTACGACTGGCTCCCGTGGCAGTGGCGCCGGTGGCGTACACGAGGCCGAACTCGATGATCCCCAACAGGAAGACCATCAGGACGGGAAGGATGATCGCGGCTTCGACCATGGCCGCGCCACGATCCGATCGAACTCGACGGTGGCGGTACACCCGACCGAGGCGCGATCCCCGCCAACCGTGTGCCGCTCGTCCGTTCTGGGCGGTCCAATGTTGCATCACCTCTACCGTGTCGGCAGCGGCCGGTCAGAACTTGAGCCTGATGGCCCGAGCGCCTGTGAGTCGACCTACCTATGGGTGAGCCACGTGACCCAGCGGTTCCGAACCCATCGAAGCGGTGCCGCTGCGTGCACTGCGGTGGCCGACGACGCCCTGTGCGGCACTCGGGCACAGGAGTACCGTGGTGACCCATGGCATCGACCACGGGGCAGGTCCGATCCACCGACGACGAAACATCTGCGACCGGAACGGTCCACGATTCGTCATCGAGGGACACATCAGCGAGCGACTCATCACCGAACGGCGTCTCGCACGGCGAGCCGCTCCTGCTGGACGACCCTGCACCCGAGGGTGCCGCGCCCGAAGGTCTCGAGGTCTCGGGTGGGCCGACCATCCAGACCTATGACCCCCGGACCGGCCAGGTGCTGGCGATCGTGCCGGACCAGTCCGCCGACGAGGTCCGCGCCGCGGTGGCGCGAGCGCGTGCCGCCGCGAGCCCGTGGGCGGCGTTGACTTACAAGGAAAGGGCACGGCACCTGCTGGCCGTGCGCGATCGACTGTTGGATTCGGCGGAGGAGCTGGTCGAGGTCATTTGCGCCGAGACGGGCAAGCAACGGGCCGAAGCCGTGACGACCGAGCTCATGGCGGTGTGCGAGACCATCGACTGGTACGCCAAGCACGGCGACCGGATCCTCCGGCCCCAACACGTCGGGTCCGGCACCATGGCGCACAAGTCGGCGTGGAAGCGCTACGAACCGCTCGGTGTCGTCGGCGTGATCAGCCCGTGGAACTACCCGTTCACCCTGTCGATGACGCCGGTCGTCACGGCGCTGTTCGCCGGCAACACCGTCGTGCTGAAGCCGTCGGAGGTCACGCCGACGGTCGGCCTGGCGATCGGGCGCCTCTTCGTCGACGACACCTGGGGTGATCTGGTGCAGGTCGTCACCGGCGGTGGGGCGACGGGCGAGGCTCTGGTGCGATCCGGTGTCGACAAGGTGTGCTTCACCGGTTCGGTGCGCACTGGCAAGCGGGTCATGGCCGCGGCTGCCGACACGCTCACTCCCGTGCTGCTGGAGCTCGGTGGCAAGGACCCGCTCATCGTCTGCGACGACGCGGATGTCGCTACGGCGGTCAAGGGTGCGGTGTGGGGTTCCATGCAGAACTCGGGCCAGACGTGCATGTCCGTCGAACGGGCCTATGTGCACGCGGACGTCTATGACCGGTTCGTGTCGCTGGTGCTCGCCGAGGTGGCAGCGATCCGCCAGGACGACAGCGGCAGCGGCGACATCGGATCGATGACGTTCGGTCCACAGGTCGACATCGTGGAAGCCCATCTGGCCGACGCAGTCGCAAAGGGGGCCACCGTGCTCGCCGGCGGCGTCCGCGCTGAACGCCCGGGTTGGTGGTTCCCTCCGACCGTCGTGGTCGACGTCGATCACACGATGGACCTCATGACCGAGGAGACGTTCGGGCCGGTGCTGCCGATCATGAAGGTCGACAGCGTCGACGAGGCCGTCCGCCTGGCGAACGACTCGCCGTACGGGCTGAACAGCTCGGTCTGGACCGAAGACCCGGATCTGGGCGAGCAGGTCGCCAACCGGCTCCAAGCGGGCAACGTGTGCATCAACGACTGCATCGTGTCCTATGCCGTCACCGGATTGCCGTTCGGCGGTGTGAAGAGCTCCGGGATGGGGCGGGTGCACGGGGCCGAGGGTCTGCGGGAGATGAGCAACGTGAAGTCGGTGCTCGGCCGGCGGGTGAAGGTGCCTCGGGAGCTGTGGTGGTTCCCGGTGCCGAAGCACCTCGACCGGATCGCCATCGCCACGATGCGGGCACGCTTCGGCACCGGGATCCGCACCAAGCTCGGGCGCGCCGGCCGCCCCTGAGCGGTC
>Ga0209023_10004100_pt1 | contig 16856 bp, 16 predicted proteins | sample LakOneMetagenome_FD_187468 | JGI IMG/M metagenome (GOLD analysis project Ga0209023, IMG submission 187468) | Freshwater and sediment microbial communities from Lake Erie, Canada (SPAdes) (version 2) | ecosystem: Environmental > Aquatic > Freshwater > Lentic | place: Lake Erie, Canada... | reverse complement strand
GGGTCCTGGAACGTGTGGTGGGTGTGCCAAAACGCGGTCGGCTGGACGATGCGGTGGCCACGCTGCTCGCCGAGGCGGATGCCTGACAGCTGGCTTCTTGCACAAGGCGGGTGTGCAGATTCTGTCCGTCGGGCGAAACGCCGCAGCGGGTGGGCCGTCGTAGCCTGAGTTCATGGAATCCCTGCGTGAGCTCGCTTTCTTGCAGCGGCTGTCACTGACCGCCGCCCAGACGCTCGATGCCGACGCGCTCGTGCAGCTCGTGATCGACGAGACCACCGGTGCGCTGGACGTCGACGTCTGCTCGGTGTACTTGCTGGAGTCGCCCGGCGATGAGCTGGTGTTGACCGCCACCAACGGCCTCTCGCAGGCCGGCGTGGGGCATGTGCGCCTGCATATCGGCGAGGGCATCACCGGGTGGGCCGCACAGGATCGCCGGCCGATCGTGGTGCCCGACGTCCGCGAGGAGCGGCGGTTTCGGTGGATGCACGGTGTGGACCAGGCACGCTTCGTGTCGATGTGTTCAGTACCGATCATGTCGGCTGATCGGCTGGTTGGCGTGTTGAACGTGCAGACGGATGAGCGTCGCGTGTTCACGCACTTGGACGTGGAGTTTCTGGTTGCGATCGCCGCCCAGACGGCCGGCGTGCTGGAGCGGTCGGCGATGCATGATCGTTTGGCGCGCCATGTCGAGGAGCTCAGTCGCTCGGAACAGATCCATCGGCGCTTCACCGAACTGTCCTTGTCGGGGGCCGGGCTGCCGGCGATCTGTGAGGCCATCGCCGAGCAGGTGGGCACTGCGGTCGCCCTGTACGACGAGAACGGCCTGTTTCGCGTTGCGTCGACCCAGGAGTCCGACTTGCCCGAACGCTTGGCCGACATTGACGGCTTGGAGCGGACGGTCTCGCTTCATCCGGTGCAGGCCGGACCGATGAAGCTGGCTGACCTGGTGGTGGTTGAGCCCGAGGCGAGCGACGGAGTGTCGGCGCGCGCCATCGAACACGGCGTCACGGTGATCGCGCTCGAGCTCGCGCGCGAACAGAGCGGGCTGGAAGTGGAGGCGCGGTTGCACGGGGACGTCATCGAAGGCTTGCTCATGAACGATTTGCCGGAGGCCGAGGTTCGCCGCCTGGTGGACCGCGCCATGCGTCTGGGAATCAGTCTGCGAAGTCGCGCGTGGGTGGTTGTGGTGCGCCCTGACGGCGACGAGGCGATGCGGGCGTTCACCGATCCGGTGCTCGCCCGCCGGGTGATGGGCGGTGTGAGTCTGCGGTTGCGTGCCCGTCACGACGGGACGATCGTCGTGGAGCGCGGCGGCGCGCTCATCATCTTGATCCCCGAACCGGTGGCGGTGACACACGTGGAGCGCACCACCGAGCTCCTGCTCACCGATCTGGCGACGATCGTCCCCCGCGACACGTTTTCGGCCGGTGTGTCCGGCTCTTCGGGGTCCGCCGCGGATCTGCACAACCGGTTCGCCCAGGCCCAGACGGCCATTGATATCGGTGGTCGGGTGGCCGGGCCCGGCGTCGTGAACAGCTACCGACGGCTGGGTGCCGAACGTATCCTCACCGCGGCGGCCGAGACGTCCGACCTGGACCAGTTCGTCGACGAGTGGCTTGGACCGTTCACGCGCGCAGCCGATCGCCCTCCGGCAAATGTTCCGCCACTTGGCGAGGTGATCGAGGCGCTCGTGGAGTGCAGCTGGAGTCTGCGCGCTGCCGCGCGCAGGCTGGAGGTGGACACCGAGGTCCTGTCGGCGCGTGTACAGCGGGCCCGTGCCGTATGCGGACGCGACCTTGACGATCCGGACGTTCGACTGTCCATCGCACTGGCGTTGCGGGCACGACGCATGTGCGCGCCCGCCGCCGTCACACCCCCGTCGCAAGAAGAACTCCCGGTTGCCGCCGTGGTCGGCGCGTCGAACGAGTAGCCTCTCGGGGTACGAACGTCGATCAATACGGGAGCGGCAAGCGTTGGCGATCTACTTCAGCATCGGTACCTGTCAGCCATTTGCGAAAATGGCGACGAGCCCCGTGGAGGGGTTTGAAGCCGTCTCGATGGTCACCGCGGACGGTGACGTCGTTGGCATCCGTCTCGACAACCCGCGCGAGATCTTGCGTCTGGATGAGCTCATCGAGACCCTGAACCTGAACCCCGAGCGCATCTGGTCGCGGCTTCGTGCCGACGACGATGTGCTGAACAGCCGCCGTCAGGCGACATGGGGTGGCGGCGGCGCCTAACGGTCCTCGGCCGGGCAACCCCATCGGGTTGTCCTCGGCCGGTTTCACGCTGACCGACCGCCCGATCACGCGAACGCGGACCAGCTGATCGGCGTTGGCGCCCGAATGGACGCCAACGCCGATGGTGCTACTTGGCGGTCGTTGTGGCGGAGGACGTGTCCGTACTGGTGGTGGGCTTCGGCGCTGGAATGCGGCCGAGCAGGTCAACCACGAACACCAGTGTGTCCGTCCCCTTGATGCCGGCTTGGGCGTTGCCGCTCGTGCCGTATCCGTCTGCGGGTGGGATGACAAGCAGCATGCGGCTGCCGATCTTCTTGCCGACAAGTCCCTTGTCCCATCCGGGAATGACCTGGCTCACGCCGATCGGGAATGACGCGACCTGCTTGCGATCCCACGACGCGTCGAACTGCTTGCCACTCGGCGAGATCACGCCCACGTACTGCGCGATCAGGGTATCGCCGGTCTGAAGGGTTTCACCGCTGCCTTGAAGGAGCGGCTGCACGACCAACTTGCCGGACGGTTTGAAATCGGCCGGGAAGCTGATCTTGGGCTTCTTGCCGGCCTCAGCGGTGACTGTCGGCAGACCCGCCACCGGGGCGACGGCAGTACCGTCGGCGGAGGCGTTGCCCGGGTAGACGTTCAGGATGTCGAACGACGCGATCACCGAGTCATCCTTGGTGATCTTCAACTGGGCATTGCCCTGCGTGCCGAAGGCGTCGGCCGGCGGCGTGAGGATGACGACGCGGCTGCCCTGGGTCTTCCCGACCAGACCGGTCTCCCACCCGGGAAGCAGCTGACCGCCACCCATCGGGAAGCCGACCGGCGAGCCGTTCTCGAACGAGTTGAAGAAGGTGGTGCCGCCGCGGACGACCTTGGCCACCACATGGGCGGTCACGAAGTCGCTGGCGCCGATCTTGGGGCCGGTGCCGACAATGGGTGTCGTGACCGTGAGTTTTGTGGGGACCGGATTGGGGATGGTGATCTGCGGCTGCTGGCCAAATGTGCCACCAGCAGAGCCGCCGGAGTCACCGCCGCAACCGGCGATGGTGAGGGCGGCGCACGCGAGGGCCGCTGTCAAATAGTGTCGAGGCATCCCTGCACGGTAGCGGATGGTCGCAAAATCCCGCCACCGTGCAGATGCACCTACCGCGCTGCCGCCGTGAACTGCAGCCGCATCCCCCAGGGGTCGGCCACCGTCACCACGCCGTCCTGTTCGATGACCACCGCGCCGGCTGCACGTGCCCGAGCCGCAACCGCGTTCACGTCCGCGTCGGTGGGCAGCACGGCACTCCAGTGGCCGAGTCCGACCACGTGGTCGGACACCGGTCCGACACCCCGTCCGCGCCAAACGTTCGCACCCAGATGGTGGTGGTAGTCGCCGGCCGCGAAGAATGCCGCGCTGCCGAGGTTTGCGGTCACGTGGAATCCAAGGACGTCCCGATAGAAGGCGATGGCCTGGTCGATGTCACCGACGTGCAAGTGCAGGTGACCGGTGCGAAGGCCGTCGCCGATCTGCGGTGTCAGCGGCTCGCCGTCGATCGTGGCGAGCAGGTTCGCCACGTCCAGAGGATCGGGGCCGCGGCTGTAGCCCAGATCGGTTGGCCACATGTCGCGTGGGCGGTCGGCGGCGAGCTCCAGTCCGTTGCCCTCACTGTCGGACAGGTAGATGGCTTCATGCGTACGGTGGTCGCTTGCACCTTCGATCGGCGTCCGGTAGGCGGCAAGACGCATCGCTGCACGGGCGAGTTCCTGGCGGCTGGGGTACAGCAACGCCACGTGGTACAAGCCGGCCTCCGCACCCGGTGCCCTGGCCGCGTGGTCTTCACGCAGCACCAGCACGGTCTGGGTGCCGTCACCCAGTGCGACGCTGTCGGCGTCCTCGGACATGACGTGCATGCCCAGATGGTGGGCGTACCAGTTGCGGGCGCGCGCCAGGTCGGCCACAACGAGGTGGACAGGGCCGAGTCGCAAGGCTGCAGGAAGTGCTGGGGAGGGGAGATTCGTCGTCGTGCTCATTGGTCCATTGTGCGCCGCGTCCGGGTGGTGGTCCATGGCAGGACGTCGCCACTCGATGGACTTTTGCGTGCCGCGGTGTGGCGAATTGGCACGGAGTCGCCACACAATTGACACGGTGCGTCACAGCGGCGACACACCCGTTCGGACCATCGTTGTCCAAACACGAAAGGACGAGCCGGTGGAACTTGAACCGCGCACCTATGCATGGATCATCGATGGGCGGTTGGCGGTCGCCGAGCGTCCCGGCGGTGGCGGGCGCTCACACCGCGTACTTCGCCGCCAGATGGAGCTCGACTGGTGGGCCGATTGCGGTGTGCGCACCATCGTCTCCGGCATGCGCTCAAAGCACGGGTTGCTCGATGCGGCCCTTCAGGGGTTTCAGATTCGGTGGAATCCGCTGATCGATCCCACACAGGCGTCGCGCATGCTCGCTCACCTGATCGAGGATGTCACCGATGCGTTGTCTGACGGCGGCGTGCTGGTGCACGTCGACCGGCCGGGCGAGTGGCTTGCGGCCGTGGATGGTGCGCTGCGACTGCAGTTCGGACTCGCTGCGACGCTGGATGAGGCGCTTCGCCAGGTGGGCGAGGACGGCTTGCCGGTCGGGCCGATCACCCTTGCGATCCTTGGGGCGCGTCCTGACGACGTTGGCGCCGCAGCTCGGCAGGGCGGGGAGGTGATGCACCAGGCGGCGGCGTAGCGCAACGTCGGTCAGATGCGGCTCTTGGTGCGTGGACGTTCGCTGGCCGGTGCCAGCGCCATGATCGTCGGGTCGCCGACGATCACGCCGTCCGGCTGCGCTTTGAGCGTCGACACGATGATCGAAGTCGCGGCGGCAGCCATGGTTGACGACGCCCCGAGTCGTACACGGATCGTGCTGATCCCGGTCCCGATCTCCTCAACCTCGATTGTGCCGAGGGGGCCGACGATGCCGTAGGTGGCGTCGGTCAGTCGGCCGAGGTCGTGAACGGCATTGCGGGCGGCGTCGACGTTCTTGGTCACGACCGTCAGGACGAGGGTCGTGTCCGGGCCCACGTAGCGCCGTACCGCAGTGATCTGACCATTTGGCACATAACTGAGGTTGCCGTCGGGCTCGCGGATCAGTGTGGTGCGAACGCCGAGTTCTTCCACGACGCCGGTGATCTTGGACGGCTCGACGGCAATGGTGTCGCCCACCGCGTACTGCCCCTCGAAGAGGATGAAGAAGCCGGCGGCGATGTCGGTGAACAGTCGTTGACTGGCAAGACCGAGGGTGACGGCAACCAGGGCGCTGCCACCGATGGCGCCGGCGCCACCGGCTCCGCCCGCGGCGATGGTGATGATTGCGCCGATGGCTGCGATCAGCGCCGCGTAGCGCAGCAGGGTGGCCAGCAGGGTCAGGGCGGTGCGTCGTTGTTGCCACTTGGCCGGATCGGTGATCGCTCCGGCACGCCGTGACAGGCGGCGCGTGAGCACCCCGATCAGGAGCAACACGACGATCGTGACAGCGAGGACGACGCCGATCAGTGCGATCTTCTCAGTCCACCCGTCGAGGCCGAATATGGCGGGAGCGAGAGCGTGCACGCAGCCATATTACGTTGACGTTGCCGTTGACCGTTTCGCCGTCGGGCCCCAGAGCGGTTGACTGCGGTGCCGCCTTCGCCATCGGGATAGACGCTGCAGACCAAGTTGCGCCACTTGGCCGAAGCCCCCGGGCATGCCCATGCGGTTGTATGGCAGTCGGCGAGTACCGCCACACGACGACCTGAGCGAAACCGAAATGCGACCACCGACCGCCTGTGAATGCGGGGCGGGATCCGGGTCGCCGTGTCCGCCGGGCGTCGACGTGCTGGTAACGTCGGGATGTTCGCCCTCGGAAAGGACAGCGGTGACGAAGGACGCGGTACTCACACAGATTCGCGAGCGGGACGTCAAGTTCATCCGCCTGTGGTTCTCCGACATCCTCGGCCGGCTCAAGAGCTTTGCGATCACGAGCGACCAGGTGGAGGCGATCCTTCAGCGCGGCGTGGGCTTCGACGGGTCGTCCATCACCGGCTTCCACGCCATCGAAGAGTCGGACATGGTCGCCCTGCCCGACCCAACCACGTTCCAGATTCTCCCGTACCGTCCGCAGGAGCAGGCTGTCGCCCGCATGTTCTGCGACATCAAGCTGCCAAATGGCGCACCGTACGAGGGCGATCCGCGCTACGTGCTTCGCCGGGTGATGGACCGGGCCAAGTCGCTCGGGTTCGACGACTTCCACGTCGCGGTTGAGCCGGAGTTCTTCTACTTCTGTGACAACACCGCGCCAACGCCGCTCGACCGTGGCGGCTACTTTGACTTGACGACGCTGGACGCCGCGAGCGACGTGCGCCGCGAAACGGTGATCGCGCTTGAGGCCATGGGCATCAGCGTGGCGTCGTCTCATCACGAGGCCGGCCCGTCCCAGCATGAGATCGACATGCACGACACCAGTGCGCTCGCCATGGCCGACAACGTCATGACGTATCGCACGGTCGTCAAAGAGGTCGCCCACAAGCACGGCTACTACGCCACCTTTATGCCAAAGCCGCTGGCCGGTGAAAACGGCAACGGGATGCACACCCATCAAACGCTCCTTCGTGGCGGTGTCAGTGCTTTTGACGATCCGGCCGATCGCACGGGCCTGTCCGACACGGCCAAGCAGTTCATCGCCGGGCAGCTGCGCCATGCGCGGGAGATGTCGCCGGTGCTCAACCAGTGGGTCAACTCGTACAAGCGTCTGGTCCCCGGGTTCGAAGCCCCGGTGTACGTGGCGTGGAGCACACGCAACCGGTCCGCGATCATCCGTGTTCCGAGTCAGCATCAGCAAGACGAGTCAGCGCGCATCGAGATTCGCTGCCCTGACCCGGCGTGCAATCCGTACCTGAGTTTTGCCGTACTGCTTGCCGCCGGCCTTGACGGCATCGAGAACGGGTATGAGCTTCCCGCACAGCTGGAGCCGAACCTGTACGACCTGCGCACCGATGAGCGTCACCGTGTCGGCATTGAGGCCTTGCCCGAATCACTCGGCGAGGCCATTGAAGTCGGCGCGGAAAGTGAGCTCCTGCTGCGTACCCTGGGTGAGCACATCCACGCTCGTCTTTGCGAGATCAAGCGGCGTGAGTGGAACGAGTACCGCACGCAGGTGACCGCGTACGAAATCGACCGCGACCTTCCGACGATGTGAGCGCGATGACGACGACCCCGCCACCGGTCCGGACCGACCGCACCCTGAACGACCTGCTGGAGCTGCCGGAGCTTGCCGACGCGCGCGTCGTGCCGGTCGACGCCGACCGCTCCGTGATCATTCGCGCGGTCGCCGCCGACCTGGGCGGCGATGAGGAACAGGCCGAAGGCACGCTGCTGCTTGGCGCGCCGTCGGTGGCGGTTGCGCCGCCGCTCGGGTGCGTCGCCGTGATTGCTCGCGACACCGCCGGCGCCGATGTGGCCGTGCCGCTCATAGTGTTGCCGGACGGCGCGAACGCCGCGCGGGTGACGGCCGCCATGGTGCAGGCAATTTTGGGTGGCGCGCATCACTCCGCCGGTGTGGCTCGTCGAGCGCTTCGCGAGGCGTTGATCGGCGGCGCCGGTATCGGCGAGATCACGCGGATCGGTGCCGAAATGACCGGCGGAGGGTGCGCCGTGCTCGACGGCTACGGCGACGTGGTGGCGCGCCACGCGATCGGTGACGACGTCATGGCGGCTGTGCACGCCAAGGTGGAAGCGGCGCGTGCACTCGACCCCATGGACGTCTTGCCACCGGTGATCGCGGTGCCCCCGGCGGGGGCGAGTCTGGTCGAGGTGCCCGGTGCGGTCGGGGTCGTCGGCGCGCTGGTGTTGACGGCCGCCAGTGTGGACGACGCGGTGGTGGAGGAGATCGTCGAGGCCGCAGCCGTGGACTTCGCCCGTGAGGACGCGCGTCTGGACGCCGAGTCGCGACTTCGGGGCGAGTTGATCGAGGAGCTCGTTGCCGGCGAGGTCATCAGCCGTGACACGATCATCCGGCGTGCCCGCCTGCTTGGCGCAGATCTGTCAAATGGCGCAGTGGGTTTGATCGGCACGCTGAAGGCGCAGGATTCGACGATTGTGGTGGACGACCGTGTCGGGCGGCGGTTCCTGAAGGCCGCGCGTGCAGTGATCGACCACGAGTGGCCGCGGGCCTTGGTCGACTGGAGCGGCGGGCGCATGCTCGCTTTGCTTCCCACACCCACCGATCTGGAGGACGAGGGCCCCGGCGTCGACGAGCGCGCCCATGAGCTCGCCCGCCGGTTGCTGTCGGCCACGCACGACACGGTTCCCGGGATGTCGGTCACCTTGGCACTGTCACGCCACACGGCCGACACCGAGCGCCTTGGCGCCGCGCTGGACGAGGCCGATTTGGCCCTCAACATCGGTGAGCGCCTCGGTCGCCTGGGTGAGGTGGTGACGTTCGAAGAGACCGGCACCTACAAGCTGCTTTTTCAGATCTTCGCCGATCGTCCCGAGGAACTCTCGGCGTTTTACGAGTCCACACTTGCGCCACTTGTCGCCTATGACGAGCAGTACCAGACGGCGCTGGTCGGCACGCTCGCCACCTATTTGGAGCTCGACGGCAACCTGGCAGCCACCGCCTCCACGCTGTACACCCACCGTCACACGGTGCGCTACCGCCTGGACCGCATCGCGGAGCTCGCGGGCCTTGACGTCGGCAAGAGTGATGATCGCGAGAAGTTGTCGCTTGGACTCAAGGCGATGCGTCTGCTTGGCCTCGAGGTGCGGACGGGTCTGGAGACGGAGTTGCCGAGCCGCGATCGTTAGAAAGTTGGATGTTCTGGCCGGTCACCGGTCGGCGTGGTGTGTCAACATCCTCATATGAGGATGACTATTGGTTTTCACGCAAGCGAGTTCGAGTGCCATCCGGTGCAGTACGAGGTTCCGGAAGGTGAGGCTCCGCCGGAGCCGGGCACCGAGCCGGCGGCCATGCTCGAGTTTCGCTCAGGCCAGAATTTGGCGCTGCATATTCCGATCAGCATGACGGACGCCGAGGGCATGATGGGCGCCTTCACCCAGGCGGAGCCCATGCGTCAGCAGCTGCCGCCGGAGGCGCTCAACTGGCAGCCGGAGCAGGTCGGTTTGCCGGAGGGCATGTTCTGGGTGTTGACGCCCCAGCTGGTCGGCATGTCGGTCACCCCGCCGCAGCAGATGCCTGACGGCTTGGTTCCGTATTGGACCGTGGCGTTCCAGGACGCCGATGAGAGTCACGTGCAGGTGAGCGTCAGCGACGCGATGTGCGTGAGCATCATTCGTTCGCTGGCCCAGGTCGCCCATGGCGAGTTCGGTCCGAGCGAAGTCACGCACGAGGACGACGAAGTCTGATCCGTCCCCGCGGCGCGTGGCGTCGCGGGCATGATCGTTTCCATCGTGAGACTTGCGACCTTCATTCCTCCCGGCTCGACGGCACCCGCTGCGGGTGCGCTGGTTGGCGATCGTCTGGTGGCGTACGCGTCCGGCGTGCGTGTGGTCGATTTGCTCGCAAGCACCGATCCGATCCCGTCGCCTGACGGGGCGGACTACGCCATTGATCAGGTGCGCTTGCTGTCGCCGGTGCAGCCGGGTGTGCTCTATGGCGTCGGCTTGAACTATGCGGCGCACGCCGCTGAGCAGGGGTCCGCGCTTCCCGAGCAACCGATCATCTTCACGATGCAGCCGGGTGCGGCGGCGAATCCGGGCGACGACGTGGTGTGTCCGGCGGTGGTGTTGCGACTTGACTACGAGGGTGAGCTGGCGATCGTGATCGGCGGCGGTGGCGCCATTGCCGGCTACTGCGTGGCGGATGACGTGAGTGCCCGGGATCTGCAGCACCGCGAGAAGCAGTGGACGCGGGCGAAGGGCTTCGATGGCGCGGTGCCATTCGGTCCATGGATCACCACGGTGGACGAGGTGCCGGATCCCTGTGCCCTTCGTCTGCGCACATGGGTGAACGACGAGCTTCGGCAGGACACCAATACCGCGGACATGATTTTCCGGCCGCAGCAGGTGGTGGACTTCATCGCCGAGACGTGCACGTTGCGTCCAGGGGACGTGATCGTGACGGGCACCCCGTCGGGGGTGGGGATGTCGATGGATCCGCCGCGATTTTTGCATTCGGGCGACCGGATTCGGATCGCCATCGAGGGCTTGGGAGAGATCGCCCACCGCGTGGCGTAATCCCACTTTGTCCGTCTGGTGCCGGGCACCTCATACACAATTCATACCGTTCTCATACCGACGCGGCGTGATGGTGCTCCTACACTCCGCCGCAACGCGGCATGGCATCGGATCTTCGACAGGGCGGGTGGCACATGGGCACGTGGTCAGGCGAACCGTTCGGCAATGACGGCGCATGTGATTGGAGCTACGACCTGATCGAGCGCCGAGATCTCTCCGCTCTCGACGAGGCCTTTGATCGGGTGATTGAGGCCGACGACTACGTGGACGGTGCGGATGGTGAAGAGGCGGTGGCTGCCGCGGAGGTCGTCGCCAAGCTTCTCGGCCGAGGAACACAAACCGACGCCTATACCGAGGACGTCGACAAGTGGGTTGCGTCCAGCGAGATCGCCCCGTCTCCGGGTCTGATTGGCAAGGCGGTCCGGGCTTTGGACCTCATCGTCGGTGACCAATCGGAGCTTGCCGAGCTGTGGGATGAGAGCGATGACTCAGACGAATGGCGGTCGGGGATCGCCCGCTTGCGTGCCGCGCTCGCCGCATAGGTTCAATGTCCACCATGGTGCCGGGCACCTCACAGGACATCCCGTCCCGGTGCAGCTCCACTTGGTCCTCTGTTGTCACCTGGTGCCGGGCACCGCACACGCAACCCATTCCGTTCTCGTGCCGTGTGCACGGTTCGCGCCAAATTGCGGCCAGGTTCGATTCGGCGCTGAGGACTGCATGTTCCGCATGTGACACACATTTTGGCGACGGTGCCACCACTGACATCGTGTTGTAACGCCTGCGCATGTATGGGTGAGACTTCCAATCCACCTTGGAGTGCGACGATGCACCAACCGCAGCACGACGACCTTGATGCACTGATCCGATCCGCTGATCCATTGGCACTCCAGCCAGTGGGATCGGTTGACCCGGCGTTGACCCGGCTCTTGCAGGACCTTCCGCGGGAGCTGCACGCAGGCCGATTGCCGATCTGGCGTCGGGCTCGTCCGCGGACCGTCATCGTCGCCACCGTCGCGCTGGCCGCGGCCGGCAGCGTCGCGGCGGCGGGAATCTTGTCGGCAAGAACCGGTACGACGGTTCCCGACAACGAAGTGTCGATGGCGGGGCCGGGTGAGTTCCTGCGGATGGACGCGCCGGACTTCAACGCGGTCGTCACACAGATCGCCGCCGATATTCCCTTCGCACCGGGCTCCACACTCAAAACGTCGGAGGCGTGGAGCAGCGTGCAGAAGCGCGACAACGAGCCGGCATCCGTCTCGACTGGTGCGTTGCGGGGATACGTCGCCCGGTCGGCGGGCTGCTCCTGGGTCGATTACTGGGCCACCGGGGACGCGGCCGCGCGCGCTGAGGCAACCCGAAGCGTGCAAGCGCTGCTGGCATCGCGTGCCGTTCTCGACGTCGATCCAAATCCGTCGGTGACGGGCGATCTCAAGGACGACGGCCGTCGAGGCCCGACGATCTTTGGTCCGCTCGCCCAGTACGTCCAGACGATGCGCTCAGGCGACGCGGCGCTGCTGAAGAGCCAGGTGAGCACCGCGATGTGGTGCATGCCCGGCGACATGTTCCGATCCGGATGGACCAAATGAGCGCGGGTTCCTCGGAGACCGAGGATCGCTTTGCGGAGATGTATCACCGCACGGCCCCTGACATTCTCAGCTATCTCGTGCGTCGATTGCCGACGCGCGAGGATGCTGCGGATCTATTGGCAGACGTCTATCTGGTGGCGTGGAGACGGTGGCAAGACGTGCCGGCATCGCCCGAGGACCGTCTGTGGCTGTTCGGCGTCGCGCGCCGGACATTGCTTGCCAAGCGGCGATCCGAGGGCCGCCGTCATGCAGCGGCCGATGCTCTGCGCCAGACTCTCCGCACCCCTTCACACGAAAACGTTGCTTCCGAGTTGGACGGACAGGCGGCAGCCATCCACGACGCCCTTGCACAGCTCAGTCCCACAGACCGTGACCTCGTGACCTTCACACTCTGGGACGGATTGACCAGCGCCGAAGCTGCGCACGTCCTGGGCATCAAGGATGGCGCTGCCCGGGTTCGGTTGCACCGTGCGCGTGCCCGACTGAGGACACTGCTTGACGCCAAGGAGTCCAACACGGCGGAGAGAACGCACCACCCGTCACCGAGGCCGCAAACCTGATCAGTCAAGTCGGCGAAACGGACCGGACCGTCCAACGGTGGGCGAACGGTATGAATTGTGTATGAGGTGCCCGGCACCAGAGGGACAAATCGGCAAGTGTCCTGTGTGGTGCCGGGCACCTCCCAGGACAGCCTCTCAGGCGTCGGACAGGATCATGTCGGCGGCGCGCTCGGCGACCATCATGACCGGCAGGTGGATGTTGCCGGATGTGATCGACGGCATCACCGACGCGTCGGCCACCCGCAACCCATCGACGCCCCGTACGCGAAGCGTCAGGTCCACCACGGCTCCCTCGTCGCTTCCCATCCGACACGTGCCGCACGGGTGGTAGAGCGTCTGGCCGGTGGAGCGCGCCCAGCGCAGCAGCCCTTCGTCGTCGTCGGCCGTCGGTCCCGGGTTCATCTCACGCTCGATGATGGGAGCGAGCGCCGGCTGTGTCACCAGCCGCCGTGCCAGACGGATGGCGGCAACCACTCGGGCACGGTCATCCGGCGAGCTCAGGAACCGCGGCTGGATTGCCGGCGCCACAGCTGGGTCGGTGGACACCGCATGGATGGAGCCCACCGACTGCGGACGCTGCTGGATGATCCCGATCGTCATACCGGGCTTCTTGTCGAGCACGCGCTTGGCGGCATTCTCGTAACTGGCGTGCATGAACAGGAACTGCATGTCCGGGCGCTCGACGGCCGGGTCGGTGGAGACGAACCCGTGGCAGAGCGCGGGGCCGAGGGTGAGGATGCCGGTGCGCTTGACCAGGTACTGCACCGCCGCTGCGGCCAGACGCCATCCGCGTGTCGACTCGTTCAGGCTGTGCACTCCGCGCAGCCGCCAGTTGACGCGCAGCGCGTAGTGGTCGTGGTAGTTCTCACCCACGTTTGGGGCTGCATGGCGAATCGGCACCCCAAGCGCGTGCAGCACCTCCGCCTGCCCGATGCCCGACAGCTCCAGCAGCTGCGGTGAGCGGATCGCTCCGGCCGTCAGGATCACCTCACGCCGCGCGCGCAGCGGACGTGTCAACCCCGCGTGGTGGACCGTCGCCCCCACGCATCGATCGCCGTCGAACGTGAGTCCCAGGCAGAGCGTGTCGCGCATCACGGTCAGGTTCGGTCGCTTGCGCGCCGGCGCCAGGAAGGCGTCGTAGGGGCTCCACCTGCGACCGCGGTATTGGTTCACCTGGTAGTACCCGAAGCCGGCTTGGTCGGTGTTGTAGTCCTCCACAAGGCGACCGCCGTCCTCCACCGCCGCGCGCAGGAACGCGTCCGCGACCGGAAAGCGCTCCCGCACTTGGGTGATGTGCATGGGCCCGCCGCGCCCACGGCCGGGGCCGCCTTGCGCATAGTCCTCGACCGTGCGGAAGTACGGCTCCACATCCGAGAACGCCCACCCTGTCGCCCCGGCTGCCGCCCACTCGTCGTAGTCGGCCTGCTGGCCGCGAACGCAGACCATGCCGTTGATCAGCCCCGACCCCCCGAGCCCGCGTCCGCTCGGCACCGGAATTCGGCGCCCGTCGGTGTCCGGATGGGGCTCCGACTCGTAGCCCCAGTTGTAGCGCGGGTTGCGCAACATGTTGCCGAACCCTGCGGGAAGACGGATGAACGGACTGCGCGGCTCACCACCGGCTTCGACCAGCACCACGCGGTGTTTGCCGGAGGCGGTCAGGCGGTTGGCGAGGATGCAGCCTGCGGTCCCGCCGCCGATGATGACGTAGTCGGCATCGTCCATTGATGTCCACCGTTGCTCAGAGGTCCAGTCGACGGAATGTACCGCCGCACCTCGCAGCCGTCGTCAGGGATCGTCCGTAGATGTGTGGAGACGTGGCCTTGCCTCTCAGTTGCCGACGTCACTCCCAGCAATCGCCCGCTCTGTCAGGTAGACGGTGGACGCGAGACCCATTCTGTTGAGCGCCTCCTCAATGCGCTGCGCCTCTTCCCTCTTGTCGGCGTCAGGATTCGTAGGGCGTCCAACAATCTGCACTGTGCCGGAGTCGTAGTCGAACTCGGCCGATGTTCCGTGAATCAGTCCAGTGTTGTTTGCGGCATGCATCGCGTTGCTGACATGCTGCGCGATCTCTTCGCTCGTGAATTCGCGGCCACCGGAAAGACGGATCTCAACTTCACGCGGAACGGTCACCAGCATGGACACGACGTCGGGTGGGACCGGTCCTTTGAAGAAGAGGACGGCTCGCGCAGGCAATTCATTCGTAATCTCAGCCCGCGAAAAGGCATTCGGATACTTCTCTTCGATGCCGCTCGCAGCCATTGAAAATGTGTTCTGCCAGCCGACGCGCCGACGAGCTTCCTCCCGTGAGATGCCATTTTGTTCGGCGACCGCGGACAGGGTGTCTTTCATGGCGGCGTCCAGCTGCGACCACGGGGGAGTCGGGGGGCGTCCATCCACGGGGACGATCACATCGGATGAACCGCCCGAGCCACCGCCACAACCCACCAGCGCCGACGCGCCAATCACGACGGCGATGACCAGGTTGCGTGGGTTCCAGTTGAACACGGCTCCCCCATCCCTGCGAGGTGGTGGAGCGACGCTATGCCCAGGTCGTTGTTTCGTCAAGCCTGGAGTCCTGTTGTCCCCGGCCCAATTGATGGTGTGAGAGTGCCTTCTGCCATGAGCGCTGAAACGCTGGCCTTCGCTTGTCGGCGCATACGACGAAGTATCCTTACGTGGCGCGCATAAACAAGTTCAAGAAGGACATCGGGACGCTCATGATGCCGCTTGTGACACACGGACACGAGATCCTCAACGAGTCCTGAGGTTGACCCATCGTGCAGAGTCGGATGTTCGACCTGCCCAACGTCGAGGTGTCGACGGCTACGAACATCTACCGGACGTGCACGAGTTGGATCTCATCAATGCCATGAGCGACTGGTTCTTCGCCGAGCGCGCGTCGCTTGAGCGTCGTGGTCTGACGGTGGCATTTGGCCGATCTCCAACTGACCGTGACAGAACGTCGAGTTGGCTCTCAGTGGAGCGAGGGGATCGTCTCGGGTTCCTCCAAATCTGGTCGAGCGGTGAAGTCGAACTCGAGACTGGCGGCGATGGACGACTCGACGTTCAGGAACATCATGAGATCGGCGGCGACGCTGACGTCGCGGTTGTCATCGGTCGTCTGCTCGAGCTCATCGGGGACTCGTCGTCGTGATCGTGTGGTAGCCCACCCGTCACCCCGACTGCCGGCCGGCCTCCTCCACCAGGGCGCAGAGGGTGGAGATCAGGCGCATGTCGTCGACGGTGCGCACGGTTGCGTCCAACAGGGCCGGTGAGCAGACCAGGTAGGCCAGGCATCGGGCGCGGCTGGTCGCCACATTCAGGCGGTTGCGGCTGAACAGGAAGCTTGCGTCGCGGGGCATCTGGTCGCCGCTCGACGTCGCCATCGAGAAGAAGACGATTGGCGCCTCCTGCCCTTGGAACTTGTCGACGGTGCCGATGCGCACACCGTCCGGCAGGCCGGCGCGAAGCAGCCGCACCTGCGCGTTGTAGGGGGCCACCACCATGATGTCGCCGGTCGTGATCGGCCGCGTCTCGCCGCGGGCGTCGGTGAACGGCAGGCCGACCAGGCGGGTGATCTCGGCGGCGATCGCGTCGCGCTCCTCACGTGAGGCGGTACTGCGACCCTCGTGCGCCACCGGCACGAAGCGGATACCCGCCTGCCCATCCACGGCCTGCCGGGCGCAATCCGGATGGGAGCGCAGCCGCCCCTCATAGAGCTCCTGCGACACGAACCGGCAGACCTCGGGATGCATGCGCCGGGTGGTCGTCAGGAACAAGCCGCGCGCGGGCGGGATCGTCGCATCGTCTCCGAGCAGATGGCCGAGCACCGACGCGTCGACGCCCGGAACGTGGACGGCCTGCGAGACGTGCGGCAGCTGCAGCGGATCGCCGAGCAGGATCAGGTTGCGCGCCGATGTGCCTGAGGCCACCGCATCGGCCAGCGCCATCTGGCCGGCCTCGTCGATCACCAACACGTCGAACGCCTGGTCAAGCGCCTCGCGCACCATCAGCCAACTCGTGCCCGCCACGAGCTGCCACATCGGGTCCTCGCAAAGCGCCAAGTTGGAGACGTTCTCGATCAGATCCGGTCGGCCGTCGAACGCCGTCTCCGGCCCATCCGACTTGCGGCACCCGCGAAACCGCACGCCAAGCTCGTCGGCAGCCTGCACCACCTCACCCAGCAGATTGTTGATCGCCTTGTGGCTGGTGGCGCAGACGCCCACCCGCTTGCCCGCCGCGATCAGCGCGACGATCATCCGCCC
>Ga0209023_10004099_pt1 | contig 16857 bp, 17 predicted proteins | sample LakOneMetagenome_FD_187468 | JGI IMG/M metagenome (GOLD analysis project Ga0209023, IMG submission 187468) | Freshwater and sediment microbial communities from Lake Erie, Canada (SPAdes) (version 2) | ecosystem: Environmental > Aquatic > Freshwater > Lentic | place: Lake Erie, Canada... | reverse complement strand
GGTCGCGGCCGCAGCGCGCAGCGACGAATCGATCCGCATCACCGGATTGCGCCGCCGCATCGCGCAGAAGATGCAGGAGTCCAAACGGCGCATCCCGCACTTCAGCTACGTCGAGGAGATCGACGTCACCGAACTCGAAGCGCTGCGCCTGCGCCTGAACGAGCGGCACGGCGCGACGCGCGGCAAGCTCACGCTGTTGCCACTGCTGGCGCGCGCGATGGTGCTCGCCTGCGCCGAGTTTCCGCAGATCAACGCGCGCTTCGACGACGAAGCCGGCGTCGTCACGCGCAGCGCCGCGGTGCACCTGGGCATCGCGACGCAGACCGATGCCGGCCTGATGGTGCCGGTGCTGCGCGACGCCGACCGCCGCGACCTGTGGGACGTGATGCGCGGCATCGTGCGCCTGGCCGAAGCCGCGCGCTCCGGCAAGGCCTCGCGCGACGAGTTGAGCGGCTCGACGATCACGCTGACCAGCCTTGGCGCGCTCGGCGGCATCGTCTCGACGCCGGTCATCAACCATCCTGAGGTCGCGATCGTCGGCGTCAACCGCATGGTGTTGCGGCCGGTGATCCGTGATGGGCTGGTCGTCGCGCGCCAGATGATGAACCTGTCGTCGTCGTTCGATCACCGCGTCGTCGACGGCATGCACGCGGCGCAGTTCGTACAGGCGATCCGGCGCATGCTCGAATGCCCCGCGCTGCTGTTCGTCGAGTAGCCGGGCGGGGCTAGTGGTCCTTCACTTTCGCGCGGCCGGCCTTGATCGACGCCCGCGCGCCCTTCGATTCGAGGCGACGCAGCTTGCTGCCGTAGCTCGGTTTCGTCGCCTTGCGCGGCTTCGGCGGCGTCGCGACGCTGTTGACGAGTTCGTTCAGGCGCTGCAATGCGGCGGCGCGGTTCTGCTCCAGGCTGCGCGACCCCTGCGACTTGATCACGACGACGCCGTCGCCGCTGATGCGTTGATCGGCGAGCGCCAGCAAGCGGACCTTGACCGGCTCCGGCAAGGACGATGCCTGTATGTCAAACCGAAGGTGAACGGCATTCGACACCTTGTTGACGTTCTGGCCGCCGGCGCCCTGCGCGCGGATCGCGCTGAACTCGACCTCGGCTTCCGAGACGACGAGCGTCATCGTCGTACGCGGCCGGCGCGCCCGCTCAGTCCGCGTGCGTCGGCACGCGCTGGGCCAGTGCGCACATCAGCTCGTAGCCGATCGTGCCCGCGGCGCGCGCGACCTCGTCGATCGGCAGCACCGCGCCGCCCGCGCTCGTCCCCCACAGCGTCACGACGCTGCCAACGCCCGCGCTCGGCACCGGTTCGAGATCGACAGTGATCATGTCCATCGACACGCGGCCGACGATGCGCGATCGGACGTCGCCGAGCAGCACCGGCGTGTTGCTCGCGATGACGCGCGGATAGCCGTCGGCATAGCCGCAGGCGATCACGCCGATGCGCATCTCGCGGTCGGCGGTGAAGCTGCTGCCGTAGCCGACGCGGTCGCCGGCCTTGAGTTGCTGCGTCGCGATCACCTGCGCGCGCAGGCTCATCGTCGGACGCAACTGCCAGGCCTCGATGTCGTGCAGCGGATAGTCGGGCGACGAGCCGTAGACCATGATGCCCGGGCGCACCCAGTCGCCCCGCAGGCGCGCGTCGCCGGGCGCGTAGCGCAGCGTTGCCGCGCTGTTGGCGACACTGCGCTCGCCGGGCAGCTCGGCGGTCACCGCATCGAAGATCGCGAGCTGCGCGTCGACCGCATGCGGCTCGGTGGCATCGGCGTCCGACAGGTGCGTCATCAGCGCGATGCTGTCGACTTGCGTCAAGCCGCTCAGGCGTCGCCAGGCGTGCGCGTAGGCCTCGGGTCGGAAGCCGAGCCGGTTCATGCCACTGTTGAGCTTCAGGAACACCTGGTGCGGGGCATGCGTCTTGTGCGCGGCGAGCATGTCGATCTGCGCCTCGCAATGCACCGTGTGCCACAGGTTCAGGCGCGAACAGAGCTCCAGATCGCGCGGCTCGAAACAGCCCTCGAGCAGCAGGATGGGGCCGCGCCAGCCAAGCGCGCGCACGCGTTCGGCTTCGCTCAGGTCGAGCATCGCGAAGCCGTCGGCGCCCTGCAGTCCGGCATAGGCGCGCTCGATGCCGTGGCCGTAGGCGTTGGCCTTCACGACCGCCCAGACCTTCGCGTCCGGCGCTGCGGCGCGGGCGCGCTTCAGGTTGTGGGCGAGCGCGTCGGTATGGATCAGGGCCTGGATCGGGCGCGGCATGGCACGATTCTGCCAGCCGGCCGCGCCCCGTGAGCAAGGGGCGCGGCGCCGGCGACGGTCGCGAAGCCGCGTGCTATAACGCCGCGGGCCAAGGAGACACATGCCGAAACAAGTTTGCCCCGCCGCGCGTTGGTGAGCCGCGCATGAAGAAGGGCTTCTACACGATCATGTCGGCGCAGTTCGTCAGCTCGCTGGCTGATTCGGCATTGTTCATCGCGGCCTACGAGATGCTCAAGATCGCGAACGCGCCGAGTGCCCAGCGCGCCGCGCTCGTGCCGATGCTGGCACTGTTCTATGTGATCCTGGCGCCGTTCCTCGGTGCGTTCGCGGACGCCTGGCCCAAGGGCAAGGTCATGTTCATGGCCAACGCGGTGAAGCTCGCCGGTTGCCTGATGATGCTGGCCGGCCTTCACCCGCTGATCGCCTACGCCGTCGTCGGCCTCGGCGCGGCCGGGTACTCGCCCGCGAAGTACGGCATCCTGACCGAATTGCTGCCGACCTCGCAACTCGTCAAGGCCAATGGCTGGATCGAAGGCCTGACGGTGTTGTCGATCATCCTCGGCACGGTGCTCGGCGGCGCGCTGGTCGGCCCGGTCGTGTCGCGCCACCTGTTGTCGTTCGAGTTGCCGGATGCGCTCAGCAGCATCAACACCGCACCCGAGGCGGCGGTGGCGTGCATCGGCAGCCTCTACGTGGTCGCGGCGCTGTTCAACCTGCGCATCCCGCGCACCAGCGCGCCGCTGCTGCCGATGCGCGGCCCGCTGGCGTTGACGCGCGACTTCATGGACTGCAACGCCCGCCTGTGGGCCGACAAGCTCGGCCAGATCTCGCTCGCGACGACGACCCTGTTCTGGGGCGTCTCCGGCAACATGCGCGCGATCGTGATGGTGTGGGCCGCGGTCGCGCTGGAGTACACGACCTCGCAGGCCTCGAATCTGGTCGGTGTCGTCGCGATGGGCACGACGATCGGCGTGCTGATGGCGTCCGTGCGGGCGCGGCTCGATCGGGCCACCCGGGTGATACCGCTCGGCATCGCGATGGGCCTGTTGATGATCGGGCTGAACGCGATGTCGAGCGTCTGGCTCGCGGCGCCGTTCCTGGTCGTGCTCGGCGCGGTCGGCGGCTACCTCGTCGTGCCGATGAACGCGCTGCTGCAGCACCGCGGCGCGAACCTGATGGGCGCGGGCCGCTCGATCGCGGTGCAGAACTTCAACGAGCAGGCCTGCATCCTCGGCCTGGGCGCCTTCCTCAGTGTGATGGCGATGCTGCACCTGTCGGTCTTCGTGACGATCGCGATGCTGGGCCTGCTGGTGGCGCTCGCGATGTGGGCGATCGGGCGTCAGCACGCGCGCAATCGCCGGCTGCATCCGCAGGAGATCGAACGGCTGCTGGCGATCGCGCGCAGCGAGGTCGACGGCGACCCGCCCGCTACGGCGACAATCCCGGCCATGTCACCCGCCTCCAGCCGGAATCCCGCCCGCACATGAAGAAGGGGTTCTACACGATCATGTCGGCGCAGTTCTTCAGCTCGCTGGCCGACAACGCATTGCTGGTCGCGGCGATCGAGATGCTGAAGACCACGAACGCGCCGTCGTGGCACATCCCGGCGCTCGGACCGATGTTCGCGCTGTTCTACGTGATCCTCGCGCCGTTCCTGGGCGCGTTCGCGGACGCGGTGCCGAAAGGCAAGGTGATGTTCTTTGCCAACGGCATCAAGGTCGTCGGCTGTCTGATGATGTTGTTCGGCAGCCATCCGCTGATCGCCTACGCGGTCGTGGGGCTCGGCGCCGCGGCATATTCGCCCGCGAAGTACGGCATCCTGACCGAGCTGCTGCCGAACTCGCAGCTCGTCAAGGCCAATGGCTGGATCGAGGGCCTGACGATCATGTCGATCATCCTCGGCATCGGTCTGGGCGGGCAGCTGATCGGGAAGGTGGTCTCGCGCCAGCTGCTGGCCATCGACCTGCCGCTGATCGACACCGGCATCGTGACGGCGCCGGAGTCGGCCGTGGCGGCGATCGTCTCGCTCTACGTCATCGCCGCGATCTTCAACCTGCGCATTCCGCGCACCGAGGCGCCGCTGCAGCCTTTCGCGCACGGCGTCCTGGGCTTGATGCGTGACTTCTCGAGCTGCAACGCGCGCCTGTGGACCGACAAGCTCGGCCAGATTTCGCTGGCCACGACGACGCTGTTCTGGGGCGTCTCCGGCAACCTGCGGATCATCGTGTTCGCGTGGGCGACGGTCGCCCTCGGGTACACGACCCAGCAGGCAACCTCACTCGTCGCGGTGGTCGTGATCGGCACCGCGGCGGGCGCCGTCGTCGCGTCGCTGCGGATGCGGCTCGATCAGGCCACCAGCGTGATTCCGCTCGGCGTGGCGCTGGGCGTGCTCGTGATCGGGCTGAACGTGATCACGAACGTCTGGGTGGCCGCGCCGTTCCTGATCCTGCTCGGCGCGATCGGCGGCTACCTCGTCGTGCCGATGAACGCGCTGCTGCAGCACCGCGGCGCGAACCTGATGGGCGCGGGCCGCTCGATCGCGGTGCAGAACTTCAACGAGCAGGCCTGCATCCTCGGACTGGGCGCGTTCTATACCGGGATGACGAAGTTCGGGCTGACCGCGTTCACCGCGATCGCGCTGTTCGGGCTCGTCGTCGCCGGAACGATGCTGCTGATCTACCGCTGGAACAAGACGAATGCGGTGAAGTACCGCGACGAGGTCGAGCACCTGCTGGCCATCGCGCGCCACGACAAGCACTGAGCGACCGGCGCTACTGGAACAGCGGGTCGACGTCGCGCAGTGCCGCCAGCAACTCGTCCTCGAGCAGCGGCTTGTTGAGGTAGGCGTCGCATCCCGCGAGCGAGCCGCGGACGCGGTTCGTCGGTCCGGTCTGGCCGGTCGTGAACACGACCGCGGGCGCGATGCCCCCGGGCGGATGAGGCATCTGCTTGATGGCCTGGCACAGGCTCAGGCCGTCGACGCCGCCCTCCAGCGCGAGTTCCAGAAAGACGATCGCGTAGGCGCGTCGTTCGACCATCGCCAGCGCCCGTTCGCCGTTCTCGGCGCTGTGCACGTCGTACCCAAGGCCTTTGAGGCGCTGCAGCAGGAACCGGCGCGCGATCGCGACACTCTCGACCACGAGCACCGGCCGGCCCGCGCCGGGTGCGGCTGGGCCGAGATCGGTCAGCAGCAGGTCGACCTCCGCGGTGGCGGCGTCGACGTCGTGGGGCTGCGGCGGCTTGGACATCCGCGGATGTTCGGCGGGCGCTGCGGTGCGTGCAACGCCCGAGCCGGTGGGTGTCGCCTCCGAGCGGTACGATTGCACACCTGCGACCCTTGCGAGATACGAACATGGCCAAAAGCTCAGCCAGCGTCTACGACTTCGAAGCGCTCTCGATCGACGGCAAGCCGGCCCAGCTCGCGTCCCAGCGCGGCAAGGTGCTGCTCATCGTCAACACCGCGAGCGCGTGCGGCTTCACGCCGCAGTTCGGTGGGCTGGAGAAGCTCTGGGAGCAGTACCGCGACGCGGGCCTGGTGGTGGTGGGCTTTCCGAGCAACGAGTTCGGCAGCCAGGATCCGGGCAGCAACGACGAGATCGCGTCGTTCTGCGAGGTCAATTACGGCGTGACCTTCCCGATGATGAGCAAGGTGCAGGTCAACGGCGCCGAGGCGCATCCGCTTTGGAAATGGCTGACCGCCGAGGCGCCTGGCATCCTCGGCAGCAAGTCGATCAAGTGGAACTTCACCAAGTTTCTGGTCGGGCGCGACGGGCGCGTCATCAAGCGCTATGCGCCGACCGACACGCCCGAATCGATCCGCGCCGATGTCGAGGCGGCCCTCGCGGCCAAGGTGCCGCTGCACTGATCCGACCCACCGACTCCGAACCCGAGAGAATCCGTTATGTTCGAGCACATCCCTGCGTTCGCCGGCGATCCGATCCTCAGCCTGAACGAGGACTTCCAGAAGGATCCGCGGCCCCACAAGATCAACCTGTCGATCGGCATCTACTTCGACGACGCCGGCCGGATTCCGGTGATGGAGTCGGTCCGGCGCGCCGAGGCGATGGTCGTCGCCAAGGGGGGCCCGAAGCCCTACCTGCCGATCGAAGGTGCCGCGAACTTTCGCGCCGCGGTGCAGCAGTTGCTGTTCGGCGCCGACCATGAGGCGGTGACCTCGGGGCGCGTGGCGACGATTCAATCGGTCGGCTCCAGCGGCGGCCTCAAGGTCGGTGCCGACTTCCTCGCCGCCCACTTCAAGGGCAGCCAGGTGTGGGTCAGCGACCCCACTTGGGACAACCACCGCTCGATGTTCGAAGGTGCCGGCCTGTCGGTGCACACCTACCCGTACTACGACGCGGCCAGCGGTGGCGTGAAGTTCGCCCCGATGCTCGAGACGCTGCGCGGGTTGCCGGCCCGGAGCATCGTGCTGCTGCACGCCTGCTGCCACAACCCGACCGGCGTGGACCTGACGCGCGCGCAGTGGGACGAGCTGATCCCCGTGCTGCGCGAACGCCAGTTGATCCCTTACCTCGATCTCGCCTACCAGGGCTTCGGCGACGGCATCGAGGCCGACGCCTACGCGGCGCGCGCCCTCGCGAATGCCGGCGTCAGCTTCTTCATCGCGAACTCGTTCTCGAAGAGCATGAGCGTCTATGGCGAGCGGTGCGGCGCGCTCAGCGTCGTCTGCCCGAATGCGCGCGAAGCCGCTCTCGTGCTGGGGCAGTTGAAGTACACGATCCGCCGCAACTACTCCAGCCCGCCGATCCACGGCGGCCAGATCGTCGCGACCGTGCTCACCGATCACGAGTTGCGCCGCAGCTGGGAGATCGAACTCGGGGCGATGCGCGAGCGCATCCTGGCGATGCGCAAGCAATTGCACATGGTGCTGCAGGCCAAGGTGCCGGGGCGCAACTTCGACTACTTTCTGACGCAGCGCGGCATGTTCAGCTACACCGGCATGTCGCCCGCGCAGGTCGACACGCTGCGTGAAACGCACGGCGTCTACATGGTGCGCTCGGGTCGCATCTGCGTCGCCGGCTTGAACACCGGCAACGTCGAGGCGACGGCGGTGGCGATGGCGGCGGTGCTGGCCGGCTGAACCGGCGAGGGATCGTCGCCGTTCAGCGCGCGAACCAGCGCTGAGCGTGCAGCGCCAGACCCGACGCGACGCTGGCGAAGCGGTCACCGCGTGCCACCGTCGCGGACGGGAACGCCGCAGCGATGCGCTCGCTGAGCAGCCGCAAGCCGGTCGAGCCGCCGGTGAAGTAGAGCGCGTCGATGCGCTCGGGCGCGAGGTGGGCCTGCCGCACCGTGATGCGCGCCGCGTCGACGATGCGCTCGATGTCGACCTCGATCGCGCGTACCGCCTGCGCTTCGCTGAACGAGACGCCGAGCCGCGCCTCGGTGTGACTCAGGTCGATGTGCGTCGTGCCGCCTTCGGCCACCGCGATCTTCGCGCCCTCGGCACGGGCTGCCAGCTCGTGGCCGAGGCGCTCGTCGATCACCGTCATCAGGCGGTCGTGGTGCCTCGGGTTGCCGTAGAACTTGCGCATGCCGCGCAGTTCGGCGACGCGTGCCGGGCTGTAGACGGTGTTGATCAGGTGCCAGGTCGCGAGGTCGTGGTACACGGCGCTGGGCACCTCGCGCGCCGGCGCCCCGGCGATGCTCGGCCCCATCGCGCCGAATCCGTACTCCGGCAAGATCGCCGCGAGCTCGACGCGCCGGTCGAAGTCCGTGCCGGCAATGTGCACGCCGTGGTTGGCGAGGATGTCCTGCTTGCGCGTGGGCTGGCTCGCGTGGCTGGGCCCGACGCGCACGATCGAGAAGTCCGACGTGCCGCCGCCGATGTCGGCGACCAGCACGATCTGCTCGGCGTCGACGCCGCGTTCGTAGTCGAACGCCGCGGCGATCGGTTCGTACTGGAACGCGACCTCGTCGAAGCCGACCTGGCGCGCGGCGCTTTCGAGCGCGACCTGCGCTTGGGCGTCGCGCGCCGGATCGTCGTCGACGAAGAACACCGGGCGGCCGAGCACTGCACGGTGGATCGGCGCACCCACCGCGGCTTCGGCGCGGCGCTTCAGATGGCGCAGGTAGCCGGCGACGATGTCGAGGTACTTGGCGCCGCGGCCGCCGCCGACGTCGGTGGTCTGGTCGATCAGCGCGCTGCCGAGAATGCTCTTCATCGAGCGCATCAGCCGGCCGTCGAGACCGTCGACGTAGGCGGCCACCGCGGCGCGACCGAAGGCACGCGGCGGGCCGTCGTGCTCGGGGCCTTCGACGAAGTAGAAGACCGCGGTGGGCATCGTCGTGTAGCCGGGTTCGAGCTCGACCAGGCGCATCCCGCCGGCGTCCGTGTCGGGCACGGCGATCGCCGAGTTGGAGGTGCCGAAGTCGATCGCGCAGTAGGACGTGGAGTGCGACATGGGGGGCGCGATTCTACGGGCTTGGGCGTATGCTGCGGCCCTCTCGGTTCGGAGCGACGACCATGACACAACGTTCACTGCGCGCTGCGGCGGCAGCACTCACCCTGATCGCGGCGGCCACGGCGTCGGCCGTGGACACGGCCGCGCCGGCGGGCAAGGCCGACAATCTGAGCGCCGCCCGCGCCCAGATCGCGCAGAAGAACTTCGCCGCCGCGGTGACCGAGCTGCAGAAGGTGGGCGATGTCGGCAATGCCGACTGGAACAACCTGATGGGCTACAGCCTGCGCAAGAGCGCGACGCCCGACTACGCCGCGGCCGAGAAGTTCTACGACGAGGCCCTGCGCATCAACCCGCAGCACCGCGGCGCACTCGAATATTCGGGCGAGCTCTACCTGATCACCAACGACCTGGCCAAGGCCGAAGGCCGGCTGGCGGCGCTCGACAAGGCGTGCACCCTGCCGTGCGACGAGTTCACCGAGTTGAAGAAGGCGGTCGCGCGCTACAAGGCGAACGGCAACAAGTACGTCGCCGCTCCCTGGTAAGCGAGCGAACGCCCTACTCCAGCCCCACCTGCGTGACGAACTTCGTGTTGAGGTAGGCCTCGATCGCCTCGGTGCCGCCCTCCGAGCCGTAGCCCGAATCCTTCACGCCGCCGAACGGCACTTCGGGCAGCGCCAGCCCCATGTGGTTGATCGAGACCATGCCGCTTTCGAACGCATGGCCGATCGCGGTGGCGGTCTTCAGCGAACGCGTGCAGGCGTAGGCGGCCAGGCCGAACGGCAGCCGGTTCGCCTCGGCGACAACTTCCTCGAAACTGCTGAACGGAACGATCGGCGCGATCGGCCCGAACGGCTCCTCGCTCATGATCCGCGCCGACATCGGCACATCGGTGATCACCGTCGGCTCGAAGAAGTAGCCGGTCGTGCCGATGCGCTTGCCGCCGGTCAGCACCTTCGCGCCTTTGCCGACGGCATCCTCGACGAACATCTGCATCGCCTCGACGCGCCGGCTGTTCGCCAACGGCCCCATGCGCGTGTCCGGGTTCAGGCCGTCGCCGACCTTGATCGAACTCGCGGCCTTGACGAAACCGTCGACGAAGCGCGAGTAGACCGATTCGTGAACCAGGAACCGGGTCGGGGAAACGCACACCTGGCCGGCATTGCGGAACTTCGCGCCCGCGTACATCTTGGCCGCCGCATCGACGTCGGCATCGCCGAACACGATGGCCGGCGCGTGGCCGCCGAGCTCCATCGTGATGCGCTTCATGTGCTGACCGGCGAGAGCCGCCAAGCGCTTGCCGACCGGCGTCGAGCCGGTGAAGGTGATCTTGCGGATCACCGGGCTCGGGATCAGGTACTCCGAGATCTCCGACGGCACGCCGAACACCAGGTTCACGACACCCGCGGGCACGCCCGCGTCGACGTAGCACTTGATCAGCGCCGCGCAGCTCGCGGGGGTCTCCTCCGGGCCCTTCAGGATCACCGAGCAGCCGGCGGCCAGCGCGGCCGACACCTTGCGCACCGCCTGGTTGATCGGGAAGTTCCACGGCGTGAATGCGGCGACCGGGCCGACCGGCTCCTTGATGACGGCCTGCACCACGCCCTCGGCGCGCGGCGGCACGAGGCGGCCGTACGTGCGGCGCGCTTCCTCGGCAAACCAGTCGATCAGGTCGCCGGCGAGGAGCGTCTCCACCTTCGCCTCCGCCAGCGGCTTGCCTTGCTCCTGCGTCATCAGCGGCGCGATCTCGTCGGCGCGGGCCCGGATCAACTCGGCGGCCTTGCGCATCAGCTTGTAGCGGTCGAAGCCGGACACCTTGCGCCAGACCTTGAAGCCCCTGTCGGCGGCGTGCAGTGCCTGGTCGAGGTCGGCGCGGCCGGCATGGGCGAGACGGGCGAGCACCTGGCCGGTGGCCGGGTTGATGATCGGTTCGCTCTTGCCGTCGGCGCCATCGCACCATTCGCCATTGATGAGAAGCTTGACGTCGCTGTACATGGGAAGTCCTTCGCGGTCGATGAGGAGATGGGTGAATTAGACCCGATCCGAACGGGCATGACAGCGGTGCGTGCTTGCCACAGGCGCCGGCATGCAAACGGGACGAGCGCCAAGTGCGACCGACTTTGGCCGCATTTCGATGTTTCAAACCGTCTCACGACGCGCACACTTTGTTTCAGGGTGAACGGGCGGGAGACGGCGATGAACTGGTCGGCACGATTCTCATGGTTGATGGCGCTGCGCGCCGGACGCGAGACGCGCTCGACGCGCCACGACGACGATCCCGACATGGCCGACATGGGCACCGCGTTCGGCCTGGACGCCAGCTTCGATGCCGTGCCGGCGTCGCTCCTGACGACGCCGCAGCAGACCGGTGTCCCGCCGACGCTGGCCGCGGCGCTCGAAAGTCGCCTGATCCGCCGCTCGCGCTTGTGACGCCCTAGATCTCGAGGACGAGATGCGGGCGATGCCCGTCGGCCTCGCCCTTGCGTTCGTGGCCCCGCGAGTTGCAGACGACGCGGGTCGCGCCGACGACGTAGTCGTGCTGGCAATGCAGGTGGCCGTGCAGCCAGAGATCGGCGCGCGGGATCAGTTCATCGTCGGCATTGCAGAAGCTCGCGGTGCCCGGCTGGTTGCCATAGCGCGGATCCGCGCTGCGGAAGCTCGGTGCAAAGTGAGTGACCACCACGGTCTTATCCCAATCACCACGAGGCCGTTGCAACTCCGCGTGGAGCCATGCGCCGCAGACCAGCGCCTCCTTGCGGACCGCCTCGGCATCCAGAGGCGCGCCGTGGCGGGTGGCGCGCATGATCTTCATGAAGTAGCTTGCCGCCCGCATCGCCCGCTCGCGCTGGGCCGCGCCGAACAGGTCGAAGTCGCACCAGCGCGTGGTGGCGACGAAGCGGATGCGGTGGCTGGCGGTGTCGGCCAGCACGAGCGATTCGCACTCCAGCATCCGGATGCCGAGCGCCGCGCAGCGCGCGCGCAGCGCCGGCCCCGCCTGCGTGATCTCGCGTTCGTCGAACTCATGGTTGCCGGCCACGAACAGCACCGGCACCGGCCAGTCGCGAAAGAGTTCGAGCGCCGCCCAGCTGCTGTCGATGTCGCCGGCCAGGATCAGCAGTTCGGCCCGCGGGGCGGGCGTCGGGACGAACGACTCGGTCTCGAGGTGCAGGTCGGAGAGCAACTGCAGGCGCATCGGCGCGCCCTCAGCCCGCGCCGTGGCACTGCTTGTATTTCTTGCCGCTGCCGCAGGGGCACGGGTCGTTGCGCCCGACCTTCGGCGTCTCGCGCTTGACCTGTTCGACCTTGTAGCGCTGCTCGCGGGTCAGGTCCTGGAGGTCGGCGACGGTGACGACGAGCTCCTCCATCGCATCGTCCAGCGTGGCGAGCGGGTGCTCCCGGTCGAGCGTCGCGACGACCTCGCGTTCCTCGTCGGTCTCCGGCGGCAGGTGGCGATAGAGCCGCGCGAGGGCGGTCATCACCGCGTCGTCGGGCATCTCGGCGAGGTCGGGGAAGGTGTCGACCGCGTGGTGAAACCCGGCGACCCACGGCATCAACGATTGCGACACCGGGCTCAGGCCGGCCATCGGGTCGACTTCGCCTTCGGGAACGGGCTCGCGCGGATGCTCGTCGTCGAACTCCAGCACCAGCGGGTCGAACCAGCCGTCCTCGACGATCGCGCGGTTCAGCGCGGCGTGGCGCCGCAGGATCAGCGCGGTGGTGCGCTGCAGCCAATCGGCGTCGACGTCGTCGGGCAGCGGGCGGCCGTCGAAGTCGAACACGTGCGCAAGCCACGCTGCGCTTTCGAGCAGCACCGGCTGCACGATCACGCCGCAGAGGTAACCGTCGAGCATCACCGCGTCGACCGGCTCCAGCGGCTCGGGCGTCTTCAGCAGCAGGTCGTCGAGTTCGGCGAACTCGGCGTCGGTGAGGTCTTGGATCATGGGGGTCCTTATTGAACGGAGAAGCGCCCGATCAGACGGTAACGCGTTCCCGGGTGGTACAGCCGCGCCACCGACGCCACCGCGCCCTGCGACACCGTGCGCCTGGAGACCATCAACAATGCGCTGCCCTCGGCGATGTCGAGCAACTGAGCCTGCTCGGCGGTCGCCAGCACCGCCTCGACGACCTGCTCGGCCTCCGTCAGCGGGGCGTGCTCGAACAGCACGTACGAGGGCGTGACCTGCGTGAAGTCGCGCGCCATCAGGTCGGGTGCGAGGGCCGGGTTGACGTGCCGATCCTCGAGCTGGATCGGCACCCCGCCCTCGCAATGAACGAGGCGGACGTGGAACACCGGCGCGCCGCGCGGCAGGCGCATCGCCGCGCTCGTGCCCGCGTCGGCCTTCTCGCGCGTGACGCTGCACACGCGCGTGCTGTGGACGTGGCCGCGCTCGCGGATCTCCTCGTGGATGTCGCGCACCTGCAGCAGGTTCGAAATCGGGTGCAGTTCGGCGACGTACGAGCCCGAACCCTGGCGACGCTCGATCAGCCCCTCCTCCTCGAGCTCGCGCAATGCTCGGTGCACCGTCATGCGGGCGCAGCCGAAGGTCTGCACCAGCTCGCGCTCGGAAGGCAGCCGCACGCCCGGCTGCCAGCCGCCGCGCGCGATGCGCTCGCGCAGCGCGGCCTTGACGGTCGCGTAAGGCAGCGTGCGCGGGCGTGGGGTCATGGACTCATTCTAGCGACGCGCGTGCTAAAGTTGTCTAGACCACTTTGCACCGGCTCCACGATGACGACGTTCACCATCACCCCCGGCCAGCTCGACGCGGCACAACTCCGACAGGCCGCCGCGGGCGGTGCGCGCTGGGTGCTCGCGCCCGCGGCCGATGCCCGCATCGCGGCGAGCGTGCAAGCGGTGCGCGCGCTGGTCGCGCAGCACGCCGCCGTCTACGGCATCAACACCGGCTTCGGCAAGCTCGCGCAGACGCGCATCGCCGACGACGACCTCGCCCAGCTGCAGCGCAACCTCGTGCTGTCGCACAGCGCCGGCGTCGGCCGGCCGATGGCGGCGCCTGTGGTGCGGCTCATGCTGCTGATGAAGGCGGCGAGCCTGGCGCACGGGTTGTCCGGCGTGCGGCCGGAGGTGATCGCCGCGTTGCTCGCGTTGCTGAACGCGGACGTGCTGCCGGTCGTGCCCGAGAAGGGCTCGGTCGGTGCGAGCGGCGATCTGGCCCCGCTCGCCCATCTCGCCGGCGTGCTGATCGGCGTCGGCGAAGCGTTCGTGGGGGGCGAGCGTTTGCCCGCCGCGCAGGCGCTGGCGCACGCCGGCCTGGCGCCGCTGCAACTCGGGCCGAAGGAGGGGCTGGCCCTGCTCAACGGCACGCAGGCCTCGACCGCGCTGGCGATCCACGCGGTGCAGCGGCTGCGTCACGTGTTCGACATGGCGATCGCGATCGGTGCGATGACGGTGGACGCGGCGAAAGGCTCGGACACGCCGTTCGACGACCGCATCCACGCTGCACGCGGCCAGCCCGGGCAACGCGACGTTGCCGCGCGCTACCGCGACTGGCTCGCCGGCAGCGCGCTGCGCGCGTCGCACCTCACCTGCGACCGCGTGCAGGACCCGTACTGCCTGCGCTGCCAACCCCAGGTGATGGGCGCGTGCCTCGACCAGATCGAGCACGCGTGGCGCGTGCTGCTCACCGAGGCGAACGGCGTGTCCGACAACCCGCTGGTGTTCGCCGACACGCGGGAGGCGCTGTCCGGCGGCAACTTCCACGCCGAGCCGGTCGCGTTCGCCGCCGACAATCTCGCGCTGGCGATCGCCGAGATCGGTGCGCTCTCCGAGCGCCGCACGGCGATGCTGATGGACCCGGTGTTGTCGGGGCTGCCGGCGTTCCTGATCGAGCACGGCGGCTTGAACTCGGGCTTCATGATCGCGCAGGTGACGGCCGCCGCGCTGGCATCGGAGAACAAGTCGCTCGCGCACCCGGCCAGCGTCGATTCGCTGCCGACCTCGGCGAATCAGGAAGACCACGTCTCGATGGCGACGTTCGCCGCGCGGCGGTTGCATACGATGCTGGACAACACCGCCGGCGTGCTGGCGGTCGAATGGCTCAGCGCGGCGCAGGCGATCGAGTTCCACCGGCCACTGAGTTCCTCGACGAAGCTGGAAGCGTTGCACGCGCGGCTGCGCGCGCGCGTGGCGCGCCTGTCGGTGGATCGTTTGATGGCACCGGACATCGAGGCGGCGACCGCGCTGGTCGAGGCCGGCGTCTAGCGCTCCATCTGCACCGCGCGCAGCGTCTCGACGCGGATCTCTTCGGTGAGCTGCGCCTTCAGCTCCGAGAAGCGCGGCGTCGTCTTCACGGTGTAGTGGCGCGGGTACGGCAGGTCGATGCGCAGTTCGTTCTTGATGCGCCCCGGCCGCGCGCTGAAGACCGCGCAACGGTTGGCCATGAAGATCGCTTCGTCGATGTCGTGCGTGACGAACAGCACCGTCTTCTTGTGCAGCTCCCAGATCGACAGCAGCAGCTCCTGCATCAGCGCGCGGGTCTGGTTGTCGAGCGCGCCGAACGGTTCGTCCAGCAGCAGGATCTTCGGGTCGTTCGCCAGCGCCCGGGCGAGCGCGACGCGCTGCTGCATGCCGCCGGAGAGCTGCTTCGGGTAGTGCGCTTCGAACCCGGTGAGCCCGACTTCGTGGATGAAGCGCGCGGCGATCTCGTGCTGCTGCGCGGGCGGCATGTTCTTCTCGCGCAGCCCGAAGCAGATGTTCTCGCGCACCGTCAGCCACGGGAACAGCGTGTAGCTCTGGAACACCATGCCGCGATCGGCGCCCGGGCCGGCGATCGGCTGGTCGTCGAGCAGCACCCGGCCCTCGGTCGGTTCGTCGAGCCCGGCGACGATGCGCAACAGGGTCGACTTGCCGCAGCCCGAAGGGCCGAGCACGGTGATGAAGTCGTTGTCGGCGACGGCCAGCGTGGTCGGCTGCAGGGCCAGCGTCGGCGGGCCGCCGTGCACGCCGGGAAACGTCCGACCGACGCCCTGGACGCTGAGCCGGCTCACAGCGTCGCCCAGCCGAACATCGCGCGGTTCGCGCGCTTGAACGCGACGTCCGAGATCAACCCGATCACGCCGATCGTGATGATGCCGAAGATGATCTGGTCCGTCGCAAGCAGGGCCTGGCTGTCGGTGATCATGTGGCCGATGCCGTTGGACGCGCCGATCAGCTCGGCGACGATCACGTAGGTCCAGGCCCAGCCGAGCACCAGGCGCAGCGTCTCGGCGATCTGCGGCGCGGCGAACGGGATCAGCACGCGCTTGACGATGCCCCAGTCGTTCGCGCCGAGCGTGTAGGCGGCTTCGACCAGATCGCGGCGCGTCGCGCCGACCTGCACCGCGATCATCAGTACGAGCTGGAAGAACGAGCCGATGAAGATCAGCGACAGCTTCTGCGCCTCGCCGATGCCGGCCCACAGGATCAACAGCGGAATGAACGCCGAGGCCGGCAAGTAGCGCGCGAACGAGACGAACGGCTCGAAGAACGCCTCGACCGGCTTGTACGCGCCCATCGCGACACCGAGCGGCACGGCCAGCACCGTCGCGGCGATGAAGCCGCCGATGACGCGCCAGATCGTGTAGCCGATGTCCTTCGCGAATCCCTGTTCGACGAGCAGCGTCCAGCCCGATCGAACCATCGCGATCGGATCGGCCAGAAACTGCTTCGGCACCAGGCCGCCGAGCGTGACGGCGGCCCAGAGGGCGAAGAACAGGATGAAGAACAGCACGCCCAGGCCGGTGCGCCGACCCGGGCTGACCTCGCGCAGCGGCTTCAAGCGCGCGCGATCACTTGATGAACGACGTGTCGGCCAGGCCGCCCATGTCGGGCACCTGCTTGATCGTGCCGATCTCCAGCAGCAGGTCGGCCGCCTCCTTGCTGAACTGCGCGTGCTCGCCGCTGAAGAACTTCTGGTTCGCGGCGCGGTCCTGCCAGCGCAGATAGGCCTGCGACTTCTCGAACGCCTCGCCGCTTTGCTTCACGTCGGCGCCCATGATCTCGAAGCTCTTCTTCGGGTCCTTCTTGATCATGTCGAGCGCGTCGAAGTAGCCATCGGCCAGCGCCTTCGCGGCCTTCGGGTTCTCCTTCAGGAACTTCGGGGTGCAGCCGAACGTGTCCATCACCATCGGGTAGTCGAGCGTCGTGGCGATGATCTTGCCGGCCTCGGGTTTCGCGCGCACCGCGCTC
>Ga0209023_10004098_pt1 | contig 16858 bp, 11 predicted proteins | sample LakOneMetagenome_FD_187468 | JGI IMG/M metagenome (GOLD analysis project Ga0209023, IMG submission 187468) | Freshwater and sediment microbial communities from Lake Erie, Canada (SPAdes) (version 2) | ecosystem: Environmental > Aquatic > Freshwater > Lentic | place: Lake Erie, Canada... | reverse complement strand
AGCGCGGTGAAGGCAATGGGGCGACTGACGATCGAGCCCGCCGAAGCTCCCGCCCTGGAGGCGCTGCTGACGCGAAGGGCCGGTGACCTTCGACGTGGGGTGATCGGACTGCTAGCCGGGCAACGCGCTGACAACGCGGTGTCGTCCGCGGCGAGGTTGTGGCGCACTGGCGACACCGCGCAGCGAGATGCAGCCTGCGAGCTGCTCGGCGCGCTGCCGGGCACCTCACCAGCTGTCCGAGCGTTGGCATCCGAGCTCGTCGCGTCGGGGTCGACCGAGCAGCAACGCGAGTTGCTCGCGCGGGTCGTCGCATCCGACGAGCTCGGCGCGCGGGCCACATCGCAACCGCTCCTCGCGGTCGAGGGTCGTACTCCGAAGCGAACACCGCACATGTCACGTCAGCGGCGTCTGTTCGACTCCGACGCTGCGCTGCGAACCTTGAGCGCGATCGACGACCTTGCCGAGAGCCATCGAGACACCGTGGTCACGGTCTCCAACTGGCAGGGCTCGACCGACATGCTGCTCGCGGACGTGAAGTGGTTGCACTCGCCGTTCCAGATGGTTCGTCGAGCGCCGGACGAGGCAGACGCAGAAGGGCAGGGCCTGATCCTGGCGGATGTCTTCCGTGGCTGGTGGAGGAGCCGGCCGAGCGAATGTCGCAGCGGTGGGACCATCGACTCGCTCGCTGCACTGGTGATCGCGCAGGTGAGCTTGCTCAGATCTCGGCAGTTCAACGCACAACAGGAAGAGTGGTGGACGACGATCGTCGATTCCTTGGTCGGCCGCAGCGCGCAGGTCCGTCACCCTTGGCTCGTCCTCCACGTCCTTCAGTGGATGATGTTCGAGGAATCGAACACCGCAATGATCGACGCCTGTCTCGACGCGTACGAAGCAGCGCTGCAACTGATCCCGAAGGCACTGATCGCGGCAACGCCGAAGCCCGGTGCGGCCGGTGACTGGAGAATGGTCCGCGACTGGCGCGACACCAGCCATGGCGGTCCCTGGTACCAACTGTTGCTCGGACTACTCATGAGCAAGCCTGAGCTGTTCAGCCTCGACCATCTGCGTCGTTGGCTTGGCCTCGAGCACTGGGTCGATGAACCGGTTGCCGGCGCGCAGCGCAGACCGCCGCCCCGACAGCTGGTCCTCGCAGCCTCGAAGCAGGGGGCCGCAACCGACGACGACATCCGTGACTGTCTGCTCACACCGCAGTCCTCTGTCTTGCGCGACTTCACTCGCCGTCGTCGCCAGACCCTGCAGGAGGAACATCCCCGAGTGGTCGAGTTGGCCGATGAGATGCGCACGCGGGTGTTGGAGATCGAACGCACGAGGGGCGAACTGGCGACGATCGCCAGCGCACCCGCGTCGGCACTAGGGAGCGTGTCGGGCGCCCGACTCGCGATCGAGCTCCTCGGCCGCATGGGGAAGACCGCGCTGGTACGCGGCCACGCTCGAGGTGACCACGGACGTGCTGCCGTCTACAGCCATCTGCTCCGTGTGAGTTACCCGTCCGACGACGACACGGCGGAGTCCGTCCGCGAGATCGCGAAGTCGGCCAAGGTGAGCGACAAGAGGCTGATCGAGTTCGCAGTCTTCGCGCCGCAATGGGCGCGCCTGGTCGGCGAGACGCTGGCATGGGACGGATTCGACGACGCCGTATGGTGGTTCCACGCGCACACGAAGGACGACCAGTGGAGCGTCGATGCCGAAGTGCGCGAGTCATGGACCGCGCTGTCGGCGGAGCGCACCCCACTGTCCGGCATCGATCTGCTGTCGGGTGCCGTCGATCATGCCTGGTTCCACCGCGCCCACGCGACCCTTGGTGAGCAACGATGGTCCGCACTGCATGCAGCCGCGAAGATGGCCTCTGGGGGCGGCGGTCACCGTCGGGCACAGCTCTTCGCTGAGGCGATGCTCGGCGACATCACCGAGGAAGCGTTGTTGAGTCGAATTGCGGCTACACGCCACCAGGACTCTGTTCGTGCGCTCGGGTTGGTGCCCCTTCCCGCGGATCAGCCAGACCGAGGTGACGTGATACTTCGCCGATACCTCGTGCTTCGCGAATTCGAACGAGGGTCCGCCAAGTTTGGTAACCAGCGGCAGACGAGCGAGCGATCCGCAGTACGCATCGGTGTCGAGAACCTCGCCCGAAGCGCCGGTTTCGTCGACCCTCAGCGGTTCATCTGGGCAACCGAGGCCGCCGAAGCCGGCGAGCTGGCTGATGGACCAGTATCAGTTGTCGAGGGAGACGTTACGGTCACGCTGTCCGTCGACAGCGAGGGACAGTCGGAACTCGGCGTCGTCAAGTCCGGGAAGCCGCTCAAGTCCGTTCCAGCGAACTTGCGCAAGGTCCCCTCGATCGCCGGACTGCGCGACCGGAAGTCAGCTCTGACTCGGCAAGCGTCGCGGGTGCGGTCGTCGCTCGAGGCCTCGATGGTGCGCGAAGAGCACTTCACGGCGGAAGACTTGGCGCTCCTCGACCGTCATCCGGTGGTGGCGCCGATGCTCCGACTGATCGTCTTCGTCGACGAGACGGGAGTGACGATGCGTCGGTCAGGCGATGTGTTCGTGGATACCGGAGACGCACCGGTGACTCCGACAGGTTCGATCCGCATGGCCCATCCCCTGGATCTGTTTCGGAGTGGCCAATGGATCGCGTGGCAGGAGCGTCTCTTCAGCGACGCCAACCGGCAGCCGTTCAAGCAGGTCTTCCGCGAGCTGTACACCGTGACCGAAACCGAACGTGCGCAGGGGCCGGCGACCCACCGCTACCAGGGTCACCAGATCCAGCCCCGGCAGGCCCTCGCTCTGCTCGGTCGCCGCGGTTGGCTGACAGACCGCGAGAGCGGCGATGTCTCAAGGGTCTTTCACCAGCACGGGTTCGTCGCTCGGATCGACTTTCTCAACGGGTTCCTCACGCCCGCCGAGGTCGAGTTGCCCACGCTGAACTGTGTCCACTTCACGCGGCAGGGCGCCTACCTCGCCGAACCGATCGACTCCGTTCCGGGCGTTGTGTTCTCCGAGGCGATGCGTGATCTCGACCTGATCGTCAGCGTCGCTCACGCCGGCGGTGTCGATCCGGAGAGCACTGCTTCGACCGTGGAGATGCGCTCGGCCCTCGTGCGCGAGACGGTCAGACTGGCGAAGCTCGACAACGTGCGGCTCCTCGACTCGCACGTCGTGATCGACGGGACACTCGGGGAGTACTCGATCCACCTCGGCAGCGGTGTCGTGCACCGGCGACCCGGCGGTGCTGTGTGCATCATCCCAGTCGACAGTCAGCGACGCGGGCGAATCTTCCTACCATTCGCCGACGACGATCCGAAGACCGCCGAGGTGATCGCCAAGGTCCTGCTCCTCGCCCGCGACAAACAGATCAAGGACCCCACGATCCTCGAGCAACTTCGTTCGTGACGGCTACGGAACGGCGCCAGGCAGCGCCACCATTTTCAATGCCAGGGTGTGACCGCAAAATCCGATCGAACTCAACGAGCCCTGTCGGCGCTCGCGCGCTCGCCCACCCGAACGCACGACCTTCGACGGACGAAGAGTGCGACAGACACTTGCCAGCCCTGCGGGCAGGCCAACCCCCCGGCGCTCAAGACCGCTGCCGCGTGGACGCCGTGTGCCCGGGAGTCGGCGATCGTCATGTCCTGGTGCGACTCGCCCATTGCCTCCGCGCGAAGTCGCTCGCACACCGATAATCGGGCCGGAACCACGGCCCTCTCATGTCCAACACCCTCGCAGGACGCCACACCGCCGGCCACTCAACGGATGATCGATAAGTCGTGAAGTACTGTCCGGACGTGGCCATCCTCTCCGACGATGAAGCACGAGAGATTGCGGAGCAACTCCTTCACGACATCGCGAACGCTGTGGATGTCGACGCTGCGGTCAACATCTACGGTCTGTTCGGCGACGACGGCCGTGACTCGATGGCGATCAATCTTCACGTCGTGCCAGCACTCACTGAGGCGATCAACCGCTACAAGCGCGGGGACCGTTCGCCGCAGACCCTCAATCTCGTCGCGGCAGGCAAGGTGTACGACGACGAACGCCGTCGCCATGACGGCCAAGCAACGGCCAATCGACAGCGCGATGCCAACGAGCGCCGGGCTGCGGCCACACTCCCGGCGCCATCAGCCGGGGTCGCCGCCGTGCTGTGCGACCGGTCCGGCTTGCTCGACATCCCATTGCCGGCCGACGCTGAGGTGCTCGAGCGATCGGACACCGTCCATCGCTACAGCACCAGGGCCACGACCGTGATGGAGCTCTCTGGTGCGTACCAACACCAGATGATCGCTGACGGTTGGACCTACGACTGGCGATGCAGCGAGGTCGACGCCGATCGCACGCTGCTTCTACAGACGTGGTACCACACGTCTCAGGTGTTCCTCCGACCGACCAACCCTGTGCAGTGCGTGAATATCATCGTGGAGTCGCGGGACGAGGCCATCTCCGTCCAGATCCAGGAGCTGTTCGACGAGGACATGCCCGAGCCCTGACACCCGAGCAAACCTCGAATCGCCTCTCCGCGCCATCCGGACCTCACCTACTCGCGCCGACAACCCGTTGCAACCGTGCGCGACAACAGCCCAATTCGCTCCAACCATGGAGGAAGCGATGGGTGCGCTTGGAAATCTTCCACGTCGCTCCCGCGTTCGATCTCGAACAGGCCCCCGCGGCTCGACGAACAGGGCCCCCACGGCTCGACAGACAAGTGCCCGCGCCGCGCCAGCCGCACGGGCGGCTGACGTCGACGGCCGACTTTGCGGTTGCGAACAGCGGGGGTCGGGTGCATGATGGGTCGTGCCTGTTCCAGTAGGAGCGGGAAGTGGACCCGGTGAGCCCTCCGGACGGTGGGTAGCCGGGTCTTGCGCGTCACGGCTCGATTCGGCGCACGTCGACGATCCCACTGACCCGCCGGCGCCACTCCCCACCCGTGCCGACGGCCCAGAGCACGGCGTCGATCGCCCAGAGCAACGGCTCCGACGCCGACGGACGATGGTCGTACACGAACGACTCGCCGGTTCTGTGCAGATGACCGTCGATGTCATGTCGATCGCGGGCCGCCTGCACCGGCTCCTGGTCGTCGAGCTGCCACGACACGACCGACGACCGCGACACCTCCTCGCACGCACGTTCCACGAGCATCTGACGAGCAGTGACGCGATGCAACCCGAGCGGCCGGCGCACGTGGAGTACCACGGCCTGTACATCGAGGGCTGCCACGACGTCGAGGAGCTCGCGCCGGCGGCGGGGAGATTCCTTGGCCGTGTGCACACGGCGCTGGCCGGGAAGGAGCAGGCCCCGAAGCGCTCGTCGTGCCGGCGGGACTCGCGAGGCGGGAACGAGGAGCACGCCGAAGTACATCGTGTCGGCACGTTCCGACTCGTCGCTGAACGCCCACATCACGGAGCCCATGACGTGGGTCGACCCGAGATCGAGTGCGCGCACGAGCGTGCGGTCATCGGCTTCCGCTCGACTTCTCGCCGGCGATCACCTGTCCGATGATGTCTGCTGCTGCCCTGTCCGTCTGCTCGAGGAAATGCGCGTACACGTTCAACGTGGTCGCCGCGTTGCGGTGCCCCAACCGACCTGCCACGGTGCGCACGTCGACACCGGCGCCGAGCAGCTGGGTCGCGACGAAGTGACGCAGGTCGTGCAGCCGCACATGGTGCAAGCCTTCGTGGACGCACAGCCGCTTGAACGAGCGGCTCACCGAGTCGGGGAACCACGGCTCACTGCCGTCGGGTGTGTTGCTGAACACGAACGCGTCCGGGACGAGCGAGGTCCCGCACACCTCCGCCCGGGCGTCCATCAGCGCGCGGTGAGCATCGAGCGCCGCCACGGTTCCGGAGTCGAGCGCAACGCGGCGCACGACGTGGGTCTTGGTGTCCTTCTCGACCAGCCCATCGGGCCCGAACACCATGCCACGCTCGATCGACAGGACGCCTTGATCGAACGCCACGTTGCGCCACCGCAGCGCCACCACCTCCGATCGGCGAGCTCCGGTGGCGGCCGCGACCAGCAGATAGCACGCCAAGGCGGGCGATTCCTCGGCCGCACGGCGCAGCACCCTGCCGAGCGCCTCGCTCGACGGCGGCTTGATCTCGGGCTGCGGTACTCGCGGCGGCGTGGTGGAGGCAGCCGGGTTCACGCCCATCCAGCCCCACTTCACTCCTTGCCCCAGCGCCCGGCGAAGGATGCCGTGGATGCGCCGTACGGTGGCGGGCGACAGTGGTCGGCCACCCGAGCCACCCGTCGCCTGCAGGCGACGGTAGAACGCATCGAGGTCGCTCGCCCGCAGCTTCGACAGCGGCACTGCGCGAAGCGTCGGCAGCAGGTTGCGGTCGATGAAGCCGCGGGTCTCCTTCACCGTCGACGGTGAGAAGTCGCCGGAGGCCATCTCGAACCAGGCCTCCAGCAGCTCGCCGACTGAGGCGTTGCGTCGAACCGATAGGCCGCGCTCGGCTTCGGTGATCATCTCGTTGAGCACCCGCTGTGCTTCGCGCTTGCCGGCGCGGACCGTTCGAGTGGCGTAGCGCTGCTTGCCGGTGACCGGATCAGCGCCGAGATAGACCCTCAGCTCCCAGGCCTCTCCCCGCTGGCGGATGAACCCCTTCATGGCCGTACCCCCCGAATACATTGGCACGCCATTGGCAACGCGGGGCGAAAAACCAGCGAGCCACTCCGAAGAGTGGCTCTGACCTGGACCTTCAGTTGCAGCCCCAACGGGATTCGAACCCGTGCCGCCACCTTGAGAGGGTGGTGTCCTAGGCCACTAGACGATGGGGCCGAGTAGCGGGAGCAGACTACCAACCTGCATCGCGGGGACCAACCGGGATCGGCCCCAGAATGCGAAACGGCCGACCCATGAGGATCGGCCGCTGACGACAACTCGTGTCGATTGGCTGGGGAGCAAGGAATCGAACCCTGAATAACAGTACCAGAAACTGCTGTGTTGCCAGTTACACCACTCCCCATCGACCGCGCCGGAGCACGGAACGAAGTGCCGAGAGTGTATCGGCTCCGCCGTCGGGGCCCCAACGCGAAACGCGTACGAGCAGGTCCCACCACCGCGGACGGGTCAGCCGGTGATCGACAGGAGCCGGCGGAACCCGATGATGCGCGCCACGGCGATTCCTGCCGCTTCCTTCGCCTCGCGGGCGTACGCGGTGCGGCCCTGGACCGGACTGGTCCGCGTCGGCGACACGTACGCCGTGAGCCCGAGCTCCTGCGAGATGAGGCGGATCCGCAGGGAATGGAACGGATCGCTGACCAGCAGCACCCGCGACCACCCCCGTGAGCGCAGGATGTCGCGCACGCCCACGAGCGAGTCGTAGCTGTTGTGCGAGGCGTTCTCCTGCAGGATCGCGTCGGCGGGCACGCCGTGGTCCTCCAGGTACGCCGCAGACGCGGACGCCTCCGTGAACCGGTCGCCGGGCTGGTTCCCGCCCGTCACCACCACCACGTTCGCCACGCCGTCGCCCCACAGGGTCACGACGTGGTCGAGACGGGCAGCGAGCAGGGGCGACGGCGTGCCGTCGTACTGCGCTGCACCCATCACCACGATCGCGTCGACAGGTCGGGCCTGGTCGCTGCGACCGACGGTCCACACCTGGAACAGGGTGACGCCGTAGTAGACGACACCGGCGACGACGAGCAGCGCCGCCGTGCGGAAGATCCGCCGCCGCCACGGGTGCGCACGGGTCGACCGGAGGCCCTCGACGATCGGCACCCCGCCGACGGGCGTCGGCTGCGGATCCGCGGGGTGCGGCTGCACTGGGTCGCCCTCGCTGCGGGCAACGAGCGCCGCGAGACCGCCGCGGTCGATGTCCTCGTCGTGGCGCGGGTCGATCATGCGACTCCTGCGATCTCCCTGCCCGCCCGCAGACGTCGCAGCACCTCGTCGCGCCCCATCAGCTCCATCGCTTCGAACAGCGGCGGCCCGATGGTGCGGCCGGTGACGGCGACCCGCACCGGCGCCTGCGCCTTGCCGACCTTCATCTCCCGACCCACGGCGATCGCTTCGAACGACGCCTTCAGCGATCCCGCACGCCACTCGACGACCGCGTACTCGGCGAGCGTGTCGTCGAGGATCGGCGCACCGTCGGGCCCCCGCAGCACCTTCTCGACCGCGGCGGCATCGAGCTCGGGCTCGGGCAGCATCATGAAGTCGACGTAGCCGGGTGCCTCGGCCAGGAGCGACACGCGCTCCTGCACGAGCGGCGCCATCGTGACGAACACGTCCTGGTTCCATGTGGCGCTCGGATGATCGGCGCGCCATTGCGCGAGCCACGGTTCCACCGCGGCGATGAACGCGTCGACTTCCATCGCGCGGATGTACTCGCCGTTGAACGCCTTCAGCTTCTTGATGTCGAAGAACGCCGGTGAATGCGTCACGTCCTCCAGCCGGAACGAGGCTTCGATCGCGCTCCACGGGACGATCTCGGTGTCGCCCTTCGGCGCCCAACCGAGCGTCATCAGGTAGTTGACCATCGCGCCCGGCAGGTAGCCCTCGTCGCGGTAGCCCTCGAGCGCGACCTTGTCACGGCGCTTCGACAGCTTCTTGCGCTGCTCGTTCACCACCACCGGCACGTGCGCCCACACCGGCGGCGTCGTGCCGAGCGCGTTCCACAGCATCTGCTGCTTCGGGGTGTTCGGCAGGTGCTCCTCGGCGCGGATGACGTGCGTGATCCGCATCGCGATGTCGTCGACGACGTTCGCGAGCAGGAACATCGGCGAGCCGTTGCCGCGCAGGAGCACGAAGTCCTCGATGCTGTCGTTCTCGAACGTGACCGCGCCACGCACCGCGTCGTGCACGACCGTCGAGCCCGAGGGCACGCGGAACCGCAGCACGCTGCCCGGCGCGGGCCCGAGGCCACGATCGCGTGAGTAGCCGTCGTAACCCTGCTTGCCGCTCTCCTTCGCCCGCGTCTGGATCTGCTCGGGTGTCAGGTCGCAGTAGTACGCATGTCCGGCGGCGAACAGCTGGTTCGCTGCCGCGATGTGATCGTTCGCGTACTCGCTCTGGAAGTAGGGACCCTCGAAGACCGGGTCGTCGTCGTGGATGCCCAGCCATGCCAGCGCGTCGATGATGCCCTGCGTCCACTCCGGCTGGTTGCGCGCCTCGTCGGTGTCCTCGATGCGGAGCACGAACCTGCCGCCGAGGCGGCGGGCGAGCGCCCAGTTGTAGAGCGCCGTGCGTGCGCCACCGACGTGGAAGAAACCGGTGGGCGACGGGGCGATGCGGAACCGCGGGGTTCGCTGATCTGGTGCGTTCATGACGCCCTGCACGCTACCCGCAGGCCCCGAACGCGACCCGGCGCGATCGCGGGACGCAGGGCGGGTGCGGTCAGTGCTCGGCCGTCAGCGACAGGTTGCGGAGCTGTCGCAGCGCGACCGAGAGCGTCGTCAGATCGAAGTGGTCGGCACGGCGGATCTCGGTGAACATCCGCGTGGTGCGTTCGATCAACCGCTCGTTCGTCGTGGCCCACCGTTCGACCGAGCCCGCGTGCAACGCGTCGTTCGTCAGGCTCGCGAGCACGCCGAGGAGATCGTCGCGCAGCGCAGCACGCGCCTGGGTCTGCCAGCGGTCACCGCGCGGGAGCCCCCCGATCGAGTCCCACAGCCACGACGCGTCCACCCGATCGAACATCTCCCAGTACGTCGTCGCCGTCGCGTGGACGTCCGTCCCGCAGCCGTGAGCGAGGTCGATCACGTCGAAGCACGTGTGCATCAGCGGCCAGATCGCCGACTGCTGCGCGAGCGCCTCGGGCACCGACGAGGCCAAGCGGCTCGCCTCCTTCGCGAACGTCACGTCGCGCATCCGTCCGCACAGCACCTGCTCCATGTCTCGCGAGAGCGCGGCCACGCCGGGACGGAACTGGGCGACGACCGCGGCGATGTCCACCGGCGGGCGACGGTGTCGCAGGATCCACAGCACGCCGCGCTCGATCATCCAACGCGCCTCGAGGAACAGCTCCAGCTGCGTGTCGAGACGTACCTGCCCACTGACCGCCTCGATCTCCTCCCACACGTCGACGATGCGGAAGATGTCACGTGCCGCGACCCAGACACGACTGATGTCCACCACGCCGACACCCGTGTCCTCGGTGATGCGATGGTCGCCCGAGATCCCCGAGATGTTGACCATCTGGTTGCCGATCTGCGTCGCAATGATCTCCCGCCGCAACCGGTGTCGGCGGATCTGCTCGCCGAACAGGTCACGCAGCGGCGTCGGGAAGTACCGCAGCAGATCCGGCTCCAGGTACGGGTCGTCGGGCAACGTGCTGTCGACGATCAGCCCGATGTTGGTGGTCTTCGTGTAGGCGAGCAGCACCGAGAACTCGGGCGTCGTGAGGCCCATGCCGAGCGCCTGGCGCTCCGCGATCTGCTTGTCCGTCGGCAGGAACTCGAGCGCTCGGTTGAGCCAGCCCTCGGCCTCCAGCAGCGTCAGGTAGCGGGCGTGCACGTTCACCATCGGCAGCGCCTGGCGACGGGCGATCGCGAGCACCAGGGTCTGTGCCCGGTTGTCGTCGAGCACGAGCTCGCCCACCTCGTCCGTCATCGACGCGAGCAGCGTGTCGCGCTCCGCGATCGTCATCCCGGTCGAGGCCATCACGTCCGAGAGGAGGATCTTGATGTTCACCTCGTGATCGCTGCAATCGACGCCGGCCGAGTTGTCGATCGCGTCGGTGTTGATCAGGCCACCCGCGAGCGCGTATTCGATGCGGCCGCGTTGGGTGAAGCCGAGGTTGCCACCCTCCCCCACCAGCTTGCAGCGGAGCTCGTTGCCGTTGACGCGCAGGCCGTCGTTCGCGCGATCGCCGACATCCGCGTTCGTCTCGCTCGACGCCTTCACGTAGGTGCCGATGCCGCCGTTCCACAGCACGTCGACGGGCGCGCGCAGGATCGCCGAGATGAGCGCGAGCGGCGTGAAGGTCGTGCGGTCGGCGCCGATGGCACGCCGGGCCTCGGGCGAGATCTCGATGCTCTTCGCCGTCCGCGGGAAGATCGCACCGCCGGCCGACAGCAGTGAGCTGTCATAGTCCGCCCAGCTGCTCCGCGGCAGCGCGAACAGGCGGGCCCGCTCGTCGAACGACGCAGCTGGATCCGGATCCGGGTCGAGAAAGATGTGGCGATGATCGAACGCCGCGACGAGGTGCACGTGCGGCGAACGCAGCAGCCCGTTGCCGAACACGTCACCCGACATGTCGCCGATGCCGGCCACGGTGATCGGGTCGAGGTCGGCGTCCTTGCCGATCGCGCGGGCGTGGCGGCGCACGCTCTCCCACGCACCCTTTGCGGTGATGCCCATCACCTTGTGGTCGTAGCCCGCGCTGCCGCCCGATGCGAACGCGTCGCCGAGCCAGAATTCGTAGGCGGCGGAGATCTCGTTGGCGATGTCGCTGAACGTCGCCGTGCCCTTGTCGGCCGCGACGACGAGGTACGGATCATCACCGTCGAGGCGCACCGTGGACGGTGGCGGCAGCACCGTGCCGTCGGGCGCCAGGTTGTCGGTGACATCGAGGAGGCCGGCGATGAACTCGCGGTAGCACGCAACGCCTTCGGCGCGCAGCGCGTCGGCGTCGGCGGACGACCGCTTCAGCACGAAGCCGCCCTTTGCGCCGGTCGGCACGATCACGGCGTTCTTCACCATCTGCGCCTTCACGAGTCCGAGGACCTCGGTGCGGAAGTCCTCCCGACGGTCGCTCCAGCGGATGCCGCCACGAGCGATGCGACCCCCGCGGAGGTGCACGCCCTCCACCCGGGGCGAACACACCCAGATCTCGTACATCGGTTTCGGCAACGGCAGGTCGGGCACCTTCGCGGGGTCGAGCTTGAAGGCCATCACCGGTCGGTGCGGCGTGCCATCGCCCGGGCGGTACACGTTGGTGCGCAGCGTCGCGTCGACGAGCGCGAGCAGGGCGCGCAGCGTGCGGTCGTCGTCCAGGCTCGGGACCGCATCGAGCTGCTCGATGACGACGTCTCGCAGTGCATCGCCGGCGACCGCAGTGGTGGCCGCCGGCGCGGTGGCGAGCTGCGGATCGAACCGCTGCGCGAAGACCTCGACGAGGCCGCGGATGATCGACGCGTGGCGCACCACGGTGGACTCGATGTACTGCTGGCTGAACGGGAAGCCGATCTGGCGCAGATAGCGGGCGTACGCGCGCACCACCTCGACCTGACGAGCGGTGAGGCCGCCCAGCAGCACCAACCGATTGAACCCGTCGACCTCGACGCGGCCGGTGAACTCGGCGACGAACGCTCGCTGCACCTCCTCGCGCAGGTCGTCGCTGAGGAGCACGCCGTCCGGTGCGCGTACGCCGACGTCGTGGACCCAGATCGCGTGCTCGTCGAGCGCCCACGAGAACGAACGCTCGTCGAGCGCGCGGAAGCCGAGATGATCCAGCAACGGCAGCAGATCCGCGAGCGGCACGGCGGTGCCGACGTGGTACACCCGGAACCGCCACTCCTGATCCGGCGCTTCGACGAAGTGGACCATCGAAGTGGCGACCCGTTCGTCGCCACCGGACGTCGCAGCGCGATGCAGGCGATCGATGATCGGGAGGTCGACCGCGGCACTGGTGGGCCAATTGAGCTCGTCGTAGCCGGCCGGCACGACCGGCCCGAAGCGGTCGATCAGCTCCGCGGCCGTCGCTGCGCCCACCACCCGTGCCAGCTGCGCCTCGCAGGACGCCAGCCACTCATCGCCCGTCTGTCCGACGGCGTTGGTACCACCCATGGATTGCCTCCGACGTCGTTGGCGGAACGGCCGCACGCTACCCCGTAGCCTGGCGTGCGTGATTGCACGCCCGAACCGTCGGCCCGATCTGCACGCGGGCCACCGCTCGGTGTCGGGTGGCCTCGCTCGAGCAGGCGTGTTCGGCATGAGTGACGGACTCACCTCGAACGTGCTGCTCGTCATCGGGTTCGCGGGCAGTGGTGTCGCCGGCGCGGTCGTGCGGCTCGCCGGTGTCGCCGGTGCCGTCGCCGGTGCCGTCAGCATGGGCGCAGGCGAGTGGGTCAGCGTGTCGGCGCAGAACGAACTGGTGGTGCGCGAGCTCGAGGTCGAGCGCCGCGAACTCGCGGTGAACGCAGAGGCCGAGCAGCGCGAGCTGGCCGCGATGTACGAGGGCCACGGCATGCAGGCTGCGACCGCACGCCAGGCCGCGGCCGACGTCATGCGAGATCCCGAGGCCGCGCTCAACGTGCACGCCCGCGAGGAGTTCGGCATCGATCCGACGGAGCTGCCCTCGGCGTGGCAGGCGGCGGCCGTCTCGTTCGTCTGCTTCGTGATCGGCGCCGTGCTGCCGGTGATCCCCTGGCTCGTGTCGGGCGGGAACGGTGCCACGGTCGCGTCGATCCTCATCGGGGTCGTCGCGGCGGCTGCCCTCGGGTGGGCGATCGGGCAGTTCGCCGAGCGCAACCGCCTGAAGTCGGCCCTGCGCCAGGTGCTGATCATGCTCGGGGCATGTGTCATCACCTACAGCATCGGCAAGGCACTGCACGTCGGCGTGAGCTGACACGGTGCGGTGCCCGAGTCGGCCGCGCAGGGTCGCGCAGGACCGCGCTGGCCTCGATTGCGCCGACGTGATCTGATGGGCCGATGAACCAGATCAACGTGCTCGGCGAGGAGTTGCAGCCGTGTTCGTACGACCCGATGACCGGCTACTACCGGACGGGCTGCTGCGAGAACCACGGTGACGACCCGGGTCTGCACGTGGTGTGCGTCGTGCTGACCGACGAGTTCCTCGGGTTCAGCAAACGGATGGGCAACGACCTCAGCACGCCGATGCCGCAGTACGGCTTCGCGGGTCTCAACGACGGCGACCAGTGGTGCCTATGCGCCTCGCGTTGGCAGGAGGCCTTCGAGGCCGGCGCCGCGCCGAAGGTCCGCCTGTCCTCCACCCACCTGTCCGCATTGGAGTACAGCTCCCTCGCAGATCTTCGCGCTCATGCCGTCGACGCTTGACGACGACCTCGTCGCCGACCAAGCGGCGGCCACGGCGCTCACGGTCGATCCCGACGCGCCGGGGCTGCCCCCGAAGCCGCTGCTGCGCGGGTGGTCGCACGTCGTGGCCTTCACGGCCGTCGCCGTGCTCGGCACGATCATGGTGGCCACGGCCAACACGAGCGGATCGCAGCGGGCCTGGCTGATCATCTACCTCGCGGGCACGCTCGCGATGCTGGGTGTTTCCTCGCTGTACCACCGGCTCCCGTGGTCGCCGTCGAAGCGCGCGGTCATCCGCAAGCTCGACCACTCGACGATCTTCCTCGCCATCGCCGGCGCCTACACACCGGTGATGGCGGTCGCGCTCCATGGGTGGCAGTTGCCCGCCGTGCTGTGGATCGCGTGGGGCGGTGCCGCCGTGGGCATCGCACTGCAATGGGTCCCGCTGCACGTGCCGCGTGCCGCGTTCACCGCCGTGTACGTGGTGGTCGGCTGGTGCTCCTCGCTCGCGTTCGGTCAGCTGCTCCACCATCTCGGCGGGCTCGGGTTCGGTCTCCTCCTCGGCGGCGGATGTCTCTACACGCTCGGCGCCGTCGTGTACGCAGCGAAGTGGCCGGACCCGTGGCCGCGCGTGTTCGGGTTCCACGAGGTGTTCCATCTGCTCACCATCGCCGGCGCGGGATGCCACCTCGCCACGATCGCGTTCGTCGTCGTCCCGAAGTTCTGACGCCAGCGCCCGACGTCACGCGGCCCGCGGCGACAGCGGCCGATGTCACTGGGAGACTCTGGCGGTGACACCGCTGTTCGATCCCGCCCGCACGTGGATCGCCGAGCAGATCCGTGCGCGCGTGGTCGGCGCAGAGCCGACCGACCGGGCGGCGGCGATCATGCACGCGCCTGGCCCGCGTTGGTTCGAGGACGACAGCCCGATCCGAGTGGTCCACGGCGACGCAGCGATGTTCGTCGGTGGTCTGCGCGCGCTGCTGCTCCAGTCGCTGCACCCGCTCGCGATGGCCGGGGTCGCACAGCACTCCGACTACCGCGAGGATCCGTGGGGCCGGCTCCAACGGACGGCTCAGTTCCTCGCCGCGACGACGTTCGGCCCGACTGCCGTCGCCGAGCGAGCCGTCGCCACGGTCCGCCGTGTGCACGAGCGGGTGGTCGGCGTTGCCCCCGACGGTCGCCCCTACGCGGCCAACGACCCGCACCTGCTGCGCTGGGTGCACGTCGTCGAGATCGACAGCTTCCTCACCGCGCACCAGCGGTACGGTGCGCGTCATCTCGCTCCCGACGAAGCGGACCGCTACGTGCGCGATGCCGCCGTGATCGCGCGGCGGCTCGGCGTGAACGAGCCACCGACCTCCGTCGCGGATCTCCGCGCCGAGCTACGCGACTTCCGCCCGGAGCTGCGCAGCACGAAGGAGGCGCGCGACGCGGCCCGGTTCCTGCTGTTCGAGCCTCCGTTGCCCTTGGCCGCTCGCGGTCCCTACGCCTTGCTCGCCGCGGCCTCCGTGGCGCTGCTCCCCGCGTGGGCGCGGTGGCCCCTGCGGTTGCCACTCCTGCCGGTCAGCGAGTCACTGCTGGTGCGCCCCGCCGGCGAGGCGATCACCCGCCTGATCCGCTGGTCGTTGACGCCCACCGGCGGCTGATCTCGGGTCCTCTTCGATGCCGGTGCGCCGGTGCCCAGGAGCGTCGCAGCGGGCGATCGGGGCTGGTCGCGTCGGCAGCGCACGACCCGGTCAGCCCACCGTCGACACGTCGCGACGGTGTGCTGACAGCGTGCAACGGCTGCGCTGTCCGCTGTCAGGCAGGAGCGACCACGAGCGCGGCCAGGCCGGCGAGGTTGTCGGCGGTCCCGATGGCGATGAGCACGACACCGGGCACGATCACGGCGTCCGCAGGCGGGTTCGTGACGAAGGCACCGTCCGCCGCCCGAGTCGCGAACACCATCGCGCCGGTGCGTTCCTGCGCTGCGAGATCGGCGATGGTGCTCCCGGCGATCGGCGACTCGGCCGGGACGAGCACCTCCTGCAGGCGGAGCTGGCGAGCCTGGTCGTGCATCACCACATCGACGAACTCGGCGACGTTCGGGCGCACGATGAACGATGCCATGCGCTGAGCGCCGAGCTCCTGCGGGTTCACGACTCGATCGGCGCCGGCACGTTCCAGCTTGCTGACGCTCTCCTCCTGGCGGGCGCGAGCCACGATGAACAGGCCTGGGCACAGCGCGCGACCGGAGAGCGTGACGAACAGGTTGTCGGCGTCGGCAGCCAGCGCGGCCACCAACGACGACGCCCGCTCGATCCCGGCCGCCCGCAGCACCACGTCGAGCGTGGCGTCGCCGTGCACGATCGGCACGTCCGGCACGCTCGCTGCCACGAACTCGTCCAGGCGCACGTCGTCGTGGTCGATGACGACCACGTCGCGACCGCTCTCGACCAGCTCACGTGCGATCGCTCGACCGACTCGCCCGAGGCCGCACACGATCACGTGGCCGTGGAGGGCGTTGATGTTCCGTTCCATTCTCCTGCTCCAGACCAGCGCACCGACGTGCCCCTCGACGATCATCTCGACCACCAGCGTGAAGGTGTAGAGCGCCGTGCCGACTCCGACGACGATCACCGCGATCGTGAACACCTGCTCGGCCGTGCCGAACGGGCGCAGCTCGCGGAAGCCGACCGTGGTGACGGTCGTGACCGTCTGGTACACCGCGTCGACCACGGACATCCCCATCACCGTGTAGCCGGCCGTGCCGACGATCAGCACGACCGCGAACGCACCACCGGCCACCCGCAGGCGCCGCAGGTGGTCGTCGGACGTCCGGCTCCCACCGCGCACCTTCATGTTCACATCGCACCACGTGGGCGCAGACGGTCACAGGGGACAACGTCCCGTCGA
>Ga0209023_10004097_pt1 | contig 16859 bp, 12 predicted proteins | sample LakOneMetagenome_FD_187468 | JGI IMG/M metagenome (GOLD analysis project Ga0209023, IMG submission 187468) | Freshwater and sediment microbial communities from Lake Erie, Canada (SPAdes) (version 2) | ecosystem: Environmental > Aquatic > Freshwater > Lentic | place: Lake Erie, Canada... | reverse complement strand
GTTCGGATCGGTCGTTGCGGCGACCGCAACCGCTGCTCGGACGTCGCTGCCGATCGGGTCGGGCAGCTGCGGGATCCAGCTGATCGCCTGCGCTCGCAACCGGCGCGAGAGCTCGGTGACATCGACCCCGCTGAGCTCGATGACCCCGCGGTGCAGCGGTACCCGGCATCGCACGGCGTCCAGGAGCGTCGTCTTGCCCGCGCCGCTCGCACCGACGAGAGCGACGAGCGAACCGGCGGGGATCTGAGCGTCGACCGGCCCGACTCGTCGCCCACGGACCGGGTCGGCCACCGTCACGTCGGAGATCGACAGAGCCGCCACGGACCCAGCGGCGCCGGTGGGCTCCTTGCTGAAGGAGGCCGGGTTGCTGTCGGAGGCCGGGTTGCTGTCGGAGGTGCTCCTCCCATCGCCGAGCGTTGCAGGCCCTTCGACCGGCAGCCCATCGCCCCGCGTTGCCGGCACGCCGGCCGGCAGCCCCTCGACCGGCAACACCTCGAGCGGCAACACCTCGACAGGACCGTCAGGGGTGACGGACGTGGCGAGCAGGTCGGTGAGCTCTGCTGCGGCATCAGACCCGGCTTGCGCCGCGTGGAACGCTGCGCCCACACGCCGGATCGGCAGCGAGCACTCCGGGGCGAGCAGCAGCACGATCAGGGCGGTCTGCAGCGACACATCGCCGACGGTGAGTCGGTAGCCGACGGTGACCGCCACGAGCGCCACGGACAACATGGCGAGCAGCTCCATGGTCGCCGCTGACAGGAACGCCACCTTGAGCGTGCGCATGACCGCCATCCGGTATTGCTCGGCGACGGCGCGGACCCGGTCGACCTGATCGTCTGCCCTGCCGAACAGGCGCAAGGTGGGCAGTCCGACGAGGACGTCGTGGAAGTGCCCGGCAAGTCGTTGCAGCGTGGCCCACTGGCGGCTGGTGCGCTCCTCGGCGAGCTTGCCGATGAGGATCATGAACACCGGGATCAGCGGGATCGCCACGGCCAGGATGGCTGCAGCCGCCAGGTCAGCGAAGAGGATTCGGGCGCCGGCGGCCAGGGGCACGATCACCGCCACGCACAGCGCTGGCACGTAGTTGCGGATCCACGGGTCGAGTGCGTCGACGCCGTCGGTGAGGAGGGTGGTCACCCGCGCCGGGGTCGCTTCGGCAGCGCCGCGCTCGTCCACGGCGAGCGAATGAGCGACGACTCGCTCGGTGATCGCTGTGCGCGCGCCCGCCGCTGCGATCGACGACGAGACCTCGGTGGCCCAACGCAGGACCATGCGCGTCGCTGCGACGGCGGCGAGGGCGGCGACGAGCGGTACAGCGGCCGACACGTCGCCGTCGATCAGGCGGGGGAGTTGACGCCCGATCGCTTCTGCCTGGGCGAGCACCACGATCGTGGTGACGACCGCCAGGACAGCGCACACGACCAGGTGGCGACGCAGCGACGGGGCGAGCTCGAGCAGGGCGGGGTCGATCGGGCCACGGCGGGCGCGGCGTGGGTCCGCGTCGAGCGGATCCACGCCGTCGACGACGGGTCGGACCGGTTCTGGCACCCGGGCGATGCTAGGAGACGGGAGCCTGAACCTCCGAAGCGGGCGGGCGACGTGCGCCCGGGTCGGTCGGGGCAGGGATGTTCGCCCGACCGATCCGCTTTCGGAAGACCCAGTAGCTCCACGCCTGGTAGCAGATGACGACGGGCGTCAGCACCAGAGCGAGCACGGTCATGATCTTGAGCGTGTAGTCCGTCGACGATGCGTTCTGCACCGTCAGGCTGAACGCCGGATCGGTGCTCGACGGCATCACGTTCGGGTAGAGCGAGCCGAACAGCGCCACGACCGACATGGCGATCGCAACGCCCGTGGCGCTGAACGCCCAGCCGTCGCGGTCGGCCCGATCGGCGAGCACCGATGCGACGAGGGCGACCGCAGCGATCAGCACCGGCGCCCATGTCCAGGCCGCGCCGCGGGCGAGCTGGTTCCAGATCAGGAACACCGCTCCGGCGACGATCGCGACCGGCCCGAGGAACTTGGCCGCGCCGCGTGCCCGGGCTCGGACCTCGCCGGTCGACTTGAGCGCCAGGAAGTTGGCGCCGTGGAACGCGAACAGCGATGCCGTGACCACACCGCCGAGCAGTCCGAACGGGTTGAACAAGGTGAACAGCGTGCCGGTGAAGTCGCCCGCCTCGTTGATCGGGACGCCGGCGACGATGTTCGCGAACGCCACACCCCAGAGGACTGCGGGCACCCAGGAGCCGAACGCGATCGCCAGATCCCAACGGGAGCGCCAGCGTGGGTTGTCGACCTTGCCGCGGTACTCGAACGCGACGCCTCGTGCGATCAGGGCGACGAGGATGATGAACAACGCCAAGTAGAAGCCGGAGAACATGGTGGCGTACCAGTTGGGGAACGCTGCGAACGTGGCGCCGCCGGCGGTGAGCAGCCACACCTCGTTGCCGTCCCAGACGGGGCCGATCGTGTTGATCATGACCCGGCGGTCGGTCTCGCGGTCAGCCGTTGCGGTGGGACTGTCGGTGCGCTGCTTGCTGAGCGGGTGCAACAGCATGCCGACGCCGAAGTCGAAGCCCTCCAGGAAGAAGTAGCCGGTCCACAGCACCGCGATGAGGATGAACCAGAGGTCGTTGAGCTCCATCGATGCCTCCTCAGTAGGCGAAGGCGAGTGCGTCGCCGTCGCGGTCGTTGTCGGAACCTTCTGAGCCGTCACCGGAGCCGTCACCGGAACCGTCGCCCGAGCCACGGCCGCTGCTCGCCGGCATCGTGGCGGCCGGGCCCTTCTTCACGTAGCGGGCGATCAGGCCGAGCTCGACGACGGCGAGTGCGCCGTAGATGAGCGTGAAGCCGATCAGGCTGATCCACACCGTGGCGGAGCCGACGCTCTGGCTGACGCCCTGTTCGGTCATCAGCCGCAGCTCGAGCGCACCGGTCGGATTGGGGGCGACCACCCATGGTTGTCGCCCGACCTCGGTGAAGATCCACCCGAAGCTGTTGGCCAGGAACGGCGTGAAGATGACCGCGATCGTGGCGGTGGGCAGCCACTTCCACTGCGGGACGTGGCGGCCCCTGCTGGTGACGAACAGAGCGAACACGGCACCGAAGGCGGCGACAGCGCCGAAGAAGATCATCAGTCGGAAGCCCCAGTAGGTGATCATCAGGTTCGGGATGTAGTTGCCCTCGCCATAGCGCTGCTCGTACTGGCGTTGCAGGTCGTTGACGCCTTCGACCGTCTGATCGATCTTGTCGGTGGCGAGCAGCGACAGGCCTTGTGGGATGACCCAGGTGCGCACGTTGCAGTCGTTCTGCAGGTTCCCGACCGCGAACACCGACAGGCCGGGGCCGACCTCGGTGTCGCAGAGCGCTTCGGCGGCGGCCATCTTCATCGGCTGCTGCTCGAACATCAGGCGCGCCTGGAAGTGACCGCTGACCGCGACGACGAGCCCAGCGGCGAAGGTGACCCAGATCGAGCTGCGCAGGCCCTTGCGCAGGGCGGTGATGTCGCCGCTGCCCAACGTCGAGCGGCGCTTGATGAGGAGCCACGCGGAGATGCCGCCGACGAAGACCGCCGAGGTCATGAGCGCGCCGGCGATCACGTGGGGGTACGCGGCGAGGGTCGTCGAGTTGGTGAGGACCGCCCAGATGTCGACCATCTCGGCGCGTCCCGTGTCGGGGTTGAAGATGGCTCCGACGGGGTGCTGCATCCAGGAGTTGGCGGCGACGATGAAGTACGCGGATGCGGTGGTGCCGATGGCGGCCGCCCAGATGGTCGCGAGGTGCAGACGGGGCGACAGGCGGTCCCACCCGAAGATCCACAGCCCCAGGAACGTCGACTCCAAGAAAAACGCGACCAGCGCCTCCATGGCGAGCGGGGCGCCGAACACGTCACCGACGAAGCGGGAGTAGCTCGCCCAGTTCATGCCGAACTGGAACTCCTGCACGATGCCGGTCGCGACGCCGAGCGCGAAGTTGATGAGGAAGAGCTTCCCGAAGAACTTGGTGAGGCGGAGGTACTCCTCCTTGCCGGAGCGGTACCAGGCCGTCTGGAAGCACGCGACGGTGAGCGCCAGCCCGATCGTGAGCGGCACCATCAAGAAGTGGTACACGGTGACGATCCCGAACTGCCATCGGGAGAGGGATAAGACGTCCATCACAGCTCCTTCATCGCTTCTTGCGATGAGACTTCCTCATGTGCCACAAAAAACGATAGCTCGTGTCGTGGGGCGATGCCGACGTCCCGAGCGTGACCGTGGTCATGGTCTCGACGCGCCTGCCTGCCGTGACGCGCCAGCCCGCCTGGACAGGGCGGTGCCAGATGTTCCGGAGCGCTTCACCGGTCGTTCAGCCCCTGTTGGAGGTCCCGTCGAATGCGGTTCCTAGCTTGCGCGCCGACGACCGCTTCAGAAAGGCGCCGAACCATGACCGACCTCGACGACATCTCCGTCAACCCATCGAACAACCGCCACTTCTCCGACGTGGCGGACACCGCAGTGAGTCGCCGCTCCATCCTTGGAGGGTCCGCCGGCGTTGCGGCGCTCGGCCTCATGGGCACCGGCGTCGCGTCGGTGCTCGCAGCCTGCTCCCCCGAGCCCGGCGAGCCCGGCACCACCACCTCGACGACCGTGGCGACGCCGGCGCTCCTCGGCTTCGCCGGTGTTCCGGTTTCCGCTGCCGACACCGTCGTCGTCCCCGACGGCTACACCGCGTCGGTGCTCATCGCCTGGGGCGACCCGGTCTCGTCCGGCCCCGCTTTCGCCCAGGACGCGTCCGCGACGGCAGCGCAACAGGCAGAGCAGTGGGGCATGCACAACGACGGCGTGGTCTTCTTCCCGATCTCTGCCAACCGCGGGCTGATCGTGCAGAACCACGAGTACACCGACGACGTGCTGCTGTTCAACGACGGCATGGCAGGCTGGAACGCAGAGAAGACCGCCAAGTCGCAGGCGGCTCACGGTGTGGGCGTCATCGAGGTGCGCCGGTTCGGTCGCGAATGGCGGGTGGTACGGCCATCAGGCTTCGCTCGTCGCATCACCGCCAACACGCCGATGAAGCTGTCGGGCCCCGCAGTCGGCAACACCCTGGTGAAGACCTCGTCGGACGCCTCGGGCGCTGCGGTGCTCGGCACGTTCAACAACTGCGCCATGGGCCACACGCCGTGGGGCACCTACCTGACGTGCGAAGAGAACTTCAATGGCTACTTCCGCAAGGCAGCCACCCCCAACGCGCTGGAGAAGCGATACGGCGTGGGAGCGTCGGCCGGCTACCCGTGGTACACGACCGACCAGCGATTCGACGTCGACGTCACGCCGAACGAGCCGAACCGTCACGGCTGGGTCGTCGAGATCGACCCGTTCAACCCGTCGTCGACACCGGTGAAGCGCACTGCGCTCGGCCGCATGAAGCACGAGGGTGCCTGCGTGGTCGAGGCTCCCGACGGGCGCGTCGTCGTCTTCATGGGCGACGACCAGACCAACGAGTACATCTACCGCTTCGTGTCGGCCGAACCGTGGGAGACGGCGATCGCCGCCGGACGCTCGCCGCTTGACGACGGCGTGCTGTCGGTGGCCCGCTTCGATGCAGGTGGCAGCGGCGTGTGGCTTCCGCTGGTCGCCGGTGACCCCGCACTCGCGTCGTTCGCGACCCAGGGCGATGTGGTGATCAACGCACGCGGCGCAGCGGACGCCAAGGGTGCCACCAAGATGGACCGACCCGAGTGGATCGACGTCCATCCAGGCCGCAAGGAGGGCTACGTCACCCTCACGAACAACAGCGGTCGGGGCAACGGCACCAACCCGCCGGTCGACGCGGCCAACCCTCGTGCATCGAACGTGTACGGCCAGATCCTGCGGTGGGCGCCGAGCGGCGGCGACTGGGCGTCAGACTCCTTCAGTTGGGACCTGTTCGCCCTCGGTGGGGACCCGGCCGTGCCGGCCCACGGCGCCACGATCGTGGGCGACAAGTACGGCTCACCCGATGGCATCTACGTCGCGCCGAGCGGACGGCTGTGGATCCAGACCGACGTGTCGAGCTCCACGATCGACAAGGGCGCGTATGCCGGCTTCGGCAACAACCAGATGCTCTGCGCCGATCCGTCGACTCGTGAGACTCGGCGGTTCCTCGTCGGCCCGAAGGGCTGCGAGATCACCGGCGTCGTGGCGACCCCCGACGAGAAGGTGCTCTTCGTCGGCATCCAGCATCCGGGTGAGGCACCGTCGGGCGACAACGACCCGGCGAACCCCAAGCAGTTCTCGTCGTGGCCCGACGGTGCTGCCGGCGGTCGCCCACGGTCGGGCCTGCTGGCGGTGACCCGCAACGACGGCGGCGTGATCGGCGCTCCCTGAGCGTCGTCCGTTCGTCATGACGCTGGCGCTGACTCGGGCGCGGCGCTGTGTCCCGCGTGGCGGTGGTGTTCACCACCACTGCGCGGGACAGAGCCGCTGGCGACATGAGTGACATGACCGCAGCAACGGCCGTCTGTCGACGCCGGATCACCGGCCGTACCGTGGCACTGGGCGGCATCGTCGCCAGCGCCGCGGTGTTCTCGAGCGGGTGCACGTTGAGTGATGTCTCGACGGTGTTGTCGATTCTTCGATTCCTCGGCATCGGCGGCTGATGCTGAGCGCCGGCCACTTGCCGGTGCCAAAGTGCCGACCTGTTTCCCAGCCACTCGCACCTCGGAGGTGCGAGTGGCTGGTGCGCGTAAAGGGATTCGGCGCACAGCACGTGCCAGCGACGAGGTCGTCGGTGATCGTCCGCGGAGACGATCTCCGGAGCAAGTTGTGGCAGGCTGACGGCGATCAAGGGGGTCGTCAATGTCCATCGACGAGCAGTCCGCAGCAGGCAACGTCGGCAAGTCCGACGAGCAGATCTTGGGGCGCTTCGCCGTCGATGACCTGGAAGCGATCCTGACGACCGCCAACACCGACGTCGACGAGGCGATCCACGCGGTGCGCGACAACGCCGACGCGATCTTCACCTGGGACTACGAGAAGGGCACTCGGCCAGCGCTCAACAAGCTCTACGAGAAGGCCAAGCACTCCCAGTGGAACGGGCAGACCGACCTGGACTGGTCGATCGACGTGGACCAGCAGCAGTTCGCCGAGATGATGGCCGACATGCAGCAGATGGAGTTCCAGACCCGCGGGGTGGACTTCACCGACACGCCGTTCGAGCACTGGCAGCGGCCCGAGTGGATCGAGCTCGCGCACCAGGCTCAGAACTGGTCGCTCAGCCAGTTCATGCACGGCGAACAGGGCGCGCTGCTGTGCACGGCGAAGATCGTCGAGACCGTTCCGTGGATCGATGCCAAGTACTACGCCGCCACGCAGGTCATGGACGAGGCCCGTCACGTCGAGGTCTTCGCCCAGTACCTCGACACCAAACTCGACGGGCACTACCCGATCAACACCCATCTCAAGCTGTTGCTCGACGACATCATCAGCGACAGCCGCTGGGACATGACCTACCTGGGCATGCAGATCATGGTCGAGGGCTTGGCGCTCGCGGCGTTCGGCCTGGCCATGCAGACCACGCCGGACCCGCTCCTCAAGCAGTTGCTCCGCTATGTCATGAGCGACGAGGCCCGACACGTCGCCTTCGGGGTGCTGTCACTGCAGGAGTTCTATGCGGGGCTCACCGACGCGGAGCTGATGGAGCGCCAGGAGTTCGCCTTCGAAGCAGCGGTGCGCATGCGGGATCGATTCCTGCAGCAAGAGGTCTGGGAGCGCATGGGCATCGACGTCAAGCGGGCGGTGAAGCTGTTCGACGTGCCAGCGGAGATCAAGAACCAGGACCCGTTCCAGCAGCTCCTGTTCTCCAAGATCGTCCCGAACTGCAAGAAGCTTGGCCTGCTCGACGCCAACGACGGCTGGCTGCGCAAGCGGTTCGACGTCCTCGGCGTGACGCAGTTCGAGGACTGGGTCGACACCGGTGAGGAATACCTGGAGATGGACGCGGTCGCTCAGGACCGGGCCGCTGCCGCTGCTGCTGCCGACGGCGCGGCCTGACGGTCGTCGCGTCGGTGGCGTGATCGCTCCGTCGCTCCGACATCGGGTTCTATGGTCGGCAGCGTGACCGACGCGCCGCTGACCTCTCCACCATCCGACCCGGCACCATCCGAACCGGCACCATCCGACCCGCCACTACACGATCCGGCTTGGCACGAACCGTCCTGGCACGAGCCGCCCCGGATCGCGCCACTCTCCGAAGCGGACGCGACCGACGCACAGCTCGAGGCGTTGGCGCCGCTCGGGGGGATGGACTCGCTGCACCTGTTCCGCACGCTGGTGCAGCACCCCAAGCTGTTCCGCCGCTGGTTACCGTTCGCCGGGCGCCTTTTGCAGGCCAGCACGCTCAGCCCGAGGGCCCGCGAGCTCGTGATCCTGCGCACCGCTGCGTTGTGCGGCTCCGACTACGAATGGGGTCAACACGTCGCGCTCGGCCGGGATGCCGGACTGCGCGACGACGAGATCATCGGGTGCTCCGTGCCCACCGAGCCCGGTGCCTGGAACGCCGAGGACCTCGCGGTGCTGACCGCGGCCGAAGAGCTCGTCGACGGTCATCGGATGGCCCCCGCCACATGGGACGAGCTGGCGCTTGCGGGCTGGAGCGACGAGCAGTTGCTGGAGGTCACGATGCTCGCCGGTCACTACGCGATGATCGCCGGGATGCTGCGGTCCGTCGGCGTGCAACCCGAAGGCCCGATCGCCCGCATCGGGTCGGTCGAGCTCGAGGACTGGGACGGTGGACCGACCACCGTGGCCGAGGGTGGAGGCGCCTCATGATCGCTCTGCCGGCCCGCGTGCATGGCCGTCTGGCCGGCCGCACCGCCGTCATCGTGGGTGCTGGTCAGACCGACGGCGCCACGATCGGCAACGGGCGAGCGGTCGCGATCACCTTCGCTCGCGAGGGTGCTCGACTGGTACTCGTCGACCGGGATCTCGACAGCGCGCACGGCACTGCCGGGATGGCAGCGACCGCCGCGGGCGAAGCCGGTCACGACCTACCGATCCCGATCGTCGTCGGTGCCGACATCGCCACCGACGACGGCCCGGCTCGGATCGTCGCTGCTGCGGTCGATGCCTACGGAGGTTTCGACGTGCTGCACAACAACGTCGGCATCGGAATGGGTGATGGGCCGCCGCATCGGCTCTCCGATGATGCGTATGACCGGATCATGGACGTCAACCTCCGGGCGATGTGGCGCACGTGTCGCGAAGCGGTCCCCGTCCTTCGGGCCCAGGAGCGCAGCGCGATCGTCAACGTGTCGTCGCTCGCAGCGATCGCCGCCGCCTCGAACCAGACCGCGTACAAGCTGTCGAAGGCCGGCGTCGACGCCCTCACCCAGAACCTGGCGCTCACCGGGGCGAAGCACGAGATGCGGGCCAACGCAATCCTGCCCGGCTTCATCGACACACCGATGGCGGTCGACGCCGCGGCGACGTTCCTGGACGTGGATCGGAGCGAGTACGCCGCGGCGCGGGCGTCGATGGTGCCACTCCGACGACAGGGCAGCGCCTGGGACGTCGCGAACGCAGCGTTGTTCCTTGCCTCGGACGAAGCGGCGTTCATCACCGGTGTGTGCCTGGCGGTCGACGGCGGCCAGTCGGCTCGCGTGGGGTAGGAAGGCGCGATGACCAACAACACCGGTGCCAGCGAGGACCAGGGCGTGTACGTCAACGATGGCCAGGGCTACGAGCGCGACACGCGCTACATCGACAGTCGCATCACCCGCGACGCCCGTGACGGTTGGCCGGTCGAGGCCGGTCGCTACCGGTTGGTCGTCAGCCGGGCGTGCCCGTGGGCGAGTCGCTTGGTCATCGTCCGGCGCCTCCTCGGCCTGGAGGACGCGATCTCGATCGCCTTCGCAGCACCGACCCATGACGCATCGAGCTGGAACTTCGATCTCGACCCTGGGGGAGTGGACCCGGTGCTCGGTATCCACAAGCTCCAGGAGGCGTACTTCCGTCGGGTGCCGAACTACCCCAAGGGCATCACGGTGCCGGCGATCGTCGACGTTCCGTCGGGCAAGGTCGTCACGAACGACTTCGTCCCGATGAGCCTGGACCTGTCGAGCGAGTGGACCGAGCATCAGCGCCCCGGCGCGCCAGACCTCTACCCCGAGGCCTTTCGTGACGAGATGGAGGCCGTCATGGCGCCCATCTACACGGAGGTGAACAACGGTGTGTACCGCTGCGGGTTCGCCGGGTCCCAGCAGGCCTACGAGGATGCGTTCGAGCGCCTGTTCGCTCAGCTCGACGTGGTGTCGGAGCGCCTTCGATCCCGCCGCTACCTGGTGGGCGACCACATCACCGAGGCCGACATCAGGCTGTTCACCACGCTCGTGCGCTTCGACGCGGTCTACCACGGTCACTTCAAGTGCAACCGTCAGAAGCTGTCGGAGATGACGGTGCTGTGGGCGTACGCCCGAGACCTGTTCCAGACGCCGGGCTTCGGCGACACGGTGGACTTCAACCAGATCAAGGCGCACTACTACCGGGTTCACCGTGACGTGAACCCAACCGGGATCGTGCCGCTCGGACCGTCGCTGTCGAACTGGTTGGAGCCGCACGATCGTGCGTCGTTGGGTGGCAACCCGTTCGGTGATGGCACTGCGCCGGGGCCGCCGCGCCCCGACGAGATCGTGGCCGATCAACTCGGGGTGCACCGCCTCACCGCGCCCGGCTGACCCGCTCGGTTGACCCCACCTTTGTCCCGCGCCACGTAGGTGTTCGCCACTACAGCGCGGGACAAGGCCTGGTTCACCCCGCAGATGCGGTGCTCGGGCTAGGTTCTGGGTCGTATGAGCAAGTACGGGACAACCCAGGTCGCTGAGCTCCTCGGCGTCAGCGTGGACACGGTCCGGCGTTGGTGCGATGAGGGGCGTCTCCCCACCGCACGTGACGACGGCGGCCGACGCGTCGTCGAAGGTCGCGACCTCGCCGCCTATCTGCGGGACCAGGTGCCCGCCTACGCCGTCGAGTCCGACGAGCTGCACTCCGCTCGCAATCGCTTCACCGGCATCGTCACCAGGGTCGAGCGCGACGGCGTTGCGGCCCTCGTGGAGATCCATGCACCCCCGCACCGGCTCGTGTCGCTGCTGACCCGGGAGGCCGTCGACGATCTCGACCTACAGCCCGGTGACCTCGCCACCGCTTCGGTGAAGTCCACCAACGTGACCGTGGAGGTCCCTCGACCATGAACCCTCATCCCGTGCATCGGGTGGCCGCTCGCCGTCCTCGATCCCGCGCAGTGATCGCGCTGCTGGGGGCGCTCCTCACGTTCGGCCTCGTCGCCGGAGCGTGCAGCAGCGACGACACCACGACGCCTGCCACGACCTCGACGAGCACGACGGCCGTAGCGCCCAAGGTCACCGGCGATGTCACCGTGTCGGCCGCGGCGTCGCTCAAGGAGACCTTCACCCAGATCGGCAAGGACTTCGAATCAGCGAACCCCGGCGCAAAGGTCACGATCAACTTCGGTTCATCGGGCGACCTCGCCACCCAGATCCAGAGCGGCGCGCCGGTCGACGTCGCCGCGTTCGCCGCGGAGTCCAACATGACGACGCTTTCGGACGCGTCGCTCCTCGATGGCAGCTCTGAGGCCTTCGCCACCAACTCGCTGGTCATCGTGACCAAGCCCGGCAATCCCAAGAAGATCAAGGGCCTGGCCGATCTTGCCACCGTCGCCCGGTCCGGCGGCACGATCTCGCTGTGTGCCACCACCGCTCCCTGCGGCAAGTACGCCGACCAGATCCTCCAGGGGGCGAAGGTCGCGATCCCCGGCGACAAGGTGACGCGTGGTCAGGATGTGCGCGCCACGCTCACCGCGGTCACCGATGGTGACGCAGATGCTGCGATCGTCTACGTCACCGACGCGAAGGCGGCGGGTGACGCCGTCGACAGCGTGGAGATCCCGACGGATCAGAACGCCGTCGCCAAGTACCCGATCGCCGTGATCAAGGCAACGACGAACGCTGCGGCATCGAAGGCCTTCATGACCTACGTGATGGGCACCAACGCACAGAAGGTCCTCTCGAATGCGGGCTTCGGCGCCCCGTGACGAGGGCCGTGAGCTGACGTCGGTTCGGCCGTTCGGTCGGAGCAGCTCGTTGCGACGGCCCAACCGGGAGCGCAACTCGGGCGATCGTCGGGAGCCGCTGCCCACCGAAGGTGCGTCGACATGAACCGGGCGCGGCGACGGCCTCCGATCATCGTCGTCGCGATCGCAGCGCTGGCTTCGCTGGTGTTCGTCGCGCCACTGGTCGGGCTGCTCCTTCGGGTCCAGTGGGGAACCCTCTTCGCTGATCTCACCACGCCCGAGGCGCTTGATGCACTCCGGCTCTCGCTCTTCTGCACGCTCGGAGCCACCGCGTTCGCCGTCCTGCTCGGCATGCCGTTGGCATGGGTGCTCGCCCGGACGCGCTTCCCTGGTCGGGCGGTGCTCCGGGGCGTCGTGCTGCTGCCATTGGTGCTGCCACCGGTCGTGGGTGGCGTGGCGCTGCTGTCGGCGTTCAGCAGAACCGGGTTGATCGGTGAGCGTCTGTACGACTGGTTCGGGATCCAGCTGACGTTCTCGACCGCGGGCGTGATGCTCGCTGCGACGTTCGTGGCGATGCCGTTCTTCGTCATCACCGCCGAGGCAGCGCTCCGAGCCGCCGATCAGCGCTACGAGGACGTCGCCGCCACGCTCGGCGCCGGACCATGGAGGACGTTTCGGCGCGTGACGCTGCCGTCGATCGCCCCTGCCGTGGGTGCGGGTGCGGTGCTGGCCGGAGCGCGGGCGCTCGGCGAGTTCGGCGCGACGATCACGTTCGCGGGCAACATCGTCGGACGCACCCAGACGCTGCCGCTCGCGATCTACATGGCGTTGCAGGGTGACGTGAACGTTGCGATCGGCCTGAGTCTCGTGCTGCTCGCCGTCAGCCTGGTGGTGATGGTGGTTGCGATGCGCGACCGCTGGACCACCGTCGACGCCCTACCCCCCGTTCTGTTGCGCAGAACCGCGGAGAACTCCGCGGTTCTGCGCAACAGAACGGGGGTGGAGGGTGGTCGTTCGCCGAGCATTCCGACCTCGGCGACGATCGAGCTGCGCATCGGGACCTTGGACCTGGTGGCCGATCTCACGGTCGGTTCCGGCGAGGTGCTTGCCATCATCGGTCCGAACGGTTCAGGGAAGTCGACGCTCCTGCGCTGCCTGGCCGGTCTGCAGGCGGCGGATTCCGGACAGGTCGTCGTGGCCGGCAACGTGGTCGACGACGCCGGCGCCGACGTGTTCGTGTTGCCCGAGGATCGCAACGTCGGCGTGCTGTTCCAGGACGACCTCCTGTTCCCGCACATGGACTTGCTCGACAACGTCGCGTTCGGACCACGGGCCAGGGGATCGAGCGCGCGCGAGGCAGCGACCGTGGCCGACGAATGGCTCGAACGGGTCGGCGTGGGCTCACATCGGCACTCCCGTCCTCGGGAGGTGTCGGGCGGCCAGGCACAGCGCGCCGCGCTTGCGCGGGCGCTCGTGACGGAGCCCGATCTGCTGCTCCTCGACGAGCCGCTGTCCGCGCTCGACGCTTCGACACGGGTCGCGCTGCGACGTGAGCTGCGGGAGCACCTCCGCTGGTTCGGCGGCGCCACCGTGCTGGTCACCCACGACGCACTCGACGCCCTGGCGCTCGCCGACCGCATCGTCGTCTTGGAAGAGGGTCGGATCACACAGGCTGGCACGCTTGCCGAGGTCGCCGGAACGCCCCGCACTCCGTATGCCGCCGAGCTCATGGCCACGAATCTGCTCACCGGCATCGCGCATGCCACGACGGTGACGCTGACTGCCACGCCGCTTCCGGGCGGTCCGGTCGGCCCGGGCGGTCCCGACCGCCCGGGTGAACCGGTCGTGGAGCTTGGCCCGGCCGCGTCGGGTGTGCAGCACGGTCCGATCGAGTCGAGCGCGGAGCGCGAACTGGTCGCTGAGTCACCCACTCAAGGCGTCTCGCTCGACCCGGGTCCCGGCGCATCGCCGAGCACGGTCGTGGTGTCGGAACCTCACGAAGGACCGGTCCTCGTTCTGATCCGGCCGAGCTCGGTAACGCTCCACCGGGAGCCACCCGAGGGCAGCCCTCGCAACCGGTGGCCAGTGGAGGTCGTCGGGTTCGATCCGTTGGGTGACCGCGTGCGGGTCCGTCTGGCCGGGCCCGTGTCGCTCACCGCCGAGGTGACCGCCTCGGCGGTCGAGGACCTGGGTCTCGTCGTCGGCGTGCGGCTGTGGTGCGCGGTCAAGGCGACCGACGTGGTCGTCGTCGACCGCTGAGAAGCGAGTCGCGCAGAGCGGACGCATCTTGGGACGGCCCCGACATCGTCGAATCGGCCATCTTGGGCTCAGATTCAGTGGGCGACGCGTGGGCCCCGACATCGTCGACTCGGCCATCTTGGGGCCGGCCCCAAGATGGCCGGAAGCGTCGCAAGCGCCGGACCCTGTCGCCCAAACAACTTCGACCCCCGAAACATCTGCGGTAGATTCCGGCGATGTCCTCCCCGTCCGATGGTGCCGACGCGCCCTGCATCGACTCCGTCCCCGGCACTGGCCCTGCCGCGGGTTCGACGGCAGGCTCGACCGAGGGTTCGGCCGTAGGCGGGCCGACAGGTTCGACGACTGGCACCACCACGGGCGCAGCGATGGATACCACCACGGGTCCAGCAACTGACATCGCCGCAGCCGCAGCGACGGCCGGCGCAGCGACGGCCGGCACGACGGCCGGGCTGGCACCCGCCACTCCATCGGACGCGACCTCGTCGAGGCTCATCAGCGGGCCGTTCGTCTTGGTCACCTGCGCGACGTTCTTCTACTTCATCGCGATGGGCGCGATGCTGCCGACGCTGCCCGTCTACGTCGAGCGGGAGCTGCGCGGCAGCAGCGTGCTCGTCGGCGTCACCGTCGGAGCGTTCGCCGTGTCCGCAGCGCTGCTCCGACCCCTCGCCGGGCGGATCGGCGACACCCGAGGTCGGCGCATCCTGGTCATCGGCGGTTCGCTGATCATGGGGTTGTCGGTGCTCGCCTACACGGTGGCCACCTCGATCCCGGCGCTCATCGCACTGCGCCTGGTCACCGGGACCGGCGAGGCGGCGATGTGGGTCGGCGCCGCCACCGCCATCCAGGACATGGCGCCCGATGACCGACGAGGCGAAGCAGCCTCCTACTTCTCCGTCGCGCTCTACGCGGGGCTCGCGTTCGGACCGCTGATCGGCGAGTCGCTCAAGGACTCGTCTGGGTTCCACGCGGTGTGGATCTTCGGTGGCGTCTGCGGACTGATCGCATGCGCGTTCGGCTTCGGCACCCCCAAGGACGTCCGACGTGAGCCACAACCGTTCCGCCTGCTGCACCCTGCTGCGATCGGTCCCGGCGCAATCCTGCTGCTCGGCATGTTGCCGTTCATCGGGTTCGCCACCTTCATCGCCCTGTACGGGCCGTCGATCGACATCTCCGACGTGGCACCGTTGCTGCTGCTCTACGGGGTGCTCGTGCTCGCGATCCGCGTCGTAGGCGCCAAGCTCCCGGATCAGCTGGGCTGGACCCGGGCGTCGTCGGGGGCGTTGGTCGTGCTCGGCATCGCCGGACTGCTGATGGGTCTGTGGCACGCCAGCGCCGGAGTGTGGATCGCGGTGGTGTTCCTGGCCGTCGGCATGTCGTTGCTGTTCCCCGCTCTGTTCAGCGCGACGGTCGCCGGCGTGCCGGACGCCGAGCGGGGCCAGGCCGTTGGAACGTTCTCGTTGTCGTTCGACCTGGCCAGCGGGCTGGGTCCGGCGATGCTCGGCATCGTCGTGGCGCTCGGCAACTACCAAGCTGCGTTTGCCGTTGCCGGGTTGTGCGCGATCGGCGGGCTGTTCCTCGTCGGGCCCGTCGCCCGTCGAGCCGCTCGGGATCAGGCCATCGCTGCAGGCTGAGCCCGGTTCGAGTCGTCAGGATGTGCCCACGGGCCATGATGGTGACTGCGGCGCAGGGCAGCGACGCTGCAGATCACCACAGGAGACCGTTCGATGGGCACGAACCAGCGCAGCCAGGTGGAGATGACGGGGCCGGAGATCGACGACTTCGTCGAGCACAGTCGCAGCTGCACCATGGCGACGATCGGTGCCGATGGGCGACCGCATCTGGTGGCCATGTGGTACGCCGTGGTCGACGGTCAGATCTGGTTCGAGACCAAGGCGGCCTCGCAGAAGGCGGTCAACCTCACCCGTGATCCGCGTGTCACGATCCTCATCGAGGACGGCCTCACGTACGACAAGCTTCGAGGCGTCTCGTTCGACGGCACTGCGGAGATCGTTTCGGACGCCGAGGTGTTGTGGAAGGTCGGCGTCAGCGTGTGGGAGCGCTACAACGGCCCGTACACCGACGAGGTGAAGCCCCTCGTGGAGTTCATGCTGCATAAGCGCGTGGCGGTGCGCGTCGACGTGTCTCGCACCCGCTCCTGGGACCACCGCAAGCTGGGCCTCGACGCCATTCCGCTCGGAGGTAGCACCGCCGAGCACCTCGACGACCATCTGTCCTGACTCGCCACACATACGGTCCCCGCTCCCGAGCGTTCCCAGACGGTCGCTCCCTGACGATGTCGACGGCGGGGCGGCGCTGACGGCAGGGGCGCCACACTCGAATCCCGACCACCCACCAACACACATCTCCAGGAGCAGACATGGCACACCCCCGCACCTTCCGATTCGCCGCCGAGCTCCACGCGCCGCTGCCCGGATCCAACTGGGTCGACTCGTTCAAGGAGCTCGAGGACCTCGGCTACTCGACCCTGTTCCTGCCCGACCACTTCGACGAGGGACCCGGTCCGCTCGCCACTCTGGGCGCCGCTGCGGTGTCAGATC
>Ga0209023_10004096_pt1 | contig 16859 bp, 16 predicted proteins | sample LakOneMetagenome_FD_187468 | JGI IMG/M metagenome (GOLD analysis project Ga0209023, IMG submission 187468) | Freshwater and sediment microbial communities from Lake Erie, Canada (SPAdes) (version 2) | ecosystem: Environmental > Aquatic > Freshwater > Lentic | place: Lake Erie, Canada... | reverse complement strand
CGGTCGTCCTCAGACGCCTTGGCCAAAGCGGACTTGTAGTTGTCCTTGATCCAGGCCTCGTCCGCCGTCGCATTGTCCTGCGCCAACGCCATCCACATCAGCCCGCGCGCGGCCTGCCTCTGCAAGCGGTCGCCGTTGAACAGCATTTGGCCAAGTTGTGCCTGCGCGACATGCTGGCCCTTCTGAGCCGCGAGGCCGAGCCAGCGAATGCCGTACTTCACGTCGCGCGGCATACCGACGCCATCGAGATACATGCGTGCGAGATTGTACTGCGCTTCGGCATTGCCGAAATACGACGCGGCGTATGAAAACATTTCCCGCGCGCGCTCCGGATCGGGTTTCACGCGCGTGTTCGGAATGCCCGCAACGTAATAGCGGCCCAGCGCCACGAACGCGTTGGCCACAATGGTGGCTTGCGGCGCGGACGGTGAGTCTTCCGCATGCGCGTTGGCGATGCGGCTGAAATAGTCATAGGCGCGCAGATCGTCCTGAGCGACGCCGTCGCCCTTGGCGTACATGCGACCGAGCTTCCACTGGGCTACTGGATGACCGCCTTCGGCGGCATATTGCAGGGCTGTCAGCGATACGGGCTGCGGAATATCCGCTGGCGGGACAGGCTTCTTGAGCACCGGAACGCCGCTTGGGGCGGCGACCATCGGCAACGCCGCTTCCTGATTTCCGGGTGAGACGCCTTCAAATGCAACAGCCGGTGCGGCAGCGAAAATCGCGACGCTCAGGGCAGCGGCTATGCCAATGCGATCAAATGTCCGCATAGCACACCTTCTCAGCTGCACCGCCGGGATGCGTGACAGCACCCTTCACCGCGGGTCCGACCTGCTGGGCATATTTCCAGAGCACACCGGAGCCGACCTTGGTCTCACGAGGCTTCCAGGCTTTGCGGCGCTCGGCGAGTTCAGCGTCGGTCAGTTTGACATTGAGCGTGCCGTTGTCCGCGTCCAGTTCGATGATGTCGCCATCACGAATGAGACCGATAGGACCGCCGACAGCAGCCTCCGGTCCGACATGACCCACGCAGAAACCACGCGTCGCGCCCGAGAAACGACCGTCAGTGATGAGAGCAACCTTGCCACCCATGCCCTGACCTGTGAGCGCGGCGGTGGTCTGCAGCATTTCGCGCATGCCGGGGCCGCCCTTGGGGCCTTCGTAGCGAATGACGAGAACTTCGCCTTCCTTGTAGGTTTTGTTGTTCACGGACTCGAACGCGTCTTCTTCGCAATCGAAGCAGCGCGCTGGACCTGAGAACTTCAACACCGACATTCCCGCGACTTTCACGATCGCGCCATCAGGCGCGAGATTTCCCTTCATGCCGACAACGCCACCCGTAATGGTGATCGGCTTGTCCGCAGAACGAACCACGTCCTGATGAGGATTCCATTTCACGCTCTTGAGATTTTCGGCAATCGTGCGGCCAGTGACTGTCATGCAGTCGCCGTGCAAATAGCCATGATCCAGAAGCGTTTTCATCAGCAGCGGTATGCCGCCTGCTTCGAACATATCTTTGGCGACATAGCGACCGCCCGGTTTCAAATCCGCGACATATGGTGTCTTTTTGAAGATTTCGGCCACGTCAAAAAGGTCAAATTCGATACCGCATTCGTGAGCCATCGCCGGCAGATGCAGCGCGGCATTGGTCGAGCCACCGGACGCGGCCACAACGGCGGCAGCATTTTCCAAAGCCTTGCGGGTCACGATGTCGCGCGGACGAATGTTGAGCGAGATCAATTCCATGATCTTCTCGCCAGCCGCCATGCAGAACGAGTCGCGGATTTCGTAAGGCGCGGGCGCACCGGCCGAATACGGCAGTGCAAGCCCGATGGCCTCGGAAACGGTCGCCATGGTGTTAGCGGTGAACTGTGCGCCGCAAGCGCCTGCCGACGGGCAAGCCACCCGTTCGATTTCGTCGAGATCCTCGTCAGACATCTCGCCGACCGAGTGCTTGCCGACCGCCTCGAACATGTCCTGAACGGTGACCTGCTGGCCCCGGAAATTACCGGGCAGGATCGAGCCGCCATAAATGAAAATGGACGGCACATTGAGCCGCAGCATGGCCATCATCATGCCGGGCAAAGACTTGTCGCAGCCCGCAAGCCCGATCAGGGCGTCATAGGAATGGCCGCGCACGGTCAATTCCACGGAATCCGCGATGGTTTCGCGCGACGGCAGCGACGAGCGCATACCCTCGTGGCCCATGGCGATGCCGTCGGTCACGGTGATGGTACAGAACTCGCGGGGGGTGCCGCCCGCCGAGGCGACGCCCTTTTTGGCGGCCTGAGCCTGGCGCATCAGGGAAATATTGCAGGGAGCCGCCTCATTCCAGCAGGAAGCCACGCCGACCAGCGGCTGGTGGATCTGCTCGGTGGTCAGCCCCATGGCATACAGATACGAACGATGGGGCGCGCGCGACGGCCCTTCCGTCACGTGACGGCTGGGAAGCCTTGCCTTGATGTTCGTCTTTACGTCCATCGTGCCCCTTGCCCGGATACATCCGGGAGACCGGCAGGCTTCGGAAAGCAGGATTTTCCTGCATTTTTGCCAATGCCGCAGCTTTCAGCCTACGGAACAATGATCTCATGGAGGCGTGTGGCTAAATAGCGGCGCGCACAGGTGCTACCTGCGGCGACGGTTAAATGTTCAGAAAGTGTTGTAGGCAAGCAACATTCGTTGCTGCGCGGCAACGATGCCGCGCCTGCCGCAAAAGCACATGGATTGAGGTCGAGCTTACCGCCCGCGGATCATCCGCCAGGCAAATAGTAACAGAACAGCACCGATCGACGCTGAAATCAGCGTGCGCCAGAAGCCGAACACCGGCACTTGCGCGATCTCGGCGAGCTTCGCGCCGACGAACGATCCCGCGATGCCGACAAGGATGTTGGTGAAGATGCCGTGGTCGGACTCGGTCACGCGCTCTGCGATCCAGCCCGCAAGCGCGCCGATCAGGAGCATCGTGAAAAAGCCAACTCCCGGCTGGCTTAAGAATGCCTGTGCGTCCATCGATACCCTCACCATGACTTTCCGCCGGAATCGCCGGCGCATGCGCGAGTTTAGCCGAATTGAATAAGGCGGGAAATGCCGTCAGTGGCGGTCAACGACCAAACCTTGCGCGCCTCACACAACCATCATCACGGGATTTTCGATCAGCCTCCTGAACGCGGTGATCAACTCCGCACCGAGCGCGCCGTCGATAGCCCGATGATCGCAGGACAACGTGACACTCATCATCGTCGCCGCAACAATCTGGCCGTCGCGCACCACCGCGCGCTCCTCGCCTGCGCCAACCGCGAGGATTGAGGACTGCGGCGGGTTGATCACGGCGGTGAAATCCCTGATGCCGTACATGCCGAGGTTCGACACCGACGACGATCCGCCCTGATACTCGTTCGGCTTGAGCTTCTTGGCCTTGGCTCGCGCGGCAAGGTCTTTCATTTCGTTTGAGATGGCGGAAAGTGTTTTGGTTTCTGCTTGGCGGATGATCGGTGTAATCAGCCCGAACGGAAGCGCTACAGCGACACCAATGTCCGAGTGCTTGTGCTTGAGCATCGCAGCTTCCGTCCAAGAAACATTGGCGTCGGGGTGCTGCTGTAGCGCCAGCGCCATTGCCTTGATGACGAAGTCATTGACCGAGAGCTTGTAGAGCGGCTTGCCGTCCTTGTCCTTGCCCGCGGCGGCATTGATCTCCGCACGCGCGGCGTTGAGCTTACCGAGATCGCAATCAACAGTCAGGTAAAACGTCGGCATCGAGTTGGTCGCGACAGTCAACCGCTGCGCGATGGTCCTGCGCATCGAGTCGTGCGGCACGCTCTCGTATTCGCCCTCTTGGTATAATCCCAGAATTTGTTGATCGGACATGGCGGGCGTAGCAGCACCCGCTGCGCCGCTCGGGCTGACTACGCCTGTAGCGGCTGGCTTTAGGCCTTTACCCGATTTGGCCTGATCGATGTCTCGCGCGATGACGCGGCCATGTGGACCAGAGCCCTTGATGCGCGACAGATCGGCGCCAGCTTCTTTGGCTAGACGCCGGGCCAATGGCGACGAAAAAATGCGTGCGGCGTTGTTGGTAGGTGGTGCTGCCTGAGGCTTGGCCGACTGTGGCGTAGGTGGTGGTACTTTTGGAGAAGACGTCGGTACAGGAACTACGGCTGCTGCCGCGGCTTTTGGTGTTTCCGACTTCGCCGTTTCGGATTTTGCAGGAGCGGATGCAGCCACCGCTTCCGCAGCGTTCGCATCTTCGCCGTCACCGGCGAGCACCGCGATCACATCGTTGACCGACACATCTTTCGTGCCATCCGGCACAAGAATTTTAGCGATGGTACCGTCATCAACGGCTTCGACTTCCATCGTTGCCTTGTCGGTCTCGATCTCGGCGATCACGTCACCAGACTTGACCTTGTCGCCCTCTTTCTTGAGCCACTTAGAGAGATTGCCTTTCTCCATCGTGGGAGACAGCGCAGGCATCAGAATGTTGATCGGCATGATCGTCGCCCTGCTGTCTCAACGATAACAAACAGCTTTTGCTGCTGCGACGACTTCGGCTGCCGTCGGCAGCGCGAGCTTTTCCAAATTGGCCGCATAAGGCATCGGCACGTCCTTGCCCGATACGCGCCCCACCGGCGCATCGAGATAATCGAACGCCTGCTCCATGAGCCGCGCTGCAATCTCGGCACCGACACCGGACTGTTGCCAGCCTTCTTCGACGACAACGGCGCGCGACGTTTTCTTCACCGAGTTGATAATCGTTTCTGTGTCCATCGGACGCAGCGTGCGCAGATCGATGACCTCTGCCTCGATACCTTCCTTGGCGAGTTCATCGGCGGCGGCGAGAGCGTGGATCATTCCATGGGACCATGAGATCAGCGTGACATCCTTGCCTGCGCGCACGATGCGCGCCTTGCCGATGGGAACGACAAAGTCGTCCATCTTCGGCACATCACCGGAGTGGCCATAGAGAATTTCGTTTTCAAGAAAGATGACCGGGTTCGGATCGCGGATCGCAGCTTTCAGCAATCCCTTTGCGTCGGCCGCCGAGTACGGAGAGACCACTTTCAATCCCGGAATTTGCGAGTACCACGCCGAATAGTCCTGACTGTGTTGCGCGCCAACGCGCGCCGCCGCGCCGTTCGGTCCGCGAAACACAATCGAGCAGCCCATCTGCCCGCCGGACATGTAAAGCGTCTTTGCGGCGGAGTTGACGATCTGATCGATGGCCTGCATCGCGAAGTTGAAAGTCATGAATTCGACGATCGGCTTCAACCCTGCGAACGCAGCACCGACGCCGACACCTGCAAAGCCATGTTCGGTGATCGGCGTGTCGATCACGCGCTTCGCGCCGAACTCCTGCAGCAGACCCTGCGTGATTTTGTACGCGCCCTGATATTCCGCGACCTCTTCGCCCATGACGAACACGTCACCATCGCGGCGCATCTCCTCGGCCATCGCATCGCGCAGCGCCTCGCGCACCGTCATCTTCACCATTTCGGTGCCGGGCGGGACTTCGGGGTCGGGGGCGGCCTCGACCGGCGCAACGAGGACCGCAACTGCAGGCGGGCCCTTTAGCCGAGGCTTGCCTTCTCCGACGGGTGCACGCGACTCTTCAACTTCTTGCTTAACTTCAACTGACTGTTTTGGGGCCTTTTTCTCAGCAGATGCAGGGGGTTTGCTCGAATCCTTACCGAGATCGGCAGCGCTTTCGCCATCGCTTAGGATGGTGGCAATGGGTGTATTGACCGCGACATCGCTGGTGCCTTCGGGGATTAGAATTTTGCCGAGCGTGCCCTCGTCGGTCGCCTCGACTTCCATCGTCGCCTTGTCGGTTTCGATCTCGGCGATCACATCGCCGGACTTGATCGCCTCACCTTCTTTCTTGAGCCATTTGGAAAGGTTGCCCTTCTCCATGGTCGGCGAAAGCGCGGGCATCAGAACCTGAATCGGCATGGTCGCTCCGGAATAATTCTGCTGCGCGCTTATCGGTAAATGTCGGTGTAAAGCTCGGACGCGTCAGGCTCTGCCGTATGTTGCGCGAAGTCCGCCGCCTCGTTGACGATCTCACGCACCTCACCGTCGATCGCTTTCAACTCCTGCTCGCTGACACTCAGACCGAGCAATCGCTGCCGCACCTGTTCAATCGGGTCGCTGTCGTGACGCACCTTGTCCACCTCCTTGCGGGTCCGATACTTCGCAGGGTCGGACATCGAGTGACCGCGATAACGGTAGGTCTGCATTTCGAGGATGTACGGCCCGTTGCCTTCGCGGCACCACTGAACAGCCTTGTCGCCCGCCGCTTTCACAGCGCGCACGTCCATGCCATCGACCTGCTCGCCCGGAATGTTGAACGATACGCCGCGCTTGGAAAAATCAGTCTGCGCCGACGAGCGCGTTACCGAGGTGCCCATCGCGTAGCGATTGTTCTCTACCACATAGACCACGGGCAGTTTCCAAAGCTCCGCCATGTTGAAGCTCTCGTAGACCTGCCCCTGGTTTGACGCGCCGTCACCGAAATAAACGATGCTGACATTCTTGTTGCCGCGATAACGGTTGGCGAACGCGAGGCCGGTGCCCAATGGCACCTGCGCACCGACGATGCCGTGACCGCCGAAGAAGTTCTTCTCCCTGCTGAACATGTGCATGGAGCCGCCCTTGCCCTTGGAATAACCAGCCGCGCGGCCGGTCAACTCCGCCATCACGCCCTTGGGGTCCATGTCACAAGCCAGCATATGGCCGTGATCGCGGTAACTGGTGATGATCTGGTCGCCTTCTTCTAGCGACATCTGCATCCCGACCACGACAGCTTCCTGCCCGATGTAGAGATGACAAAAGCCGCCGATGGCACCCATGCCGTAAAGCTGGCCCGCCTTTTCTTCAAAGCGGCGGATCAGCATCATCTCGCGAAACGCGTGAAGCTCCTGATCCTTGGTGAAGGTGAGATTTGTCGGAGGCTGCGCGCCGTTACTTTTGTCAGGAGATTTTTCAGCAGACATGGCCCATCCCGATGACAGAGCGTATGTGATTTTCCATTCTAACTCACATCACCACAAAAGGATCGCGCAATTAGACGCACGTCTGCGCGATGTCGCATCGCAGCGATTGAAATTTTAGAATCGAACAGAAGAGGTTTTTGAAATTTGAAGATCAGTTTTGACCGATCATCCGGACGAGGTCGCGCGGATGGACATAGTCAAGCTGATAGCGGGCGCGTTCGTCGAGCATGTCGGGATCGACCCGATCGGAACGAAGCAGCGAGACGCGTTGCTCGGCGGCAAGGCGCTCTGCTTTCAACCGTGCAAGCTCGGTCGTGAGCAGCACGATTTCCTGATCCAGTTCCTGCCGTGCGTTCAGGCCGTATCTACCGGTGTAGGCATTGATGCCGAAATAGGCGATCAAAGCCGCCGCGATCGTATAGAGCGCGAGGCCGGTCATGATGGCTTTGAGTCGGGAACGCGAGACCATGCCCGCACGATGCGGGAGCCCGGTTAATTGAGTCCTAATAACCGGGCTATCCGCGTGATCGCGATGTTATTTCTTGTTCTTGTCGACCCATGCCGCAAAGGCGTCGATATACTGCTTCAGCACCTTTTCCAGCGCTTCCTTGGTCAGGTTGCCCTTGTCATCGAAGGCGTCGCCCACCCCGTTCAGGTAGATTTCGGGCTGCTGAAGAATGGGGCCGCTGATGCCGGGCAATATCTGTTTCAAATGCATCGCAGCTGCGACGCCACCGAGCGGTCCCGGAGAATTGCTGACGATACCGGTCGGCTTGCCGTTAAACGAACTCTTCCCGTAGGGGCGCGATCCGATGTCGATGGCGTTTTTCAGCACGCCGGAGATCGAGCGGTTGTATTCAGGCGTCACGAACAGCACGGCGTCCGATTTTTGAATCTTCTCCCGGAATGACAGCCAATCCGCCGGCGGATTGCCTTCCAGATCCTGATTGAAAAACGACAGGCCCTGCAGCGTCACGACTTCGAGCTTGAGCGACGGCGGCGCGATCTTGGCGAAAGCGTTGGCGAGTTTAAGCGAAAACGACTCCTTACGGAGGCTGCCGACGATAACGGCAACGGTGTGGGCCATGACACGATCCTTTCAGCGGCGGATAAATTCCAAAAACCGATGAAGGACCAATAGACGCCACGCAAGAAAGATGCAAGTGCATGGACTTGCATCTGGTGGCGAATGACGCCTATCGGCGTTCACATGTCCGTCAGCACCGGTGCGTGAGCCGTTCAGCCCAGCACATCGCGATTGTGCTCGCCGAGTTTCGGCGCGCCCGAATGAGGATGCGGTCGCTGACCGTCGAATGAGATCGGCAGGCCCACCACGTTCAGACCACTACCCGGCAAAGTTCGCAAAATGTCGGAGGCTTTGAACTGTTCGGTCTGCGACAGTTCGACGATGTTGTTCACCGGACTGCACGGCACCCCGGCAGCCTGAAACAGCACGATCCATTCCGCACGCGGCTTCGTGGTAATCACCGGCACCATCAAACCGATCAGCGCATCGCGATGCACGAAGCGGTCCCTACCCTTTGCGAACCGCGCATCAGTCGCCCATTCCGGACATCCGAGCACCGCGGCGAGCTTATGAAACAGCCGATCATATCCGGCCGCGATCACCATCGGGCGGTCTGCGGTCTCGAATACCTGATACGGCACAATCGTCGGTGTCGCAGCACCCGTGCGATGAGATAATTCCTGCGTCACGTCGTAGGTCGCAAGCGACGTGTCCACCCACGACGCTGCGCTGTCGAGCAGCGATGTATCGATCACGCATCCCTGCCCCGTTACGTGCCGCTGTTGCAACGCGCCGAGCGCTCCAATCACGCACCATTGCGCGGTCGCCTTGTCGTTGATTGGCGGCGCGCAGAATGTTGGCGGATCGATATGGCGACCGGTCTGCATCATGACGCCGCCGAAGGCCTGCAGCAGCGGATCGAAGCCCGGCGCCTTCGACAGAGGTCCGGTCGGCCCGAAGGCCCAGATCGAGCAATAGATCAGCCGCGGATTGATAGCCCGCATCTGCTCCGGTCCGATGCCGAGATCGTCGACCACGCCGGATCGAAGATTCTGGATCAAAATGTCCGCATCGCGCACGAGTGTCTTGAGTTTCTCGATGTCCGATGCGTTTTTCATGTCGAGCGTGACCGACCGCTTGTTGCGGTTGGTCACATGAAACATGATTGATGCGTCTTCAATGAAGGGCGGACCCCAGCCGCGCGCGTCGTCGCCGCCATCGGGCTTCTCGATCTTGATAACGTCCGCGCCCATGTCCGCCATGATCGCGCCGGCCAGCGGACCCGCCAGCGCCTGCCCGATCTCAATGACTTTAATTCCTGCAAGCGGTCCGTTCATCGCGGCTCTCCCTCGCCCCGATCAATGCCGGGATTCAGGCGAATGTCGCCGGGGCAGCAGCAGAACGCAAGCGAGCGAAAAGCAGATCAGGTAAGATTGCGGACTTCGTTTTGAAGGAAGTTGCCGACGCGCTTTGCGCGGTTGCGCAAAACCATCAACGGACCCTTATCGACAAAATAGGTCAGCAAAATGCTGTCGCGGGTTTTGACACGATTGTGGACGGGATCGGCGGAGTGCCACGTATCCGTTCCTACCGCAAAGGCGTAACCCGAGTTCGGCGCGAAACGCATCTGGGTGGCTTTGGGTTTGCTGCCGTCCGGCAGAACGTCATGGAAGATCGTGCCGATGTCGGTGTTGGCTTCATCGCGCGGAAGATAAAGCTGAACGGTGATACCTTTCCAATGCGTATCGGTATGCGGGGTGATCTTGTAGCCGGGAATGTCGCGCGTCAGAATCGGAATTGGATACATGCCGACCGACATGAAGTCCTTACCGAACCGCTTTTCCAGCGCGGGTGCGAGGATACGGCGGAAAGCCTGCTTCACCGGTTCGGAACACAGGGCATTGCCGACCATCGTCCACAACTCGACCTTCCCCGGAGGTAGATGCCGGATGTATTCCGGAAACAGATCGATCTTCACACGGGTGTGCGTGCCGTCGGCAAGGTCGTTCTGCTTGCTGCGTCCATGCATCGGACGGTATTCATTGGCCTCGGGCATCGCATCGATCATCGCGGCATAAATGTCCGCCGGAAAGATGCCGCGAAGTTTGATGTGATAGAACGGTTTCTGTTCCACCTCGGCTGCGCTGACAGCCGTTGCGATAAAATCGATAAGTCTCGCGGTGCCGGTCTTATAGTCTTGCGATTTAATCGCTGAGATCTGATTCATGCCGTGCTTCCACTGTTGAAGGGTCGCCGAGGAGTGATCGATAACCTATCAGACTTGGGGCCCGAATAGAGCAATTTTACGCCAGCGCCTTCAGTGCGGCCTTGCCCGCATAGACCGCCTGATTGCCCAGTTCCTGCTCAATGCGCAGCAATTGGTTGTACTTGGCGGTGCGGTCCGCGCGTGCCAGCGATCCGGTTTTGATCTGACCGCAGTTGGTCGCCACCGCGAGATCGGCAATGGTCGAGTCTTCGGTTTCACCCGAGCGATGCGACATCACGGCTGTGTAGCCCGCCTTGTGCGCCATCTCGACAGCCGCCAACGTTTCGGTCAGCGAGCCGATCTGATTGACCTTCACCAGAATGGAATTGCCTAGGCCCTTTTTGATGCCGTCGCCAAGGCGCGTGACGTTGGTCACGAACAGATCGTCGCCGACGAGCTGACACTTGCTGCCGATCAGATCGGTCAGTTCCTTCCAGCCGTCCATGTCGTCTTCCGCCATGCCGTCTTCGATGGAGACAATCGGATAGCGCGACACGAGATCGGCAAGATATTTTGCCTGCTCGGAAACCGAGCGGGTCTTGTTCTCGCCTTCATAAACGTAAGAACCCTTCTTGAAGAATTCGGTGGAGGCGCAATCCAGCGCCAGCATCACGTCGGAGCCGGCCTTGTAGCCAGCCTTGCCGATGGCGCTCATGACGAAGTCGAGCGCGGCGTCTGCCGACGGCAGGTTCGGCGCGAAGCCGCCCTCGTCGCCGACATTGGTGTTGTGACCGGCCTTCTTCAACTCGCCTTTCAGCGTGTGAAAAATCTCCGCGCCACAGCGTAGCGCCTCGGAGAAGCTCTTCGCGCCGACCGGCATCACCATGATTTCCTGGAAATCGATGGGATTGTCCGCGTGCATGCCGCCGTTGACGATGTTCATCATCGGCACGGGAAGAATGCGCGCAGATGTGCCGCCTACATAACGATACAGAGGCATACCGAGCGATTCAGCGGCGGCCTTGGCGACAGCCAGCGACACGCCGAGAATGGCGTTCGCGCCGAGGCGGCTCTTGTTCGGCGTGCCGTCGAGCCCGATCATGGTCTCGTCGATCTGAACCTGCTGTTCGGCTTCCATGCCGCCGATGGCGTCAAAGATTTCGCCGTTGACGGCCTCGACGGCCTTCTGCACGCCCTTGCCGAGGTAGCGGCCCTTGTCGCCATCGCGCAGCTCGACGGCCTCATGCGCGCCGGTCGAAGCACCCGACGGCACGGCGGCGCGGCCCAGCGAGCCGTCTTCCAGGATGACATCGACTTCGACCGTGGGGTTGCCGCGGCTATCGAGAATTTCGCGGCCGATAATGTCGACGATGGAAGTCATGTGCGCCCTCTTTGAAGTCTGTATGGAGATTTGGGCCAGCTTCTACAGGAAGGCGGCGAGCGGGAAAAGGCCAAGCGGAGCCTAAGTGAAGCCGTTGATCCCGTGACGTTTTGCTCGAAAGTGAGTATCAGAGGGCAAACGGAGACAGATATGTCCAGAAAGCCCCGCACCACCAAAGCCGCAGCGCAGACATTGCAGCTTGGCCATCAGGTTCAAAATCCCGCCTCGCCCGACCAGGCGCAGTTAGACCGCGTGCCGAGCCCGCACGCCGACACCGACTACGTCACGCGCTTTACAATGCCGGAATTTACTTCGATCTGCCCGGTCACCGGCCAGCCGGATTTTGCGATCATCGTGATCGATTATGTCCCGAACAAATGGCTGGTGGAGTCGAAGTCGCTCAAACTCTATCTCAACAGCTTCCGCAATGTCGGCTCATTCCACGAGGACTGCACGGTGTCCATCGGCAAGCGGCTGGTGAAACTGCTCGCGCCACGCTGGCTGCGCATCGGCGGATATTTCTATCCGCGCGGCGGCATGCCGATCGATGTGTTCTGGCAAGCCGGGAAGCTGCCGGCCAACGTGTGGGTGCCGGATCAGGGCGTCGCGCCCTATCGCGGTCGCGGCTAAGACCCGATCTCAACCGGTTTGACCGGCTTCCTGTTGAGCAACGTCGCGGCGACGATGCCCAACAGCAAGATCACCACTGCATTGACGAGCAGCGTCGGTTGCTTGCCTGCATGGTTGAGAGCAATGCCATACACGATAGGCCCGGCAGCCTGTCCCATGAAAAAGCAAAACGCGTGGAGCGAGACCGCTGACGCGCGAGCTTCGGGCGCGAGTTCGCTGGCAAAGACCTGAAGCGATCCGTGCAGCGAGTAGAATCCCCACCCCATGAACATGAAGCACAGCGCGTGAAATTCCCAACGCGGCTCGAATGCAATGATCGCGAACTGCACGGCCATCACAGCGGCTCCTCCGATCATCAGGCGTTTGACGCCGATGCGCGGCAGCAGCCGAGACACCGAGAGGCTGTAAAACAGACCGCCGACGGCAAAAGCTCCGATCACGACGCCGGGGATCGATGAGCGCGTCTCGCCAAGCTCGACCAGAAACGCTGCGACGAAGGGAATCAAACCGAAAACGCAAAGTCCTTCGACAAACACCGACGAGTAACACACACGCGCACGCGGATTTGCGAGGATGGTTCGATAGCCGTCGCGCAGCGCGGCGAAGCTGATGCCGGTGGACGACTTTGCTACTCCGCCCCGGCGGAAGCCAATGAACACAACTATTGACGCAACAATCATCAGAATGCCGAGCACCACAAGAACGCCGCGCCATCCTAGAAAATCGCCGATCAGGCCAGCGGCTGATGAGCCAAGCAGATTTCCGGTCATGGCACCTGCGAGCACCCTGCCGAGAGCAACCTGCCGCTTGTCAGGCGCGACGAGATCCGCGGTCAATCCGATGGCAATTGGAAACGTGCCGCCCGCAGCCATTCCGCAAAGAATGCGCGACAGAAACAAAAGCTCGAAAGAACTCGCCAGCGCGCCGATGATATTCGCCAGACCGAGAACTGCGAGACACACGACCATCAGCCGCGCCTTACCGAACATGTCTGCGGCCGCGCCGAGAACCGGCTGAACCAGCGCGTACGGCAAAGCGACCGCAGCGGACAAACTGGCTGCAACCGCAACCGTTAGGCTAAAGTCATTCGCCACCAGTGGAAGCACAGGCTCCATCGATCGCGCCGACAGACTTGCCGCGAACGTGGTCAAAGCGATGACGTTGAGAATCGGCAGCATGTTGTCCGATTGACGCCGCGTTAAATTCGCGGCCCTTTTTGATTATTGTTATTGGGCGATCACGCCTTCGATTTTGCGAGCGCGTCGAACGCCATGAGGTTTTTCACCAGAGCCTCAAAGTCTTTCAGCGGCACCATGTTCGGTCCGTCCGATGGCGCGTGATCCGGATCGGGGTGTGTCTCGATGAACACGCCCGCCACGCCGACAGCGACTGCGGCGCGCGCGAGCACCGGCACGAACTCGCGTTCGCCGCCGGATGATGTCCCCTTGCCGCCCGGTTGTTGCACCGAATGCGTCGCATCGAAAATCACCGGCGCACCTGTGGTGCGTGCGAGGATCGGCAGCGCGCGCATGTCGGAGACAAGCGTGTTGTATCCAAACGAGGCGCCGCGCTCAGTCACCAGCACGTTTGCATTTCCGCCGCCCGTGACCTTGGCGACGACATTCGCCATATCCCACGGCGCGAGGAATTGGCCCTTCTTGACGTTGACCACTTTGCCGGTGGCCGCAGCCGCAAGCAGCAGATCGGTCTGACGGCAAAGGAACGCCGGAATTTGCAAAACATCCACGGCTTCGGCGACGCGCGCACACTGCTCGATCTCGTGCACGTCCGTCAGCACCGGCAAACCAAGCGACGAGCGAATCTCCGCGAAAACCGGCAGCGCCTTGTCGAGGCCAAGGCCGCGCGCACCGGAGGCGCTGGTGCGGTTCGCCTTGTCGAACGAACTTTTGTAAACCAGCCCGATCTTGAGACGCGCAGCGATCTCTTTCAACGCGGAAGCCGTCTCCAGCGCATGCGCGCGGCTTTCGAGTTGGCACGGCCCGGCGATCACGGCCAATGGCAGCGCATTGCCGAACTTGACGGTGCCTGCGGAAACGACTGGCGCGGCAGAAATCTTGGCGTTCAAGGCATATCCTTTTCTGAGACCGCGACGACCATGCCGACCCCGCGATAAGGGATCAAGTCCGGACGGTCAAATCCTACCCGTCGTCTCGAATATCAGCGTTGCGCCAAAGGCTTCCTTCGGCGGCACGATGAGCCGCTTAAGATGGCGATGCGAGGCGACACCCCCGCTTTTCAGGATTTGCTCGACAGCAGCAATATCCGGCACCGCAAACCGCAAACCCCTCAGAGACGCGCCCTTGCCATCCAGCGCCGGTGTCGTTCCGAACTGATCGTGGAATGAAACCGGCTCCATGATTTCCACATCGCCGCGCGGCGTCCGCGCGGTCACGCCGATGGACGTGGCATGAAGATCGCGAACGCCCGTGAAGGCTTTCAGAAAAACGTGATGGTCGGTCGGATTGTCCGCAACCAGCACAGAGGCCAGCACGCCACTCGTACCATTGGCGTGACGTTGATAATCCGGATTCCAGAACGCCGCAGGATTGTGCTGCTGGCATACCGCAAAGCCTGTATGCGGCGAAAGCGTATCGCGCGCGAACACCAGCGAAAATCCGACCGTCGTGGTGCTGCCGTCAGGCAACATCGCGCCGCGCGAAAACGGCAACACGAACGATGCGACAATGCCGTTACGCTCAAAGTCAGCCATGTCCTGGTCGATATCGCGGCTTTCGAGCAGCAGCATCGAAAACCCATCGCCCCGCGCAATCGCATCGCGGTTGGGAATGCCGAAGATGCGCGCCAGCCCCTCACCGGCCAGCTTTTCCGGTTCGGCGACCGTCAACACCTCGATGAAGAAACCGGGAAACTGAACGACGTGATTGTGCGTGCCCCACGGATGCCGGTTGCGCGCACCGACCTGAAATCCGGCGCGGCGATAAAAATCCACTGCAGCGTCGAGATCGCTGACGGCATGGACGATATGATCGAGACCGCGAGGCATGAGTTGCTCTTATTGCACTGACGAAAACGACGTCGGCGTCAAAAACCGGTTGACGATATTGGCGATGATCTGGCCGTCCTTCTCGGTTTCAGCGCGCGCCGCGAGCCAGTCTGGATCGGCCTGAAACGCACTCCACTTCTGGTCGCGCTCGGCCATCGAATCCCATTCCAGCAGGTAGGTCAGATCCTGATTGGATTCGCCAACCAGTGTGGTGAAGAATCCGGCCTGACGGATGCCGTGCTTTGCCCAGAGCTTCAGGGTGATGGTGTCGAAACGCTTCAGAAGATTCGGAAGCCGTCCCGGCACACAGCGGTACACGCGCATTTCGTAAATCTTGGTCATGTGCTTCCTCTGGCCCTCTTGTTGATTGAACCGGCACGCGAGCATTGCCGACTATGATTGTGCAGGGTCTTCCGATCCGGCGTATACTCGCCGGATTGGCGGATGATCAAGCGCTCCTCCGCCAGGAGAGCCAAGACGGGGTTTGTCATGCACACCATGCTGTTTTGCCGGATCGCCGTCACGGCGCTGATCGTCGCGGCCGTGTCCGGCAGCGCGAACGCGCAGCAAACGCCCGGCACACCGGGCGTCATCACTGGCGGTTCCAACGGCGTGGCGTTCAATGGCAAACCCGCCGCGCGTCAGGGCGATGCTACGAGCGACGGCAGCGTGATCGTCGAAGGCTCGCCCAATGTCTTCATCAACGGAAAGCCTGCCGCGATCTCCAGCGGCAAGACTGGATGCGGCGGCGTTGTCGTCGGTGGCGCAGGCGGCATTTACATCAACGGCAAGCCTGCCGCGCGGACCGGCGACCAAACGTCGGGCTGTAAGTAGCGCGGGCTTAAACCAGCCGCGACTGAACCATCGCTGCCTGCACGAACGATGCGAACAGCGGATGCGGCTCCAGCGGCCGCGACTTCAGTTCAGGATGATACTGCACGCCGATGAACCACGGATGATCTTCGTATTCGACGATCTCCGGCAACACGCCGTCCGGTGAAAGTCCCGAGAAGCGCAATCCGTGCTGCTCTAGCCGGTCCTTGTAAGCCGTGTTGACCTCGTAGCGGTGACGATGCCGCTCTGAAATCTCAAGCGCCCCGCCATAGACTTCCGACACGCGGCTGCCCTTCTTGAGCGCTGCCGGATAAGCACCGAGACGCATGGTGCCGCCGAGATCGCCAGCTTTGTTGCGCTTCTCAAGCTCGTTGCCGCGCAGCCATTCCGTCATCAGACCGACCAGCGGCTCCTTCGTCGGACCAAACTCGGTGGAGTTCGCATCCTCGATACCGACAAGATTGCGCGCGGCCTCAATCACCGCCATCTGCATCCCGAAGCAGATGCCAAAATACGGAACGTCACGTTCGCGCGCGAACTGTGCCGCGCGAATCTTGCCTTCCGCGCCACGCTGGCCGAATCCGCCCGGCACCAGAATGCCGTTGACGTGCTCAAGGAACGGCGCGGGGTCTTTGTTCTCGAACACCTCGGACTCGATCCAGTCAAGATTGACCTTCACCTTGTTGGCGATGCCGCCATGCGACAGCGCCTCGATCAGCGATTTGTAGGCGTCCTTCATGCCGGTGTACTTGCCGACGATGGCA
>Ga0209023_10004095_pt1 | contig 16863 bp, 16 predicted proteins | sample LakOneMetagenome_FD_187468 | JGI IMG/M metagenome (GOLD analysis project Ga0209023, IMG submission 187468) | Freshwater and sediment microbial communities from Lake Erie, Canada (SPAdes) (version 2) | ecosystem: Environmental > Aquatic > Freshwater > Lentic | place: Lake Erie, Canada... | reverse complement strand
CCCGAGGCTGAATACATCGTCGCCCAGACATACAATGTCGATGGCGGCATCTGGATGAGTTGACCGATGAAACTGAATGGCGCCACCCTCGCTTCACTCCCGAAAACCGTAGCACGCCCTGCGTATGACAGGTCGAAGCTGAAACCGGGAATTGTTCATGTCGGCTGCGGCAACTTTCACCGCGCCCATCAGGCCGTCTATCTCGATGACCTGTTTGGTATGGGCGAAGGACTGGACTTCGCCCTGCTCGGTGCGGGCGTTCGCGAAGGCGACGCGAAGATGCGGGCGGTATTGGAAGGACAGGATTGGCTGTCATCAGTGGTGGAACTTGAGCCCGGCGCTCGCACCGCCCGCGTGATTGGCGCGATGATGGGTTTTGTCCCGGTCGAGCCGGGCAACGCCGGGTTGATTGCAGCAATGGCGGCACCGGAAACCAGGATCGTTTCGCTGACGGTCACGGAAGGCGGATATTACATTGATCCGATGACCGGCACCTTCAGCCCGGCGCATCCGGACATACAGGCTGATGCGGCCAACCCCGGCAAACCGGCCACCGTTTTCGGGGCCATCATCGCCGCACTGAAAGCCAGAAAGGCCAAAGGGCTGCAACCGTTCACTGTCATGTGCTGCGACAACGTTCCGCACAATGGCCATGTGACAAGGGATGCCGTTGTCGGGCTTTGCCGCCTGTCGGACCCAGCGCTGGCTGACTGGATTGCAGCCAACGTCGCCTTCCCGAACTCGATGGTCGACCGCATCACCCCGGCCACGGGCGACCGCGAACGCGCCATGATCCGCAGCTTCGGATTGGATGACGATGCTCCCGTGACCTGCGAGCCGTTCCGGCAATGGGTCATGGAAGACAATTTCCCGGCTGGGCGGCCTCCGCTGGAAAAGGTCGGTGTAACCTTCACCGACCGGGTTGACCTGTTCGAGACGATGAAGATTCGCATTCTGAACGGCGGTCACGCAATCATCGCCTATCCCGGCGGGCTTCTGGGAATCGAGTTGGTCCACGAGGCAATGGCCGATGGCCAGATCCGGGCCTTTCTCGACAAGATCCTGACGACCGAGATCATTCCGATCCTTCCGGCCGTACCCGGCGTGAAGCTCGAAGATTACAAGAGCCTCATCATCCACCGCTTCTCGAATCCCGAGGTGGCCGACACCGTGCGGAGGCTGTGCCTTGACGGGTCGAACCGCCAGCCGAAATTCATCGTGACCTCGGTGCGGGACGGGCTGGCTGCCGGTCGTTCCATCAAGGGACTGGCACTACTTTCGGCGCTGTGGTGCCGGTACTGTTTTGGCAAAGACGAAAATGGTGACGTGATCGCACCCAACGATCCGAACTGGGACCATCTCACCCAGCAGTCAGCTGCTGCCAAGGGTGATCCGGTTGTCTGGTTGCAGATGAAGGATGTGTACGGCGATCTGGGTAGCGACCCGGTATTTGCAAACGCCTTCGCCGATGCACTGAGGTCGGTCTGGGCCAAGGGAACACGGGCCGTCCTGGCGGACTATCTGGCAGGCTGATCATCTAATTCCTGACCATATGGTCAAAACCCTGAGTTGATTGCTTCTTGACCTTGGGCTAAGCTTTTCGGCATCCGCCTTCCGCGCGGCAGACAGGATGTCGAGATGCAGCACTCTCCCGCGGCCGCGCTGGCCAATCATGACCGCAATCCTGGCGTACCGCTCCAGACGGACTGGTTTGACCATATCGCCGTCAACACTAAGGCTGCCGAGCGGCGCGCAGCAACGCTGACCACACGGCGATCGGTCAAGAAGGAATGGCAGGCCGCTTGGCTGGTCAACGCCATCCGGTGCATCGACCTGACCACGCTTTCCGGTGACGACACGCCCGACAGGGTCGCGCGGCTGTGCGCCAAGGCGCGGCGTCCTCTGGCCGATCACATCATGGAAGGTCTGGGTCTTGCCGACCTGACTACCGGCGCTGTCTGCGTCTATCCGTCGATGGTTCCCGCAGCGGTCAAGGCATTGCGCGGCACGGGTATTCCGGTGGCCTCCGTTGCCACGGGCTTTCCGGCGGGTCTGACCCCCCTCCCCCTGCGACTGGCCGAAATCAGATATGCCGTCGAAGAAGGGGCGAGCGAGATCGACATCGTCATCCACCGCGCGCAGGTGCTGAACGGCGACTGGGCCGCGCTTTACGACGAAGTGGCGGCCATGCGCGAGGCAAGTGGCGCCGCGCACATGAAGGCCATCCTCGCGACGGGCGAACTGAAGACGCTGCGCAATGTGTACAAGGCCTCGATGGTCGCCATGCAGGCTGGCGCGGACTTCATCAAGACATCGACCGGCAAGGAAGGCGTCAACGCGACTTTGCCGGTTTCGCTGGTCATGGCCCGGGCGCTGCGTGACTACGGCAGGCTGACTGGGCACAGGATCGGCTTCAAGCCGGCGGGCGGAATGAAATCTGCCAAGGATGCCATCGCGTGGCAAATCCTCATGAAAGAGGAGTTGGGCAACGACTGGCTGCGTCCCGACCTGTTCCGCCTTGGGGCGTCCTCCATGCTGGCAGACATCGAACGCCAGCTCGAACATCATCTGACCGGGCGCTATGCTGCCTCGTCCCGCCATGCGATGGCTTAAGGGGTACTCATGCCGAAAGTAACTGATATCCTTGCGACGATGGACTATGGCCCCTCGCCCGAGGCAAACGGAGAAGTCGTGAAATGGTTGAAGGCCCGCGGTGCGTTTGGCCATTACATCAACGGAACCTTCACCGAACCGGCCAAAACCTTCGACGTGAAAAACCCCGCCACGGGTGAGTTGCTTACCAAAGTAGCGCAAGGCTCTGCCGCCGATGTCGGAGCAGCAGTCAAGGCGGCGCGGGCGGCTTTGCCCGGCTGGTCACGGCTTGCCGGACACGAACGGGCCAAGTGGCTTTATGCACTGGCGCGCACCGTGCAGAAGCGCGAGCGTTTCCTTGCCGTCCTTGAGACGATGGACAATGGCAAACCGATCCGCGAGACGCGCGACATTGATGTTCCGCTGGTAGCGCGCCACTTCTATCACCACGCCGGCTGGGCCGAGATGCTGGACGACGAGTTTCCCGGCATGGGTCCGGTTGGCGTCTGCGGCCAGATCATTCCTTGGAACTTTCCCCTGTTGATGCTGGCGTGGAAGATCGCTCCCGCTCTTGCAGCCGGGAATACGGTCGTGCTGAAACCTGCCGAATACACGCCACTGACGGCGATCGCCTTCGTGGAAATCTGCGCCGAAATCGGTTTGCCGAAGGGCGTGGTCAACATCGTGAATGGCGATGGCGAGACAGGGGCGGCACTGGTCGCTGCGGACGTGGACAAGATCGCTTTCACCGGCTCTACGGAAGTCGGCCGCCAGATCCGCAAGGTCACGGCAGGCAGTGGCAAGAAACTGACGCTGGAACTTGGCGGCAAGTCGCCGTTCATCGTGTTCGCAGATGCCGACATCGACGGAGCCGTCGAGGGTGTCGTCGATGCGATCTGGTTCAATCAGGGGCAAGTCTGCTGTGCCGGTTCGCGGATCCTGGTTCAGGAAAGTATCGAGACAGTCTTTACCGACAGGCTCAAGGCGCGGCTTGCCAAGTTGCGGGTGGGTGACCCGCTCGACAAATCGACTGACATGGGGGCCGTTGTCGATCCGGTGCAACTGAGCCGTATCCGCGAGTTGGTCGCCAAGGGCGAGGCCGAAGGTGCCGTGCTGCATCAATCAGCGTGCGAGATGCCGTCTAGGGGCAATTTCTTCGCGCCCGGCTTTTTCACCAACGTCGCCCCGGCCAATATCGTGAGCGAAGTCGAGATCTTTGGCCCGGTCGCCACTCTCACCAGTTTCCGCACGCCCGACGAAGCCGTCGAACTCGCCAACAACACCCGCTACGGGCTTGCCGCATCGGTCTGGACCGAGAACATCAACCTTGCGCTTGATATTGCCAGTCAGATCAAGGCGGGCGTCGTGTGGGTGAACGCCACCAACATCTTCGATGCCGCCGCAGGATTTGGTGGTTACCGCGAAAGCGGTTTCGGGCGCGAAGGCGGGCGGGAGGGAATGCTGTCCTATCTTGCCGAAGCCCCGATGAAGGCAAAGGCGGAAGCCACGCCCATTGCCCCGGATACGGCGCCAACCCCCGGCGCCCCAGCTTCTGCGTCTGCCATAGACCGCACAGCCAAGCTCTACATCGGGGGCGCACAAAAGCGCCCGGATTCGGGTTATTCCTATGCGGTAGGGCACAAGGGGCGGACTTTGGGCCTCGCCGCGTTGGGAAGTCGCAAGGACATTCGCAATGCCGTCGAGGCGGCTCATGCGGCCAAAGGCTGGGGCAAGGCCACCGGTCACAATCGGGCGCAGATTCTCTATTATCTGGCAGAGAACCTCGCCCAAAGAAGCCGCGAGTTTACCGAGCGACTGAAGGCAGGCGGTGTCGCGAAGGCCGAGGACGAAGTCGAGGCATCGCTTCGCCGGGCGTTCTATTATGCAGCGCAGGCAGACAAGTTCGATGGCGCGGTTCATTCGACGAAGTCAGCTCATGTGACACTGGCGATGCCGGAACCGTTCGGCGTGATGGGCATTACCTGCCCGACCGACGCGCCTTTGCTGGGTTTTCTGAGCCTCGTGCTGCCGGCGATCGCGATGGGTAACCGCGTGGTGGCTGTTCCGTCGCAGAACATGCCGCTTGCCGCGACCGACCTCTATCAGGTGCTCGAAACCTCGGATGTCCCGTCCGGCGTGGTCAACATTGTTACGGGCGCGCGGGATGAACTTGCCAAGACATTGGCGGGCCATGACGACGTTGCGGCGGTCTGGTATTGCGGCAGCGCGGATGGGGCACGGATGATTGAGGCGGAAAGCGCGGGCAACCTGAAGGTCACATGGACGCTCGCAAACCGCGACTGGCACGGCGCGCAGGGACAGGGCCGCGACTTCCTGAACCGCGCCACACAGGTCAAGAACATCTGGGTGCCCTACGGAGAATGAGCGTGCTTCTATTTCCTGCCGCCCCGACGATGACCCTGCCTGTCAAAGGTGGCGGGCGTTATCCCGTCCGCAGGATTTTCTGCGTCGGGCGGAATTACGTCGAACATGCCAAAGAAATGGGCGGCGAGGTGGACCGTGAGGCCCCGTTCTATTTCACCAAAAGCGCCTGCCACCTTGCGCAATCCGGCGCGACGATCGCCTATCCGCCCGGAACCGCCGACTTCCATCACGAAATGGAACTGGTCGTAGCCTTGGGGGCAGAGGCTGATCATCTGCCCGCTGCTCGGGCGATGGAGGCGGTATTCGGCTATGCCGCCGGGCTCGACATGACGCGGCGTGACCTGCAGGGAGCCGCGAAAGACAAGCGACGGCCCTGGGACACGGGCAAGGACTTCGAGAACAGCGCCGTGATCGCGGGCATTGTGCGTGCGGACGCGTTTGGTGCCCCCGGCGACCAGCACATCAGGCTTTCGGTGAACGGCGCTGAGCGCCAGTCGGCGCACCTCTCCGACATGGTCTGGAGCGTACCCGAGATCATCGCGCACCTTTCCACGCTCTATCGTCTCGGCCCTGGCGACCTGATTATGACCGGTACTCCCGCCGGTGTTGGCGCAGTCGTCGCTGGCGACCGGATCGACGGACAGATAGATGGCCTGCCGCCCGTCACGCTTTTGATTGCGGGTACCTGACTGGTGCCGAAAAGGCGCTGGTTGCGGCAACTGCCGGGGGTCGTTAGCCTTTGGTCATGGCTCATCATCTTGACGACACCATCACCTCCCTGGTTGCTGCGCGACGCGACACGCTGATCGCGCTGACTCAGGATCTGGTTCGCATCCCGACGCTGAACCCTCCGGGAACGAACTATCTGGAAATCTGCGAATATCTGGCAGAGCGGCTGGGCCGTCAGGGCTTCCACATTGACCTCGTCCGTGCCGAAGGCGCACCGGGAGATTCCGCGGCTCATCCGCGCTGGAACCTGATCGCACGGCGCGAGGGCCAGCGTCCCGGCGACTGCGTTCATTTCAACAGCCATCACGATGTGGTCGAGGTCGGTCACGGCTGGACGCGCGACCCGTTCGGAGCCGAGATCGAGGGCGACCGTATCTATGGGCGCGGAACCTGCGACATGAAGGGCGGACTTGCCGCATCGGTCATCGCGGCTGAGGCGTTCATCGCGGCTTGCCCGGATTTTGCCGGGGCCATTGAAATTTCGGCGACGGCGGACGAGGAATCCGGCGGTTATGGCGGTGTAGCCTATCTGGCCGAGCGGGGCTGGTTCTCGCCCGATCGGGTGCAGCATGTCATCATCCCCGAGCCGCTTTACAAGGACAAGATCTGCCTTGGTCATCGCGGTGTGTGGTGGGCCGAGATCGAAACCAAGGGGCGAATTGCGCATGGCTCCATGCCCTTCCTCGGCGACAGTGCGATCCGCCACATGGGCGCTGTCTTGCAAGAGATGGAGGAAACGCTTTTCCCGCTTCTGTCAGGAAAAACGACTGCCATGCCGGTCATCCCGGAAGGTGCCCGCCAGTCCACCCTGAACATCAATTCGATCCACGGGGGCGAGGCGGAACAGGAGGAGGGCTATACCGGCCTCCCCGTCCCTTGTGTTCCTGACCGCTGCCGCATCGTCATCGACAGGCGCTTTCTGATCGAGGAGGACTTGCGCGACGTGAAGGCGGAAGTCACCGCCCTGATGGAACGGGTCCGTTCTCGCCGTCCCGAGTTCCGTTACGATATCCGCGACCTGTTCGAGGTGCAGCCGGTTATGACCGATCAGGATGCGCCGGTGGTCCGCACGACCGCTGCAGCCGTCGAGTGGGTCCTTGGTCGCGCGGCAGGTTATGTCGTGTCACCCGGCACCTATGACCAGAAGCATATCGACCGGATCGGGCGGCTGAAGAACTGCATCGCCTACGGTCCGGGCGAACTGCATCTGGCGCATCAGCCCGACGAATGGATCGGCATCACCGACATGCAAGACAGCGCCAAGGTGATGGCGCTGGTGCTGGCCGACCTGCTGGGCCGCCCCTAGAAATCGAACAGATCACCAAGGAAGCTTTCACGGCGCTTCTTCTTGTAGCCGCCACGATAGTCATCATCGTCGTCGCGGCGCTGCTCGGTTTGGCGCGCGCGGTCCGGCTCGCGAAGCGCGACCGGCGGTGCTGCCGGTGTTGCGCGCTCGACGATCTTGTCCAACTCACCCCGATCGAGCCATACACCACGACATTTCGGGCAGTAGTCGATCTCGACGCCGTTTCGATCCGTCATCACCAGAGTTTCGCCATCTACCGGGCACTGCATGGTTGTTCCTTTCCTGTTTGCCCTGCTGAGATAGGGGCGATGGCTCCAGCAACAACCTGATGCGGCCTCCTGTCGCGGGATTCCGCTTGCCAAAATCCCTTCTGATAGGCATCTTCCCGGTCGAGCCGTGACGATGGCGTCGTCACAGGGGAAATCCCCACTGCTTGCGAGGCTCGCCTCGCGTCAGTCCTGTACGCCGGGACCTTTCGGGGTCTCGGAGGCTTTTCTCAGACCCCAGCCTATGAGGTCTGAAAATGACAGAACGTCCAGAACAATACCGCTTCCATCAAGGTGACCGGGTTCTTCCGTTTGCTGCATCCGAGTATGATGCGCGCCTTGCCGGTCTGCGCAAGATCATGGCGGATGCAGGTGTCGATGCTGCTGTGCTCACCTCGATGCACAATATCGCCTACTACTCCGGCTTCCTTTATTGCTCGTTTGGTCGCCCCTATGGGCTGGTCGTCACTGCAACACAGTCAGTCACGATCAGCGCCGGGATCGACGCGGGCCAGCCTTGGCGCCGTTGCCACGGCGATAACATCACCTACACGGACTGGCAGCGTGACAATTACTGGCGGGCGATCTTGTCAGTCACCGGCTCTGGCAAGGTGATCGGCTTTGAAGGCGATCATCTGACACTGCTGCAATCGCAAAAGCTCGATGCGTTCCTTGCGCCGAAAACGCGGATCGACATCGCACCCGCCACGATGAAGCAGCGGATGCACAAATCGGCAGCCGAGATCGCCTTGATCAAGCATGGTGCCAATGTCGCCGATGTCGGCGGCTACGCGATCCGCGAGGCGGTCCGCGAGGGCGCACGCGAAATCGACATCGCCATGGCCGGTCGCGATGCGATGGAACTGGAAATCGCCAAACGCTTCCCCGACGCCGAATATCGCGACACTTGGGTCTGGTTCCAGTCGGGGATCAACACCGATGGCGCGCACAATCCAGTCACCGCCCGCCAACTCCAGCGCGGCGACATCCTCAGCCTGAATACCTTCCCGATGATCTCGGGCTATTACACCGCCCTTGAACGGACCATGTTCGTTGGTGAAGCCGATGCGGCCAGCCTCAGGATCTGGGAGGCGAATATCGCCGCGCATGAATATGGGATGAGCCTGCTGAAACCGGGGGCGTCATGCGCCGACGTGACCGCGAAGATCAACCAGTTCTTCGAGGAGCGCCAACTGCTTCAGTACCGAACCTTCGGCTACGGGCATTCGTTCGGGATACTGTCCCACTATTATGGGCGCGAGGCCGGACTGGAGCTTCGCGAGGACATCGACACCGTACTCGAACCCGGAATGGTCATCTCGATGGAGCCGATGCTGACCATCCCGAACGGCCAACCCGGTGCTGGTGGCTATCGGGAACATGACATCCTTGTCATCACCGACTCAGGGAATGAGGACATCACCAAGTATCCCTACGGGCCGGAGTTCAATATCGTCGGTTGAAGCGGATTCTTGCAGGAGGCGGTGCTTTGCCGCCTCCAACTGCGCCTTTCATGTTTCAGCCTGCACACTCTGACCGGATTTTGACCGTTATGGGGGTTGACGCTTTGTCTCGATTTCGACTTGTGTGCCGAGACCCCGCGTCACGGGGACTCCCAGTACCTTATTCGGACGCTCGCTCAGGAAACGCCCCGATCATGATTTTCCCGTCATACTCCAAACTCGCCCTTGTCGCCGCTTTTGCAGCGCTTCTCAGCGCCTGTGGTTCGCCGCAGGCAGTCACGCAAATGCCCAAACCCGACGATCCCCGCTATGCAGAGGTTGTGGATGAAGGCAACGTCATTGCGGCGGTCGATTCGGGATACCTGACCGAGCGGACGACACGCACGGATGTTGCCTACGCTGCGGCCGACGCGCCGGGCACAATCGTCGTCGATCCGTTTGCCCGCTTCCTCTACCTTGTTCAGCCGGGCAATCGCGCCGTCCGTTATGGGATTGCCGTCGGCCGTGAAGGCTATGGATTTTCCGGTGACGCTGCCATCCACCGCAAGGAAGCATGGCCGCGCTGGACGCCGACGGCGAACATGGTTCGCAAGGACCCCGAGGTCTATGGCCCCTATGCGGGTGGCATGGCGGGTGGCATCGACAACCCGCTCGGCGCTCGTGCGCTTTACCTCTACCGCGGCGGCCGGGACACATATTACCGCATCCACGGCACTAACAATGCGTCGACCATCGGCCGGGCAACGTCTGCGGGCTGTATCCGTCTTTACAACCAGGACGCCATCAACCTGTTCGATCAAGTCGATCTGGGAACCTACGTCCATGTGAGAACTTTCGTGGAGTCGCAGGCGCTGGAAGGCGAACTGGTCGAGGATGCGAATGGCTTCATGCAGCCGATCACCGCTTTCCCGGAAGACGTTCAGGCGTCGATCCGCGCTGGCATCATTCCGTGGCCGAAGTTCGTGCCGGTTATTGGGGTGAACGCGACCGCGCCGATCATGCCGCCGACAGCCGATGGTTCGGTTCCCCCGGCGCCCGGCACCTGAGTTCGCAAACCCGAACTTCTCTACAGGGGCGGACAGGAAACTGGTCCGCCCTTTGCTTTGTCGTGGCTCTCCTGCATGCAGAGATCAGAGCTTTCTCAGCCAAAGCGATCCGTTGATCCGATGCGTCGCCCGGTGTGGGAAACTTTCGAATCTGTCGAACATATCCCCGTCTTTTCTTACTGACCCGGCAACTTTGGTCAGGAATGCGTCGTTGAAGAAGAGTATTTCGAAGGCCCTTCCATAGGTCAGCATCAGGTCAACCGTATAGACTTCGTTCCACGAGCGGTTTTCCTTGGCGGACCATCGCCTTGGATAGTCGAGCGGATAAAAGATGTCATGGATATGGACGATTACCCCAGGCTGAAGCCGGGGCAGGATGTGCAGATATTCGTAATGAACATCGCTTCCGGTTTTCATCACATGGGACGAGTCGATGAAAAGCACGTCATCGCGTTCCAATTCACCGAACCTCTCCAGCGGGATCGACTGGACTTCCTTGGCGATCAACTCGGCGCTTGGTGGTGGGGACAGCATCCTGATGCGGCTCAGATCCGGGTCGATTGTCGTAAACCGCTCAAGCCGCGCGCCTTTCATCCGGTCGACCGTGTCAAAGATCGCGGCTGACGAAAACCCCGCGCCAATCTCGATGATTTGCCGGGGATTGAACGCCGCCAGCAGGCCAGACAGAATCGATGCGTCGTAATATTCGAACTGATTGTTGCGGCCATAGTAGCGGAAGCCGTCAGCCGGTTCGAACGGGAAGCCGATGATGTCGCTCTGGAACTGGTGCCAAAGCGCCGCCATCGCCCCCAGATCGATCAGCGCGTCAGTATGGGCGATCTGGCGCTGATAGTGCTCTGAGCCAAGATACTTCCGCACCGCGCGCTGGTGCGTGACCGGGCTGTAGAAGTGGCCAGCCGGTGCAAACAGCGGCGCTTTGTCGTCCGGTTCATTCACCAAGTCGGCGGCCTTTCCTGAAGGGATTAACGAGCCTAGAGGACGATCACATAGTCCTTGCGCGTCGTCTCGATGACTTCCCAGGTTCCCTTGAAGCCGGGGCGCAGGATGAAGCTGTCGCCGGGGCCGAGTAGATATTCTGTGCCATCTTCGCCGGTGATGATCGAGCGCCCGGCCAATATCCGGCAATATTCCCATTCGTCGTAGGAAACTCGCCACTTGCCCGGCGTCGATTGCCAGATGCCACAATAAAGCCCGTCGCGTTCCTCGACGTTCCAGGTCGTGAAGACCGGATCGCCGGCCAACAGCTTTTCGACGGCAGGGCGGTCTGTCTCAGCGGATGCGGCTGCGGGGGTCAGGCGGGAGAATGCAGTCATGCTGGTTCTTTCGGCTTTGGGTTCGCCACCACACTATTCCGCGTACGCCCCAAGAGAAAAGAGCCGGTCATCGCTTTTTGCCACCGCATGGCACGGCATCCCGACTCCGATGGTATGCGGCTGCTCATTCAAGAGGACTGGCTATTATGCTGCACCGCAGCTAATACTTTGCCATGCGACCTTTGGAGGAGGGCCGGACATGAGTGCGACTGTCGAGACCAAACGTCTCTCGCCGCCCGATATCCGCGACCGAAAGGGCGGTACGCCGCTCGTGGTTCTGACGGCTTACACCACGCCGGTTGCACGCCTCGTCGATCCGCATTGCGACATTGCGCTGGTTGGCGACAGCGTTGGCATGGTGCTGCACGGTCTGCCCTCGACGCTGCAAGTCACCATGGAGATGATGCTGTTGCACGGTCAGTCCGTGGCGCGCGGTCTGTCAAAAGCGATGATGGTCATCGACATGCCATTCGGTGCCTATGAGGAAGGGCGCGAGCAAGCCTTTCGCAATGCCTCCCGGCTCATGAGCCAGACCGGCGCATCAGCGGTGAAGCTCGAAGGCGGCGAGCATATGGCGGAAACGATTCACTTCCTGACCCAGCGCGGCGTACCGGTCATGGGCCATGTCGGACTGACGCCGCAGGCGGTCAATGTGATCGGCGGCTACCGGGTGCAAGGCCGTGGCAATGACTCTGGACGCATTCGCAATGACGCGGTGAGCGTGACAGAGGCAGGGGCCTTCTCCGTTGTCCTCGAAAAAGTGCCAGATGCGCTGGCAAAGGAAATCACGAAGTCGGTGGACATTCCCACGATTGGCATTGGCGCTTCGGCTGACTGCGATGGGCAGGTTCTGGTTGTCGATGACATGCTTGGCCTCTTTACATCGTTCCGCCCGAAATTCGTGAAACGCTATGCCGAACTGGGGCTGGAGGCGGACCGGGCAATCGCGGCCTATGCAGCGGACGTGCGGTCCCGTAGTTTCCCTGCACCGGAGCATCTGTTCGGTGACGAAGCCCCGAAAAAGTAATGCGTTGACGAGAGTAGTTGTATGAGAACGATCCGCGATCTGGCTGCTCTGCGCGCCCGTGTCCGAGACTGGAAAGGTGCAGGCGAGGTCGTCGGCGTCGTGCCGACGATGGGGGCGTTGCATCCCGGCCATCTCAGTCTGGTCGCCGCCGCCAAGGCGGCTTGTGATCGGGTGATCGTCACGCTTTTCGTCAACCCCAAGCAATTCAACAGCCCCGACGATCTGGCAAAATATCCGCGCACCGAGGAGACGGATGCGGCAATACTGGCACCGCACGGCGTTGACGTTCTGTTTGCGCCCGACGCCGCCACGGTCTATCCGCCGGGCTTCGCGACAAAGGTTACGGTTGCCCCGCTCGCGGATGTGCTTTGCGGTGCGCATCGACCCGGACATTTCGATGGCGTGGCAACGGTTGTTCCAAAACTTCTCCTGATGACGGGCGCCGATAATGCCTTCTTCGGCGAGAAGGACTGGCAGCAGCTTCAGATCGTGCGGCGTCTGGCAACAGACTTGAACATCCCGGTCAAGATCATCGGTTGTCCGACAATTCGCGAGACAGACGGTCTGGCCATGTCATCGCGCAATGCGCGCCTTTCGAAATCGGATCGGCAAAATGCCCCCGCCCTGCACCGGGCCATGCTTCAGGCTGCGCGGTCTATTGCTGCGGGAGCAGATCGCGAAGCCACGCTTGCGACAGCCCGTGCCAGCATCCTCAAGAGCGGCTTTCCCGAAATCGAATATCTTGAAATTCGCGATGCAAGCAATCTCGGTACGGAGACGGTACCGGGCCAACCGGCCCGGCTTTTTGCAGCAGCATGGATCAGCGGCGTGCGGCTGATCGACAATATTCCCGTAGCACTGCCCTGATCCTCAGACAGACCGGCTGATCCCGCCATCGACCCGGAGGTTCTGGCCGGTGATGTAGCCCGCTGCATCGGAAGCAAGAAAACTGACCACGCCAGCGATTTCCTCGGTGCGGCCATAGCGGCCCATCGGGATGCGTCCCCTGAACTCGTCCTTTTCCGGAAGGCTATCGATGAAGCCCGGCAGGATGTTGTTCATCCGAATATTTTCTGCGGCGTAGCGGTCCGAGAAAAGCTTGGTGAACGCCGCAAGACCTGCGCGGAAAACGCCAGAGGTCGGGAAGGCTGGGTCAGGCTCGAACGTCGCAAAGGTGGAAATGTTGATGATCACGCCTGACTTCTGTTGCTGCATCAACGGTGTCACCAAGCGGGTTGGGCGAACCGCTGACAGGAAATAGACCTCCATACCGCGATGCCAATCCTCGTCGGTGATGTCGAGCACGGGCGCGCGTGGCCCATGACCGGCACTGTTGACCAGAACATCGACGCGGCCCCACCGGTCGGCAACCAGATCGACCAGCCGCTTCACATCGTCATTTGACTGGTTCGAGCCGGTGACGCCGATACCGCCCAATTCCTTGGCCAGAGCCTCGCCTTTGCCAGAAGACGACAGAATCGCCACGCGAAAGCCGTCAGCCGCCAGCCGGCGGGCCGCTCCGGCACCCATACCGCTCCCGCCCGCCGTGATGATTGCAACCTTGTCCATGTTCTACCTCCGATTTGCGCCAGTGGTGGCATGACGCTTGGCCATAGGCAATGGAGAGATGCCTTGCATCCGGCGGCAGTTTGCGCAGGCTGGGGAAGAGCGTTGCGGTTGGGTGAACAGATATGAAGCCGGGAAAGTTGAACCTGATCACTGATGTTGCCGGACTTAAGGTCGGTAATTCCGGCGATCGACAACTCAAGAGCGGGGTGACCGTCGTGACGGCAGATGTGCCCTTCACGGCGGCGGTACATGTGATGGGCGGTGCTCCGGGCACGCGCGAGACGGATCTTTTGTCTCCGGACCGGCTGGTGCAGGAGGTCGATGCGCTGGTGCTGTCCGGCGGGTCGGCCTTTGGCCTTGATGCCTGTTCGGGGGTGTCAGACGGGCTGCGGACCGCTGGTCGCGGCTTTGCTGTCGGCGATCAGCGCGTGCCAATCGTTCCCGGCGCGATCTTGTTCGATCTGTTGAATGGTGGCGACAAGACTTGGGTCGAAAATCCCTACCGCGCGCTTGGTCGGCGGGCGCTGGAAAACGCGGCGGCGGAGTTTGGGCTTGGAACTGAGGGCGCGGGCATTGGCGCGCTGACCCGGGGGTTGAAGGGTGGCCTCGGCTCGGCCTCGGCGGTGCTGGCGGATGGAACGACCGTGGGGGCGCTGGTTGCGGTCAATGCGCTTGGGTCTGTTGTGATGGGCGACGGGCCGGACTTCTGGGCAGCTCCGTGGGAGTTGGACGACGAGTTTGGCGGCCTGCAAAGCGCGGGGCAGTTCCGGCCGGACTGGGAGCCTGCCCCGACGAAGGCGGCGGGCGAGGCGACGACGATAGCGATTGTCGCGACCGACGCGCGGCTGACGCAGGCGCAGGCGCAGCGGATGGCGGTGGCGGCGCATGATGGGATGGCGCGGGCACTGGTGCCGTCGCACACGCTTCTGGACGGCGATCTGGTGTTTGCGGCGTCGACGGGAGTGCGGCCGCTTGCCGACCAGATTGCCGGGCCGTTCCTGCTGGGGCACGCGGCCGCTTGCTGCCTGGCGCGGGCCATCGCGCGGGCGGTGTGGCTGGCGCGACCTGAACCCGGCGATGTGCTGCCGACATGGCAACAAAGGTTCGGACGTGGATAGGCTCTATCACGATCAGGATCTGGTGCAATTCTATGACCACGACAATGTCTGGGGCACAGATGATGAGTTTTGCCTGTCGCTGGCGAAGGGGCGCGACCGGGTTCTGGATCTTGGCTGTGGCACGGGGCGGCTTGCAACGGGGATAGCGCTTGCGGGCCACAAGGACGTGACCGGCGTTGATCCGGCGCGGTCGATGCTGGACGTGGCCGCGGTCAAAGCTGGTGGCGATCTGGTCCGTTGGATCGAGGCGGACGCGCGCACGGTTCGGCTGGGCGAGCGGTTCGACCTGATCGTGATGACCGGACATGCGTTCCAATGTTTCCTGACTGACGAGGAGCGGGCGGCGGGGTTGGCCACCATCGCGGCGCATCTGGCGAAGGGTGGTATCTTCATCTTTGACAGCCGCAACCCGGTCACGCGGGAGTGGGAGGAGTGGGTGCCGGAACAGTCACAGGAGACGCGGGAGCATCCCCGACTCGGGCGGGTCACTGGCTGGAACAATGTCACGTGGGACGAGGCGCGGCAGGTCGCCGCTTATGATACGTTCTACCGGATCGAAAAGGACGGGCGGATTGTTCATGCCCGCTCGGAAATCGGGTTTGTCACACAGGAGCGCCTTCTGGCGCTGATCGAAGCGGCGGGGTTGTCTGTCAGTCGGTGGATGGGGGATTGGTCGGGCGGAAACTTCGGGCCGACGAGCCGGGAGATCATTCCGATGGGCGGGGCGCGCAGGGTTTGAATGAGGCGGGTAACACAGTGTTACCCACACCATATTACATTATAATCAATTAGTTACGTTTTTTCGTTAGTCGGATTTTAACGTTTGGGTGCCACCGTGAGCCAGCTCCGGCGTTTTAGCTGTTGCAAGTGCGGGAGCCTCCGGCGGGGATATTTGGCAGCAGAAAATGCGGGCCGGGTTGGTTGAATGACCGGAGTTGAGCGGGCGTGGAAAACAGCGATCAGAGTTTCAGGATCGTCTGCATCAGCGGGCTGTCGGCGCGTTCCAGACCGTCGATGACGTTGAAATGGTGCAGGTCAGGCTCGACGGTGACCGGGCAGGTCCAGGCGTTGCCGAGGCGGCGGGCCTGATCGAGGAAACTTGGCCTTTCGGCACCACCGACCCAGACATGGGCGCTGACATCCGGGCGGCGGGCGTGCAGGGCCGGGCTTTCGGCGCGGGCCTCGGGCAGATCCATCCGCAGGTCGTTGTTCATCGAGTTTTCAAGGAGCGGACGCAGATCGCTGAGCGGCGAGATCGGAACCACACGTTTGAGGCGGGCGAGAACCGCTGGTGAAAGCGCCATGCCCTCTTGTGCCATGCGCGCCGACAGATGACCGCCCGCAGAATGGCCTGTCACCACCATCGGACCCTCGGTCTTGTCGGCAATCGCCGAGAGTGCCGCCACTATTTCCGCTGTCATGGTGCTGATGCGGGCTTGCGGGGCGAGCGTGTAGGCGGGAGTCGCACAAGCCCAGCCCGCTTCCACCGCACCCGCAGCCAGATGCGAGAAATCGCGTGGCCCGAAAGCGAGCCAGTAGCCGCCATGAATGAAGGTGATCACGCCCCTTGCAGCAGCGGCAGGCAGATAGAGGTCGAACCAGTTGCGCTCCCCTGCCCCGTATGCCAGCCCCAGTTGTGCGTTCTGGCCCATGCCCTCGCGGAAGCCCGCTGCCTTTGCCGCCCAGCGTGGTGGAAAATCTTTTGCACCCGCTAAATATTTTGAATTGGCAAAAGCATCATCAAAGCGCATATCTCTCTCCGATTTCCAGTGAGTCTGGATCTTTGACCTGTCCCACGCTTATCGCGGAGCCGGGACTTATCATAGGGAGACCCCACATGCTCGATTCCGTTACAGACCTGCGTTCGATTCTCAAAGACCCGTCGCTCTTGGTGAGCAAGGCCTATGTCGCTGGCGAATGGATCGACGCGGAAGATGGGAAGACCTTCGATGTCACGAACCCGGCCCGCGGCGATGTCATCTGCAAGGTGCCCGACCTGAGCCGCAAGGATGCGGCGCGTGCCATCGC
>Ga0209023_10004094_pt1 | contig 16863 bp, 17 predicted proteins | sample LakOneMetagenome_FD_187468 | JGI IMG/M metagenome (GOLD analysis project Ga0209023, IMG submission 187468) | Freshwater and sediment microbial communities from Lake Erie, Canada (SPAdes) (version 2) | ecosystem: Environmental > Aquatic > Freshwater > Lentic | place: Lake Erie, Canada... | reverse complement strand
GATCTATCACCGGAAGCGCCTGCGGCAGGATGATCCTGCGCATGGTCAGCGAAAAGCCGAAGCCCATGGAGCGCGACGCCTCCCACTGACCGCGGTCGATGCTCTGGATTCCCGATCGGAAAATCTCGGTCATGTAGGCGCCGTAACACAGCGACAGCGCCAGGATGCCGGCTGGGACGGCGCCGACCACGAAGCCCAGCTGCGGCAGGCCGAGATAGATCAGATAGACCTGCATCAGGAGCGGCAACCCGCGAAAGAACGAGGTGTAGAAGCTGGCGATGGCATAGGCGAAGCCGTTGGTGGACAACTTGGCGACGGCCCCCAGGATGGCGATCAAGGAGGCGATGATGATGGAAATCGCCGAGACGTAGAGCGTCGTGACAACGCCCTGGGAAATCAGGAACGGCAACTTCTCCCAGATGAAGGGCAAGCTGAGGTGGAAGGTCTCGAAGAAGGCCAGGAAGAGCAGCAGAAGTTCCAGCCAGACGATGGCGATCTGGACCCGCAGCGAGGCGAAACCGATCAAAACGACGTTGAAGACGAAGAGAATTGCTATGACGAAGGCAATGGCAAATCTGCCGTAGAGACCGCTCTCGGAAGGCTCGCCGATGACGGGGCGCATCAATTCGCCGAAGCCCGTGGACGTCAGATTGAAGGCGAGGAAGATCGCGAAGACGATGCCGAACATCGTCGTGACAAACCACGGCTTGTGCACGAGAATTTCGGCTTCGACGGTATCCGGATAGAGCATCGTCTGTCCCCTCGGGTGGATGGCGGCCTGCTCCAGCAGGCCGCCATCGAAAGTCGAGACTATTTTACGACTGAATAGTCCACCCCGTACCACTTCTTGGAGAGCACGCTGAGCGTGCCGTCTCCTTTCATGGCCTTCACCGCATCGGCGATCTTGGCGGAGAATTCAGGATCGCCGTGTTCGATGGCGACGGCCAGTGGTTCGTAAAACACCGGATCGCCGATCTGCTTGATCGGATAGCCGGCTTTTACCGCATCAAGGATACTGGGCAAGGACGAAACAACGGCGTCGAGCCGAACGCCATCACCGATCCGCAGATCGTCGAAGGCGGTGGTGGAGTTCTCGTAGGAGTGCACCGTTTTCGGATTAAGCTTGTATTCGAATGGCGGTGCGCCGGCCGCGTCGAGCGTCAGATCCTTTTTGGCATAGGCTTCGAAGGTCGATGTCGTCGTCGCGCCGACAACCTTGCCATCCAGATCGCTCAAGGATGCGGCCTTGCTATCCTTGTGAACGGCAACGGCGGCTGGGGTGTAGTAGTAAACAGCGGGAAAATCGAAAATCTCGGCCCGCTTCTTGGTCGGCGTCATCGAGCCGACATGCATGTCCCAGCGGCCCACCCAGTTGCCGGCCGTGATAATGTCCCAGCCCGGCGTCACGAACTCGACCTTGGCCCCGATGCGCTTGCCAATCTCCTTGGCCACGTCGACATCGAAGCCGTCCAGTTCGTTGTTCGCATTGAGGAAGGACTGCGGCGCCCAATTGGCGTCGGTCGCGACCTTGAGTGTGCCGGCTGCGACGACGCGGTCCAGCACGGCTCCGGCGTAGGCAGGAAGCGTCGCCAAGGCAAAAGCCAGCGAAGCCGCCAGCGTGGTCAGTTTGACTGATGTTTTCATGTGTTCCGTTCCCTTTGTTGTTGTTTGCTAATTTAGAGACAAGCAGCCTGCCGCCGTCTTCCGGCGAGGCAGAGGAGGTTTTTCGCGCCGGTTGCTCGGAAGGATGGTAAATCCGCTGCGCAGCGGAATTGGCCATTCCGACAAAGGAGCCGACTCATCGGGCATCCGCCTTCATTGCGTCACGCACCGCGCGGGCGACGCGAAAGCTCTCGACGCCGGCCGGAACGCCGCAATAGACGGCGATCTGGATCAACGCGGCCCGGAGCTCGTCGTCACTCAGCCCGTTGCGGATCGCGCCACGGAAATGCACGCCGAATTCATGCATCCGTCCCAATGCCGCAAGCATGCCGAGATTGAGCAAGCTGCGCTGCTTGAGATCCAGTGCCTCATCGGCCCAGCACGTGCCCCAGCAATATTCGTTGAGGACGTCCTGGAAGGGCCGCGAGAAATCGTCGGCATTGCCGATGGCCTGATCGACATAATCATCGCCGAGAACCGTACGCCGGACTGTTTCGCCGGCTTTCCGCAGCTCCTTATCCATGGCTACCTCCGTGTTCGGTCAGGAAATCCGCCATCAGGCCGGCAACCTGCGCCGGCGCCTCGACCAGGATCGAATGCCGCAATCCGGGCAGGATCTCGAGCCGCGAGTCGCGGATCTGATCATGCATATGGCGCGCCATACGGGGGTTGGAGCCCTGGTCGTCCTCGCCGGTGACGATCAGTGTCGGCGACCTGAGCTGGTCGAGGATGCCACCGAAGTCGGTCTCGGCCAGCACCCGGTAGGCGGCGGCGTAGCATGCCGGATCGTTTTCAGCGTCGCGCCGGCGCAGCCCAGCGATCACATCCGGATTGCGCTGTTGATAATCCTCCGTCAGCCAGCGCGACAGCGACGCGGCATGGTGCGCGCCCGCCTGGTTGGCAGTCAGGGCGGCAAGACGACCGAGAACGGCCTGGCGTTCCTCCGGGAGACGCCCGGCGACGGTTGCGAGGAGCACGAGCCGGCGAAGCCGGTCGGCATGGGTCAGCGCCAGGCGCTGGGCGATCAGGCCACCCAGCGAGAACCCGGCCAGATGAAAACTTCGAAACCCAATATGATCGGCCAAAGCCAGCGCGTCATTGACGAAGTCGTCGATCTCGTAGCGGCCCTTGATGCGGCTCGACCGGCCATGGCCACGAAGATCGAATGTAAGCACCGTGAACTGATCCGGTAGGCGAGCAATCACACCGTCCCATGCTTCCAGATAGGAGCCGACACCATGAATGCAGACCAGCTTCTGCGGGCCGTTCCCGTCGACGCGGTAGTTGAGCGTGACGTCGCCAGCCGCGAAGGAATTGGCCGCCATTGCCGTCAGCGCCCCACCGCGACAGCCTTGGCGCGATCAAGCGCGGCGAAATGCGGCATGACCTCGTCGACGAACAGTCTGATCGTCTTCTTCTGCAACTCGAACGGCAGGTTGAAAGTGAGCCCAAGGCAATATTGATCGACCCCCGCGGCCTCGTAATCCTCAAGCTTCTCGATGATCTCGTCGGGCGTACCGAACATCAGGTTTTTCCGGATGCTCTCGGGATTGTAATTGTCCTTGCCCTTGACGCTTTCGTAAGGGACGGCTTCGGGAAAACCGTTCTTCACCGTGCCTATATTCTGGAACAGGTTCTCGAAGGCGCGCCCGTAGTCGATGGCGTGCCGGACCGCGACTTCCCACTCTTCAGGCCTCTCGTAGACGCAGGTGCGGCGCTGCATCATCAGGCGCGGACGGGGCACTTCCGGGTGATCGGCAACCGCCTTGCGGAATTTTTCTCCAAGCACGGCGATCTCGGCGGCCGGCGCGGAAAGCGGCGTCGACAGAATGTTGGCGCCGATGCCGACGGCCCAGTCGAACGTACCGGGATCACGCGCCGCCACCCAGATCGGCGGATGCGGCGTCTGCAGCGGTTTGGGCACTCCGGCGGCAACGGGGAAATTCCAATAGTGGCCATCATGCGCGTAGTCTTCGGCCCACAATTTCTTCACCGCGGGCACCAGCTCCTTCAGATAGGCGACGCCCTCCTGCTGCGGCATGCCTTCGGCCATGCGGTCGAACTCATACTGGTAGGAGCCGCGCGCGATGCCGAACTCCAGCCGGCCGCCGGTCAGGTGGTCACAAAGTGCTGCCTCGCCGGCCAACCGGATCGGACTCCAGTACGGCGCCACGAGCGTCGAGGTGCCCAGCCTGATCTGCTGCGTGTGCTGTGCCAGCCAGGTCAGCGTCATCAGCGGATTGGGCGAGATGGTGCATTCGATCGTGTGATGCTCCGCCGTCCACAACGTCTCGAACCCGCCTTCGTCGGCCATGACAGCCAATTCAAGCAGATTGTTCTTGACCGTCGCCATTGGTACTTCCGGTGAGAAGCGCTCCATGGTCAGCGAAACTGCAAATTTCATTTTCTTGTCCCGTTTGATGTTTCGGCTTGGATGAAGCTCAGCGCAGCCGGATGACGAACGGGTCCTGCATGGCCCCGGAGTAATCGATCACCACGTTCTTCAGCCGGGAGAATTCCTGCATGACGTCAAAGCCGCCGCGGCGGCCGTAGCCGCTTTCCTTGAAGCCGCCGTTCGCCGACATGAAGGAGGAAGCCCGATAGGTGTTGATCCAGACGGTGCCGGCGTCGACATTGCGGGCGAAACGCAGCGCCCGGTCGATGTCCTTGGTCCAGATGCCGGACGCCAGCCCATAACGCGTGTCGTTGGCGAGCGCGGTCATCTCCTCTTCCGAAGAAAACGGGATGACGCCGACAACCGGTCCGAAGATCTCGTCCTGCATGAACTCCATATCGTTGCGGGCGTCGACCATGACGGTCGGTTCGAAATACCAGCCGCCGCCGAGGTCCGGCGATTGCGGCCGCCGGCCGCCCGCGGCGATCCTGGCCCCTTGCCGGACGCCCGACGCGACGTAGCCTTCGACCTTGGCAAGCTGCGCCGAGAGCGCCAGCGGCCCGATGTCGGTATCGTCGTTCATCGGGTGACCGACCTTGACCCGCCTTGTGCGCTCGACAAGCGCGTCCACGAACCGGTCATAGGCACTGGCTTCGACGAAGCAGCGCGATCCCGCGACGCAGCTCTGCCCCGCCGCGGCGAAGATGCCCGACACGACGCCGTTGACGGCATGTTCGATGTCGACGTCGGCGAAGACCACATGCGGTGATTTCCCGCCAAGCTCCATCTGACAGGGAACAAGATTCGCCGCCGCATTTGCGGCAATGCGCCGGCCGGTGGCCGTGCTGCCGGTGAAGACGATCTTGGCGATGCCGGGATGGCGTGTCAGCGCTTCGCCCGCGCTGGCGCCGGTGCCGGTCACCACATTGACGATGCCTGGCGGAAAACCTGCTTCCATGATCAGCTCGGCCAACGCCAGCGTCGACGCCGTGGCGTGCTCGGAAGGCTTGATGACGACGGTATTGCCGAGCGCAAGGCAAGGCGCCAACGTCCCGGTGAGGAGCATCAGCGGCGAATTCCAGGGCGTGATCATGCCGACGACGCCAAGCGGCTCACGCAAGTTGAAGTTCAGCATGTCGAGCTTGTTGACGGGGATGGTGTCGCCCAGCAGCTTGTCCGCCATCCCGGCGAAATAGCTGTAGGAATCGGGCATGGCGCGCATCTGCGCCCGCATTTCCTTGATCAGCTTGCCGTTGTCGCGCGTCTCGATCAGCGCCAACTCGTCGGCATGTTCCAGCACCAGTTGCGCCAGGCGATGCAGAAGCTTGCCGCGATCGGTCTGCGTCATCCGGCGCCATGCCGGATCGGCGAAAGCCGCCCGCGCGGCGGCCACGGCGGCGTCGACATCGGATGCGTCAGCCTCGGCCAGTTCATACCATGGCTCGCCGGTCGTCGGATCATAGCTCGGCAGATACTGACCGCTTTTGGGAGCGACGAAGCTGCCGCCGATGAAAAGCGTCTGGCGGGAGTTTTCGAGCGATGTGACGGTCGTTTTCATGGCTTTTCCTGTTCCGCGTCCTGGGGGCCTTGTGTCCATGGCTGCGAGCCACCGTCGATCCGGGCCAGACGGCCGCCATCGCCCGAATCCATGTAGATGCTGAAGGAGTCGTCGCGCCGCTCGCGGCTGTAGCGACGCAGCAGCGCGCGAATTTCGCGGGCTGGAATGTCCTCGTATGGAATATCCGCGAGCGGAAAGAACCGGAACCCCGCAGGCATGGTGAAGGCGCCCGAGGTGCCAGAGAGACGAGCCCGATAGATGAGGTAGCCAGGATCGCTGTCGGCGACATCGAAGACCGAATAGAGGAACGTTTCGTCCGGCAGCAACGTGAGCGCATCGCCACCTTCGAGCTTGAGTTCGTTTTCCGCCTTCCGGCTCTTGGCGCTGGGAAGCACCCAGCCCCCCTTGCCGTCGGAGCGCAGCAGGATGTTTCCATCCGCTTCGATCAGGTAGCCGACGATCATGCTGTGCGAAGCAAGCCAGCCCGGCGGCAGCGGATCCTTCACGGACGCATAGCGCCCCCGGCAGAAGCCGAGCGGCGCCGAGGGGCTGGTGCCGAACGCCTGCACCGCGCCGATCAGCACGACATGATCGCCGGCATCGACCCGGTTGTGCACGGTGCAGTCGAACCAGGTCAGGCACTCGTTGAGGATCGGCGCGCCGGTATGGACACGGTCATGGCTGACGGACCCGAACTTGTCGTGAGCCTTGGAGGCGAAGACCGCCGAGACGTCGGTCTGCCCCTCATGCAGCAGGTTGACGGCGAAGGCATCGGAAGCGTTGAACGCCGAGTAGCTCGCCGCCGCCTTGCCAACGCACACCAACAGAAGCGGCGGATCGAGCGAGACCGAGGTGAAGGAGTTGGCGGTCATGCCGCGCGGCGTGCCGTCGCTGTCGCGGGTGGTGATGACCGTCACGCCGGTGACGAAAGTTCCGAATGCCCTTCTGAGGGCAATCGGATCGATCGTTGGTTGCGGGGTCGTCAGCATCTGGCCTCGTGTTCCCTCTCGGATTGCACGAAACGTTAGCCGCTCGTTCGGGCCCATTCTTCCTCCTGTTGAGAGGAACAGGCAGCGGAGGCACTGCTGTGTTTGCGAGCAAGAGGCCAAGGCGCGGTCCGACCAGCAAGGGTCGTGTTCCCGAGCCGGAAACTGTCCGTTCGGCGGAGACTGGACTGATGTTATTTTTCCGTGGAACCACGGCTGTCGATGACCTCGCGCAAGCGGATGGCGAGTTCAAAAGCAAAGCGCCGCTCGGGCGTATCGAGATTGACGCCGAACAGTTCCTGGATACGTGCCAGGCGATATCGCAAGGTGGTCACGTGCAAGCCCATCGCGTCGGCACAGGCCTGGCTGCGGCAGCCCTCGCGCAGATAGGAGAACAGCGTTTCCATGTAGGGCGTTGCGTGCTGGCGATCATGGTCGGCGATCGCGCCGACGCTGTCCTGCACAAAGCCGCGTACATCCTCGACATCGGCGGCCGCGATCAGCATGGGCAATGGACCGAAATCCTGACTGGCAAACACGCCGGTGCGGCCAAATGAGCGGCCGATGCGGATCATGCGCCGGCAGCGGTCCCATGCCGCTGGATAGTCCGAGAGTTTCGCGCAGAGGCCGGACAGGACGACGAACGGCTCCTGGCCGAAATAGCGTCCCAGTTCCTCGGCGATTTTGCGCAGCAGTTTGTTGGCCCGCTCCTTGTCATCACCCACTTCAGGTGGGATCAGACAGACGAGGCCGTTGTCGACGACGATGATGCCCGCCGCCACCGAATTCTGCTGCAGCAGCCGGATCACGGCATGATGTGGATCGACCGAACGACCGGCGCTGCCTTGCGCAGCTTCAGGCAGATCGATGACGATCATCTGCTGCGGTGACGTGAGCCCGATGCCAAGCCTTTGCGCCCGTTGCAACACATCGGCGGCGTCGTGCCAACGGTGCTCGACGATCTCCAGAAACAGTTCCGTCAGTGTGCGCGTTTCGAAACGGAAGCGGATGAAACTGCGCATCATCTGGACGCTGAGCGCGAACTTGGCGCTGTCGAGCAAAAGCAGGTCCAACTGGCTGAACGGCTGCTGCATGGTGAAGATGACCAAGGCGCCGACAGCTTCCGCGTCGACGCAGAGCGGTTCGATTTTCGCAGCGACGCGCAGACGGCGCGTGCCGTCGTCGAGAAAGAACGTATGAGCCTCAGTCTGCGGTCGATCCACCGCCGACCGCGCGGCCTTCATGATCTGCCGGTGCAAGGTCGTGTTCGCGGCAAGTTGCCAGGCCGCGTCGTCGAAATGCTTCTCGCTCGGCGAGCGACCGGCAACGATCAGGTTCGCCGTGAAGTCGACCACGACCACCGGGTTGGGGACAAGCGCGCTGATCTTGCCGGCAAGCGAGGAAACCGAGCTTTCCGCCAGCGCCTGCTGCAACAGCGAGGTATGTGCCTGCAGAGCCTTCTGAAGGCGTTCCGCGGCTCTTTTTTCCTCACGCAACTTGTGCTGTTTCTCGACCGCGATCTCACCGAGATGGACGATCATCCCAATGAAGGCGAGATCATCGGGCGTGACGTCCATGATCTCGCGGGAGACGACGCTGAGCACCATGGGCCGCCCATCTTCGTCGACGCAATTCATCGGCATCACAAGGACGCTGCGGTAATCGCGCTCGAAGGCCTCGCGGCGATAGCCGGAAAACTCTTCCGAGACGCGCGCATCGCGGATGTAGACAGGCTCGTTGCGTTGCAGCGCGATGACCGACGGACTGGTTGCGAGTTCCCAGCGGTCGGGCAGCGGGCGCTGGATCAGCGTCGGATCATGACGAACGATAACGTAGGCGTGGCCGTGCGGCGCGTCGATGCTCATGATCGAGCCCATCGTCCACTTCGCGTGCCGGCACGCGGCGAGCACCAGGTCGCGCAGCACCGTACCGAGGTCACCGCCCGAGTTGATCAGGCTGGCTGCGTCCCGCAAGGAGAGTATCTGCGACGGGTGGTTCACGTTCCGATTTGTTCCTGCCAGCACGTTGAGAGTCGAATATAAGCAATTCGGGACCTTCCGAAGCTACACGTCTTCCGAGAGCGAGACATCCGGATTTTCCTCCGAAGCGGAGGAAGACGCACGACCAGCCGTTTCCTAGCCTGACCCTCAAATGCGCAGGAAAGGCCGGCGGAGCAAATGGAAATCAGGAAAATCTGCACCTTCATCGAGGAGGTTCTTGTCGAAGGCGGAAAGGCGGCCGGCAAGCCGGTCACCACAATCGTCGTCGCCGCGGTGTTGAAAAACCCATGGGCGGGTCGGGGCTTCGTCGAGAACCTTCGCCCCGATATCCTGGCCATCGCTCCGAAGGTCGGCGCCGAATTGACGCAGCGCCTGATCGCCTTGATGCCACCAGCGGAGATCGAATCCTACGGCAAGGCCGCGGCGGTCGGTGTCAACGGCGAGATCGAGCATGCCTCGGCGCTGATCCACACGCTGCGGTTCGGCAATCTGTTCCGCGATGCAGTTGGCGGCACGACCTATCTCGAGTTCTGCAATACGCGCAACGCGCCCGGGGCATTGCTGTCGCTGCCGATGATGCACAAGAGCGAGAACGGCAGGCGATCACATTTCATCACCGCAAATTTCCAGATCGCCGACGCGCCAAGTACCGACGAAGTGCTGGTTGCCATTGGAGCAGCCAATGGCGGACGGGTGCATGCGCGGATCGCTGACAGATTTCAAGACATCGCGGAGATGGAAGCGGAGAACGGTTCCTTGCGATGAGCCGAAGCCCGGCGGCCACGTTTTCAAAATTGGACGATGATGGTCGCACCGAAACTCGACCCGATCGACCTGAAAATCCTCGACGCCATCCAGCGCGACGGACGCATCACCAAGCTGGCGCTGGCCGAAAAGGTAGGGCTGTCGCCGACACCGTGCTGGATGCGGCTGCGCAAGCTGGAAAAGGCCGGTATTGTCTCAGGCTACCACGCCCGGATCGCCATGCGCGTCGTGGCGCCTGTCGCCACCGTGCTGATGGAGGTCACGCTGGCCAACCATCGCCAGGCCGATTTCGACCGCTTCGAACGCGCCATCCGCGATATTCCGGAGATCGTCGCCTGCTGGTCGGTCGGCGGCGGCGTCGACTATGTGCTGAAGGTAATGGCGCGCGACATCGACGCCTATCAGCGGCTGGTCGATGGGTTACTCGATCGCGAGATCGGCATTGACCGTTACTTCACCTACATCGTCACCAAGACGGTGAAGGACGAGATTGCGCTCCCCGTGGCCGAGCTGTTGCCGACGCCTGTCTGAAGTCGGAGAAATCGTCTGCCGGGGCAGCACAATAGAGAGACTTTCTCTACGTGCGGGCATCCAAACAGCCTCTCTGTCTGCACATGGCGAATAGTCTTCCCGCATCAGTCCGAACCGGGAGGCCTCGACCATGTCCGCGCATTTCGCCCGCCAGAACCGCCATCAAGCGCTCGATCGCCTCGCCGACCGGCGGCTGCTGCGCGAACTCGCCTATGTCGACGGCCACTGGACGGCTAGCGAGGTGGCCGAGAGCTTTGAGGTTACCGATCCTGCCACCGGCGCCACCGTTGCTTTCGTCGCCGCGCTCGATGCGCGGCAAACGACAAAAGCGATCGATGCCGCCGCCCGCGCCTTTCCGGCCTGGCGGGCTGCCCTGCCGCAGGAGCGCGCAAGAATCCTGCGAAAATGGTTCGAGCTAATCATCGCAGCGAAGGACGACCTCGCCCTGCTGATGACGTTGGAACAAGGCAAGCCGCTGCAGGAATCGGTGGGCGAGATCGATTATGCCGCCTCTTTCGTCGAATGGTATGCGGAAGAAGCGAAACGCCTCAACGCGGAGAGTGTCACCAGCCATCTGCCTAACGCCGAGATGATGGTCCGGCGCGAACCGCTCGGAGTCGTCGGCGTCGTCACGCCGTGGAATTTTCCGTCGGCAATGCTGACCCGCAAGGCAGCCGCCGCGCTTGCCGCCGGCTGCACCATCGTCGCGCATCCGTCCTCGGAAACGCCGCTCTCGGCGCTGGCGCTGGCCGAACTCGGCGAGCGGGCCGGACTGCCAGCAGGCGTCTTCAACGTCGTCACCGGCAAGGCTGCGGCCATCGTCGGGCGGATGTGCGAAGACCCTCGCGTTCGCGCCATGAGTTTCACCGGCTCGACCGAGATCGGCAGGCTGATCGCGGCGCAAAGTGCTGCGACGATGAAGCGGCTGGTGATGGAGCTTGGCGGCCACGCGCCGCTGATCGTCTTTGCCGACACCGATCTGGACAGAGCGGTGAGCATCGCCATCGATGCCAAGTTCGCCACATCGGGCCAGGACTGCCTCGCGGCCAACCGCATCTATGTCCAGCGACCGATCTACGATCGCTTCTGCGCCGCGTTCGCCAGGCGCATAGAGGCGCTGCGGACCGGCAATGGTTTGGCCGATGGAACCGACATCGGACCTTTGATGCATGAGCGCGCGGTCAACAAGGTCGAGGAACAGGTCGCAGACGCCCTCGCCCATGGAGCGCGCTGCCTCACCGGCGGCAAGCGGCATGCGGCCGGGCCATTGTTCTACCCACCGACGCTGTTGGTCGATGTTGCCGACGAGGCGCTGATCATGCGCGAAGAGACTTTTGGTCCGGTCGCCGCCGTGACGCCGTTCGACAGCGAGGACGAGGTGATCGCCCGCGCCAACGCCACCGAGTACGGTCTCGTCGCCTATGTCGTGACCGAGAACGGCGCCCGCCAGCAGCGCATGGGCCGCGCGCTCGACTACGGCATGATCGCCATCAACCGCGTCAAGATCACCGGCGCGCCGATCCCGTTCGGCGGCGTCAAGCAGTCCGGCATCGGCCGCGAAGGCTCGCGCCACGGGCTCGAAGCTTTCACCGATCTCAAATATCTCTGCCTGGACGTCGCGTAAGATGTGTCGATATTCAGGTGATGCCGGCCTGCAAATGCCAGTTTTCTGCGCTTCCGGTGCTCACGGACTTCATGTCCGCTCCGCTCCGGTTCTCGAAACCCGCCATTTTCGGCTCGGCCTGACGTGAATCTCAACACACTTTAAGTCGCGTCCGCTTTCCTCAAGGAGTCAAAAAATGCTCGACCAGTCCAACGAACTCGCCGCTTGGGATCGCGACCATTTCTTCCATCCCTCGACGCATATGGGCACGCATGCGCGGGGTGAGAGTCCGACGCGGATCATGGCCGGCGGTGAAGGTGTCACCGTCTGGGACAACAATGGCAAGAAGAGCATCGATGCCTTCGCCGGCCTCTATTGCGTCAATGTCGGCTATGGCCGCCAGAAGATCGCCGACGCCATCGCCGCCCAGGCGAAGAACCTCGCCTACTACCACGCCTATGTCGGACACGGCACCGAGGCCTCGATCACGCTGGCCAAGATGATCATCGACCGTGCGCCCAAGGGCATGTCGCGGGTCTATTTCGGCCTCTCCGGTTCCGATGCCAACGAAACCAACATCAAGTTGATCTGGTACTACAACAACGTGCTGGGTCGGCCGGAGAAGAAGAAGATCATCTCGCGCTGGCGCGGCTATCACGGCTCCGGCGTGATGACCGGATCGCTGACCGGGCTCGACCTGTTCCACAACGCCTTCGACCTGCCGCGCGCGCCGATCCTACACACTGAAGCACCCTATTACTTCCGTCGCGCCGACCGCTCGATGAATGAGGAGCAGTTTTCGCAACACTGCGCCGACAAGCTCGAGGAAATGATCCTGGCTGAAGGTCCCGAAACCGTCGCCGCCTTCATCGGCGAGCCGATCCTTGGCACCGGCGGCATCGTGCCGCCGCCCGCCGGCTACTGGGAAAAGATCCAGGCGGTGCTGAAGAAATATGACGTGCTGCTGGTCGCCGACGAGGTGGTAACGGGTTTTGGCCGGCTGGGCACCATGTTCGGCTCCGACCATTACGGTATCAAGCCGGACCTGATCACCATCGCCAAGGGTCTGACCTCCGCCTATGCGCCGCTGTCAGGCGTTATCGTCGCCGACAAGATGTGGCGGGTGCTGGTCGAGGGTTCCGACAAGCTCGGTTCGCTCGGCCATGGCTGGACCTATTCGGCGCATCCGATCTGCGTTGCCGCCGGCGTCGCCAATCTCGAACTGATCGACGAGATGGACCTCGTGACAAATGCCCGCGAGACCGGCGCCTATTTCCGTGCGGAGCTCGCCAAGGCGGTCGGCGGCCACAAACATGTCGGCGACGTGCGTGGCGACGGCATGCTGGCAGCGGTCGAGTTCGTCGCCGACAGAGACGACCGGGTATTTTTCGACGCTTCGCAGAAGATCGGACCGCAGGTGGCGACAGCACTTGCCGCAAGCGGCGTCATCGGCCGCGCCATGCCGCAGGGCGACATTCTTGGCTTCGCGCCGCCGCTGTGCCTGACCCGCGAGGAAGCCGATATCGTGGTGGCCAAGACCGCGGATGCGGTGAAGAGCGTGTTTGCCAGTCTCTGAAATCGATCCATGAACGCCATGACCAAACCCCTCCCCACCACCATGGCCGCCGTGCTGCTCACCGGGCACGACGTGAAAGTGCCCTCGACCGCACTTAGCGAAGCCCTGATCAAAGTCACGGCTTGCGGCAACAATACCGACGTCTGGGTGCGTCAAGACGTCTATGGAGCGAGGATGCCTGTCGCCTCGAGACGCGCGTCGGAGGTCGGATGGCTATCCGTATTGGACGCTGAGCGCTTGCCAGAGTGGGGGATCCGCGGAATCGAAAAACTGGGCAGCGAGGCTCCTTCCATCCTTGCCACGCAGATCAGGGCGACAAATTGCGACGCCGTCATCGTCTATGCACAGGAACATGCTGCTATCCACGAAGCGATGACGGCGGGCTTTTTCATGGCCCGGACGGTTGCCCGAGATGGACCCGTCTTTGTCTTGTGCAATCACCTTGGCTTTCAGTCTCACGAACAACGCGTTAGGGGATTTTCCGATGCGCTGGCGCGGGCGGTAGCTCGGCTTGGGCGGGCGACGGAGGACATCGCCGCCGACTGAACCAACTTGGTCGGATGGGCCTGAGAGCCGGGAATACGGATCGCCTGCAATCCGTATTCTTCATAAAGTGCCTCGGTGATTTGGCCGCCCTCCATCGGCCTCCAGTCCACCGTCTCACAGGCAAGTTCGATCGCCTCTCGGGGGTGCTCGCCGGCGCCGACGACGGGCGCGTCGCGTAGGCGCGGACTGTTCGCGGAAGCGCCAGGCGTGCGACCGGACGAACGGTAACGGACGCCGCGAGAGGCCGGCGCGCCGGGACATGATCCGTGACCCAGCCGAGCAGTGTCGCGGCGTCGGGTGCGATCCCGGGTGAAGCCGGAAAGCCAGTCGGATCTATGGCTGGAAACCTGTCGATCACCGTCAGCAGGGTATCGATGGTGGTGCCGTGCTTGGCAGAGACAGCCCCCTCGATGGTCGCCGAGAACACCACGCGGCCGCGCTCCTGCAGCCGGACGAAGGCGTCCCGCCAAGCCGGATTGTCAGGCGCGAAGCTCGCCCCGCAGGCTCGACGCGATATGGCGGAGCGCCGCGTCCACCATGCGACCGTCGACATTGGCCATCGCCGAGAACGGCGGGTTCATCAACACGACACTCGGAACGAGACGCAGGTCGAGGTGATCGTCGATCTGAGCCGCGTCGAAGCGGATGGCGGCGATGTTCGGAAACAGTCGGCCGAGTACCCTGCGCGGGTCTCGGCCAGATTGAGGATGAGCGATCCCCCGGCAAGTTCCGCGAGAATGGCGAGCAGGCCTGTCCCGGCCTAAGGCTCCAGCACGCGGTCGGCGGGTGTCATCGCGGCAGCCGTGCTGGCGGCAAGTCCAAGCGGGATTGGCGTTGAGAACTCCTGCAGCGTCTGGCTCTCTTCCGAGCGGCGCGTGTGGGTGGGGAGAAGGCCCGCGATCCTGGCCAGCATCGGCGGCATGACGGCGGTGATGCGGCGTGCGAGCGGATCGCCGGACTTGTTGCACGCAGCGTGGGATATCATTAGCACAATATTCGTTATGTTAAGCCTGAAGGCGGTCACCTACGCACCGTGCCTGCTTCAAATGCCGGTTGAAAGGGTTCAGAGCCGGCAAAAGACCGGATAACCCCCAAGCTGGAGCTTTCAAGGAGGATCGAGACTATTTCTCGACTAGGCGTTTTCGGACAATAGCAACGAAGTAGCTAACGCCGCTCGTCAGCGCCGCGTCGTTGAAATCATAGTTTTGACTGTGCAGCGGAGAGCTATCCTCGCCATTCCCAATGAACGCAAAATTGCCAGGAACGTGGGCGAGAAACTGCGCGAAGTCTTCGGACACCGCGATGGGTTCGCACGCGCCATAGACCGCATCGGGGCCAAGCGCGGCTCTTGCCGCATCGAGAGCGGCCTCCGTTTGCTCGGGACTGTTGAGGAGCGGCACGAACTCCCTGCGGTACTCAACCTTGGCGGTGCAGTCATAGGTCTGCGCAGTTCCCGCCGCGATGCGCCTCATCTCGCTTTCGATGCTTTGGCTCACGTCTGGTTTCATGCTTCGCGCATCGCCGCGGATGGTGGCACTCCCAGGCAAGGCGTTTCGTGTGCCGTCCGTCACGATTTCCGTTACCGAGACGACGGCGATTTCGGAGGGATCAAGCCTTCTTGAAACGATAGACTGGAGATTCACGACCAGGCCGCATGCAGCCAACATGACCTCCCTGGTGTGGTGAGGCCGCGCGGCGTGACCGCCCGCGCCGCTCAGACGAATTTCGAAGAGATCCTCAGCCGCCATAATCGCGCCGTGGCGCGTCTGAAAGCCCCCGATTGCAAGTCCCGGTAGATTGTGGATTCCGTATACCTCGTCGAATGGAAAGCGTTCAAGCAAGCCGTCTCTGATCATGGCTAGAGCTCCCCGCCCCCACTCTTCGGCCGGCTGGAACAAGAAATGCACCGTCCCGTCGAACCCGCCTTCCCTAGCGAGGTGCTTTGCGGCGCCGAGCAGCATTGCGGTATGGCCGTCGTGGCCGCAGGCGTGCATCAGGCCAGGTCTCGTCGAAGCGTATGGAAGACGGTTGTTTTCCGAAATCCGAAGCGCGTCCATATCGGCACGCAGCGCAATGGCACGGTTGCCGCCACCGCGTTTCAGCGTGCCGACCACGCCGGTACCCCCGATGCCTTCGGCGACGTCCAGCCCAAACGAGCGTAGTTTTTCGGCCACAAAGGCAGCCGTCTGCCGCTCTTCAAATCCAAACTCGGGCGCGGCGTGAAGCCTGTGGCGCCATTCTTCCATCTCAAGCGCGAGACTTTTGAAATCCTGCATGTGCGCCCTCACTCCGATCGAGAAAGACGAGGCGGCCAAGGCCCAAGGCCGCCCCGCCATCAAATCATTCGGCGCCGGACTCTTCGAACTTACCATTCTTGAGTTCGTAGAACACAAAATCCATCCGGGTGATGTCGCCCTTGGCATTGTAGGTCAGCGGGCCGATGACGGTATCGACCGTCATACCGGAATGCAGCTTATCGGCCACCGCCTGTGGATCAGCCTTGCCGGCTGCCTTGATCCCCGCGGCAATGACCTGAACGGCGGCATAGCCATAGAGCGTGAAGCCCTCGGGGTCGATGTTGTCAGCAGCAAAGGCCTTGACGACATCGGCTGCGGCCGGATTTTTGCGGGCATCAGGCCCGAATGTGATTAACGTGCCATCCGCCTCATGCCCACCTATCGCTGCGAACTCGGTTGAGAACAGCGCATCGCCGCCGATCATTGGGATTTTGATGCCCTGGTCCCGCAATTGCCGCAAGATCAACGCGCCTTCGGTGTAGATGCCGCCGAAGTAGACAACATCGGCCTTGGCATCCTGGATCCTCGCCACCAGTGCGGAATAATCCTTCTCGCCGACCGTGATGCCCTGAAAACCGATTTCCGTCAGACCGCCGGCATTGATCGCCTTCTTCACCTCCTCGGCCAGCCCCTGGCCGTAAGGTGTCTTGTCGTTGACGATGAAGACATTTTTGCCGGTATAGTGCTTGATTAGATAATTGGCCGCGACGGTGCCCTGCTGGTCATCCCGGCCGCAGGTGCGGAAGGTATTCCAAAGTCCACGCTCGGTTAAGTTTGGGTTCGTCGATGCCGGCGTGATCTGGAACATGGCATTCTCGGCGTAGAGGTTGTCCGTCGTCGAAAGATTTGGAACAGCTGCGCTGATTTTGGATTGGAGGGCGTGGGCTCATCGGGTTCAGGTTATGCTGCTTGACGCTGGCGGTTCAAGCGGCGGGTTTGGATGG
>Ga0209023_10004093_pt1 | contig 16866 bp, 11 predicted proteins | sample LakOneMetagenome_FD_187468 | JGI IMG/M metagenome (GOLD analysis project Ga0209023, IMG submission 187468) | Freshwater and sediment microbial communities from Lake Erie, Canada (SPAdes) (version 2) | ecosystem: Environmental > Aquatic > Freshwater > Lentic | place: Lake Erie, Canada... | reverse complement strand
GAAGCTGCGGTCGCCGGTCAGCCAGCCATAGCCGCCCCCGCCCCCCAGATTGAACCGCCAGCCGCCCACGGCGCGCCGCCAGTAGAGTCCGGCCTGGACGAACGAGGCGCTCGTCTCCTCGCCGGCCTTGGCATAGGTGTCGTGCTCCTCGATGCTGACCACCGCCAGGGTCGCGCCCAGCGCGCCGCCGGCGTCGCCCATCGCCTCGTAGCCCGCCACGAAGCCCAGGGCCTGGGTGTCGGAGCCCAGGGTCTCGCCGTCCCGCCGCTGTACCATGGTGTTGATCTGCTGCACCCAGACGCTGTCGGGGCCATAGCGCTCGCCCTTGTCCGGGCGGATCGCCGTGGCGGCCGAGATCTGCTGGTTCACCGACTGCAGCGCCGAGAACATCCCCTCCCCCTGGCTGGGCAGCATCTGGTTGTAGAGGTTGTAGAAGCCGTCGCTGGTGGTCTGTCCCAGGAACGCCGTGGCGATGTCGCTGTCCTGGCCCAGGGCGGCGAAGACGGCGTCATAGGCCGCGCCCTGCGCCACCGTCATGCCGGCCTCGGCCGCCGTGCGCCGCCGCACGTCGATATTGACGCTGTCGCCAGCCTGATAGGCGTTGGCGACATACAGGAACGGCGCATCGCCCAGCAGATCCTGGCTGATCGTCCCGGCCGTCAGGCTGCCGGCCTTGATGACTTCATAGGTCGTCGCATCGGTCAGCAGGTTGTTGAGCGACAGGCCCAGATTGGCGCCCGAGGCGATGGTGGCCGTATCGACCACGAACCGCGTCGCCGTGCCCGCCTCGGGGTCGACGCTGAAGATCAGCTTGCTGTCGGCGCCCAGGGTCAGGCTGGTGGCCTTGATGTCGCCGGTGTTGGTCAGGCCCAGCGCGCCCGTCCCCACGGTGACGTCCAGCCGGCCGTCGGAATCGGACAGGTAGGTCAGCACGGAGGCGCCGCCGTCGACGACCAGCGTATCGGCGCCCGCGCCGAACACGATCTCGCCCACCAGGGCGCCGTTGAGGATCCTGACGCTGTCGTCGCCGGACCCCAGCAGCACCTTGCCGACGATGCTGGGCTCGTCGGCGTCATCCACGCCGTCGCCGTCCGTATCGGTGTCGGCCACGTCATCATCGCCATCGTCCCCGTCATTGACGCCCGACTGGACGATCGAGACGCCGGTGGTGTTCTGGCTGACGTCGATGGCGACGGCCTTGCCCGTGACCGTCTCGTCAGTGGCGTCGTCATTGTCGTCGTCCAGGTCATAGTCGTCGTCGGTGGCGACCACATAGGCGGCGATCGAGCCGGTGTTGACGATGCTGTTCAGGGTCCCGGCCTTGTCGAGCACCGCATAGGCGGACCCCTTCTCGCCGGACACCGAGGCCAGGATGCTGCCGGCATTGACGAGGCTGGTCATCGACGCCCCGGCCTCAATGACAAGGCCGCGCGCCGAATAGTCGCCTTCCGAGACCGTGTAGGCGCTGATCGCGCCGGTGTTCCACAGGGTGTCGGCCACCGCGCCGGACTTCAGCCGCAGCCCGGTCGTCTGGGCCTCATAGGCGCTGGCGCTCAGCGAGCCGCTCAGCCGCACGCCGCCGGTGATCAGGGTCGAATAGCCAGCGTCGCCGCCCAATTGCACCGCCGTGGTCTCGATGTTGTCCAGCGAGCCGTTGGCCGCGACCGAGCCCCGGATGATCAGGCCATAGGCGTCGTCGCCGGTTCCCACTGCCCCGATGGTGACCGTGTTGCTCTCCGAGCCGATCTTCAGGGCCGGCGCGCCGCCATAGACGGTGACCGAGGCCGCGCCTTCGCTGCTGTCGGTGACGCCGTCGTCGTCCTCGTCGTCGCTGGTGTCGTCATTGGTGTCGGTCGGGGCGGTATCGAGCAGCACGCCGCCGGCGACATTGGCTGTCACCCGCACCGCCGAGCCGCTCTCCAGGATGTCGTCGGCGTCCAGCAGGGCGCGGTCGTCGGGATCGCTGGTCCGGCTGGTGTAGCGATAGCCCGTGGCCGTCACCGAGCCCTGGATGACGAAGGCGCCGTCGACGGCGCTGTCGATCGCCACGCCGGTCGCGCCGCCGCCCGTGACGCTGACCGCCCCTTCGACCGTGACATCGCCGGTCACCGCGCCGCCGACGCGGACGCCATAGCTGTTGTCGCCGACGACCGTGATGGTTCCCGCCTGGGTCAGGGCTCCGACCAGACCGGTTTCCAGGCTCATGCCCGCCGAGCCTGTCCCCTCGACATAGATCGTGCCGGCCGAGGCGTTGACGATATCGCCCGTGAAGGTTCCGGGACCGACGATGCGGACGCCATAGCGCCCGGCCCCCTTGGCGAAGACGCCGTCGAGGTCGCCGTCCTCGTCGCTGTCTTCGTAGTCGTAGTCCTCGGTCAGGCTGATCGAGCCGGCATTGGTGACCGAGCCCGTATGGCCACCCATCACCAGGATGCCGACCGAGTCGGAAACGTCGATGCTGGCCAGGCCGCCGTTCATCGTGACCAGATTGTTGCTGTCCAGCGTGATCATCGCGCCCGAGGCGCTCAGGGTGATCACGCCGTCGGCTGTCACCTTCACATCATCGGCCGCGCCGCCATTGGGGCTGGAAGTGCTGATCGGCGTCGTGCGGCTGCTGCTGGTGACCTCCACCTCGGCCAGGGCGGCGCCCGCGCTGGCGAGCAGAGGTGCGGCGGCGGCCGTGGCGACGAGGAGCTTGCGCAGCATGGATAGACCTTCACGAGACGTCGCGAAGGCCTAGCGAGGCCGGGTGGCCGGGGCGTGTCCGGCTTGTTGCCCGTCCGTGGGCCGCGGAAACCTGGCGTTTCGAAACGCCAATGTCCGTAAGCGTCGCCGGGCGAGGCTAGGCTTTCAGCAGCTCGAAACTGCCCGCCAGACCGTCGACGGACGAATTGGCCACCCACAGGTCAAACAGGCCCGGCTCGGCGATCCAGCGGTCCTGGTCGCCGACGAACATCAGGTCCTCGCGCCGGAGCTCGAACTTGACCTCGCGGCTGGCGCCGGGGGCCAGGGCGACGCGCTGGAAGCCCTTCAGCTCGCGCACCGGACGGGTCCTGCTGGCGACGCGGTCGCGGATATAGAGCTGAACCACGTGCTCGCCATGCACGGCGCCCGTATTGGCGACCCTGGCCGTGACGTGCAGCGTGTCGCTCCAGCGCAGCCGGGGCGTGCTGAGCTTCAGGTCGGTCAGCGCGAAGGTCGAGTAGCCCAGGCCAAAGCCGAACGGATACAGGGCTTCGTTGCGGATCGACCGCCAGCGGGCCTTGTATTCCTGGGCGTTGGGATCGACCGGCGCCGGGCGGCCGGTGGTGCGGCCGTTGTAGAAGAACGGCTCCTGGCCGCTCTCCAGCGGGAAGCTGACCGGCAGGCGGGCCGACGGGTTGACCGCCCCGAACAGCACGTCGGCGACGGCGTTGCCCATCTCGCTGCCCAGGAACCAGGTGGCCAGGATCGCCTTGGCGTCGCGGACCACGCCTTCCAGCGCGATGGCGCGGCCGTGGCGCAGCAGCACGACGACGGGCTTGCCGGTGGCGGCTATGGCCTCGGCCAGGCGCTGCTGGACGGGCGGGATGCGGATGTCGGTGCGGGACTTGGCCTCGCCGGTCATGTCCTGGCTCTCGCCGACCGCCAGCAGCACGATGTCGGCGCGCTGCGCCGCCGCCACCGCGCGCTCGAAACCGCCGGCCAGGGTAGTCTCGACCTCGCAGCCGCGCTCGACGATAAGGCTGGCCGGATCGGTCATGGCGGCGCGCAGGCCGCTGGCCAGATCGACATTCAGGCTCTTGTCGCCAAAGAAGGCCCAGGGGCCCACGACATTGTCGCGGTCCTCGGCGAACGGACCGATCAGGGCCAGGCGCTTGCCGCCGCGCGGCAGGGGCAGGATGGCGCCCTCGTTGCGCAGCAGCACGATCGAGCGGCCGCCGGACTCGCGGCTCAGCTGGCGCAGATACGGCGTCGCGGTGCGCATCGCCTCGACCTTGTCGTTGATCGAGCGATAGGGATTGTCGAACAGGCCCAGCGCTTCCTTCAGCGCCAGCACCCGGCGCACCGAGGCGTCGACCACCGCCATGGGCACCGCGCCCGAGGCGGTCAGCTCCGGCAGGTAGCGCAGATAGAGGCCGCTCTGCATGCTGATGTCGACGCCGGCCAGTATGGCGTGGCGCGCCGCGTCGCGGTCATCGGCGGCATAGCCGTGGGCCACCAGTTCCTGGTCGGCGGTGTAGTCGGAGATCACCACGCCCTTGAAGCCCCACTCCCCGCGCAGCACGTCGGTCAGCAGGCGCTTGTTGGCGGTGGAGGGCACGCCGTTGATGTCGTTGAAGGCCGACATGGTGGTCAGGGCGCCGGCGTCGAAGGCGGCCTGGAACGGCGGCAGGTGCACCTCGCGCAGGGTGGCTTCGGAAATCTCGACGGCGTTGTATTCCAGCCCCGCCGTCACCGCGCCATAGGCGGCGAAGTGCTTGGGGGTGGCCAGCATGCTGTCTTCGGCCTTGAGGTCCTTGCCCTGGAAGCCGCGCACCCGGGCCGCGCCCAGCACCTCGCCCAGATAGACGTCCTCGCCGGCGCCCTCGGCCACCCGGCCCCAGCGCTGGTCGCGGGCCACGTCGACCATCGGCGCGAAGGTCCAGTGCAGGCCAGATGCGCTGGCCTCGGACGCCGCCGCGCGGGCCGTGCGCTCGCACAGGTGGGGGTCAAAGCTGCCCGACTCGGCCAGCGGGATCGGGAACACGGTGCGGAAGCCGTGGATCACGTCGGCGGCGAAGATCAGCGGGATCTTCAGCCGCGAGCCCTCGACGGCGGCCTTCTGGGCCTCCAGCGCCCCGGCCGTGCCCATGCCGTTCATCAGCACGCCGATGCGGCCGGCGCGGGTCTCGGCCAGCAGGGTCTGGGCGTTGCGGATATTGACCAGCGGATTGATGTCGCCGATCGGCGGGCGGATCATGTCGGCGAAGCACGACAGCTGGCCGGCCTTCTCCTCGATGGTCATCTGGGCGAGGAGCGCCTCGATCCGGTCGGACGCCTTGCCGGCGGCGCGGGCTGGAGCGGTGACGGAAAATCCCGCCAGGGCCGCCGCGCCGGCGAGCATGGACCGACGGCTCGGCCCGGACCGGCCGCCTAGACTCGCCTTCGACACCATCGATTCCCTTTACCCGCCTGAGGCGGGCAACCTCGCCGCTAACGTCGAAAGGCGCAACCGCGCTCGCCTATTCGGCGGCCTGGATCGCATCGGCCGGCGTGCGACCGGCATTGTAGACATCCAGATCGAGAATGCCCTCGCGCTTGGCCACCAGGGTGGGGACCAGGGCCTGACCCGCGACATTCACGGCCGTGCGGCCCATGTCCAGGATCGGGTCGATGGCCAGCAGCAGGCCCACGCCTTCCAGCGGCAGGCCCAGCGTCGAGAGGGTCAGGGTCAGCATCACCGTCGCGCCGGTCAGGCCGGCGGTGGCGGCCGAGCCGATCACCGAAACGAAGACGATCAGGAAATAGTCTGTGACCCCCAGGTGCAGGCCGAAGAACTGGGCCACGAAGATCGCCGAGATGGCCGGATAGATGGCCGCGCAGCCGTCCATCTTGGTGGTCGCGCCCAGCGGCACGGCGAAGGCCGAATAGGCGCGCGGCACGCCCAGGCTCTGCTCGGTCACCGCTTCCGTCATCGGCAGGGTGCCGACCGACGAGCGCGAGACAAAGCCCAGCTGGATGGCGGGCCAGGCGCCGGCGAAGAACTTCAGCGGGTTCAGGCCATTGGCCGCCAGCAGCGCCGGATAGACGACGAACAGCACAAGGCCCAGGCCGATATAGATCGCGCCGGTAAACGCGCCCAGCTGGCCCAGGGTGGTCCAGCCATACTGCGCCACGGCGTTGCCCAGCAGGCCGATGGTGCCGATCGGCGTCAGGCGGATCACCCACGACAGCACCTTGCGCACCACCACCAGGGCCGAGGCGTTGAAGGCCAGAAAGCCCTTGCCCGCCTCACCCGCCTTCAGGGCCGCGACGCCGGTCACCAGCGAGATCACCAGGATCTGCAGCACATTGAACGACAGCGAGGTCTTGGCCACGCCGGCGTCGTTGATCGAGGTCGAGGCGGTCAGGCCCAGGACGTTGGCGGGCACCAGACCGGTCAGGAAGTCGAGCCACGAGCCGTTGGTCTTGGGCGCATGGGCCTCGGCGGCGGCGACCGTGGTGTGCAGGCCCGGCTGCAGGACCAGGCCCAGGGTGATGCCGATCAGCACGGCGATCAGGGCGGTGACGGCGAACCAGAACAGGGTGCGCCAGACCAGCCGGGCGGCGTTCTGCAGTTCCGCCAGATTGGCGATGCTGGCGACGATGGCCGTGAACACCAGCGGCGGCACCAGCACGCGCAGCAGCTGGACGAAGATCGAACCGATCTGGCGCAGGGTCTCGGCCAGGACGAAACCCGCCTCGCCTTTCGCCGGACCCAGCTCGCGGGCCAGCAGACCCAGGCCCAGGCCGATGACCATGGCGATGAGCACCTGGAAGCCGAAGCCGCTGATGAAGCGGGATTTGGAAGTCGCGGCGGCCATGATCGATCCTGAAAAGTACCCTGGCTGCCAATGTCGTGCGGATAAGTGGGATTTACCAGCAAGGTTTTCCCAAGGTCGGCATTAGGAAAGCTGGGGCGTAGGCGGCCGGCTCAGCGCGCGAACAGCAGGTCCGACCAGCGCCACGCGCGCGACCCCAGCGCCAGGCGGGCCGCGCCGGGGCCGTCCTTCAGCGAGATCAGCACCAGGCCCCGCACCGGCTCGGCGCGACAGGCCTCGGGCGCGAAGGCCACCTCCATGGCGATGGCCTGACGGATGCCGGCCAGACCCTTGCCCTCTTGGCTGCTGGTCCTCACCCAGTCGCCGTTCCAGACCAGGATGGCGCGACCGGCGCGGATCGTCTCGGGATGGGCGCTGGCGACGGCGGCCTGCACCCGGGGGTTCTTGCGGAGCGCCGTCTGTAGCAGCCGCACCATGTTGCAGCCTTCGCCGCCGCCCGAGCCGGAACCGGCGGTGGCCGCGCCGACCAGATCGGACTCGCCCAGCCCCGCCACCAGTTCGGGCGTCGCGACCCTGGCGGCCTGGATCGGCTCGATATCCGGCGGCGCGAGCGTGGGCCGGGCTGGACTGCGCGGACGCGCGGCCTTGGCCGGCGCCGGCGCCTGGGTCTTCGGCGCGGTCTCGGGCGGAGGTGGAGGCGGTGGCGGTGGAGGCGGCGGCGGCGGCTCCATCATCGAGACGATGATCGGTTCCGGCTCGACGGGCGGCGCGGCGGGACGCGACAGGAGCAGGCCGGTCAGGACCACAGCATGGGCGGCCAGGCTGACCGCCACCGCCAGCAGGCGGCCTCGCCCGGCCGGCTTGCGGCGTTCCGTCCTCGGGCCTGCCGCTCTGTCGCGCATCGCAAATCCATGACTGACCAGAACTCGTCAGCCCCTGAAAATCACGCCCCCGCGTCAGGATCGTGGCGCGCCGGACAGCAAAACGCCCGCCGACGCTGGAGGGCGTCGACGGGCGTCAGCAGGTCTTCGGATGGTTGGCGGCTAGTGGCCGCCGACCACTTCCTCGGTGATTTCGTGCACGGGCGCCTTCCTGGCGGCGAACGCGAACCACAGGACGTAGAAGTAGCAGACCAGCGGGGCGATGAAGCCCATCGAGATCGAACCGGTCATTTCCTCAAGCTTGGCGAAGGCCAGCGGCAGGAAGGCGCCGCCGACGATGGCCATGCACAGCAGGCCCGAGGTCGCCGAGGTCGGCGCCGAGGACCGCTGCAGGGTCAGGGTGAAGATGGTCGGGAACATGATCGAGTTGAACAGGCCGATCAGCAGGGCCGCGAAGGCCGGGATCAGACCGCTGGTCAGCGGCGCCGAGGCCAGCAGCAGGTTCACCGTGCCGGCATGGGCGGTCGGCGCCATGTCCTTGGTCAGGATCACCACCAGGCACAGCGCGATGGCGCCCACGGCGACAAAGGCCAGCAGGAAGTAGTCCTTGACCACCTTCAGCAGGGCCGAGCCGCCGAAGCGACCGATCATGGCGAACACCATGTAGAAGGTCGTCAGCTTGCCGGCCTGTTCGGACGGGATGTCCAGGATGCGGGTCTGTTCCAGGAACAGCAGCAGGTGCAGCGAGATCGCCACCTCGGCGCCGACATAGAGGAAGATGCCGATCGCGCCCAGGTTCGCCCACTTGGAGGTCAGGGCGGTGAAGGGGTTGACCAGTTGGCCCGTCTTCGGCGCCGCGTCGGTGATCTTCTGGCGAACCAGGTAGATCAGCAGGATGAACAGGGCCAGGCCCAGACCGATGGCGAAATAGACGTTCGAGACGAAACCCAGGGCCTGTTCACGCAGGACGTCGGTGACCACCACGTCCTTCTTGAAGATGTCGCCCTTGAGCAGAAAATTGGCGCCGAACCACAGGCCGCAGGCCGCGCCCAGCGAGTTGAAGGCTTGCGACAGGTTCAGGCGGAAGGAGGATTCCTCCGGCTTGCCCATCGAGGCGATCAGTGGGTTGGCGGCCACCTGCAGCAGGGTGACGCCCGAAGCCATCACGAACAGGCCGACCAGGAACACGCCGAAGATGTGCAGCTTGGCCGCCAGAATGGCGATGAAACAGCCGGCGACAATGCCGCCCAGGCCGACCATCACCGACTTGGCGTAGCCGATCTTGGACAGGAACGCCGCCGAAGGCAGCGACATGATCCCGTAGGCGATGAAGAAGGCGAAGCCCGTCAGGCTGGCCTCGACCGGTGTCAGCGTGAAGACCGTCTTGAAGGTCTTCAGCAGGGGGTCCAGCAGGTTGGTGACCAGGGCCCAGATGAAGAACAGGCAGGTCACATAGACGACGGCCAGGCCGACGCCCTTGCTCTTGGGAGTGATTGCAGCGTTCGCCATCGGTCAGACCTCGTCCTGTGGTGACCGGTCTTGCGCCGATCCATTCACCGTGACGCGCCACTGCGCGCCGCACCCCAAGCCTGTCATGATTCACTCCCCTGTCCGTCATCTCGGGACGCGGCATTCCTTCCAGACGTGACAACGTTGTCAAGAGAGGGTGCGCCGCAGCATGGATTTCAGGGCTTTCCCGAACGGAACCAAACGCTCTGCGCACGGTTATTTTCACAGCTGGGGAGAGCATCCATGACGACCCTCGTCATCATCATGACATCCGGAATTTTCGCGCTCGCGGCCGTCATCGGCCTGATCGATCTGTTCGTGCATCTGGTCTGCTGGAGCGCGCGGTCGCTGCGCACGCCGGAGGCTCTGCGCGAGCGTTCAGGCGAGGTGGCTCAACGGCCGGCGCAGGGAATCGCCGCGTAGCGCGTCGCCACGAACCAGCGTCCGCCGAGGTCGGCTTCATACGGGGCGCGCGGCGCCCAGAGGCGAGCGGCCAGCGCCGGATCGACCCCGGTCCCGGGCGCCAGCGGAGCCACGATCCAGGCCGGCGCGTCGGCGACCGAGCACACCGCTGACACCTGCTCCAAAGTCGGGACTTTCGGCGCCGATGGCGCGGCGCCGAACGGGGCGCGCCAGCCCTTGTCGACCAGACCGACGGCGATCAGCCGATCGATTCGGTCGTCCAGCACCACCGCCAGAGGTCGCGACAGCACGCCGCCGGCGCTCTGGAACTTGCTGGCCCAGCTGGCGCGGCCCGCCAGGGTCCAGGGTTCGACGTCGCCCGCCAGCCACAGGATCTCGCCCGGCCGCGTGGCCAGCAGGGTCTGCAGCGCCAGATCGGGGCCGGCGTTGCGCTGCCGCATGAAGTCGGAGCGGCTGTCCCACAGCATCAGGGCCAGGATCGCCAGAACGGCTGCGCCCAGCGCGGTCGACCACGGCTTCAGCATTGTGGGTCGCGCCGCCAGGATCAGGGCCGCCGCCGCCGCGATCCAGCCTGGCAAACCGGTGTTCCAGATCAGGCTGGGACTGACGCCCTGCCCCGCCGGCAGCACGGCCAGGCCCAGATGCAGGGCCTTGAGCCGGACCAGCATCCAGGCCAGCACCACCAGCCCGGTCAGCGCGATCATCACGCCAGCGGCGCGTCGGGGCGCGCTCCACGCGGCCCGGTCGCCGATCAGCGCGGCGGCCAGCGCCACGCCGGCGGCGATCAGGGCGATCTCACCCCAGCCGATATAGGTCCAGCCGATGATCAGGGCGCAAAGAGCCAGCACGCCCGTGGGACCGCGCTTCGCCAATTCACGTCCGCACACCGCCAGACCGGCAGCGCCCAGGATCGCCATCAGGGCCAGGGTCCGCCACGCCTGAATCTGGATCGGCAGCACCAGCGACAGGCGGTCGGCCATCCAGGAAAAGCTCACGCCCAGCAGGCCGGCGATCAGGGCGGCGGTCATCAGGCGGCGGACGGGGCCCTGGCTCAGGGCGGCGGCCACACCCAGGGTCACGGCCTGCACGGCGACGCGTCCCCAGGCCTCGGCCGACCACAGGGAGACAAAGACGGTGGGGCTGCGGTCCTCGCTGATCGCCCGCCAGGCCGGATCCATGACCAGCAGCAGCCGCTCGGCGACCGGCAGGCGCAGGGCCGCCGCTATGGCCAGCACCGCCGCGCCGGCCAGGCCGGCCAGCAGCCAGCGGCGGTCTTCCAGGCACAGGGCCACGAACAGCACGCCCAAACCGCACAGGGCCATGATCGGATGCAGGACCATGGCCGCAACCAGTATCCCGCCCGCCAGCCAGCGTCGATCGGACAGCCACGCGGCCAGGGCCGCCATGCCCGCGGCCTCGACCAGGATGCGCGGCGTGGCGAAGGCCTCGCCATAGGCGAACACCTCGTGCGCGCCGTAATACGGCGCGACCACGATCACCAACACGGTCGCGGCGCGGCGCCAGACGACCGGCAGGTCGGCCAGCAGGCGCGACATCAATAGCAGCAGGGCCGCCAGCCAGATGGCCAGACCAAAGGCGCTGACCAGCATCACGGCGGCGTCCAGGCCCAGGCCCTTCACAAGCCAGGCCAGGGCCGGCGTGTAGAGACTGAAACCGAACTGTCCGTCATGGGCGAACATCACGTCGCGGCCGACGCCCTGCGGGTCCAGCCGGGCCAGGGCGTCGCCGAAATAGAGCCGCGCGTCATGGCGCAGGCCCAGATGCACGCGGCTCAGCGCCAGCAGCGACGCGGCGACCGCCAGGAACGCCCAGCGGCCGATCCGCGAGGTCCCCTGCCCGCTCACGCTGAAGCGCGAGGCGCGCGGAACAGAAGCGCCCGTCGGACGGTGAAGTTGAAGACGAAGACCAGTCCCGCCGTCGGGATCTTGGCCAGGCCCGGCGCCATGCCCAGCCGCTCGACCCACAGGGCCATCAAAAGCTGGGTCAGGACCAGGCCCGCGATGCCGACTCCCAGAAAGCCGGCGAACTCGCGCTTGCGGTCGGCGATCAGGCGATGGCGGAAGACCACCGAAACGCTCAGGCCATAGGTCACGGCGATGCCGGCGCTAAAGCCGATCGCCGTGGCGAGCAGATAGTTCAGCCCCGCCCCATGCAGGACCAGCAGCAGGCCCCAGTCCACCGCCAGGGCGGCCGCGCTGGCCAGGCCGTAGAGGCCCAGTTCGCGCAGGCCCACCGGCAGTCGGCGCCAGAGATCGACCAGCAGGCTCATGCTCAGGCGGCGACCTTGCGCGGCACGGCGCGGACGCTGCTCAGCGCTTCGCGAGCGCCCGAGACGCCGGCCTCGCCATATTCGGCGTCTTCGTTGACGTCCCAGACGTCGTGCAGGGTCTCGCCGGCGATGATGTTCTCGGCCGTCAGCAGGCCGGTCATCATGGCGTGGTCCTGGTTGTTGTACTTGTGCATGCCGTTGCGGCCGACCAGATGCAGGCCCGGGAAGTGCATCTTCAGGTCCAGGCGGATCATCTTGATGTGCTCGGCATAGGCGTCGTCATAGACCGGATAGGCCTTGTGCTGGCGCACCACGCAGGCGTCATAGACCTCGTCGGGGTTCATCAGGCCGATCTTGGCGATCTCGCGCTTGGCCTGGGCGACCAGGTCCTCGTCGCTCGACGTCCACAGGCCGTCGCCCTCGAAGCAGAAATATTCCAGGCCCAGGCAGGTCGAGACACCGTCGGGGATCATCTCGGGCGACCACGAGCGGAAGTTCTGCACCCGGCCCACCTTCACCGACGGGTCGTGGATATAGATCCAGTTGTCGGGCAGTTCCTTCTGCGGCTTGCCGATCAGCACCACGGTGATGAAGTCGCGGTACATCAGCTCGCCGGCATGGAACAGGCTGATCGGCGTGGGCGACACGGCCTGCATCAGCTCGCGCAGCGGGGCCGAGGAGACCACGTCGTCGGCGGTGTAGATCTCGGCTGTCCCGTCGGCGCGGGTGACCGAAACGGTCCAGATTTTGGCGATCTTGTCATAGCGCAGGCCATCGACCTTGCGGCCCATGCGCAGCTGGCCGCCCAGGGCCAGGATCTTGTCGGCGCAGGCTTCCCACATCATGCCGGGGCCCTTGCGGGGATAGCGGAAGCTTTCGATCAGGGTCTTGGGCGCGCCCTCGGCCGTGACCTTGGCGCGGACGCCCAGCGAGCGCTTGACGCCGTCGATGATGGCGGCGGCCAGGTCCAGGCCCTTGATGCGCTGGCTGGCCCAGTCGGCCGAGATCTCGTCGCAGCTCATGCCCCACACCTTTTCGGTGTAGGTCTTGAAGAAGATCGAGAACAGCTTCTCGCCGAACTGGTTGCGCACCCACTGGTGGAAGGTGGTCGGGTCCTTGATCGGGCGCGCCTTGGCCCAGCCGAACGAGGCCATGCACTGGGTCGCCGTCCAGACGCCCAGATTGGCCAGGGCCTCGAAGGCCTTCAGCGGATAGGCGTAAAACTTCTCGCGATAGTAGATGCGCGACAGGCGCGGCCGGTCGATGAAGTCGTCGGGCAGGATCTCGTTCCAGAGATCGACCACCTCTTTTGACTTGGAAAAGAACCGGTGGCCGCCGATGTCGAACTTGAAGCCCTTGTAGTCGACGGTGCGGCTGATGCCGCCCACATACACAGGGTCCATCTCCAGCACGGTCACGCCCCGCCCGGCTTTCGCCAGGGTGTAAGCGGTCGTCAGACCTGCCGGGCCGGCTCCGATCACCAGGGTTTCGACGTGCTGGGTCATGTCCATTTCCAATCCCGTTTCGAGACGACAATGGCGCTGCTTGGTTAAGGCCGGGTCGCGAGGCGTGGTGAATCCCCGTTAATTGTGAACGGGGTTCGATGGGGTGAGCCCCTCGAAAATGGAGCCAGCTTCACTGTTGCCTCGCTCCCCAAATCGGATATCGGTGGGTGAGAAACAATTATTGATTGTATTGGGGCGGGCTATGGAAAACCTACGGACCCTCAGCGGTCGTATCGAGACAGCCTATCTAAGCACGCTGCGCTTCGTTGTTCTGATCGTGGCGACACTGTTTGTCCTCAGCGCCGGGGTGATTTTGATCAATGGCCTCCAGCGCCTATTGACCTCGACCGAAGTCGCCGAGGAGCCTGTGACCGTTATACCCGGCGAGGTGCTCGCCAGTGTCGCGACAAAGAAAGATGTGAATAGCGCCGCATCATCGTCGGAAGCTGCACAGGCAGCTGCTGACAAGAAAATTTTTGATAGGTGGAAGTCAGGAACGTTTGCCGCCTACCATCAATCCTACGTCGCATTGGCGCGCCGCTACAATAAACCCGAAGATCAAATTCTAACGCGAGATCAGTTCGCGGAAGAACTTGGATACACTGTCGATGCGTATCAGACCGGTGATGACGATAGTGTGCGCCGCTTCGTGAACGATCCCAGCTATGCCGCGCAACTGACCGCGACGGCCAAGGCGCTGCCTTCGGACCGGCGAGTTGTGGGCCAACTTCAGCAGTATCGAGCGGCGCAAAAAACCGCCCAGACCTGCACCACCGACTACGTCGCGCGGCGAATGTGGGATTCGAACGCCACCTCTTGCTCGAACTGGTACGAGTATCCTCAAGGATGCGCTGTTGTCAGGGACATGCCAGTGCAAAGGTGTGTTCCGGCCTATCCCGAAGGCATCACAAGCCCCGCTCAAGCCTTCGCGCAGATGGATCTGGGCTTCCGAAGCCTCTGGACCTCCCGCCAAACAAAGAATTCCGAAGATGCGGCGGCCAAACGAGAAGCGCTTCAAGCGAAGCAGGCAAGTGGGATGCCGACACTGGTTCAGGCCCTACAGGTTTTCGGCGCATTCCTGATCGTAATGTTTGTGTTCCTAGTCATAGCAATTGAACGACACTTGCGCCGCATAGCTCAGACCGCGCCGCCGAGCTTATTGCCGGCGGACTGATCAACAGGGCGGATGTGCTTTCACATCCGCCCTGCCCCCCCCTACTCCGCCAGCGCGTCCCGCTCCCAGGCCAGATACTCGGGCGTCGCCAGCAACCGATCACAATACGCCTGCGCCGGCCCCGTATCGCCGTAGTCGCCCAGCCTGATCCCGTAGGTCGCAAAGCGCGTCGCTACCGGCGTGTAGAACGCGTCGGCGATCGACCACTCACCCAGCAGGAACGGCCCGCCCGTGCGCGCCAGCAGCTGGTTCCAGCGGGCGACGATCTTGCCGATGTCCTTTCGGGCCGCCTCGGACAGGTCGATGACCTTGTCGCGGGTTTCCAGCTCCATCGGGCATTCCGTGCGCAGGGCGCCGAAGCCCGAATGCATCTCGGCCGCCACCGACCGGCCCAGGGCCCGCAGGACCTTGTCCTTCGGCCACAGGCCCGCGTCCGGATAGGTCTCTGCAAGATATTCGCAGATGGCCAGCGAGTCCCACAGCACCAGGTCGCCGTCCTTCAGCACCGGCACCAGATTGCTGGGCGAATGCTTGCCGATCTCTTCCGACAGCCCGACCTGGCGCAGCTGGATCAGGGTTTCGGTGAAGGGCGCGCCGGTGTGCTTGAGGGCCAGCCAGGGTCGCATCGACCAGCTGGACCATTTGCGGGTGCCGATGACGATTTCCATGACGCGTGTTCCCTAGCGGCAGAAGGCGGGTAGCCATTCCGATTAGCCTGCGTCTAAGGTGGCGACAATAATTAGAACAACTGTTCGAGGGAGAGCGTCCATGGCGGATACGGCCACACCGTCGCCGGTTATCAACCCCGTCTCGACCGGCTATCGCCGATACGCCCTTTGGGTGCTGCTGATCATCTACACGCTGAACTTCCTGGACCGGCAGGTGGTCAATATCCTGGCCGAGCCGATCAAGCGTGACCTGGGCCTGGCCGACTGGCAGCTGGGCATGATGACTGGCCTGGCGTTCGCGATCTTCTACACCGTGCTGGGCATCCCGATCGCCCGGCTGGCCGAGACCAAGAACCGGCCGATGATCATCGGCGTCTCGGTGGCGGTCTGGAGCGGCTTTACCGTGCTGTGCGGCTTTGCCCAGAACTTCTGGCAGCTGATCCTGGCGCGCATCGGCGTGGGGGTCGGCGAGGCCGGCTGTACGCCGCCCGCCCACTCGCTGATCACCGACTATGTGCCCAAGGAAAAGCGGGCCAGCGCCATCGCGTTCTATTCGATCGGCACGCCGCTGGGCACCCTGGTCGGCATGGCCATGGGGGGCCTGGTCGCCGACGCCTATGGCTGGCGGGTGGCCTTCATGGTGGCCGGCGCACCGGGTATCCTGTTTGCCCTGGTGGCGGCCTTCACCCTGATCGAGCCGCGCCGGCAACTGGCCGCCGACATCGCCGCCCGCGCCGCCTCCCAGATCAGCCTGACAGCCGCCCTGGCCATTCTGGCCACCAAGAAGACCTTCTGGCTGGTGGCGCTGGCCGCCTCGATCAAGGCCTTTATCGGCTATGGCTATGCACCGTTCATCGCCTCGTTCTTCTTCCGCAACCATGGACCGGAAATCGCCCAGTTGGCCGCCGGCTTTAGCCTGAAGTCGGCCGGGTTCCTGGGTCTGGCCCTGGGCCTGATCGGCGGCACGGCCGGGGTGGTCGGGGCCTGGTTGGGCGGGATGCTGGCCGACCGGCTGGGCGCCAAGGACCTGCGGGCCTATGTGACCGTGCCGGCCATCGCCTCGCTGGTGACGATCCCGGTGTTCATCATCGCGCTCAGCCTCGACAGCCCGATGATCGCCATCGCCTTGCTGGGGGTCAACGCCTTGCTCGGCACCCTCTGGTATGGCCCCGTGTATGCCACCGCGCAGAGCATCGTGGATCCCTCGATGCGCGCGACCGCTTCGGCCGTCCTGCTGCTGATCATCAATCTGGTCGGTCTGGGGCTTGGGCCGGTGGCCGTGGGCCTGCTCAGCGACGTGCTGGCCGGCCCCGGCGGCCTGGGCGAGGCCCAGGGCGTGCGCTGGGCGCTGATGCTGTCGGCCTCGCTGGGCGTGGTGGCGTTCGTGCTGTTCTGGCGGGCCCGCAAGACCATCCGCGAAGAGATGGTGAGCTAGCCTGTCCCCGCGAACGAACGGGGATTGGCGGCGCAAGTCCTCCCCGTGAAGGGGTGGATTACGAATCCATCACCGACAATCCCCGTCATCCCGGGGCTCGTCCCCGGGACCCATCGTTCCGTTGCACCGTAAGGGATTGTGATCCACCGACCGTGCGGCCAACCCATGGGTCCCGGGAACAAGTCCCGGGATGACGTGCGTTTTTATCGTCACGCTCCAGCGCGCCGACACGGGCGTCCAGACAATCGACGCAGCCCCCGTAAAACCTCCCGTATTCTTGTCCCACCTCGTCGCGAGGAAAGGGCGCAAGGCCAGCGACCATTGCGGCGGCGGGGGGTGATCGAGCGGGGCTGGGGTCGAGGGGGATACTCGACCGGTCCGGGGATCTGGTTGCTGGCCAGACCCGCCCGCCGTCGGCGTGGTTGAAGGCAAAAGGGCGTGTCTGGCTGAAAGCCCGTCCTCTTCGACCGCCGGAGCG
>Ga0209023_10004092_pt1 | contig 16867 bp, 13 predicted proteins | sample LakOneMetagenome_FD_187468 | JGI IMG/M metagenome (GOLD analysis project Ga0209023, IMG submission 187468) | Freshwater and sediment microbial communities from Lake Erie, Canada (SPAdes) (version 2) | ecosystem: Environmental > Aquatic > Freshwater > Lentic | place: Lake Erie, Canada... | reverse complement strand
TTATCTCCGGTGATATTGATGCCGTAATCAGTTATGGAAAAGAAAACCAGGTAAGTTTTGATATTGTTGCCTCCCGGAATGTTGTTGAACACATTTATGACCTGGAAAGTTTTTATACAAAACTTTACCGGTCGGGGCTTACCATCATCTGCTATTCCACCACCACCGCCAATTACCACAACATCGCTATGCGGTTGAAACACTATTGGTATCACAGCAAAGTAGAAAAGGATTTTTACAGGAAACAACGGGAAGAATATATAAACGAATTAAAACCGGGTATCAATAAAAACGACCGGGATGCATTGGTTAAATTAACAAGAGGAAAAGCTTTTACCGATTTCACTGGTGCAATAGAATTATTTTTTTCCAAAAAATCAATACCTCCTGTTGCATCGCTGGGCAGCAATACCTGCGACTGCCGCACGGGTGTGTGGGCCGAACACCTGATCACCCGGCAAAATTATTCTGATATAATCGGCAAATCCGGATTTTCCGTAACTTATACAGCCGGATTCTGGGATACACATTACAAATATGCGGTCATAAATTTATTCACCCGTTTTCTTAACCGCATAATAAAAATGTCAGACAGCAAAGGATATTGGTTTGCTCCCTTTGTGAATGTAGTGGCCATCAGAAAATAAAATGGATAAAACCGTAAATGTATTAAGCCTGGTCTCGTACAAGTTTCTGCCACCGGATATGGGCGGGCAAAAAGGCATTGCCTTTTTTAACCGGTACCTGGCAAAGAGAACGAACCTGCTCTGCGTAACCACGCTGGAGAATGACAGGACCGAAGGCGAAGGTTACCCGGTGAAGAATATTTTAAGCAACAGCAAACTCCGGTACATCAATCCCTTTTATTTCTTCACGCTGAACCGCATCATCAGGAACAGTAATATTACCCATCTCATTATAGAGCACCCCTATTATGGCTGGCTGGGTATCCTGTTAAAGTGGTTCAGCAAAGTAAAACTGATTGTCCATTCCCATAACATAGAAGCGCTGCGTTTTAAAACGATGAACAAATGGTGGTGGGGCATTTTATGGAATTATGAAAAGTTCACTCACCGTAATGCCGATCTTAATTTCTTCATTCACGATGACGACCGCAATTATGCCATCGAGAATTTTAAACTTTTGCCCGGTAAGTGCATAACCATCACCTATGGCTTCGAATACCCGGGCATACCAACCGCTGATGAAAAGGCAGCTGCACGGAAACTAATCTGCAATACACATAATATTGATTCCGCAGAAAAAATATTATTGTTCAACGGAACCCTCGGTTATAAACCCAACCTGGATGCGCTGAATATCATCCTTGAAAAAATAAATCCACTGTTGCTGTCAAGTGCAGGATTCAACTACAAGATCATCATCTGCGGCAATAAGCTGCCGGTAGAATACGCCGGGCTTGTAACTTATAAAGACAAGAACATCATTTATGCAGGTTTTGTACCCGATATAAACCCTTATTTTAAAGGAGCTGATATTTTCATCAACCCGGTCATTGATGGCGGCGGTATCAAGACCAAACTGGTGGAAGCATTGGGGTACGGCTTGTCCGTGGTAAGTACCAAAAGCGGGGCCTTTGGCATCCCTGCTGAAATTACGGCCAACAAAATGCAAGTGATCGCCGACAATGACTGGGAGTCATTTGCCAGCCAGGTTATTTCGATGAATACAGAAACAGCAACACCAAAAGAGTTTTTCGATCATTTTTACTGGGGGAGCATTGCTGATAAAGCCGCAAAAGCAATCGTACAGCCCTGATCAGGCTAAATTCTTATACGCATCTCGCAGGCAGAAGATCGTATTGATATAAGTATCCGCGTAAACAAAATATCCCTTATCTATAAAAAAATTCACCACGTCATAATTTTTGGTCTCCTTGTCCGCTGCTGAATATCCAAGTGTTTCAACACAAAATACCTCTGGTTTGTATTTATCAAAATCAATCGTTTTAATGATCGCCAGGTCTAATCCCTCAACATCAATTGAAATTAAGTTGGGATGAGGCCGGAAGTATTTTTCGATGACCTCATTCACATCGATCAGTTGGGTTTTAACGATCCGGTCTACCTTGAATTTACCAAGACTTTCAGTACCCGTGTGTTCCCAAAAATCTGCTTCAGTTTTAGAAAACGTGTTAAATCCATGTGCCCCGGCAGAAAATACATAATAATCAGCTTCTCTTCGTTCATCAAAAGCAACGCCGGCATTTATACAGATATCACTGCTTCGTTTAGAAAGAATTTTCTTATACAAGACGGGGTTCGGTTCAATACAAACACCACTGCTCCCCTTTTTATATAGCCTGTATGTATTACTTAGCGCTACAGGGTGGTTGGCACCAATATCCAGGTATGTGGGTTTTGCGATCCCCAACCGGGTGAACAGATCGGCTATAATGATATCCTCACCGCTTTGTGCAAAACTCGATCTCATGTCATCAAAGAAAAGACTAACCAGTTTCTTTTTGAGTTTATGTATTACCGGAACCATCAATGCTCGTTTTAAAATGTAGTTTGTAAAGATAAAGAAATAAGATATCTGTAATTACCCGTTGCATTTGCATGATTTGTTTATTATATCTTCGCCATCTCAAAGCAATATTCATGAAAGGAATAGTAAGAAAATTTTTAAACGCCCTGGGTTACGACATTATCAAAACAGACAATTGGCACAGTGCCAGAAAAGGCCTGCGAAAAACGATACAGGTTGGTAACTATAATATCATCATGCCTGGCGACAATACGCTATTAAATACGTATCGCATCTACCCTGATTTCAACAGCATTTTAGGCAGGCTGGCCCAGGTGATAGTAAAAAAATATCCCGGGATGACGGCAATAGACATTGGTGCTAATGTCGGCGACACAATCGCCATCATAAAGTCTAAAATAAATATTCCGGTAATTGGCATTGAAGGAGATGACGTTTCGTATAAATATCTAGAAGAAAATACCGCTCAGTTTTCAGGTGTCACGATCATAAAAACTTTCCTTAGTGAAAAGAAGAAAGAATTGAACGTAACATTTGAAAGCAAAGGAACGAACACCACCATCATTCCTTCTGAAGCAGGAGACTTAACCGTTTCATTTCAAACACTGGATGAAATCATTAATGACAGCAAATTTAAAAATACGGAAGTGAAATTACTGAAGTTAGATATTGAAGGGTATGATACGATTGTGCTGCGTGGGGCTTATGATGTGATCGCAAAAGATCAGCCCGTTTTATTTTTTGAATATAACCGGGATGTCATGAAAAAGATCAATGAAGATGGATTATCCACTTTACTTTCATTGGGCAACTACGGATATAATAAGATCGCTTTTTTTGATCACAAAGGAAGGCTGTTACTTGCCACAACAATGAAAAATACAGAAGAGATCACTTATTTACACCAGTATGGAATTGGAAAGAATAACCTCTTAGGATACTACGACATTTGCATCTTTCATCAGCAGGACGATGCATTGGCAACTGATTTTTTTAAAATAGAAGAGGATGAAAGTGCCAAAAAGATCTGAAATATTAACAGGCTAACTTGCTGCCACTTTCAATTCAAAAGAATAGATCCTTGGGCTAGGTTTATGAAATGAGGTTTGCAGGATCTTGTTCCACATATCTTCCTTAAACTTATGATAGGCTATCAACTGCTTAAGGATTATTCTTTTTATCCGGCTCAGATGAATAGTGCCCTCCGGATCAATAAAATTGATATTGGTAAATCCTGCGGCCTTAAGTGCATATAAACAGGAACCGGCTGTAAAGATTATCGTGTGCGTAAAATCCTCGTAGCGCCAATATGTGCCGGTGTAAGATTGGGCATTAGGTACCATCAGTAAAAACACACCGCCGTCCTTTAACAGGTATTTCCTGATATGAATAAGGGTATCAATGATCAGTTCCTTATCAATATGCTCCAGTACGTGGCTCATTACGATCCGGTCGAACTTCATTGTCGACTTTAAAGCATACGCACGTATATCGTCAATTTTTTCAACAGCAAGACCATTGTTCCTGCAGGCAACTATTGATTCTTCATTGATATCTACTCCGTACAGATTTTTAAACCCCTTCTCTTTCAGGTTATTCAAAAACTGGCCAAGCCCACATCCGATATCAAGTATGTTCAGATCTTTATCCCCTTCCTGGAAGTAAGGATACAGGTATTTCGGGAGATCATAATGCGCATACATTTCCCCTTCCACATTCCTGTTGGCGAAGTATGTATTCTTTTTTGCCTCATCATTTACTGAACTGAGCATATTACTGTAAAAGAGTTAAGGTGTTTAATTATATACCGGGAGCGAATATACAAATTACAAAGAGAACCTCGTGATGTGCAAAGGGATCAGGCTACTCGCCTGCTAACTCCCGGATCACTTTTTCAAACTGCGGCTGATAGCAAAATTCATATGCATCTTTGCCTTCCGGTATTACATTCGGGCATTCAAAATAAACCTCAAGGGCCCGTTTTACTTTCAGTGCTTCGGCCACAGCAAATGGAAATGACTGGTTCCCGATAAAGAATTTACAACCGGCAACCACTTCAGCAAATTCTAAAAAATTCTTAACCCCTACATATTTTAAAGAGGGGATCAGTTGTTTCAAATCCTCGTATTCGTCCTTAAGCCCTACGAAACTGAGATTGGGATACTTGTTGAGGAATGCATAGGAAATACCCGGCGCCCGGTAGCGGAAACTGCGGGCTATTACTATTTCATCTTTATATATTGTATTGGGGGTCACCAGCAACCATGGCTTTCCAAGGTCGGCTGTTACCCCATAGGTTTGAAAATACCAGCGGCAGATATGGCCCTTATTATAATCAAACGGGTATTGCCGGAAATAATCCATATCAAAATCAATGCGCTGGTCTGTGAGAATATCACAGGCTGCAAATCCGGGTTGAGATAAAAGGAGCGGCGCCAGCATCTCCACACTTTTTTCCGTAAGTATCTTGTCCTTATTACCGTGCTTCATTCCCTTTTTATAAAGTGATGGCTGGTTGATCTGCAGGTGCAGGTGGATCTTTCTTCCCCGGGCAAGCGCCTGCATGGCAGGTATCGCATAAATGATGTCACCGATCAACCCGAAATGTTTAAAGTGGGCAGCATCATTTTCCAAAACCGGGTAAAGATTGGGTGGGACCACGTTGGCAAGGGCATCGGTATATATCTTCTTATACCCCGACTTAAAGACAGCTGTATAAACCCGTTGAAATATGTTCATGCAATAAATACCTTTGACTTAGCGTTGATTAAATTCAAAATTAATCGTTTTTACTGGCAAATATTCTGAACCAGGATTTTCTGGTCGAAAATAATCTACAAAACACAATTTTATACCTATCCTGCATTTATCTTTTTAAAAATCAAATAAGCAAAAAATGAAAACAAAACTGGCAATTTTTTCTTTCTTTATATTAACCATAACGGCGTGCAGCAAAGAATCGACAGATCCGCCGCCAACTACTGCAACCATTGAGGAAATGCTCACGGCTAAAACATGGAAGACTGATGAGATCAGGTCGCAGCTCAGCAATAATACCACACAATATTATAAGCGTGGCGGCTCATCAAATACCGTTAATTACGATTCTGATTCTTTAAAATTCAATAGCAGCAATACCGGCATCCATTATTTTAATGGAGTTGCAACTACAACAACCTGGAATTTTACCAATGCTGAAAAATCCAAAATGACGATCATAATCAACTATACTCCCACCCCGGTAACCATAAACTGGGAATACATTAATGTTTCACCAACATCTCTCAAATATACCCAATACTCTTCCGCAGGCGGTATAAGTTATCTTGCTTCCGGCACGAGAGTCCCCAACTAATAAAGTATATACTGAACAATATATTTACCCTTGCCGACGCTGCTAGTAAGGGTTTTTTCATACCATTGTTTATTCCCCGGGGATGCCGTTCTTTAAAGTAAATTTGGTTACTTTGCTCCAAATCAATTGTATTCACCGATGTTCGGGAAGCTAAACTTACTTGCGTATAAACTATTCCAATACCCAGTTTATAAAATTTTGCTTGGCAAGATCGGGGCATCTTCCCGGCTCATCAATGCCCAGGTTAACGGGCACTCCCGGATATTCATCGGCTCAAAAGTTTATATTAATAACGGTGGCTGGCTGGCCTGTGCTCCCCTAACCGGGGATACCAATGCCCGGCTGAGTATTGGTGATGGTTGCTACATCGGCCGGTTCTGCCACATTTATGCTACGTCCAAAATCGAGATCGGGAAAAAAGTATTGATGGCCGATAAGGTTTACATCAGCGATAACCTGCACAGTTATGAAAATATCAACACGCCGGTTATTGATCAACCCATAAAACAAACGGAAGCAGTAATGATCGGAGATGGCGCCTGGCTGGGAGAAAATGTCTGCATCATCGGTGCCAGTGTTGGAAAGAACAGCGTGATCGGGGCAAACTCTGTGCTGACAAAAAGCATCCCCGACCATTGCGTGGCCATTGGCTCTCCGGCTGTCATCATCAAACGCTATAATTCCGATACAAAACAATGGCAGAAAACCGATAAGGAAGGAAATTTTATTTAAGCAAATGACCAGACTAAAAATATTAATAACGGGTGGTGCAGGATTCATTGGTTCTAATCTTGCTTTGCATCTTCTGCAGAAGGGGCACAAAGTAACCGTGCTTGATAATCTGTCTGAACAGATACATGGCGCCGACCCGGATAACAGCTCTCCGCTTTTTATATCGATCCGGGATAAAGTAAAATTCATTAAAGGCACTGTTACTTCGGCCGATGACTGGAATAAAGCGATCGGTGATAATGAAGTGATCGTTCACCTGGCTGCCGAAACCGGCACAGGCCAATCGATGTACCAGATAAAGAAATACACCGATGTAAATATTGGAGGCACTGCCATTATGCTGGATATTCTTGCTAACAGTAAGACCGGTGTGAAGAAAGTGGTGATTGCTTCCTCCAGGGCTATTTATGGCGAAGGAAAATACTTATCGAAAGAACTGGGCGCTGTTTATCCCAACCATCGTACTGCAAGAGATATGGATGCCGGAAATTTTGAAGTGACCTATCCAGGTATGAAAGAATCTTTGCAATTGGTTGCCACGGATGAAGAGTCAAAAATTCACCCTTCTTCGGTTTATGGCATTACCAAGCAAAACCAGGAGCAGATGGTGATGACGGTATGCCCCTCGATTGGCATTGCACCCGTTGCTTTCCGCTACCAGAATGTGTATGGGCCGGGGCAATCGTTGAGCAATCCGTACACGGGTATTCTTTCTATTTTCTCTACACTGATAAAGAACAACAAGCCCATCAATATTTTCGAAGATGGAAAAGAGAGCCGCGATTTTGTTTACATCGATGATGTGGTAAAAGCAACAACGCTCGGTATTGAAAAGGAAGAAGCGAACGGTGAAATATTTAATGTGGGAACCGGCAAAGCGATCCCCGTTTCAGAAGTAGCAAACCTGTTGGTGAAATATTATGGCGCCGATATTCCTGTAACAATCTCGGGCAATTACCGGCTGGGAGATATCCGCCATAACTATGCAGATACGGCCAAAATTGAAAAATTGCTTTCTTTCAGACCGGAATATGATTTTGAAACGGGCCTGAAAAAATTTACCGCCTGGGTAAACAGCCAGCAGGTTCAGCAAAGCAGGTACGAAGACTCCATCAATGAAATGCGATCAAAAGGTTTACTGAAATAAACGCTATGGGAAAGATTGGCCTGGTTACGGTATTGTTCAAAAGCGATGAGGTATTGCCGGGCTTTTTTGCAAGCGTATCAAAACAAACACATAAAGATCATATCCTTTACCTGGTTGATAATTCTTCCAACCCTGTTTCAGATAGCATTATTCAGAAATGCCTGGCCGAGAACCCGGTTACGGAATACAGGCATATAAAAAGCCCTGGCAATGTAGGTGTGGCTGAGGGAAATAATACCGGCATCCGGAACGCACTGGCAGATGGTTGTAATTACATATTGTTACTCAACAACGATATTGAGCTGGAACAGGATATTGTTTTCAGCAACATGGTTTCGCTCTGTGATACAAAAGAAGAAAAGATCATCATACCCAAGATATTTTATTACGACAGCCGCAAACTCTGGATGGCCGGGGGTGTGATGAATAAATGGCGGGCCCTGGGCATTCATTACGGAGATGGCAAGGACGATGCCCCTGAATATAATGTGGCAAAACAGATAACCTACGCTCCCACCTGTTTCATGTTTGTTGAAAGCAGTGTTTTTAAAACGGTTGGATTAATGGATGAAAAATATTTTGCCTACTACGATGATACCGATTTTGTCTTCCGGGCATTGAAGGCGGGATATAAAATGTATTACGAACCTTCGCTTACCGTATTGCACAAGGTTTCCTCTTCTACCGGTGGCGGCGATTCAACTTTCTACATTTACTATTCCAACCGGAACAAGATCTATTTTACCAGGAAGAACCTGAAGGGCATTGTAAAATATTTTGCAATAGGCTATACCTTCTTCACCCGGATATTCTACTACCTCCGCTTTAATGCGGCACAAAGAAAGAAACTGATACAGGGATTGAAGGACGGGTTCAGGATACAGGTCTCAAAATAACCGGGCATTCATTACCGGCTGATCTTGCTTATGAAAAGTTTCGCTGCAGCAAGCATATCTTCCGTTAACCTGAATTTTATAAACCCGGTATAATAGGATTCCAGGTCAAAGACTGCGTTTGGATGCTGGCTTATCACTTCATCAAGATGATCAAGACCGAAAGCATTTGCTTCATTAAAACTATTGATGAAAGACTGGGGCAGTTTCTTGTTGCTTATCCAGGCTGCAAAAACAAAGGGCAAACCGGTCATTTCTTTCCAGGCCGTGCCCAGGTCGTAAATATATTTCGATTTCAGGCGTTGCGCCAGTGCCCGGTCGCCAATGACCAGCCCGGCCGTTGTTCCGGAAATATCATTTTCATAATTACTTTCCCCGGCAACCAGTTCGGGTGAAATTTTCCAATGCTCCTTCAGCAGTATCTTTAAAAGCGCTACGGAAGTGCGGCTCTGGTAATCGAGTAAAACGGTCTTTATTTCCTGCAGGGGAACATTGCTGAACAGGCAAACACTTGCCACTTCTCCATCGCAGGCAATGCCATAATCTGAAACAACGTGATGCTCTTTTAAGAAAGGAAGTACGGCCACCGGAACCAGTCCTACATCTATTTTATCATTGATCAGTTGCGAAGCGATATTGGCCGGGTAATCGATCAGCAGGTCGATCTCATCATTCATTTTGCCCTGTTCAAAACCATATATCAGCGGTTTGGTATTTAAATAACTAACAGCGCCTACCCTTATCTTATGTGTCAATTAACGTATTTTTGCCGCAAATGTACAGCAACATCATGGATTTAAACCAACTTACTGCCATATCTCCCATCGACGGCCGTTACCGCAAACAGGTACAGCACCTGGATGAATATTACAGTGAATATGCTTTGATGAAATACCGGGTAATTGTGGAAGTGGAATATTTTTTATTCCTGGCAGAAAAGAAATTTTTTAAACCGGATGCAAAAACGAAACAGCATTTACAAAAACTTGCCGATGAATTTTCATTAAGTGATGCGGAAGAGATCAAAAAAACAGAAACCATCACCAACCACGATGTAAAGGCCGTGGAATATTTTATCAAGCATGCATTGGATAAATGCAATGCCGCTCATTTAAAGGAATGGGTGCACTTTGGTCTGACCTCACAGGATATCAATAACACCGCCATACCCCTGCTTTGGAAGAACAGCATCGAACTGGAATACCTGCCTGCGGTTATAAACCTGCAGCACGCCATTGGCAAAATGGCCCTTGCCTGGAAAGATATTCCCATGCTGGCCCGTACACATGGTCAGCCGGCAAGTCCGACAAGATTGGGAAAAGAAATGATGGTGTATGTAGAAAGGCTGGAAAACCAGATACAGCTCTTCAGTTACATTCCTTTTACGGTAAAATTTGGCGGCGCCACCGGGAACTTCAATGCACATCATGTGGCTTTTCCAAAATACAACTGGGTAAAATTCGCCAACGAATTCACCGAAGAAAAGTTAGGGTTGCAGCGGCAGCAGTACACCACACAAATAGAACACTACGATACCCTGGCTGCACATTTTGATGCCATCAAACGCATCAACAATATCATCATCGATTTCTGCCGGGATATATGGACCTATATCAGCATGGATTACTTCAAACAAAAAACAAAGAAAGGCGAAGTAGGCAGCAGCGCTATGCCGCATAAAGTGAACCCGATCGATTTTGAAAATGCAGAAGGCAATCTTGGTTTGGCAAATGCCATCCTCGAGCACCTTGCTGCCAAGTTGCCCGTTTCAAGATTACAAAGAGACCTGACGGATTCAACGGTATTAAGAAATATCGGCGTACCAATGGCACATACATTACTCGCCATCAGGTCAACAGAAAAAGGCATTGGCAAACTTGTATTGAATGAACAAAAATTAAAAGCCGACCTTAATAATAACTGGGCGGTGGTGGCAGAAGCGATACAAACCATTTTACGGAGGGAGAATTATCCGCAGCCCTATGAGGCGCTGAAAGAATTGACAAGGGGCAATCATGCCATAGATAAAAATGCCATTCACCGGTTTATTTCTTCCTTAAAGGTTTCAGTATCAGTAAAGAAAGAATTGAAAGCAATTACACCTTTTAATTATACGGGTATTTAAAAAAGCTTATGTATTTTTATACAGTATCATTCTGTATCTCCGTTTATGAAAAAAATATTTGCACTGCTTTTAGTAGTTTCAAATGCTGCTTTTTGCCAGGTAAATCTAAATCTCGGCCTCAGGGCCTATTACCCCTTTTCCGGTAATGCCAATGATGCAAGCGGCAATAATAATAATCCGGTGTTTAATAATGCTGTATTAACAAACGACCGGTTTGGAAACCCCAACAGTGCGTATCATTTTAACGGTACAGATACTTATATGCGTATCCCCAATAGTGCTTCATTGAATATGAACAATACGCTCTCGATCTCATTATGGGTTAAACCAACAGGATGGTACACCGGGCAATGTTATAACAATATGATGGTAACAAAAGGTGATGGCGATAATGTTCCAGGGAGGTATTCTTCACGTTTTTCAGATCTGCAAAATGGATGCGGCCCCAATCCAACAACAACACAGGAAAAATTCTTTGACGGATTTACCAGTATTGCAACAACTCCTATTGTTCAGTTAAACCAATGGTATAATGTAGTCATAACTTTTGACGGAACTACTTCTAATATTTATGTGAACTGTATTTTGCGTGGAAGTACAACCAATGCAAACAGTTTCACAAATACACACGATCTTTTTATAGGTCACCTAAACAGTGTTCAATTTCCTTATTGGCTCAATGGTGATCTTGATGAAATAAGAATTTATGACAGGGCGCTTACCATGGACGAAGTAAATGTACTTGGCAGTTGCACTACAGGGCTTACCTGCACCAATTGGCTTCGTACACAGGCCGTTGGCCAAAGTGTAACGGTAGGTGACCTTGATATAAGCGGCAATCAGGTAACCGTTGAAGCTAATTTTAATTGCAGCTCTTTTCCCCTTACAAGGCCGGATAAGCAGCAAGATATTGTTTCAAAACACGCAAATACGACGGATATTAACTATGTGTTGCGTATGGACCTGGCAGGTGTTACCACTACAACAGGCCAGCATTTGACTCCTATACCCTGCGATAACCTGGTATTAAATAAAACCTATCACGTGGCAATGGTTTATGACGGAACCAGCCTTAAGTTTTACAGAAATGGATTTTTGATGAGCCAGGTAGCCTGTACCGGAAACCTGGTATTAAATAACTGGCAAACCACGATCGGAGACTATGCCGTTAATAACCCGGTTGGTACAAATTTCCTGGGATATATAAATGAAGTAAGGATATGGAATGTTGCAAGAACACAGGCACAATTGCAAACCTACATGAATACCTCCCTCCCAAATCCAACAACACAACCAGGCCTACAGGGATATTATACATTCGATAACTTATTAAATAAACAAGGGAATGCCACCTATAATGGGACTTTGAACAACGGAGCCACAATAAATAACACAAATCCCAACTGTACGTTTACTGCAGATTCATGTGCTTTCGCTCCCTGCAGCAACTGGCTTTCCACACCTTCGCAACCTGCCTATGTAACGGTTGGCGATCTTGACATACCCGGCAACACATTAACGATCGAAGCCACAGCGAATCGCACTTCTTTTTTAGCAAATGGGGTTTCTACCGACGGGGATCTGGTTTCTAAACATTCAGGACCAGCTAATGCAAATTATATCCTAAGGCCTACTAGAGCGTTGATCTCAACTACGAATGGATTTTTCTTCACACCGGATGTATGCCCGATACAACTGAATAAGACCTATCATTACGCAATGGTATATGATGGTGCTGTATTGAAATTTTATCGAAATGGAATATTGATGAGCCAGGTGGCAGCAACCGGCAACCTTATTCAAAATGACCTGAATACAGTCATCGCCTGGTTATCAGGACATAACCTAGATGAGAATTTTGTAGGCTATATCAATGAGGTTCGTATATGGAATGTTGCAAGAACGCAGGCAGAGATACAGAATTATATGAATATTTCTTTGCCAAACCCCACAACACAAACGGGATTGCTTGCATATTATACATTTAACGATCTGCTAAATAAGCAGGGCAACGCAGCATGGAACGCAACACTGGGTGGCGGAGCTTCTATAAATGCAACAAATCCAAATTGCACAATTACCCCCGAGATCGGTACCCTTGCCAATGCAGGCCCCGACACAACCTTCTGCTCTAATACAACAGTAACTTATACACTGCAGGGAACCGGCAACGGCACAAGTTATTCCTGGACACCGGCGATCTATCTTAATAATCCAAACATTCAAAACCCGGTTGCAACGATCAATGCCACTACTACGTTTTACCTGACTGTAAATGCTCCAAGTGCATGCCCTTCCATTGATTCGGTTACGATCTATGTGAATGCATTGCCCACCGTAAAATCGATTGATGACACACTTATCTGCAGCACCAACCCCATAACCCTTACTACAACCGGTGCCCAAACCTACTCATGGACACCCACCATATTTTTGAGTAATCCTGCTATTGCCAACCCGGTCTATTCCGGCAATCAAAGCCAGGCATACATTGTTACCGGAACAGCAGCAAACGGATGCAAGGCAAAAGATACCGTGAATGTTACTGTGAACGTACGGGGTGGATTGCTTGCTCCACCCAACAAGAGCATGTGCGGACAAAGCTCTGTTCAACTGGACGGATACAATGGCAATACGGTCTCTTATTTATGGAGCCCAGCAACCTACCTTTCCAGTACAACCATCATTAACCCCATTGCAAATCCACCAGCCAGCACGGTTTATGCAGTTAAGATATCGGATGCTGCCTGCAACTACGACAGCACGTTCAATGTACAGGTGCTTGTCGGAACCGGCCTTGCGATCACAGTGGGAAAATCAAATGATATTGATTGTGCAAACCGGTCGGCCACCTTGTTTGCATCCGGCGGAGATACCTATTTGTGGACGCCGTCAACCGGCTTAAGTAATCCTAACATACCCAACCCGGTTGCAACACCGGGCGGTACGCAGAAATACATAGTTTTTGTTTCAAACACTTCGGGTTGCTCCAATACAGATTCTGTAACCGTCTTCTCAAACTTTGCAGCAAGCCTCGCCCGTTATATGCCTAATGCCTTTACACCAAACGGCGATGGATTAAATGACTGCTATGGATTGAAGAACTGGATGTACATAAAGAAACTGGAGTTCCGCATTTTTAACCGCTATGGCGAGCAGGTATTTGGCACTTCAGATCCTTCCCGGTGCTGGGACGGAAAGTATAAAGGCAAGATCGCCGACCAGGGCTCTTATGTTTATTATATCAAGGCAGAAACAAACTGCGGTACCGAAGAGCAGAAAGGAAGTTTTTTATTAATGAGATAGGCATTGGCATTATTAAAGAGAAACCACAGGCCAAACTTGCTTATTTTTATGATAATTATTCCTTCAGTTATTCGATCATATGAAAAGATATTTATGCTGCCTGTTGATCATATCCGAGGTCTGCTGTGCACAGGTTAACCTGAAACAGGGATTACAGGCCTATTATCCCTTCAACGGCAATGCCAACGATGCCAGCGGAAACAACAACAATCCCGTATTTAATAATGCAACCATAACCAGCGACCGCTTTGGCAATCCAAACAGCGCTTACCATTTTGACGGCAGTTACCAATACATACGTATCAGGAACAACCCGTCTCTTAATTTCAATAACCAGATAACGCTTTCGGTTTGGGTAAGGCCAACGGGTTTTTATTACGACATCTGTCACGCCAGCCAGGTGATCAGCAAAGGCGGTGGCAATTACAACCCGGGCAACTATGCCCTTCGCTTTGATGATGCTTTGTTTACCAACGGAAGTGGTTGCAGCGGGGCAACCTGCGATACCCTGCACCAGAATTTCCGTGGTACCGGCACCATACTCACCCCGTATAATAATTTTATTAAAAAAGGCCAATGGTATTCTGTGATCTATACCAATGACGGAAAAACGGCGAAACTTTATGTGGACTGCGAATTGAAATATTCGGTTGTATTCCCGGAAACCTTTACAAATAATGAAGACCTGTTCATCGGTAAATCAGACGATGACCTTTTCCCCTTCTGGTTAAATGGCGATGTGGATGATGTACGCATCTATAACCGTGCGTTGGGCATAGAAGAAATAACCGCACTGTGCAAGGAACAACCAGAAATAAAAAAACCGGAGCCCCCGAAAGAAGAAGTAAAACTTGAAAAAAGGAATAACGACATTCAGCGGGAGATAACCGTGGAGCATGATTCCATTACAGTTACCCTTTACGACAATGGGGAAATTGATGGCGACAGCATTACCCTCATCTACAACGACAAAATACTTACCACACACCAGTTACTTACCGATAAGCCCCTCACCTATACCATTAAAATAAACCCGGGCAACAGCCGGAATGAACTGGTGATGTATGCCGAGAACCTGGGCAGCATCCCACCCAATACGGCACTGATGATCATCAATGATGGGAACAAGCGTTACGAACTGAATGTGAACAGTACCAAAAGTACAAATGGCTCTGTACGGTTTAAATTGAGAGAATGATGACCAACATTTTCAACCTTTAAACGATTTAAACCTTGCTAACCTATTTGTGTATCTCACTTGTAAAATGAAATTCAATATCCGGGTTGTTCTGTATCTCGGTATTCAGGAACCACTCACTTTGTGCCAGGTAAACCAAATGGCCGTCTTTATCCTCTGCAATATTGGCTTGTTTATATTTGATAAAGTCATTCAGTTTCTTCGGATCTTTACTGGTAAGCCAGCAGGCCTTAAAAAATGGCAGGTTATTCATCTGAACCGAAGCGCCATACTCTTGCAAGAGGCGGTATTGTATCACTTCAAACTGCAATTCTCCCACGCAGCCAATGATCTTCTTGTTTCCCCCAAATTGGGTGAACAATTGCGCCACTCCTTCATCAGTAAGCTGCAAAAGTCCTTTCTCCAACTGCTTGGTTTTCATGGGGTCTTTATTCACTACCTCTTTAAATATTTCCGGAGAAAAACTGGGTATTCCGGTAAAGTAAAAATCTTCTCCCTCGGTCATGGTATCGCCTATTTTGAAGTTTCCGGTATCAAATAAACCCACCACATCGCCGGGGTAAGCTTCCTCAATTACATCCTTCTGTCGGGCCAGGAAACTATACGGATTACTGAACCGAAGATCTTTATCATTCCTGACATGGTGATAGTACTTGTTGCGTTCAAACTTACCGCTGCACACCCGTAAAAAAGCGATCCGGTCACGGTGCTTGGGATCAAGGTTGGCATGTATCTTAAAAATGAACCCGCTGAACTTGTCTTCCTCAGGTTTAATGTCACGGGTGGTGGTATGCCTCGGCCTGGGTGTAGGCGCAATTCGAATGAAGGTGTCCAGCATTTCCTTTACCCCAAAATTATTCACAGCACTTCCAAAAAATACCGGCGCTGTTTTCCCGCTCAGGTAATCGGCCTCATCCAGTTCGCCGTAAACGCCATCTATCAGCTCCACATCTTCCCGTAAGGTGTTGGCATCCTTCTCCCCGATCTTTGCATTCAAAATGGGGTCGTTCAGGTCTTTGATCTCCACCACGTCTTCATCATTAGCCTTGGTACCGGCTGTAAATAATACCAGGCTCTTTTTATGCAGGTCGTACACACCTTTAAAATCCTTGCCGCTGTTGATGGGTATGGTCATCGGGTGCAACTGTATCTTCAGTTCCTTTTCAATCTCTTCCAGCAGGTCGAAACGGTTCTTCCCATCCCGGTCCATTTTATTGATGAAAACGATCACCGGTGTTTTACGCATGGCAATAACTTCCATCAGCCTTCTTGTCTGGGCTTCCACCCCGTTCACACTGTCAATGACCAGCACCACGCTGTCAACGGCTGTTAAGGTGCGGTAGGTATCTTCTGCAAAATCCTTGTGCCCCGGGGTATCCAGCAGGTTAATGAGATGATCCTTGTATTCAAATGTCATCACGCTGGTAGCCACGCTGATACCACGCTGACGTTCTATCTCCATGAAGTCACTGGTAGCGTGTTTCTTGATCTTATTGCTTTTAACCGCCCCGGCCGTTTGTATGGCTCCGCCAAAAAGAAGGAATTTCTCTGTGAGGGTTGTTTTACCGGCATCCGGGTGAGAGATGATGGCAAAGGTTTT